>ERZ651776.2363-NODE-2363-length-20628-cov-9.751691_pt1 | contig 20628 bp, 22 predicted proteins | sample MGYA00514761_ERZ651776 | MGnify/ENA metagenome assembly ERZ651776 | reverse complement strand
ACAGCTTCAATTATAAATTGCAGAAGGATAGCTTGATGAGTAGCTCCAAGGGCTTTGCGTAACCCTATTTCTCTTGTTCTCTCTGTAACAGAAACCAGCATAATGTTCATTACGCCAATGCCGCCAACCAACAAACTGATCCCGGCAATCCCAATAATTAAAGCTGAAAAAATTGCGGTTGCTTGTTTTTGCAAATCAGTGAACTGAGACCAATCATTTATTCGAAAGTTATTCTCTTCTCCGGGTCCAATATCATGCTCTCTTCTCAAGACTCGCTCTATGGATATCATGGCTTCTTCTGGTGAGTAGGTATTGGGCACTTCAACACGAATTGAATCAACTCTCTGTCTACCAAATACTCTATCTGATGCTGTGAATAATGGGATGTAAATTTGCTCATCTGGGTTAGACCAACCAGAAGAGCCCTCTGATTTCATGACGCCAATAATCTCAAAAGTCACCCCACCCAAATCAATATCTTTTCCAAGCAAAGCCTTGGAAGAAGTTTTTAATTCCGTGCTAACACTGGAGCCAATAATGGCAACTCTCTTTCTTGCAAGATCATCTCTTTCTGAAAAAAATCTTCCTTGCACTACCTCGTATCCTTGAATGTCTAAATAGTTTTCTCGCGCACCTATAACAGAAATGCTGATACTTTCATTTCCATACTTCAAAGACTTACTTCCTCTAATTTCTGGTGAAATACGCCATGCAATTTCTTTGTCTTTAATCAGGGCATCCGCATCCTTAATGACTAAAGGTGTTGCATTTACTTTCTGCGCACCTCTGCCCCGGGAGGGATAGACTGATAGAGTTCTTGCTGAAAGATTGGTGATTGAGTCATCAATGGCTCTTTGCGCGCTCGATCCTATGCCTACCATGGCAATGACTGAAGCTGTTCCAATAACAATAGCTATGGTTGTGAGCAATGAGCGCATAAGATTTGCTCTGATTGCATCGATGGCAGTTGAGATAGATTCTTGTAATATCATATTTTATCCAAATCGACCTTTGACTCGCTCAGAGAATCTTTGTTGATACTTAATTAAGCCTTCACTAGGTAAAACATAGACAATTTCTTTCTCGGTAATACCGCCCTTGACCTCAACATGGTTTAAGTCAGTCTTGCCTACCTTTACCCAAAATGGAAGAGCACCTTTGTTAGTTTTTTTTAGCACTATAAAAGTATCGAAATTTTCTCCAGGAACTTTTTTGGATAGAAAGCTCTCTAAATCTGATTCCTTGATACCTAATAGTCCAGCTACTGAAACAACGTCTTTTCTGGTACGCAAGGAACCTGCTGGTAAAGCTAATGCCACCTCTTCATTTAAGATCTCAATCTCAACATCTGTGTTCATTCCAATCAACAATAGATTGTCTTTGTTCTCTATGTCTATTAACACGGGAAAAGTAGTCACGTTCTGATCAATTTTGGACATGGGTTCAATTTTAGACACAACTCCTGTAAATCTTTTGTCTCTGTAAGCAGAAACTTTAAGGGTAACCTCTTGGCCAATACTTATTTTTCCAATATCAATTTCATCAATTAAGGCTCTTACCCTAACTTTATTAAGATCAGCCATCTCCATAAGTAAGGTTCCTCCTCCGACAGCAGAGGTTGGCGATGTAATAACTTGTCCCACCTCAGCTAACCTAGAAATAACTGTTCCAGCTATAGGGGACCTGACGCTTGTATCATCTAAAGCAATTCGAGCATTTTCTAAAAATACCTCAGCTCTGACAAGTTGAGCTCGCGCAGAAGAAAAAGCCTCCTGAGCATCTTCAAAAGATTTATCGGAAATATTGCCTTCGTCGTGCAATCGCTTGGATCTATCAAACTGGTTTTGAGCATTTGAAAGTCTAACCTTGGCAACTTCTAGATCGGCATTTGCTTGGGCTAGAGTATTGGTAGGAGTTCTCTGATCAATCCTGGCCAGTACCACGCCTTCTTCAACGTAGTCTCCAACTTCTGCTCCCAAGAAAAGCACCTGCCCCGAAGCTTTAGATTTAATTTCTATCGAGGAGATAGCCTCAACAGTTCCCGATGCTTCAACAGTTAGCTCTAATTGTTGAGCCCCTGCTTCTTTGAGCGTATAAAATTTGAATTCTTCTTCTTTGTCTCCGCCTCCGCAACCAACTAAGATAGCTGTAGATAGGAGTATTGTTAAGAATTTAACATTAATATATTTCATTTTTTTTCCTTTGTGGTATCTGATTCTATGAGGCCATCTTTAATAAAGATTGTACGCTGGGCTTCAGCAGCAACTTCATTCTCGTGAGTAATTAAAATTATAGTTTGTCCCTGGTCATGCAGGTTATGAAAAAGCTGCATAACATCATGGCCCGTTTGGCTGTCAAGATTTCCTGTTGGCTCATCTGCAAATAAAATTGATGGGTCATTTACAAGAGCTCTGGCAATAGCAACTCTTTGTTGTTGCCCACCTGAAAGCTCGGATGGCTGATGATCCATTCTATCTTCCAAGCCAACTGCAGATAATGCAGCTTTAGCTCTAGTTATTTGATCTGCTTTTTCAATACCACCATATTTCAAAGGCAACATTACGTTATCAAGCGCACTGTTTCTGGCTAAGAGATGGAAGTTTTGAAAGACAAATCCAATTTCTTTATTTCTAATTCCTGCTAATGCATCATCATCCAAAGAGCTAACTTCTTGATTGTTCAGCAGATAAGTTCCGTGGGTAGGAATATCAAGACAACCAATGATATTCATAAGGGTAGATTTGCCAGAGCCGGAAGGTCCCATAATTGCAATGAATTCACCTTTTTTTATATCGAATGAGACACCTCTTAAAGCCTCTACCGTCTGAGTGCCCAAAGCATAGTGCTTGGTGACTTCCTTTACACTAATAATGCTCATGCTGACCTACATAAAAAAACTGGTATATCTCGAGAAGTATTATTTTGATAAGTTTCATAGTCTGGATAAAAAGAGCATATTAAAGGCCACAGTTCATCTTTCTTCTCTTTAGACACTTCTTCTGCAATATAGTTCTTAGAGTCATGAATTGTGGAGATTTTAAGATCAGGATGCGCTTTTACGTTGTAATACCAGTTGGGATTTTTAGGCATGCCGCCCAGAGAAGCAACCAAAATAGGCATTCCGTCTTGATGAACATAAATCAATGGAATATTTCTAATTTTATTAGTCTTTGCACCTTTAGTTCTCACAACCATGACAGGAAAACCACCGGACCATTTATTCCAAAGCTTACCGTTACTGAGCAAAAAAACTCTTGCTTGAAATTTAGCAAAGTATTTAATGATTCGTTTAGCAGTTTTAGCCTGCTTGGGAGTATATTTTTCTTGCTTCATGGATTATTCAAAAGCTGCTATATCAGTTTGAAGGTTACCAAGAATCAGGGCATGAATATCGTGCGTGCCCTCATAGGTATTTACCGCCTCTAAATTCATAGAATGTCGGACAACGTGATATTCATCAATCACACCATTACCGCCATGCATGTCTCTTGCCAGTCTGGCAACATCTAAAGCCTTCCCGCAATTATTTCGCTTGATCAAAGAAATCATTTCTGGAATCATTTCGCCTTCATCAATAAGGCGACCAACTCGCAATGCGGCTTGAAGACCTAGCGTAATTTCTGTTTGCATGTCAGCTAGTTTCTTTTGCACCAGTTGTTTTGCTGCCAAAGGTGAACCAAATTGAATTCGATCTAGTGTGTATTGTCTTGCAGCATGCCAGCAAAATTCTGCAGCCCCCAAAGAGCCCCAGGCAATACCGTAACGAGCTATGTTTAAACACGAAAAAGGTCCTCTAAAGCTCTGTGCTAAAGGTAAAACATATTCCTCGGGAATAAAAACATCTGACATAAATATTTGGCCAGTGGTTGATGCTCTGAGCGCAAACTTACCTTGCAAGACTTTGGTATCGAGACCTGCGAAATCTTTTTTTGCGATAAAGCCTCTAAGCACTCCTTGTTCGTCTTTTGCCCAAATCACAAATACATCTGCAATAGGCGCATTCGTTATCCAGGTTTTTGATCCGTTTAACTTGTAGCCGCCCTCAACTTTTTTTGCATTCGATAACATGCTGCCAGGATCAGAGCCTGCATCCGGCTCGGTCAGACCAAAACATCCAATTAAATTTCCTTTAGCCATTTCAGGCAATAACTCTTCTTTTTGTGCATCTGAGCCAAACTTATAAATTGCATACATAGCCAATGAAGACTGAACGCTAAATGCTGATCGGTAGCTCGAATCTATCCGCTCGATTTCTCTTGTAATTAATCCGTATGAGACATAACCGACTCCCGCGCAACCGTAACCTTTGATTGTTGCTCCCAAAATTCCTAATTCACCCATTTCTTTGTAAATTTCTGGATGAAATATTTCGTGCCTATTGGCTTCAAGAATTCTTGGCATAAGAGATTTTTGAGCATACTCACGCACGTTGTCGCGAATCATTCTCTCCTCTTCAGTCAGCTGATTATCAAGATGTAAAATGTCTTCCCAGTTTTTTCCCATAATTTACTCAAAAAAAAGCCCTAGTAAAAATACTAAGGCTTTGATTATATTCTAATACTAGAATTTATAGTGCAAATCCATTCCTATTGTTCTTGGAGCATTAAAATAAGACAGTGTTAACTGTCCAAATCCAGGTCCAAATGGAATTGAGCTCATTCTGTGATGCTTATCAGTAAGATTTTTGATCCAGAAATTTAATTGCAGATTTTCCATAGGTTCAGTCAACAACCTAAAATCAGTTGTTCCTCTTGAATCTAATGTTGTCAAAGCAGCTCTTGGATCTTTAGAGTTATATGGGAATGTTGGATGCTCAGCAATTCTACTGTGGTCCAAACGCATTCTATAACTTCCATAATCTTTTTCTAAAGAAACATACAGGGTAGTCTCTGGTGAATAAGGAACTTGCTCAAGCAAATATCCATCACTAGCTACTTTATTTCCTGTGAATTCTGAATCAAGGGTTCCTAGGTTAACCATTAGCCTAGTTGAATCATTAATAAGTGTTGTAGTTTCTATTTCTAAACCTGAAATATCAGCTGAATTATTAATAACCTCTGAAGCTGCTGCAGCATTAGCTGTGAAATAAGAAATCTGCATATCCTCATGCTCGTTATCAAAGTAAGCAACATTCAACATCATGCGATTATCGAAATATCTACCTTTCAAACCAAATTCCGTGGATGAGATAGTTTCTGGAGCGTATGGAGTAGATGCTCCAAAAGGATTAGAGCTCTCTGCATTAAATCCACCAGCTTTAAAACCATCTGCAACTTTAAAATACAGGTTTGTGTTGTCGCTGTAATCATGAGACAGAATAAATGTACCAGTTGTATCGTCAAAACTACCTTTTCCTGATGCTGAGATTATGCCTACATACTCTTTAAAACCTACCTTGTCTTCTTCAGTAGATCTTGCTCCAACGGTTACGTCCCAGTTCTCTGCAATTGCATAGGTCAGCTGACCAAAGATTGCTGTTGAGTCTCCATTTCCTGAGTAATTTTGTACTATCGATGTTCCACCGCCAAAAAATGATTGAGGGTTAGAAGTATATGCATCATCTTTTAATGCGTAATATCCAACAACATACTCCATTTTATCAGTAGAGCCAGACAACTGGACTTCAAGAGTTTCAGCGCTGTAATTAGTAAACCTTGATGTATTGGCAATTGGAAACGGTCCGCCATCTAAATCAAGATTATCATCCCAGTCTGTTTTTCTTTTAGCCCAAATTACTTTCAAAGTTCCAAGACCCATTTCACGAGCAATGGTCAAGCTTGTTCCTTCAACGGTGGATAGCTCAAACGTATTCGCATCAATATGAGAAACGTTCTGTCTTTCTGAGTTCTTAAAAAGCTCTATTGGCCAAAGTTTTAGACCGCCGGTTAGTGCAGAAGCGCCAACACCAAAAGCAGCACTCCAATTTGGAATCGTATTTGTAAGCTGTGCAAAAGGTGGGATATTGTCTTGATCAGTTTTATCGAGAGATAAATTGACGCTAGTTTTATCGCCTTCATATGCAAGAGTAAATTTAACTCCTTTAGAGTTAATGGTATCTAATTCAGTGTTACGCGATGTTGTATTAGGTACAACGCCTTGAGCGGCTTGGTATGGAGATGCAGCATTATTAACGTAACCACCTCTCTTCTTGTTATTGACCACAATCTTTGTAAAAACATTTTCACCGATTTCATAGTCACCTATTAACTGTGTTTGCTTTAAACCGTAATTACCAAGCGTGACTTTCGCTGAAGTTCCTGCGCCAGAAGGTTTTTTGCTTATAAGGTTGATTGCGCCACCCAATGTGTTTCTTCCATAAAGGGTCCCTTGAGGCCCTCTAAGAATTTCAACTCTTTCTAAATCAGCAACGTCAAAGATAGATCCCTGACCTTTGCCTAAATAGACTCCATCGAGATACATCCCAACGGTTGGCTCCCATGTAATAGCAGGATTAATAGTAGTTCCACCTCTCATTGCAATTGTGGCGGCAGTATTATTTGAAGGTGTATTAATAATGTGGACATTCGGGGCCATACCAGCAAGATCAACAACATTGGCTATATCTAAATCATCGATTGTGGATTCAGTAATAGCTGTAATGGCAATTGGAGCGTCTTGAAGACTCTCTTCTCTCTTTTGAGCTGTAACAACAACTTCTTCAAGCATGCCTGTGGATTGCGCATGAATGTTGACATTAAAAATGAAAGATAGCGGTATCGCTAAAAATATTAGTTTCAATTTACTCATCATATTCCCCTATAAAATTTGGATAACTTGGTAATTATTGCAAAAAAGTAGCTTATTTGCATCTTTTGCTTGTTAGCTGTTGAAAAAAAACCTTGCAGAATAGGCAATTAACTGATCCCTTCGATCCTAATAATGCCAAACCTTGGAGATGAAAATTTAATCTCAGCTTTATTTAAACAACTTGAGGTTAATTCAATCATCTTGTTGCTGTTGCCGCAAATAATTACTAATGGCAGAAGTTCTTGATATTGATAGGTAAAATTTAGGACTTCGGAGGAGACGTCTTGATGCTTGGTTCCATGCAAATCTAGATGAGTAATACCTCTTTCTTCGAAGACTCTCATGAAGCTTAGAGCTTAACTAGCTTTTAGCTATGTTTGTATTGACCGTCATAACATCCATTCTTCTTGCATTGTGATGAGCGTAGTCATAGACGATCTCATCTCCAAGGCTAAGGTTTGGGAAACGCTTAAATAGCTCCTTAAGCATAACTTCTGTTTGCGATCTTACCAAAGTCACTCCAATACAATAGTGAGGCCCTTGCCCAAAGGAGATACTTTTATCGTGATCCCGCTGAATATCAAATATCCTTGGATCGTGATAGATGAGAGGATCCATCCCAGCTGTGCTTGTGATGAGCTGCACCATCTGACCTTTTTTGATTTGGTGGCCTTGAATTTCTATGTCCTCTGAAGCATATCTAGCCAATCCAGTTTTTCCAGAGGATTCATATCTCAACGTTTCAGATATCGCTCCTTGAACAAGAGTCTCATCAGCCATTAATGCATGATGTTGCTCTGGATGTTGCAATAAATTTTTAATTAAATAGCTATGAAGATCTACAGCAGTATCTGAGCCAGCTCCAAGAACGGCTCCAACCAAAGCACACATCTCAAGATTGGATAATTTAGAACCTTCATCTTCTGCGAGGATCAAAGTGGATAAAAAGTCATCCCCTGGGTTTGCCCTTCTTTCATCTATGAGCTCATTTAATAAGTCTAGGCCTTCTGGAACACCTTTAATAGCTTCCTGTCTTTCTTCGGGAGTAAGCATTGGATTAATGCCTCGGACTACTCCGTAAGCCAATGAATCAAATATCGGAAATTTATCCCTAGGTATACCCACTAAACTTGCAATAGCCTGGGTTGGGACTATCTCAGCAATCTCTGCGCCAAAGTTAAAAGATTCTGGAGTCCCAATTTCATCAAAGCGCTCTTTAACAAGAATCGTAAACCTTTCTTTCATCTTTTCCATGATTCGAGGAGAGAAAGCTGGAAGAGCAAGTTTTCTAAGACGGAGATGGTTCTTTCTGTCGAGGAAAAATAAATTATTGTTCATGAGCTTTTCAAAAGCATCCATCTCTTCAAATGGTTTTTTTGCAGGAGCAAACTCCCATAAATTAAAATCTGTTGAAAGACGTCGGTCTAATAAACAAGAAATAATATTTTGATGGCCAGTTACCAGCCAAGCTTGCCACGCCTCAAAACGAGCAATTGGAAATTCTGCGCTAAGCCTCTCCAAAGTTGGAACGGGGTCATGAATAAAATCTTTAGACGATGGATCAAAAAAATGATCAACGGAGATGTTTGATTGCTCGCTCATAAATTATGTGGATTAAAAAATATTAGGATTAGGTAAATCACTTCTAGTTATAATAGATTCAACTCTATCTTTAAAAGCTTGTTCGCTTTTTTCATTTACAGGATTGATCCAGTAATTAGATTTTTTAATTTCTGCTAAACAAAAAGACGCAACTTCTTCAGGCTCAGTTGTTTCCATTTCAATACCCATTGAGCTCATCATTTCAAGCATATCCTCTACGGAAGAGATTGGATGCTCTGGGGCATTTGGATCTCTTGCTAGTTCTTCGGGTCTATTACGCTCTGCAGAAAATAACTTAGTTCTAACTGTATGCGGCCCAGGAAATAAAATAGAAACTTTGATATTGGATTCTGCCTGTTCTAGCTGCAGCTTTAATACTTCAGTAATACTGGAAACTGAAGCTTTTGAGGAAGTATAAATCGGGGTTGATGGGAGGTTAATAAATGCACCATTTCCTGAGCAAGTGTTAATCACTCTGCCACCCTCTCCATGAGCCATCATCGCAGGAACAAATGCTTGAATGCCATGAAGCACGCCCATCACATTTACACCAAAGGCCCATTGCCAATCGTTTGGTTTGGTTTGCCAGATAGGCAAAAGCTCAGCTGGAGCAACCCCTGCATTATTAAATAGCAAATGAACCGATCCAAACTCTGATTCACACCACTTAGCAAGCTGCATCATGGATTCTGGATTCGAGACATCCGCAACTTTAAAATGCACATCAAGAGATTGATCTGTTAAAGCCTTAGCAGAAGTCTCAAGACTTGCTGCTTCAATATCTGTCAGAATAACTTTAGCGCCTTCTTTAGCTAAAGCTTCTCCGATTGCAAAACCGACACCGGAGGCTCCTCCAGTAATTACAGCTAATTTACCCGTAAAATTTTCCATGTTTGATCCTTATAAAACTATACTGAATCGTAACGAGAATGCATGAACGGAACGTAGGACATGATATCCACTTCCTCTACAACAGATGCATTTGACGATGAGGTGCCTTCTTCCCAGACAAGAGAAACCATCTCTTTTACCGGAAGATCTACCACTGGGTCCATTGGAGATTCACGAAGAATAATTTCTCCATCTAGTTTTGTGTGCACACTTTGCGTTCTATGCATGTTAATTCTGACCAATAGCGGATTTTGATCAACTGGTTTATTTTGCTCGCAAGATGGGAATACTTTGAAACAATACACATCATCAGTAAAAGATGCAGTATCAAGTGATTCAGATGTTTTACCTTTAAGCTCTAAATAAGTAATTCCATGACGAGTAACTGTAGCAACACAGTCGTCTCCGTCTTTTGAAGCAGTAACATCAGCTATTTTTTTTGGCTCTCCATAGGTCTCTCTTCCACCAACCACAACGCCTTCTGTCTCCATGGGCATAGTAATTTCATAAATACCTTCTTTTCCTTGATACATACAATTCACACCGAATGTGGCAGCTCCAAACTCCATGCCTCCCATCAGATCAACAAACACTCTTGAAATAACTATTCTCACCATTGGATCAGCGTGAACGGATAAAGGAGCCGGTATAAGTTTCTCAATCAAACCTGGCTCTGTTTTATACCAAGCTTTTATAGCATGCATTTTTGCATCAAAAAATTCTAAGTTATTTTCAGCAGCTTCTATTAACTGTTCTTGAGTTTTTACGTATCTTAAGTTTGACATTTTATTCCCCTATGTTTTTTTCTAATTAACCAATGATACATTTTATAAAATATATTTAACAACTATACAACTCGTAATTATATAAACATCTTTTATGAAAAAATATGTTGATTCAAATTATTAATAATGAAATCATTAGATATTAAATAAGATTTATTAAAAATAGTTAAGAAATTTAACTACTAAGATACGGTGAATAATTATGCCTAAACAAGAATTCCCATTTCCAATGCCAAACGGTTGGTTCTGCGTTACCAGAGTTGGTGATATCCAAAGCGGAGAAAGTAAACCTTTTACCTTTTGTGAAAAGGAGGTAGTAGCCTTTAGAACGGAATCTGGCAAGGTATCTGTAATGGACGCTTACTGCGGTTACTCTGGAATTAATTTAGCTATGAGTGGCAAAGTTGATGGAGAGACTATTAAGTCTCCTAAACATGGTATCAAGTGGAACATAGATGGTTCTTGCGCTGAAATTGGAAAAGATTCAGGGGTTCCCAAGGAAGCTATGGACGTTACAACTTTTAGTTATCCTTGCCAGGAGCTTAATGGATTTATATGGGCATGGCATCATCTGCTTAAAGAAGAGCCTTACTTTGAAATTCCTGCTATTGATGGCTTTAATGGAGAGGACTCTAAATGGGGGAAAGAGCATCATTACGAATATCATATTAATACAGTGCTCCAAGAAATTGCAGAGAATGATGTTGATCAAGCTCATTTTCCAAAAGTGCATGGCTCACCAAGCTTGCCAGAAACAGAAGCAATTATTGATGGGATCTACAAAAAAACAATTGCAGAAACTCTAATGAATCCAAACAATGATAGTGTCTCTGAGGAATTTCATGTGGCAGATCCTTCAATGTTTACAACTACCTTTACCAGAGAATCATGGGGGCTTGGGTGCGTGGGTTTGCATATGGTTAATTTGCCCATAGATGAAACTACATTTGGCGGAGAATTTATTATGATTAATGCTTCTTGTCCTGTAGACAATAAGAACTCAACACTTCGCTGGTCCATGAGGGTAACAAAAGATATTGAAGATGAGTTGGGAATGGCAATCATTGATGGAATTGCAAATGGAGTATTGGATGACATGCCAATTTGGGATCATAAGAGTTACGTTGCTCAGCCTATTTTGTGTGATGGTGACGGGCCGATTAATAAGTTTAGAAAATGGGTGAGTCAGTTTTATTCCGATCCGCTGCAAGCAAGATAGTTGGCAAAAGTACACTTTTTTTATTCGACCATGAATGCGGGGAAATCTACTGCACTTCTTCAATCTAACTACAATTATCAAGAGCGCGGCATGCAGACATTGCTGTTTCTTCCTAAAGTAGATGCAGATATTAATGATGGAATGATTCATTCAAGGATTGGCTTGACAGCAAAAGCTAACTCCATAGACCCTGAATTTAATTTCTACAGTTTTGTCTCTCAAGAACAAATGAAAAAGCCAATTAGTTGCATTTTGATTGATGAGGTCCAATTCCTTACAAAAAAACAGGTTAGAGAGGTTTGCAAGATTAGTGATGAACTAAACATTCCTGCTATGTGTTATGGAATCCGCACTGATTTCCAGGGTGCTTTATTTGAGGGCAGTTCTGAGCTTCTGGCTCTTGCTGATAATTTAATCGAACTCAAAACAGTGTGTGATTGTGGCAGGAAAGCTATTATGGTGGTGAGGCTTGATGAAGCAGGAAAAGTCGTAACTGATGGTGATCAGATTAAAATTGGCGGCAACGATTCCTACAAGGTTTATTGCAGAAAACATTTTCGCGAACTCACTCAGCTGATTTAATTATCTCTGCCCTCGTTTAAAAGATTTTAAGTATTTGTATGACGGGTCCTGTGAATTGGGTGTGCCAATATTTGCTCCCTCAATCATGGGGTGAGTAAGGTTAACTTTTGAAGGGTCGTTTACATAAGCCCAATCTGCATCCACTGCCCTGCTAGAAAATTTCCACACTCCATTTCTTTTTTCATACTCATCAAAATACCTTCCGCCAATCAGCACATCAAAATTTTGATCATCTGTCAGGACTTGATGAAATGCCAGAATATAGGTTTCGCCCTCAGCTTTATCGCCCATCAAATGAATGTTATGAGTGGTGACATTATGATGAAGGATGCCCATAGATTTTTGTATTTCAGGCAATAAGTCGATGAACTCCATTGCCTTGCCTTTAAAAAAAGATCCATGATCGTCGTGAGCGTCTTCATGGTAAAGAGTTCTCATAAGGTCATGATCATGGCGATCAGCGGCTCGACAATAAATATGAACCAAATCTCTAATAGATTCCTTATCAAGGATTTCTTGAATTTTACTGTCTACTTCACTCATACTAAATAACCTATAAAATAATGTTTCAAATTAATATAAATTAAAACTGGGGTTAATGGTAATAAGATAAATGAATCTTCAGATTAAACATCCCCTTCTAGCTGCCCCTGCATCCATAGGAGGATTAGAGCTCAAAAATAAAATAATCATGGCTCCGATGGGTTCAAATTTTGCTGGAGAAGATGGTCATACAACTGAGCAACTTGAATCTTATTATGAAGAAAGGGCCAAGGGAGGTGTTGGGTTAATCATTCTAGAGACCTCTGCCATCACATGGCCTGCCGGTGCTTCAATGCCTTACATGATAGGTTTTTCAAAAGACGAATTTGTTTCAGATCTCAAATCTCTTACTCAAAGAGTTCATCAGTATGGTACAAAAATTGCCGCTCAATTAAATCATAGTGGAAAAATTGCTCAAGAAGATACGATAGCAGGAAGGCCAATTCCAGTGCCGTCAATACCAAAATCTGAGCGAAGCGATATGTTTGGCCTTTTGACTCAAGATGAAATTATGAATTTTATTAAAGCTGGCGGACCAGATGGCAAGGGACCTAGATATCATGAATTAACAATTGATGAGATTAAAATAGAGATTAATCATTTTGCCCAAGCTGCCAGAAGAGCGAAAATGGCAAATTTTGATGCGGTGGAAATTCATGCTGGGCACGGCTATCTTATCTCTAGCTTTCTTTCGCCTGCAGTTAACAAAAGAACAGACGAATACGGAGGCAGCACAGAGAATAGAGCTCGTTTTTTAATTGAAGTCATTCAGGCTATCAAGCAAGAAGTATCTGCTGATTTTCCTGTGCTTGTAAGGTTAGATGCTAATGAATACAGAATTGATGGAGGAATTACCCCTAAAGATTTTCTAGTGACTGCTAAGCTTGCTGAAAAAGCTGGAGCAGATGCTCTGGATGTCAGCTCTTATGGCAATACAAGTAAAGGCATCGCATTTACTGAGGCCCCTTTGGTTCATGAGCCTGGTGGCTTTTTAAAATATGCGCGTATGGCTAAAGAGAGTGTTTCCATTCCAATTATTGCTGTTGGAAGAATTGAGTTAGATGTTGCGGAAAATGGTTTAAAAAATAAAGATTTCGATTTTGTAGCCATGGGAAGAAAGCTTTTGGCAGACCCTGGCTTACCAAATAAAATTTCATCTGGTCAAGAACACTTGATCAGACCTTGTATTTATTGTTATGTGTGTGTAAGTCAAATATTTATTAATAAGCCGATGATGTGTGCTGTTAATTCCCAGTTAGGCAATGAGTTTCGAAACGAAAAAATTATATTTAGTACTGCTAGACAAAAAAATATTTTAGTTGTTGGAGCCGGCCCAAGCGGCATGGAGGCTGCAAGACTTTTAGCAATGCAAGGTCATCATGTTGAGATATGGGAAAAAGATAAAGACATAGGCGGCACCGTTAGAGTCGCTACTCTCGCATATGAACCAAATGGGCAGTTGATCAAATACTTACAAAACTGCCTAAAAGAACTCAAAGTGACAATAAAAAGAAATACGCTGGCAACCATAGAAAAGATTGAATCATTTCAACCTGACCATGTGATTGTTGCTGTCGGCGCCACTCGAGATGCACCGCCCATCCTAGGCAAAGAGCTCAACCATGTATTTGATGGGGAGCAGTTGCGAGGCCTATTATTTGGCTCTGATGTTGAAGCAATAAAAAAACTATCTATTTTTCAGCAGCTGATTTTAAAAATTGGTAGAGCAAGCCAATTATTAAGAAATGTTAAGGCTTTGACCATGCTCAGTAAAATTTGGATGCCTCTGAGTAAAAATATTACTATTATTGGAGGAGATTTAGTTGGCCTTGAACTGGCAGAATTTCTAATTGAGCGCGGTAGAAAAGTTACTGTCTTGGAACCCGCGACCTCTCTGGGTCCGAATTTAAGTATAGTCCGCAGATCAAGAGTGGTTCATCTTTTGAAGGAGCATGGGACAATCCTGTTAACCAATGTACAAATAAATGAAATCACCAAAGAAGGTGTGTTGTATGAGCACAGTGAAGAGGCTCATCTAGCCAAAGCAGATCAAGTAATTATCGCTATGGGCGCTAATCCAAACTTAGACCTCTCTAATGCATTGCAGGCAAGAAATATCCGGTCAACAGCTATCGGAGATTGCACCTCTGTGGGATACATACATGGCGCAATTGCTGATGCAAGAAATGCGGTCTTAGGGATCTAAGATTTAGCTTGATAAAGCTTCTTTTACTGCAGGATGCACCACTACTCCATCTTGAATATTGAGCCCGTTCAATAAATGCTCGTCTTCTTTTAGCGCTCTATCAATACCTTTGTTGGCAAGATCAAGAATGAATGGAAGCGTTGCCTTGTTTAAAGCATGGGTAGCTGTTAGTGGCACTGCACCTGGCATATTGGTAACACAATAGTGAACCACTCCTTTTTTAACGTATGTTGGCTCATCATGATTTGTTGGCTGGCTTGTTTCAAAACAGCCGCCTTGATCAATTGAAATGTCAACTAGCACACTGCCCGGAGTCATTCGATCCAGCATAGCCTCACTGACTACTTTCGGTGCTTCCTTTCCAACCACATAAACTGCTCCAATAACCAAATCAGATAATGATAATGCCTCAGCAATAGATGCTTCAGTAGATTCTATGTATTCAATATTATGGGTGCCATAAATACTTTTGAGTACCAGTAATTTTTCAGAAGATAAATCTATAATTTTTACATGAGCATTAACTGCAATAGCTTTTTCAATCGCTTCGGTGCCAGCGACTCCGGCACCAATCACTGTGACAACTCTTGGCTCGATATCACCAAAAGATCCAATTAATGTACCTATGCCTTTGTTTGGTTTAAGTAAATGATAAGAGCCAACTACTAAACTAAGTTGCCCAGCAATTGCGCTCATTGGCGCTAGCAGTGGAAGAGATCCATCTGCTGAAGTTACAGTTTCATAGGCAATGCCTCGAACCCCAGTTTTAGTTAATTGTGCTGCCTGTTGTTTGTTTCCAGCCAAATGAAGATAGGTAAAAAGAGTGTGTCCACTATTAAGATACTTAAGCTCATTTTGCATTGGCTCCTTCACCTTAATAATTAACTCAGATGAATTGAAGACCTCTTCAGCAGTTCTAAGAATTTGAGCGCCCGCATTGAGATAATCTTCGTTAGAAAAACCAATATCCACGCCAGCATCTTCCTCAACAAATACTATGTGGTTGCTTTGAGTAAGCAACGATACTGAGCTGGGCATTAATCCCACTCTATGTTCATTATTTTTAATTTCTTTTGGAACGCCAATTTTCATGGCGCTAATTTAACACGATGTATCTTTTGAAGAAAAGATTTAATACTTCCAATCATTTATATATACATAATTATTTGTTATGAATTAACTTAACTCAATCACAATGAATCATTATATTTTACATGATAGATGAGAATCATTATCATCAAAAAAGTTTGTGTATAAGATATGATGAACTCTGATATTCTGCAAGAAAATAAATAGCGGTTTTGATTGATCGGGTTAAAAAATATTTGGAATTTAAAAGTAGAATTAAACTTTAATTAAAGGAAAACCTCATGGTAATTTTAAAAAGACTTTCTAAGTTTGGCACTTTAGGGCTGACAACTGTTTACACAGTTGGGCATATTTTTATTGCTATGGCATGCACCTTTGTCATTACTGGAGCGCCATTAAATCTAGCAGCAGCTGATGCGATTATTGAGCCAGTAATAAATGGTTTTTGGTTTGCCTTCTTGCACAAGGCTTGGGGAAAATACATTATAGTTTCCTAACGTCTTTGCTAGCAGCAGTTCCTTAATTCTTAATATTAGATCTTAGCCTTTCTTTTTAAGGCACATTAGCGCTTGACCATAATATAAGTTATATGTATATTATATTATATATTATATATATATTATGCAATTCATCACTAAAATTAAGACAATCAATATCTCGGATTCATTTGCGTATTCGATGACTAAATTTTTTAGGTTTATTGCTGATACTTTTTTTGCAAAAAGATATGGTCACAGAGCTGTAGTTTTAGAGACAGTAGCTGGAGTGCCTGGAATGGTGGCTGGAGTATGGATGCATTTTAAGAGCTTGAGAGCAATGAAAGCTGGCTATGGTGAGCAAATTAGAGAAATGTTAGCTGAAGCCGAAAATGAACGAATGCATTTGATGTTTTTTATCGAGATAGCTAAGCCAAACACCCTTGAAAGATTTGTAGTTCTGTTAGCGCAGTCCATTTTTGGGTTATTTTATTTATTTATGTATGTCTTCTTTACAAAAACAGCACATCGAATGATAGGGTATTTTGAAGATGAGGCTGTAAAAAGCTACACAGAATACTTAGAAATAGTTGAAGCCGGTAAAGTTGAGAATACTCCTGCCCCACATATTGCTATAAATTATTACAAGCTAGGATCTGATGCAAAATTGTCAGACCTCATTAGATGTGTCAGAGCAGATGAGCAGCATCACAGTGAAAAAAATCACCATTATGCTGACAGTCTTTAGTTATTATGGGAACAGTCTAAGACTTTAAAGGTTTCTCCGTCTTCTGTGTAAGTCCTTCCGTTATCAATTAGCTCTTCAATGTAATAGGTATCTTCCATGGCACCCTCAAAAGTCATAATTTCATCGAGTATTTGCTCAAACTCTTCGATATTAAAGTGGCCATTTCTAACATTTAGGGGAAGATCACAAAGATAGCCCTGCTCTTCTTCTTCTATCGGTCCTTCTGCACCTTCAAAATACAAGCGATAATCTCCATCATCGAGCAAGCCTTGCTTGTGCTCACTAATATCGTGCAGAGCATGGGTAGTGCACACCCAAAAATCTAGGTCCGCGTATTGTTTATTTAAAAGCAGCATTGAGAAATTAAAAGTTCGTTCTTGATACAGAAACAAGGTTTCGTCTTCAGCAACTAATTTTATTATGGCTTTCTCTAGGTCAAAATTTCGCTTACCGTCAAAACCTTCTTTGTGATTCTCATGCTCAACCTCACACTCAGGATACTGCTTAAACAATTCATAGTATTCTGTGTAATCCATCTGGCTATTCTCCTTTAAAAAATTCTTGAACAGTAGAATCAGCAACCTGTTGAATCTTTAATGCATCTTCAGGATCTATGTCTTTAATTCCTTGATTACCTTCGACAACAGTTTTAAAAATAGTTGCAAATACTACGGCTGCTGCAAGATAAGTCCCTTCTTTTGATGGATGTCTTAGATCTCGTGTATATAGATCAATATCTGGATATGCTTTGGTAAAGCTATAGAATGCTTCGCCTGCAGGGATTAACAATATATTATTTTTATTTGCTGCTTGAATAAATTCTTGACGAAGTTCTTGCATCATCAACGGCTTATTCTTGTAGGGCCAAGACATAAAAAGCATAGGTTCCATACCTTTAGATCTAATTGTTTCTGAATGCTCGGCAACATACTTATGAAAATTGTCTTTGGTCATTGGGTGAATTGGGCACAGGCTGCAGTCCATAAAAATAACAGCATCTATTGAGGTATCTTCAGATTTTATATACTCATTATCGTTACCAGCATCAATTCGAAAACTTCCTATATTTTTATTATCAAGATAAGACTCTAAGGGATGCCAAGAAAGAGAAGATCCATTAATAGTTATTGATCGCTGCTTCAATGACTTAATTGATTTGTCATTTTTGACCAGCTGATTTAAGTAATTATGAAGACTGTTGTTGTAATAGAAAAAGCTATTTCCTACAAACATTAAGGAGTCAATTTTTTGAGTATGCGGAGCTGTCACTTCAACTTCTGCTGCCTCAATTAGTGCGGGCAAAGATGCGATAAAAAAGAATATGAGGAAGATATTTTTCATCTACTCATCTCTTTTTTAATCATTGGTACTGAAGGGGCTGAGTTCGGTTTGCCATACTCTCCATATGCAAGTTTATTGATGCCAAAAAATAACGCTGTTATAAGACACCCAAATATTACCCAGTTAATCCAATTATTCATTATTGATTTGAAGTTGAAGACTGGAACTGGCTTGTTTCATTCCGCCAATGTTTTTTGCATTTATATAACCAATGCTTTGCAAGGCTTTCTCTGCTTTGGCTGATCTTTTGCCACTTCTACAATATAAATATATTGCTTGGTCTTTGCTCTCAGTTGCAAATTCTATTTTTTGCAAAATCTTATCTAAAGGAATATGTATCGCTGTTTCAATATATCCATCATTCCATTCAGCATCTGTTCTTACATCTATAAGAATTGGATTTGATGCCTGAGTTGTTGCAAGCTTGTCTTCTGCAATAGCTCCAAAGCTTCCAAAGACCATCAATGTAAGTAATATTCTTTTCATAACCAATGCTCTGATAAATAGAATGGTGGAGCTAATGGTTCAAAATTGGAACCAACTAATTCCTAAGTTCATTCTACTGCATAGGCTCTCTGAGGAACACTCATGAAGCCTGATATCAAAGAAATCATCCGCAATGAGTATGTTCATGGCTACATTAATGACAAGGGTCAAAGAGTGATGCCTACCCTTGATGATCTTATAGATAAATACAATGCAGCCTCCTCCACTATTTACCGAGCATCCAGCCAAGATCAATGGAAGCAACAAAAGAAAGAGTTCTCCAGGCAATTAGCTCAAGATCTAGATATCAAGAAGACCGAAGAACTACAAGACTACTTTTTTAATAACGATGAGGCAGCAATGGAGATAGCCAAAGAAATCTTTAATCATATTGAGCTTAAGCTTGAGGATGAAGATAGCCTAACTCCTCACGCAATAGCATCCCTGGCGTCCTCTGCGCTAACAGCACAGAAGCTATTTAAAAATGTAACTCCTGCATCAACCTCAGCTCCTGTAGACACTGAAAGCTTTCAGAGAGCTATGAAGTTATTGGATGAAGTTGCAGATTTAAAGAGACAATAAGATTATTTGATTTATTAATTTCTGATTCCAGATTCCAAACTATTCACAGCATTAGGTTTAATAAAAGTATTTTCATAAATAGCTACATACACCATCATCACAAAAGGTAAGGCAAATAGCGCTAAAATATTCACTATAGGTATTATGGATAATATTTGTATACCTAAAGTAAGCAATGCATATACACCAAATACTTTCCAGAAACCAAGCTTCATAACAAGTTCATAAGATTTTCCTAGGGCTTGTGTAGGTAAAACATCTCTATCTACCAAGACAAACCATCCTAAGAGCCATACTGTTGCCAAAAAGATACCTGGGATAATGAACAATAAAAACCCAAACAATATTCCAAGTCCATACATAATTCCCATCAGGAGAGATTTCCACCACATCCCATTCTTAAAACCAAAAGACCAAGACTCCATAATACCTTTCTCTTCCCCTCTCGCAACGCTCAATAAATATTTATAATAGCCAGCCATAAGAGCGGGAATGAAAAGAATGCCAATAATCGATATAGCTGCTAAGAAGCAAAACAGAATTAAAAGAATGATACTAATAAATAATGACCAATAATTGCTTTTGGCCATCTCAATTCCTCTGGAAAAGTAATGCTCTATTGGTATATCTTGCATAAAAAATCCATTCTTGATTAACTTAATTCTAGTTTATATCAATCTTCCTTGATTTGGAAAAAAAGAGTTAGCTAAATTTTTTTTAAACATAAGTAACAAATGCATATGATAATGGCTTAACAATGTATAGAAATTTTTAACCTAAAATATGCTTATGCAATTCATATAAATGACCTCTATGGTTCCGTTCTAAGCTCGGACTATGCTGGCTTCCCAACCTGTAATTTTAATCCTGAAAGTAAGTTTTATAATTTTTTACCTAATCTTTCACGAAAAGAAAATCTGCAGTTGTATGATTTGTTTGATGACGCTTATGAGGATAAAGAGTTGTTAAATAAAGTAAACTTGGTGGAGCTATTGGTTCAAAACTGGAACCTTTTAGTGCCATATTTTAAAAAGCTAAGATACATAAACTAGTATGAAATATTTTTTAGATTTTATCTTGTAAATTTCAAAATTAACTATATAAATTACACATGAAAAATAACAATTATGTTGGATGGGAAGAATGGGTAAGCCTAGCTGAACTAAACCTCCCTGCTCTTCTTGCTAAAACAGATACTGGTGCTGAAACTTCTGCACTTCATGCTTTTAATATTCAAACATTTGGTAAAGAAAACAACCAAATGGTTAGATTTGGTATTAATCCAATTGATACAGATGATAGATTTTCTGTTTTTTGCTCTGCAAAGATTG
>ERZ651776.2362-NODE-2362-length-20631-cov-16.553712_pt1 | contig 20631 bp, 17 predicted proteins | sample MGYA00514761_ERZ651776 | MGnify/ENA metagenome assembly ERZ651776 | reverse complement strand
AGGTTACGCAACATTATTTTAAAACATATTGGTGTACTTGGTGAAACTGAGGTAGCAAAACAATGGCAAACTGTGTTATTATACATGACGAACAACAACCACACACATACATTAAGTGACTTTGTACAAAGAACTCGTGTGCTAGACAATCATCGTAACGAATCATTTGTTGATGTTTTTCCTGAATTTAAAGATTTATTATAACATAAATGTATGATACATATACAAAATTTAACTGTTAAAAAACCAAAAAAAGATCTAAAAAAGGTTCGTCAACCTAGAAACGTAAAGAAAAAAAACATCAAGGAAACAAAACATAAAAAAGATGGTTATAGTAAAACCTTTCATAAAAACGGTAAAATAAAATCTGAAGGAAACTTGAAAGAACGTAAACAAGATGGTTTATGGAAATCCTATCATGAAAACGGTCAATTAAGATCTGAAGTAAATTACAAAGAAGATAAACAAGATGGTTTATGGAAATTCTATTATGAAAACGGTCAATTAAAATCTGAAGGAAATCTGAAAGAAGGTATAGGATATGGTTTATGGAAAGACTATCATGAAAATGGTCAATTAAATTCTGAAGGAAACAGAAAAGAAAGTAAAGAAGATGGTTTATGGAAATACTATTATGAGAACGGTCAATTAAAGGAAAAAGGAAACCTGAAAGAAGGTAAACAAGATGGTATATGGAAACACTATCATGAAAACGGTCAATTAAAATCTGAAGGAAATTACAAAGATGGAAAAGAAGATGGTTTATGGAAATACTATAACGAAAACGGTCAATTACAGTCTAAAGTAATCCATAAACCAGGTGGTGGAAGTAAAAAGATATTTGATGTTGACAATACTGAACTTTCCAAAACCAGAAAGAAAAAAAACATTAAGGAAACAAAACCTAAAATGGATAGTTATAAAAAATTCTATTATGAAAATGGTCAATTAGAAATGGAAGGTAACATTAATGAAGGTATAGGATATGGTTTATGGAAATATTATTATGAAAACGGTCAATTAAAACGTGAGGGAATCTTAGGAATTAATGAGTTGGAGGAAGGTTTATGGAAATCCTATTATGAAAACGGTAAATTAGAATCTGAAGGAAACTGGAAAGATGGTAAAGAAGTTGGTTTATGGAAACACTTTCACGAAAACGGTAAATTAGACTCAGAAGGAAATTACAAAGATGGTAAACAAGATGGTTTATGGAAATACTATCATGAAAATGGTCAATTAGTACAGGAAGGAAACAGAAAAGAAGGTAAAGAAGTTGGTTTATGGAAATACTATCATGAAAACGGTCAATTAAAATCTGAAGGAAATACGAAAGAAGGTAAACAAGGTGGTTTATGGAAATACTATCATGAAAATGGTCAATTACAATCAGAAATAAATTTTAAACTAGGTAAAGAGGAAGGTTTATATATACAGTATGATGAAAACGGTCAATTAATACAAGAAGGAAACGTCAAAGAGGGTAAACAAGAAGGATTATGGAAATATTATAAAAAAAATGGTCAATTAAAATCTAAAATAAATTTCAAGGATGGAAAACCAGAATAATTGTTAAAATTATATTATTAAAATGGTAAATGGGTATGGTTAGAAAATTTTGATTTCTTCGGAAAAAAAGAGAGTAAATTTAAAAACAAATCAAAAGGTTATATAGAAGGTTCAAAATCAAAATTGATGAAAGTTTTAAGTGAGTATCAGAAACTCACAAAAAGTAATCTTTACAGAACTGAGTATGAGGGTATGATAGAACCTAAAAATGAATTTGAAGAAAAACTCCTTTTTTCAAATAGATTCAATCAAAAAGAAGTTATTAAATTAATTGAAGAAGAGATAGATAGAATCAAATAATAATTTTTTAGTAAACAACTAACGACGGTATTATAACTTAGAGGTTCACAACCTCAATGAGTTCTAAAACTATTCTTTTTTGGAACTCATTGAGTTCCATCATCATTCATAAAACATTGATAATCAGTTATTTAATTTAATGGTTCAAGTCCAGGTGGGACCACAAAACCCTTCACAGATGTGAGGGGTTTTTTGTTTTTCATCACCACAACAGTATAAATTTCATATATTAGCTTATCAATTAATCAGTTATGTTATTGAAATTTAAACAACCGGTTGTTATTGTTACAATCACATTATTTTCATTGTTAAGTATTCAGGCTCAAAAAGCTTTTGATTTGTCATCGGTAAATTATACCAACATGACTAATAATCAATTACAACGATTATTTCAAGAGGCTTCTTCAAGCGGTTATAATTATGATGATATTTTAAAAGCAGCAGAAGCACAAGGGCTTTCTGAAGAAGAAATCACAACACTTGAAAGCCAGTTTAATTATGTTAATACTAGAGCATCAAAAAACAGCAATATTCCAGATCAAGAATCAAGGATGCGAAACACTAAACCTCAAGATTTAGTATTCGAATATCCAAAAATGAAAAGCGATATTTTTGGTTTTGATGTCTTTAAAGGAAACGACTTGCTTACATTTCAATCTAATTTAAATATCCCGACACCGGTGGGCTATATTTTAGGTCCTGGAGATAAATTATTTATTGACATTTATGGCCAATCAGAAGCCTATTATCAAATAGAAATTAACCCAGAAGGAACGATAATTTTAGAAAATTTCGGCCCAATTCATATCTCAGGGCTTACAGTTAAAAATGCGACAAAACGCATTGAAAAGAGGTTGTCCAAAGTATACTTAGGGATCAGTGGTGACAAAAAAAACACATTTGTTAACGTTTCTGTTGGTAAATCACGAAATATTAAAGTTAATATTGTTGGTGAAGTAGGTGTGCCGGGCTCATATACATTGAGCGCTTTTAATACTGTTTACAACGCCTTGTATGTAGCAGGCGGCATTACAGAAAACGCTACTTTAAGAGATATTAAAGTTTATCGAAACAACAAACTTATAAGTAAAGTTGATATTTATAAATATTTAACCGAGGGAGACGCTTCCGCAGATGTCGCCTTAGAAAACAATGACCTTATTTTGGTAAAACCCTATACCAACCGAGTTACTCTAAACGGTGCTGTTAAAACAAAAGGCCGATTTGAATTGCTTAAAAATGAAAGTTTACAAGACCTGTTAAATTATGCAAGTGGTTTTAACGAAGAAGCCTATACTAAAACTATAAAAGTAAAACGCATTTTAGATGATGAACAAATTGTGGCAGAAATCAATAAAAATCAATTTGAAATATTCACTCCAAAATCTGGGGATGTTTTTCAAGTTGACAAAGTATTAGATCGCTATAAGAACCGTGTTATTGTAAAAGGAGCTGTTTACAGGCCAGGGGTTTATGCAGTAACAAAAGGCTTAGGAGTAAAAGATTTGTTGGCTAAGACAGAAGGACTAAAACAAGAAGCTTTATTAACTACAGCGCAGATTATTAGGACAAATGAAGATTTTTCAACAACCTCTATAAGCTTTAATTTAAGAAATGTTTTATCAGGAAAAGAGCAGGATATTTTAATTCAAAAGGAAGATGTGCTTACAATTTTATCAAAAAACGAGATTAAAGAAGAGGATTATGTAGAAGTTGCTGGAGCCGTTAATCAACCAGGAGTCTATAATTACTCTAAAGGCATGAGGTTAAAAGATTTAATACTTAAGGCAAGAGGCTTTAATAAAACAGCTTTAAAAAACAGAATTGAAATCGCTAGAAAATCAAACAGCAACGATAATTCTAAATTATCACAAATAATTGTAGTTGACTTATCCAAAGATTTTCAGGACTTAGAAAACGAAGATAATATAATATTAAGTCCTTTTGACCACATTTTTGTGAGGACCAGCCCAAATCTTAACGATAAGGAATTTGTTTATGTTGACGGACAGGCTAATTTTCCAGGGCTATATGCAATCCAATTAAAATCCGACAGAATTTCAGATATATTAAAGCGTGCAGGCGGTTTGAATGAGTTCGCTTACCCTAGAGGGGCAACTTTAATAAGGAAAACAGAATACTACAAAAAAGAAACAAAAACAGAAAAGCAGTTATCAGCCTTGTTAGCCTTAAAAGATAATTTAACAAAAGAAAAAGGCTCACTGTCAGAATCTGACACAGGTTTGTTAAAAAGAATAAATAGTGATATAGATAAATTAAACAATGACTCCAAAGACGAAAAAAAAGAATTTAACAAAACAGGTGATTTTAATACCCCTATAAAGAATGACTCCTTACAGCCTTATTTATTATTAAAGCAAAATGTAAACAGTAGGACAGAAACAATTGCCATAGATCTAGCAGAAATCTTAAAAAAGAAAAGTTCTATTTCAGATTTGCTTGTTCAACCTGGAGACACCTTAGTCATACCTAAAAAATTAGAAACTGTCCGTATGAGAGGGCATTTGTTAAATCCAACAAGCTTGAGATACAAAAAAAATAAATCAACAAAATATTATATAAATAATTCTGGTGGTTTTAAAGCTCGCGCAGACAAAAGCAAAACATATGTGGTTTATCCTAACGGTGAAGCGCGTGCAACAAAAAAGTTTTTGTTTTTTAATATTTACCCTAAAATAGTAGCCGGTTCTGAGATTAGAGTTCCTGAAAAATTAACAAAAAAACCTTCAACAGATGTCGGAGTTCTCACAGGTGTTTTTACAGGTGTAGCAACGTTGGTTTTAGCTATTACTCAACTCAACTTGTAAAACCCAGCCCTAAGGAAGAGACAAAATAAATAATTAAAAATGCAATCAAAAAGCAATATGCAAAACGAAGAAAAAATTTCTTTAAAAAATATGATTCAAAGCTTTAAAGAGTGGCTCGTGTTTATAATAGATGCGCGCAAAAAAATTCTTTATGGCACCTTAATGACTTTGGCACTACTGCTTTCTTATAATTATTTAAAATCGCCAGTTTATTACGCCAACACATCTTTTGTATTAGAAAATGATTCTTCAGCAAGTTTAGGAGGGCTGTCTTCTTTAGCATCTATGTCGGGAATTAATACTTCAAGCCTTATGAACGCGAGTAGTTTATTTCAAATTGACAATATACAAGAGCTTTATAGATCAAACAATATGTTAAAGCAAGCTTTATTACAGGAAGTTACTGTAAATGGAAAATCTCAAAAATTGGTAGAATACTTCGCTAGATCTCAAAAATTAGAAGAAAAATGGGCGAAGGAAAAAATCTATCTTAAGGATTTTTATAAAGACAATAAACAATACAATAGAGCACAAGATAGCGTTTTAAAAGAGGCTATAAAATTAATTAAAAAAGACTTTTTAATTGTAGGGAAGCCAAATAGAAACACCTCTATTTTAAATGTAGGCTTTAGGCATAAGGATGAGGTTTTTGCTAAAATTTTTAATGAAGTTTTGGTTAATAAAGTCAACAGCTTTTATTACAAAACTCAAACCAAGAAAACAGCTTTCAATTTAAATGTATTACAAGTTCAAACAGATAGTGTTAAACGCCTTTTAGACATGTCTTTTTTAGCTCTTGCCGAAATTGACGAAAACATTCCAAATTTAAACCCATTGGTAAAAACCGCGAAAGTTCCTTATCAAAAAGCGATGGCCAATCTGCAGGCGAACCAAGCTATTTATTTAGAAGTTGTAAAACAATTAGAATTGGCAAAAGTAGCTCATAGAAACAAAACACCCCTAATTCAAATTATTGACAAACCCTCATTTCCTTTAGGAAATAACCGCTGGACATTTTTTAACACGTTTATTTTTGGGGTTTTTGGTGGCGGGCCCTTAACAGTATTATTATTGTCGTTACAACGTATCATAAGACAAGCTCTAGAAGGGCAATAATCAAGATTTAAAAATAAAAATTATATAAATCTTAAGACATCACTAAAATAAAACACTATTGTTTAAAGGCATTTTTATTAAGAATTTTTTCAATTTAATTATTAATCAAGGGATTAATATTGTTATTGCTTTATTGGCAACTCGCATTTTATTTAGCACACTAGGTGAAGCTCAATATGGACTTGTTAACCTTGCCTTATCAGTTGTTTTATTGTCAAGCATTACGGTTAGTTATGGCTATCATCTAAATGGCCCCAAACGTATTGCTTTATTTAAAGATGAATCTGCAAAAAAAGAAACTTTAATCAACGAAATTATAGTAACCAGAATAATAATAGCCATTGGCATGGCAATAATTTTATTTTGCTTGACCTATTTTTTAGGATTTTTTAAATCTTATGTAACTCTATTATATTATTCATTAATACTGCTATTTAGCCAAGCCTTATTTCCGATGTTTTATTTTCAAGGAAATGATAAAATTGCATGGGCCTCAATAGCGAATGCTTTTGCAAAAGTAGCCTACCTGCTATTAATTGTATTATTTATAAAAACCCCTAAAGACGCGATTTATGTTAATTTTTTATTTGGGGTTACCGCTTTTGTAGTTTACATCATATGCTGGATTACTATTTATAAGAAAGAAAAAATCAAGTGGGTTTGGGTAAGCATTCGTAATATAAAAAAGAGACTTATTGAAAACTTTCAATTTTTTATATCTTCAATAGCAGGTCATGTTTCCATTCACGGTGGCTTAATTATTTTAGCGATTTTTGTCAATAATACTGTTCTAGGAAAGTTTGCTTTGGCTCAAAAAATAGCCCTTTTAATGCGTATGGTGCCTGTTTTTTTTACTCAAGCTATCTTGCAAAAAGCCTCCATTTTATTTAAAAGTGATAAGATTGAATTTAACGGTTATATTAATCGAATTTTTATAATTGGCCTGTCAATTACCTTTTTGATGGGACTGATAGCAATCATTTTATCTAAATGGATAATATTTTTATTGGCAGGTTCTTATGTTATATATAGTGAGACTATTTTAAAAATTTTAGCTTTTATTCCCTTTTTGAGCATGTTAAATTTTAATAATATGATTAAAATTTTAGTAGATGAAAAAAAACATTTGCTTACTAGAGCAACTTGGATAACAGCCATCTTCATGTTAACTTTAGCATCAATTGGCAGTTATTATTATGGTGGTTACGGACTTTCTATCGCTCTAGTTCTTACAGAAATTGTTAGTTTTATTGTTTATTCTAAACTTTTGAAAAAAAACAAATATGAGAGAACCTAAAATAGCCATCATCATTATTAATTGGAATACTTATCAGTTGACCTTTAATTGTCTTAAAAGCCTGAATGCTTGTACTTATAGCAATAAAACAATTTTTCTTGTAGATAATGGCTCTAAAGATGGTTCTGGTGATAAAATAGCTTTGGAATTTCCTGATATTAATTATATAAAAAACGAAATAAATGAAGGTTTTACAGGGGCAAATAATAAAGCTTTAAAAGTTATTTTAAAACAAAATTATGATTACGTTTTATTACTTAATAACGACACAGAAGTAGAGCCAAACTTTTTATCTCTTCTTGAAGCTACAATGGATTCTGATAAAAATTTAGCAGCCACACAGCCCCTGATATTAGATTTTCCAAATAAAAATACTATCTGGAACGCCGGTGGCTCATTTAATAGCTTTTTTTGCTTGTTTAAAACTAGATGTAAAGGAATGATTTATAGCCCAAAGCTTAAAATTGACACATCTACACAATGGATTACTGGCTGCTGTATATTGGTAAAGATAGCAGTTATTAGAGAAGTTGGTTTACTAGATAATCGTTTTTTTATCTATTTTGAAGATGCAGATTGGTCTATTAGAATGACAAATCTAGGCTATAAATTGGGCGTAGTCCCTAAAAGCATTATTTACCATCTTAGTTCTGGAAGCAATAAGAAGAATAACACTTCTAATGAAGGAAATATATCCCCTTATGCTCATTATTTAAATGTGCGAAATCACATTTATTTAATTAAAAAATACACTTTTTTTAATAGCATAGGATCCTGGGGATATCAAATTCTGAAAATCACTTCTTATTCTATTTATTTTATTTTAAGAGGTAGATTTGAAAAATTTAGAATGGTATGGCGCGGTGTGTTGGATGGCATAAAAATTAAAAATATAAAAAACATAGTTTGACTCCAGCAGCAATAATATTTTTGATTTTATATATTGGATTTATTGGTTTTATATTAAAAAAAATCTTTAAAGGGGACGCTTATTATCTTTTATTGTATATCTTATTTATCCTTCCTTTTTATACTACCTTTCAACTTGTTATTTTTAAAGCATTTGAGTTATCACTTCTAGTTGATTTCTTTAAATACAGCAAAGATTTTGTTTTCTTTACAGGTTTTTTTGTGTTTATTTTTGGCAAAAACAAATCGTTTATTGAATATAAATGGGGCCCTTCCTTATTAGATAAACTATTTTTAGCTTTTATGACGCTGACTCTTATTTACACGATCATTCCTTTAGGAGAAGCCCCTATATTATCAAAAATAATTTATGCGAAAAACACATTTTTAATAGGCATTGTTTATTTTTTAGGTCGTCACACTGATATTAACAAACAAAGGTGGCGTTTTATTGTAAAAGTTCTAATTTATTTAACAGTTGGCTCTTTTTTATTTGCATTGTCAGAAAAAATATTTTCGACCCACTTACAAAGTATTTTAGATTACGGGCAATTTAATTTAGTGATGAACGACATCTTTCCAACGGGCAATTATGGCTTGAGCTGGACTTTTGAAAGACAGGGCGTGTTTCCTCGCTATGCAGCCTTCTTCTCAAACCCTTTAGAATTTGCAGCTTCATTATTAATGTTTTTGTCTGTTAGCCTTCATTATTTGCTTCACTCAAAATACAATAGTAATCGTTTGGCCTTCCTGTGCTTATTGCTCCTTGTGTCATTATCCTTCTTTTTTTCTTATTCAAGAGGCGCAATAATTGCAAGTGGAATTATAATATTTTTCACTTTATTTTTTGAAAAAAAGTATCGTTTAATAGGAATTGTTTTGATTTCAGCTATTATTGGAGTAATATATACATATTTCTTCTCTTCAAAAGAATTACAATACTTTCTTTTAGACACTTTGAATTTTCAAAATACTTCAAGTTTAGGGCATCTTCTAGAGTGGATAGAAGGGCTAAATTCTATGATTAAGAATCCAATGGGAATTGGTATCGCCATGAGTGGTAACGCCAATGGTGTTGATCAAGCCTTAAAAATTGGCGGGGAAAATCAGTTTTTAATCTATGGAGTTCAAATGGGGGCTCTAGGACTTTTAATATATGTATCATTGTTGGTTAAAGGTATAAAAAACAGTTTAAAAGTATTCAAGCGATCAAGCAAGCAACATGTAAAATCTATTTCTTTTGTGGCTGCTGCGACAAAAATAGGTTTACTCATTCCTTTGTTTACGGCTAATGCAGAATTATATCTTTTTGTTGCTTTTCTTTCTTGGTTTTTAATTGGATCAACAGAAACTTATTATTTAAAAAATATTTTAAACAGAAATATCCAATGAGTATCTTTACTCTACTCGATTAATTAAAATAAAGAGAATATCTTGGCTCAAAAAATTATAGTTTTCATTGATGTTTTTTATTATCAGGCTACATTATCTGGGATAAGAACCTATATTAATGAGCTAGTCTTGGGAGCCAAAAACTCAAAAAACAAAAATATTGAATATATTTTTTCACATGACATTAATCTATGGGATCAGAGCCATATATTTTTAAACCCAAAAAATAGATTACTGAGATTGTGTTATCATTTATATTATTTTTTTTGGAAACAAATTATATTACCATTTAAAATATTAAAGCATAAGCCAGATGTTCTTATTTGCCCAGATTTTGTAGCACCTTTATGGCAGTTAAGAGCTATCAAGTTGTGTGTTATTCACGACACCTTATTTTGGGACTATCCTAGTAATTACAACGCACTATGGCGCAAATATTTTATTAAACTCATTAATTTAGGATTACGAGGTAATTCGTCAGTGATAACTACAAGTAAATATTCTAAAAGTAAGTTAGAATGCTTATTTTCAAAAAAGAACCTTTCAATTAAATTTGTATATCAAAGTTTTTTAAAATTAAAAATAGACGATGACAGAATTTTAAAAACTTTAAATTTAGAAGACAGCGTTTTTTTATTACATGTAGGCTCTTTTGATAAACGAAAAGACTTAATCACACTTGTCAAAGCGTTCAAATTGTTAAAAGAAGATAAAAAAATCAAACATTTAAAATTAGTGCTTGCAGGACAAAAAATCCTTAACAACAACACAGAAGTGTTAAACGAATTGGAGAGCTATATTTTGACAAACAATTTGTCAAAAAGTGTTTTGATGACAGATTATTTGTCTAGTGCAGAAATAAGCTCTTTGTATAAGAAGGCTTTTATATATGTATTTCCATCTGTTGAAGAGGGGTTTGGTATTCCTATTTTGGAAGCTTTTGCTATGAGAATTCCAGTTGTAACATCTAACGCGGGCGCAATGGTAGAAGTTGCAGATGGCGCTGCTAAACATTTTGACGCAGGAGATCAAATAGAGTTATTTAAAACTCTTACTAAATTAATAATTTCAAAACCAGAAAGAACCTGTCTGATTGAAAAAGGATCAGAAAGGTTAAAGGCCTTTTCAAGAGAAAAGTTTATTAATGATTACGAACAACTTATTTTAGAAAGCGTTAAGAATTAAATGAAATAAACAGCTCAAAAAATGGGATCAAGAATTTGCTAAATACTACATTGAAGAAATTAGACTTTTAAGTCATAAAGAAATATAAATATTGTTCACAAAAATCTAAAATCTAATTTTGTGAAGTTAAATGGTATGAATCCACTTCTTATCGCTCATAATTTTAATTAGTAACCTCTTTAAAAACTGTAATATATTGATCTATAATATGATCCCATTCATATTTTTTTTCTAAAGCTCGTTTAGAATTGTTTTTCAATGCTAATATTTCCTTTTCATTATCATCAGCGTAAACAATCAATTCCTTTACCGAATTTTCATTTTTCTTAAAAAATAATCCGAATTTTCCATCTTGCAAAACTTCTCGGTTAAATACTGTATCTAATGCTAGAACTGCATTTCCAAATGACAAGGCTTCGATAAGGGTTGGGTTAGTCCCACCATACTCATGCCCATGTAAATAAGCATAAGAATTTTTAAAAAGATCACAAAGTTCAGCTTGATCCTTTATAAGACCTGTAAAAATTATATTATTATTATAATTACTGGTAAGAAATTCTTGAAATTTATTTTTAAATGGATTGTCCCCAACTACAACTAATTTTTTTGAGGATTCAGAAAGATTAAATCCATCAATTAGTATGTCCCAATTATTATCAGGAATTAGCCTGCCCACAATTAGGAAATAATCTAATTTATTGATTTTATTTTTGCTTAAAACTTGAGTTTCTGTATCAATATTAGCTTTTGGCCCATAGGCTATGACTTTAGAATCTTTATTAAATAATTCTAAATATATTTTTCTCATTTCCTCTGCGTCATTAATAATTTGATCATAAAACACAGTAGCCATTCTAGCGGCAAACTTATAATATATAGCGCCTATACCCTTCCATTTTGGTCTAAGCCATTCAAGCCCATCTACATTAATAACTGTTTTCTTATTCAAAAGCTTAGTAATAATTCCAAAAGGCCCATTAGCTGCATTTACAACAAAAATGACATCAAAATCATTAAAACAGGCGTTCAAAATTGATAAAAACGAATGACTTAATTGGCTAAGGGATTTTGTTTCTATGGCGGGAATGTATTTTAAATTAATTCCGTTATGACTCACAGGCTTTTCTTTAAAAAGTGACTTATGACAATAAACCGTGACAGAAATATTTTTTTTAACTAACCTTTCGCTAAGCTGCTTAACAAAGGTTTCATAACCACTGTAAACGTAGGGGTATCCTCTTGAGCCGATTATACATATTTTCATGCTTAATTTTTAAGGATTTTCCCAAAAAGAATACAAGCCTTTATCTAATTCAAAAGAAGGCCATATAAACTGATTTCGCATAGGCTGACATTTAGCCCATTCCCACATCCTCATTAAACCATCTTCTAAATCTGTCTCATGTTTAAACCCTAAAATATCAATTGACTTTTGATAAGTAGAAACAGCATGCATAACCTCGTGTCTCTTTTCAAAAAAAACAGTATTTTCAGTACAACCTATTACATTCTTTAAAATATTATTAGCCTCTAAAATAGAAACTGAATGAATTCCACCGAGATTAATAATTTGCTTAGATGCCCTAGGCTCTGTTGCCGCATTCCATAAAGGCTCTAAACTATCATCAATATAAGAAAAAGCTCGAGTTTGGCCACCTGAACCGAAAATAGTCATTGGCTTACCATTAAGATGTTGATACATCCAAATACCTAATACGTTTCTATATTTGTCCCAGATATTTTGTTTAGCACCATAAACATTATGAGGTCTTATTATACACCAATCCAATCCATGTTGTTCTCCAGCAATTTTAATATCCATCTCACAAGCATATTTTGCTACACCATACGGATCAATAGGACAAGGAGTTTGATTTTCGTCAAATGCCTGGTTTTCACCGTGTCCATATACCGCCATTGAGGAGGTGAAAATTAATCTTTTAACATCATGTTTAATACACTCGTTAATAATCCTTGCTGTTGATTTTAAATTATTATCATAATTAAACCCTCTAATAAATGGAGACAATCCTTCTGCTGCATAGGCAGCAAAATGAAAAACGTAATCTATATTATATTTTTGAAAAAGATCTGAAATTGAATCTTTTATTAAATCTCGCTTGTAAAATTTAACTCCTGAATTAATATTTTCAGCATATCCCCCAGAAAAATTATCAATACCTATAACTGTTACATCAGGGTCATTCTCTAAAACCCAATCTGCAAGCCTACTTCCTAACAATCCTGCAACACCTGTAATTAATATATTCATTTAAAAATTTTATGATTCAAAAATAAAAAAATAATACTTTTTATGGTTTAAAAAACTTAATTATATTTTCATTAAAGTTTTGTTCTGAAAAATTTGAAAGCATGTAAGTATACGCGTATTCTTTTTTTTCTTTTTGAAGGTCTGAATTAGAAATATAAACTTCAATTAATTTAACTGCTAAATCAAGATTGTCATGCGGAATTAAAAGACCACCTTTACCATTATCTAAAATTTCAGCTGCCCCACCACGATTAGTAGCAATAATTGGTAAAAGGCTCTGAGCAGCTTCAAAGAGTACAGTTGGCAAAGAATCCGGGTCAATAGAAGGGTGTAGTAAAAAGTTAGAACTCTCTAAATACTTACTTATATCACTCTTAAATCCTTTAAAAATAATATTATCATTTAAGCCATAATCATTCACTAATTTTTTTAATTTTTTTTCATAACCTTCATAACCTTTAAAAGTATCCCCAATTATTAAAAACATTAAATTAGGATGTTTTATTAAAAGTTTCCTAGCAAGATTTATTAAATAGACATGACCTTTTAATGGAATTAACCTAGCAACTGTTAGTATTTTAATATCATTTGATTTAATCTTTGCATCAATTTTATTTGACTTAAAATTTATCCCATTATATATCAAACTAATAGTAGTGTTTTTAAAATATTTTTTCCAATGAACTTCAACACTCTTTGAGACTACGATTACTTTTGAAGATAAACATGAAAGAATAGGCCCCATGATTTTCAAATAAATCTTATTATTAGGCATTTCATGTATATGAAAGTAGTTAGGGATTTTATTAAGCTTAGCAGAAACCGCTCCTGCTAGAACAAGAGAGGTGCTGGTGTAGACTAAATCGATTTTATGACTCTGTAAATATTTATTGATTATTCCTATTGAAGAAGTAATTTTAAAAACTCTATTTATAATTCCAAAAAAATTAAAATATTTCTTTCTTAAAATTCCAAAATTTAAAATATTTAATTTAATTTTTTTAGCTTCTAAAATCTCATTTAATGGTCCACTATAAGTTAAAAAAACATGAATTTCATATCCTTCTTTAACTAAAATATCTACCACTTGTAGCATGATTTTACTAGCCCCGTATAAATCATTTGAACTATGAAATACTGCTATTTTTTTTTTAATCATTAAAAATTGATTTGAAATTATTTTTTAGAATTAAAATGATAGGTAAGGTTGAAATTTACGTGAAGGTTGTTAACATCTGTGCCGGCGTGATAATATGGATCGGCATAATCTTCTAATTCCCACTGATAGTTTAAGCTTCTTGAGTAAATTATATTAATGCGTCCCCAATAATTTTTTATCTTTTTTTGAACACTGAAATGGACATTAAAATCTTTCCAATAGCGCCTAAAGTCTTCAGCATCTTCAAATGCGTACCTAAAAAAATCATTGTCTTGGTCTACAACTTCAAAAGCGACACTATACTTATCTAATTTATCTGTCATGGCAAATTCAAAATATTGAGAATTACTACCTGGCCCTATTCCGGCCCCTAATACTTCACCATTATTGGTGTAGCCATGTCTAACACGTCCATGCAAATACCAGGAACCAGCATTTCTTAATAAACGAGAAGAGGCTTGTTGCATCAATGTTCTCTCCCATGAAAACTCATATATTTTACTGGTTGGTGTTTTTTTAAAAACTTTGTTAATACCAATGGTGTAAGCTCTAGCATGACGAGTATCTAATAGTAGATCTCTTAAATTATATTTGGAATCATTATAGTTTAGTTCTCCGTAAATTTCGGTTTTAGCATCCAGCCAAACCCACCTTCCAAAAATTCCAGCACCTTGATCTCTTTGTAATTCTAGAGAACCATCAAACAAACCGTATTTATCATTTTTTCTAAAAAGGCCATCAAAAACGGGAAAATAATCACGATATGTTGTTGCAAATTCACCATACATTTGCACCCATCTAATAAGTCCAAGTGACAGGCCGTCAATCCATTTAGGAGAATACGTAAAAGTTAAACCTTGGTAATAACGCCAATCATCTTTTTTTGGGACATACAAGTTAGTACCTCCAATTGTTTGATCAGGCTCAGGAGGTTTGAATCCAGAACCTTCTAAACGCCCTGTTACCAATTGCCATTCAAAATTTCCTATAGGGGTCTTTACTGGTCGTGTTGTATTAAAAGTAATATGATTAAATCCCTGAGCTTGGTTACTCATCATGATACTGTTTCTTACAGAAGGCCCCCACCAAATATTTTCTGATGATAGACCTAATGAAAGTCCGCTGTAATTTAAACGTATACTGGATTGTCCAAATAAAGACTTTTTGTAGGCTTTTTCTCCAAATCTCTCGGGGAGGTCAATTCGATTCCAACCATTATATCTTCTGAGCCAAGTTGTTCCATAATGACTATCTGGAAATCCTTCAAAATTTCTATTTTCAGCGTAAACGGCTTCAGGCTTGAATTGTATAGATAAGGGGCCTAATTTCGCATGAAAACCAAAACTAACAAGTTGTTGGTAGCCTCTATTTGGAATCATACTCCCATTATTTCTGCTGTAAGGATGGTGACTGCTGTATTCCATTATGTAATTAAGAGGTAAGATTTTTAATGTGCCATGCTTTTTAAAAAAAGTTTTTAATGTAGCGCCATATTCTTTACTACCAATAAGATTTGAATCTATTTTGACACCAATTTTACCTGTATGAATTGGCAATGATGTAAATGAAATGGAAGGGTCAAATTCACCAAGTAATTGAGCTGTTCTAAGATTTTGATGAATAAAACTCTCATTAAGGTTAATTGTTTGCGCTAGCAGGTTTTGATAAAAACAAAAGCAAATTACAAGAGATAATATGATTCGCATAAAATATTTATTAATTATAGTGTGAAAACACGCACTTTTAAATTATCTAGAGACCAACTCTCATCACACCTTTGATCAGCGACATTAGGTTGGTAAAGCTGGTCGTAAAAACGTAAAAGTAAAGCATTGCCTGTGTGTTCAAAACCTTGTTCAATAGTATACATAGTAGTGCCATCAAGTTCAGAATCCAAACTGCATAGCCCCGGAAGTAATCGTGATGACCCTTCGCGCGGGAGGTTCTCAAACGGAAATGCATCAGGATAAGATTGCCTTAAGCAATATGTTTGGCTACAACCACTATTAGAAAAAGAAGTTTTCCAAACATTAAAAGGTGTACCTCCGCCTGTATCAAAATCAGAGATTAATTCAATAAACCAAGCATCAGGTTGATCTGGATCAAAATTGTTAAAATTGCCGTCCCAAGAATCGTGGATATATAAATCAAAAGAAATATAAATATAATCGTGAGGGCCAATGTTGTTTAGGTTGAGCGCAAAACCATCATTATTATAACTGCCTAAAACATTGGTGTTGTTAAAAGTCATCATTTGAGCACCATCAATAGCATCAAAATCACCACTTTCAAAATCATTACTATAAATAATTTCGTTGCGTTGAAATTGGGTTGGTTCAACGCAAGAAAAGAAAGTTACTAAAACTAATAAAAATATTTTTTTAGAGAGATCAGTTAAAGTCATGTGAAGAAATAATACTAAGAAGTAAAAATAGGTAAAAATTATTAATATACTTTTACTAAGAAAATTTAAATGTTTAGTTTAGCCGAAACTTTGTTGCATTAATTAAAAAGATCTTTATAAGTTGAAAACAAATATCAAAAAAAAACCTCTAAAAAAGATTTTTAATGCTTTTTTAAAAAGAATATTTGACATTGCATTTTCTGGCTTTATTATTGTCTTTTTCCTCTCCTGGATGTTTCCGCTATTTGCATTGATTATAAAACTACAAAGTACCGGGCCTGTTATTTATAAACAGTTAAGAGAAGGAAAAGATGGTGTTCATTTCTTGTGTTTCAAATTTAGAACTATGCATTTAAATGATGAATCCGACTATTCTTGGACAAAAGTAAATGACCCCAGAGTTACAAATTTTGGTGTGTTTTTGAGAAGAACTTCCTTGGACGAATTTCCTCAATTTATAAATGTGTTTTTTGGAAGTATGTCTATCGTAGGACCAAGGCCACATCCGATAAAATTAAATGATTTATATCGAGATCGTATAGAGAATTTTTCTCTAAGGCATGAGACTAGACCAGGCGTAACAGGGCTAGCTCAAATGAAAGGGTACAGAGGCAGTATTAAATATTATCACCAAATAAACTCACGTGTAAAATTGGATCGATTTTATATCCAAAATTGGACATTCTTACTTGACCTTAAAATAATATTATTAACAATTCCTGCTACTATACATTGGGGATTGTCAAGTAAATAGCGACTGATTCTTTTGAATGTACTTGAACACAAAAGACAACCATTTTAAAATCATATAAATAACCTCGTTTTATTATAATATTTATAACCTCAATATAAACAATAACACTTACAGCTGCCACTGATTAATCTCTTAGAATAGCTTAAGTAAACATTTCTTATATTTGAATAATTCATCAATTTATTTATGAAAAAACTGATTACACTCTCCGCTTTTTTAATCATAGCTTGTTCAAGTGATTATGAAGTTCTTTGTGTTGATGAGTTTAATTTAGTAACATTCCCAGCCACCAATATAACGAGAACATCAGCTACACTAAATGGTGTTATAAGCAGTTCATCAATAAACTGTGATACTTCTACCGCCCAAAGACAAGGCTTTGTTTATTCAGAGCAACGACAGCCAATTTTAGGCGATTTCGAAGTTAACTTGGATGGATTTTATTTAAGTACAACAATAGAAAACCTTGAGCCAAATACAGCTTACTATTTTAGAACGTTTGTGATTAATCCTGTAGCTGATCTTTATGCCGATGAAGATGAAGAAATAAGAAGATTTGTCACTCATGTGGATGACCTGCCCACAAATTGTGATGTAGTCTATCTAGGTGAAAATGGAATAACAATTAAAGCATGTGAATCTGCTAATGTTGGAGATATTGGGACTATTAATGGAGTTGAATATACTGTTGTGAGTGAGCTTAATCTTAGACAGATGATTATCAATAATGCAGATATTTCTTCTGTATGTACTTCAAGAGTTACTAATATGAACAAGTTTTTTTATCAAAATGATGTGTTTAACCAGGATATTTCAAATTGGGATGTAAGTAACGTGATAAATATGTCTCAAATGTTTGAAGAATATGCTTTTAATCAAGATCTTTCAAATTGGGATGTAAGAAATGTAACCGACATGTATGCTATGTTTAAAGATAACTCAGTCATGAATCAGCCTCTTGAAAACTGGAATGTTGGTAGTGTGAAAAAAATGGGAAGAATGTTTGAGGGTAATTCAGCCTTTAATCAGCCCATAAATAATTGGGATGTAAGTAGAGTAGATGAAATGTGGTATATGTTTTTTAATGCTTCAAATTTTAATCAACCTCTAGGAGATTGGAATGTAAGCAGTGTTACTAATATGTATTCAATGTTTAGCGGGTCTTCATTTAACCAGGATATAGGAAATTGGAATGTAAATAATGTTGCCCAATGTGATGGTTTCAGCTATAATACTCCACAATGGACACTACCTCAACCTTATTTCACAAACTGTACACCATAATGATAAGTCTGGAATATAAGTATATTCTCTTATGTAAACAATTCGTAAATAATATTACATTGTTATATATTTAAGCAGAAGAAATTAAAGAAGTAATTTCTGTATTGGAAATTACACCAATCAACAATTTTACATTTTATTTATAAATGATTTTAAGTCAATTAAAAAATATAAAAAGAAAATTAAAAATCATTTTAATTAATTTTGAATATAAAGGTTTGTCTACTGAACAAATTTTTAGCAAAATTTATAAGGATGGATCATGGGACAAAAAAGCGTTAAATTTTAATTCAGGACCAGGTTCTCATAATGAAAAACTGGTACTACCATATGTAAAATTTGTAAGTTCATTTTTAATTGATAAAAAATTAAAATCAATAATTGATTTGGGGTGTGGAGACTTTAATGTGGGCAAAGACATTTATAAACATGTTCACAAATATTATGCATACGATATCGTGCCAGATTTAATTAAAACAAATAAAAAAAAGTTTAATGACAAAAAAATTGTTTTTGAATGCAAAAACTTTATTGATGATACACTTCCAAATGCTGACGGTGTGATCATTCGTCAAGTTTTACAACATCTAGACAATAAATCAATTACAAAAATTTTAGACAAAATCAAATCCTATAAATATGTTATAATTACAGAGCATATTCCAAAAAACATCTTTATCCCAAATATTGATAAAAGTATTGGACTGACCACAAGATTAGAATTTAACAGCGGAATAAATATCGAAATCGAGCCTTTTAATTTTAATTTTTTAACAAAAAAAGAAATTATACTTGATGACAAAGAATTAGGCGGGGTTCATAAAACAGTAATATATACATTAAATTAATAATCAAAAAAGAATTGACAGAAGATCTTTGTGTAAAAGGAGTTTATTCAATAAAAGCCTGACATGTAGTATATTTATTAAAGTAAAAGTTTAGCAGTTAGTAATTAAGTATCTTTGACTTACCTAAAAAACCATTTTGAAAAAGGCACTGATTATTTTATTATTTATTCCACTAATGTCTTTTGGACAAAACAAAAAAAATGACACTATACATCAAACACAAAACATTAAGTTTAATTACAAATCAGTAATAATTCCTAGTGCTTTTATCGGTTATGGAATAATAGGTATTGATAACGGTGTATTAAAACGATTTAATTATGAAATACAAGAAGATTTACTAGAACAACCGCATAATGAAATTAAAATAGATGATGTTTCTCAATATGTTCCCTCATTAGCTGTGTATGGTTTAAATGCACTTGGAATTAAAGGAAAAAACAATTTTAAAGACAGAACAATTATTTTGGGAACAGCATCTTTAATTATGGGCTCAACAGTTAGTGGAATGAAAAAGGCAACCTCGATTGAACGACCAGACGCTTCGAATAAATCCTCATTTCCATCAGGTAGCACAGCAATAGCTTTTATGGGAGCAGAGTTTCTATTTCAAGAATATAAAGATATATCAGTTTGGTATGGAATTACTGGCTATTTAGTTGCTACTGGAACAGGTTTTTTAAGAATGCATAATAACAAACACTGGTTTTCAGATGTTGTTACCGGTGCTGGAATCGGAATAGTAAGTACTAAAATTGCCTATTGGATTCATCCGCTTGTTAAAAGAACTTTATTTAAAGATAAAGAAGAGCTTAGCGGAATAGTTATGCCTTTTTACACTGGAAAAGAATATGGATTAGGCCTGTCAATGTCATTCTAAATAGTAAATTATATGAACCACATTATGCAACTTACTAAAACATAATCTTGCAAAAAAGAATGACTAGCGCTTCATTGCACCAGCCATCTCAATATTTGATAAGTTATTTCTAGTTTATCTTATAGCAACTGAAACAATTGTGTTTCCCCAGCCCATTTTTAATGTCATATCTTTGTCAAACATCATTGAAAATGCCTCAATAGTTTTCTCAGCTTTAGAGACTTTTCCAGAAACACGAACAACATCTTGATCTTGATTATAATAATATGAGCCCCAAAGATTTTTTGCGTTGTTAATTATTACAGTCCAATCTCCATCTTTAGAAGGTATTGTAAATAGAGAATAAGCTCCCGCTTTTAATTCTTTTCCTCCAAACACAACATCTTTATAAAATGTGATTTCGGCCGCTTCATTCGCTCCAGTTCTCCAAACCT
>ERZ651776.2355-NODE-2355-length-20664-cov-9.799097_pt1 | contig 20664 bp, 15 predicted proteins | sample MGYA00514761_ERZ651776 | MGnify/ENA metagenome assembly ERZ651776 | reverse complement strand
ACCGGAGGTATTGCAGCGTATAAAATTGCTTACCTCATAAGAATATTAAAGAAAAAAGAGGCAGAAGTCAAATGTATAATGACTCCTGCCTCTTCTGCTTTTATAAGCCCCCTTGTTTTATCTACCTTGTCAGAAAACGAGGTCCCTATTGAGTTCTGGGACAAAGCTACCGGTAAATGGAATAATCATGTTGATTATGCCCAATGGGCAGATGTTTTTCTAATTGCCCCAGCCACCATGAATACTATTGGTAAAATGGCGAATGGTCTATGTGATAACTTATTACTAGCTACTTACTTCTCTATGAAAACCAAAACCATCGTAGCTCCAGCAATGGATTTGGACATGTATAAACATCCAAGCCTATTAAGGAATTTCGAGTTGCTTAGAAAGGATGGTGTAGCCATTATCCCAGCAGAAAAAGGAGAGCTGGCTAGTGGTTTAAAAGGTGAGGGCAGATTGCCGGAGCCAGAAGCTATTGCAAAATATTTAGAAGACTTTATACATTTTACTTCTTCGCAAGGAGAGAAAGTTTTAATAACTGCAGGTCCAACCTATGAGCACCTTGACCCTGTAAGATATATCGGGAATCATTCATCAGGTAAGATGGGGTTCGCAATTGCCAAGGCAGCTTTGGCAAAGGGATATCTTGTTGAATTGATATCAGGCCCGACCAGTGAAGAGCTTATTCATCCAAATTTAACGAGATGTGACGTGGTGAGCGCGAATGAAATGATGTTACAAGTAAAGGAGAAATGGGGCTTATGTAAGTTCGGTGTTTTTACAGCTGCTGTTTCAGACTACACACCGATTAAAACAAGTGAAGTAAAGATCAAAAAAAGTGAAAGTGAGCTAAATTTAGGCTTTGCAAAAAATCCAGATATTCTCAAATGGGCTTCTTTTAATCGAACGACAGAACAAAAAGTAATTGGATTTGCACTCGAAACCAATAATGAGGAGGAAAATGCGTTAATCAAGTTAGACGCTAAAAAATTAGATTTGTTGGTTCTAAATTCAACCCGTGACGAAAAGGCAACTTTTGGAGGGGATTTAAATAAAGTTACTATATTCGATAGGGACAAAAATAAATTAGAATTTCCACTTCAGTCTAAATTAGATTTGGGATTTGAAATAGTAAATATAATGTCAAGATTAGATGATTAAAAGATTGGTTTTTGGTTTATTAATGATTCAGTGTTCAGTCATAAGTGCTCAAGAACTCAATTGTCAGGTTTCGATTATTACTGACGCAAAGTTAGAAGTTACAACGACTGAGCAGGAGGCACTTAAGCAACTTAAAGAAGTCATTTTTGATTTTATGAACAGTACGCAGTGGACCAAAGATAAATTCAAAATAGAGGAGCGAATAAATTGTAATCTTCAATTGCAAATCAATAGCATACCGAGTCAAGGTACATTTAAAGGATCACTTCAGGTTTTGTCTAGTAGACCTGCTTTTAACTCTAATTACAATTCTCTGTTATTTAATTTTCAGGACAATGATATTGTTTTTGGTTTTTCTAGAAATACGGCGCTATATTATACCAAGAATTCTTTCAGAGACAATTTATCCTCAATACTAGCATTTTATGCCTATTTCGTCATTGGAATGGATTATGATTCATTTGGAGAAAACGGGGGAACTCCTTATTTTGTTGAGGCCCAACAGATAGTTGTTAACGCTCAAACTTCAGGCGCACCGGGATGGAAGGCGAGCGAAACAGGTAAAAGGAATCGATTTTGGTTGGTAGATAACATTTTACAACAACTGTTTCAACCATTACGTGATTGTAATTATAAATACCATAGAAAAGGTGTAGATAAACTTTATGATGACAAGGATAAGGGAGTTAAAGAATTATACAAGGCACTGTTGAAATTAAAGCCTGTAGTCCAAACACGACCAAACACGGTAAATATTATCAATTTTGTCTATTGTAAAACAGCAGAACTAAAAAGTTTATTGGCTGAGTCAGACTTGAAAGAGAAGACTGATTTCGTTAATCTATTAAAACGATTGGACCCAGGAAACAGCTCCAAATTTCAGGAGATATTGAATTAGACCTATGATAAAAAAATTGCGCATTTCAAATTTTGCGTTAATTGAGCATCTTGAGCTTGAATTGAAAAATGGTTTTACCATAGTTACAGGTGAAACGGGTTCAGGAAAGTCAATTTTATTAAATGCATTCTCCTTGATGCTTGGGGAAAGGGCCAGCTCTTCAGTGGTTGGTAATTATTCGAATAAGGCTATCGTTGAATTTCATTTGACCAGCGAAGCACAAGACAAGGTGTTTTTTGATAAGCATCAACTTGATTTTGATGAGACAATCATACTTCGGCGAGAGGTTGTCAAAGATGGCAAGTCAAGAGTATTTATTAATGATACTCCTGTTTCACTTGCTATTTTACGCGAATTCACAACCGATAAACTTTTAATTCATTCACAATACAATACTTATGAGCTGAAATCTAAACAGACACAGCTTGAATTGTATGATTCTCTTGCTGGCAACACCCAAAAAATTGAAGCTTTTTCTAAGTTGTATCAAAAATTACTATTGCAAAGGGACAATTACAATAAGCTTGTTAGAGACTTTAAAAAACAATCCGAGGATTCTGATTACAGTCAGTTTTTATTTGATGAATTAAACAAATTAAGCCTTGATTCAAAGGATTATGAGAAAATTGAGTCTGAGTTATATAAACTTGATAATATTGATTCCATAAAAGATGCTTTGTACAAAATTCAAGGCTTTAGTGAAGAAAATGGTTTTTATACGGGTATCAAAGAAACATTAAAACAGCTTGAAAAAATTGATAGTCCCGGATCTGAATTGGAAGATATTACAATGCGTTTATCAGCGATCTCAATAGAGCTGAAAGAACTGTCTAATGAATCAGAGTCTATAATTGATTCTTTAGTCGATGACCCTGAAAGGAGAGGAGGGCTATTGTCGAGCCTTGATGAGTACAACAGATTGCTTCAGAAGCATAAAGTTGGATCACAGAATGAACTTAAGTCCATAAGAGATGGTCTTAGTGACAATTCATTGAGCCTCATTGATCTTGATTCAAAAATCAAACAAATGAATAGAAATCTTAAGGAAACTGAAGATTCGGTTCAAAGCCAGGCAGAGGCATTGCATTCCAGCAGGATAGATGCTCAGAAAAACTTATCAGAACGCATCGTTAATGAGCTTAAATCTTTAAAGCTACCTCATACTAAAATCCTTTTCAAGATGGAAAAAGGAGCGTTGAATGAAATGGGGATTACCGAATTGAAGCTTCTTTTTTCAGCAAACATAGGTCATCCACAAATTGAAATAGAAAAAGCGGCAAGTGGGGGAGAGCTATCAAGGTTTATGTTGGCTCTGCTTAAATTAATTTCCGAATCAAGAAAAATGCCTACGATATTGTTTGATGAAATTGACTCTGGTGTTTCTGGTGATGTCGCGCAAAAGATCGGTCAGCTTTTGAAAAACATGGGAGTTAAAACGCAATTGTTGGTCATCTCACATTTGCCACAGGTGGCCTCCAAAGCACAGCAACATTTAATGGTGCATAAGGATATTGCCAACGACAAGACCATTACTTCGGTTGATGTGCTCGATATGGATAAAAGAATTCTAGAAATTGCAAGATTAATGAGTGGTGAAAATGTAACTCAATCGGCTTTAGATACCGCGAAATCATTAATGAATTAAATATGATTTTCCAGCTCACTGTTCCAGTTGAACCTTCAAAAAATAAAATTGATTTTACGGATAAAATTTGCTTTTTTGGCAGCTGCTTTTCAGATGAAATAGGAGGAAGGTCCAATGCCCACGGCTTAGCAACTTTATCCAACCCTTTTGGGACTGTTTTCCACCCCATTCCTTTGGCTAGAATATTAACCCATTGTATCTCTCCTGAAAATCAATCTAACTTACTTCGTCACAACAATCTGATTTATGACTGGGATTCTTCACATATTTTTAGCTCAATATCGGAAAAGGAACATCGGATTAAGATAAGTGAACAGCAAGAACTTGTAAGAAAGCAGATACAAGGTAAGAGTTGGCTTTTTATAACATTAGGAACTTCAATAGGTTATCGACATAAAAAGAAAAACTTTATAGTCGCAAATTGTCATAAACAGAATCAAGACTTGTTCACAAAAGAGCAAACTGATTTGGATGAGATGGTTGAGGCATGGTCTGCAGTTTTGAAGGGATTATATTCAATGAATCCTAAACTCAATATTGTTTTCACTGTAAGCCCCGTAAGGCATCTAAAAGATGGATTGATTTCAAACAATCAAAGTAAATCCCAATTATTTGTTTTAATTGAAAAACTCAGGAAAGATTTCCCGGTTTTATATTTCCCTTCCTATGAAATTGTAATTGATGGCTTGAGGGATTATCGTTTCTATAAAAAGGATTTAATTCATCCAAATGAACAGGCCATTGATTTTGTTTGGTCTCATTTTGTTAAAACTTATTTTAGTCAAGAGAGCGAAGGGCTATTAAATCGGATTTTCAAATTAAGAACTGCGGAGAATCATCAGCTTATGAATAAGGATCAGGTTGAAACGGAAAGGCTCAAAACCTGGATTGAAATAGAAAGAAAGAAAATATACGAAGAGTTGGGAAAGGGCTTTAATCTTTAATTTCCACGTTCCATTCAGCATAAAATTCTTCCAAATAATTCACCATTATTTCTTGTCTACGGGATGCTATTTTCTTTGCGGTTTCCGTATGCATTCGGTCTTTTAAGAGTAGTAGTTTCTCATAAAAATGATTGATTGTATGCGATTTAGAATTCAGGTATTCCTCTTTACTTGAATGATTCACAGGTTGAATATCTGGATTGTACAAAGGTCTGTTTCTACTTCCGCCATATGCAAAAGCTCTTGCGATACCCATGGCACCAATGGCATCTAAACGATCAGCGTCTCTTACCACTCTGCCTTCGATAGAAATGTTTTCATCTTCAACCAAAGCACCTTTGAACGAGACTTGTGGAATGATCATACCAACGCTATGCGCAAGTTCTTTTGTGCCTCCCTCATTTATAATAATATGACATGCTTCCTCTTTTCCTTTTTCGAAATCTCCACCATTGTATTTATGATCGGAAATGTCATGTAATAAAGCGGCAAGTTGTATCACTTCTTTGTCTCCACCTTCCTGTTCTTGAATATGCAGACTCATTTTTAATACCCGTTGGATATGAAACCAATCATGACTCCCTTCCATAGAGCTAAATTTGCTTCGAACCAATTTCGTTACGCGTTCTACGATCAATTTATCTAATGTGAAGAGGTTTGTTAACGATCATGCCACCTGTATAGATTTTGATAAGGTATACACCTTCGTCAATGAATCGGACATCGATATTAGAATCTTTCGTTTTTAATAGGATTTTACCAGATAAATCAATGATTTCAGTATAATCAATAGCGTATTCTGATTTTAAATGAATAGACACAGTTGCTGGATTCGGGTAAATTGATACGTGTATGATGCTTTCTTGATGAATCGAAGCTTCATCCTCCTTTGTTACCAATAGGTCGTCTAAATAAAGCTTATAGCCATCATAGGTTCTTAAAACAAATGCGACGTAGATGGTTTCGTCATTGTATCCCAAATCGCTTAAATCTACTGTCCGTTCGACCCATTCAAAGTCTTCTTGTTGAATATATCCAATAGTATCAGTGAAACTAGAAAGGTCCGTATTGGTATTCGAAACAAGGATGAAATAATCATCTGGAAAGGATGCGTCTTGAGATTTCGCATTCCACGAAATAGAATTACCAAAAGCGCCTAGAGAAAGAGCAGGTGTGATTAACCAACGATCTGCAGTATCAATAGGGGAAAACCATGAGGTAGATGCGGCTACACTATCTGCTGAATTACTGGGATCCTCAACGCATATCCATGCCGAAGTAAATTCTGAAACATTAGCATTAGGAACATTTAAGTCATTGTCTAATATAAGCATATTAGAAGGTATACCGCTTTGAAAATCAGTTTCAAAAACAGTCACTTGCGAACTTACGCAAGAAGAGATTAGAACGCAGAAAAATAAATTTATTATTGTTTTCATTTTACAAATGTATTATTTAATCAAATTAATTAAAATATCTTGATACTCTTGATAAAAAGCATCGAACTCAATAAGACTTTCTTTAAAGAATTTTTGAGCCTTTTTCCAATCTTTTTTATTGGAAATATTTAAGTCTGGTGCCTGCCATTTCAATCGACTTATCGTTAAGCCTTCACCTGTTTCTATGTTTTGAATCCATTCCGTAGTGCAACCTAAAGTACCATCAATAAGTTTACGCAATTCCAATAGCTGTTCCCAAAACATCAACCTTATTTCCTCATCACGGAACTGAATATCATAACATATCGAGGCTTCTTTATTATTGAAAACAAGTCGCAAATAAGTATGCTTCAGATGGGTAGGGTAGCTTAACCAATTGATTCTGGTGTTTGAAGCGGATGTCCTTCCTTTCATTAGGGATTTAAACTCTCCCCAAAACTGATGATTTAATGTCCTTTTCTCTTCTTTGGAGAACATTATTTGTTTCCTTTGGCATAATCTGCAAGAAACTTCTCTAATCCAATATCTGTTAAAGGATGATTAGCCAATGCTTTAATTGCTTTTAGTGGCCCCGTCATGATGTCTGCACCAATCTCAGCACAATTAATAATATGCATAGGGTGCCTAACGGAAGCGGCTAAGATTTCGGTATCAAAAGCATAATTATCATAAATCAATCGGATTTGTTCTATTAAACTCAATCCATCCGTAGAAACATCATCCAATCTACCAAGAAATGGTGATATGTATGTAGCTCCAGCTTTTGCAGCGAGTAAAGCTTGGCCTGCTGAAAAAACTAACGTACAATTCGTTTTGATTCCTTTGTTTGAGAAATACCTAATGGCTTTAATGCCTTCTAATATCATAGGTACTTTTACGACAATGTTTTCGTGTAATTTAGCGAGCGCTTCACCTTCTGAAATCATACCTTCAAAATCAGTGCTAATTACTTCAGCGCTAACATCTCCATCGACAATTTCACAAATCGCTTTGTAATGGTTATTGATGTTTTCTGAACCGGTTATCCCTTCTTTAGCCATTAATGAAGGATTAGTCGTTACTCCGTCTAATATTCCAAGACTATAAGCTTCTTTTATGTCATCTATGTTTGCTGTATCAATAAAAAATTTCATGGTATTATTTTTTTCTGTTTTTCAACGCTTCTTGTTGCTTTCTTTGCATTTCTTCAAGACGTTCTTGAAAACGAGATTTTTTCTTTTGTGTTCCGTTCTTACTAGAATCAACTTTGGCTTCCATTTTTAACTTTAATTTCTCCTCATCTACAAAGAATTTTTTAATCAAAAACATTATTAATATAGAGAACAGGGTAGATACAAAGTAGTAGTAGCTTAATCCAGATGAATAATTATTAAAGAAGAAAATCATCATGATCGGGAAGATGTACATTAATACCTTCATATTTGGCATTCCAGGTTGTGATGGTTGTTGCATGTTGCCACTATTCATAAAAGTATAACCGAGCGTTGTAGCTGCCATGAGGAGCGTAAATAAGCTCATGTGATCACCATAAATAGGAATATAAAAACCGAAATCCCAAATTGAATCAAAAGAAGACAAATCATCTGCCCACAAAAACGACTGCTGTCTTAATTCAAAGGAAGAAGGAAAAAATCTAAAGACTGCCAATAGAATAGGCATTTGAATCAACATAGGAAGACATCCTGATAGAGGACTCGCACCGGACTCCTTGTACAGGCTCATCATTTCCATTTGTTTTTTCATTGCGTCATCCTTATTTGGATATTTCTCATTAAGAGCTTCCGTTTTTGGTTTTAAGATTTTCATCTTGACTGAAGAAACAAACATTTTCCACTGAACAGGCATGAGCAGTGTTTTTATTATCAATGTAAGAATCAAGATCGCAATACCTAAGCCCATTCCTGTACCCAGTAAGAAGTTAAATATGGGTTGAACGGCATAGATATTGATCCATCTAAATAGTCCCCATCCAAAATTCAATATCTGTGTATATTCAGGATTAGCGTCTTTTAATACTTCATAATCATTTGGACCAAAAAACCACTTAAAGCTGACAGTGTTATTTGAGTTTTTATCAAGGTTTAGGCTAAGAACAGATTGAAAGTCTTTTACGTGTGTTGAATCTTTGCTAGAACCTTCGCTGTAAGTTCTAACAATCATTTGAGATTTCTTTTTCTGAAAGGGCTGCTGCGGTTGCAGAATGGAGGAGAAATAGGATTGCTTGTACGCAATCCAAGTGACATCATTTTCTAAATCTGATTCATCATCAGATGTTTCACTTAAATAATCAAAGCCTTCTTCTACTTCATTAAAGCATACCGTTGAAACTCTTCGTTGCTCAGATAGAAGTTTTTCAGTTTGTAAAAATGATGTTTTCCAAGTAAGTTGGATATTGTCTTTTGAAACGTTGTCCAGCTTTACGAATTGAACTTGATAATCTACATTAAAAGACCCATTTTTTAATTGATAAGACTGAACAACTTTACCTTTTTTATAGTCACAACTAAATATGATTTTATTCGCTTGAGAATTATCGAAGTCAAAATCCCATTTTGCAGTGTTAATACGGGTGTTTCCATCATAAAAGGTGAAAGCCGTTAAATGGTCCCCTTTATCAAATAAGCACAATGCCTCATTTTTATTTGCTTTGTAGTTATTGTAGCTTTTATATTCTTTTAAATAGAGCGCTTGAATTTGACCACCAATATTAGAAAAGTGTATGATAAACTTGTCTGTTTCTTTTTTGATAACGGTATCTCTTACTACCTTCTTTTCAACTGGTTGAACTGTGTCTGAGATCATTTCATTAGCATCATCCATGACCGGCTGATTTGTTGATGTTGTATCTCTTACTGTAGTATCATTTACTGTAGCCTTGTTTTTATCAGACTTAATCTTTTCGGTTTTGGCAATTTCTTTTTTTTGCTGTTCCTTAATCTCTTCTTCGGACGGTTTGTTTATAATTGAAAAAACTGTGAGTATCAGTCCAATCAATACAAGACCTGTAATCGTATTGCGATCCATTATTTGTTTTTATTTTTTAGAGTAGCCTTTACAAAAGCTACGAATAGGGGATGGGGTTGATCAACTGTACTTTTGTATTCTGGGTGAAATTGAACACCTACAAACCAAGGATGGTTCTTTAGTTCAAATACTTCAACCAATCCAGTCTCTGGGTTTATCCCAGTAGCCATCATGCCTTTGTTTTCAAATTCTTTTAAATAGTCATTATTGAATTCATAACGGTGTCTATGCCGTTCTGAAATATGATCTTTATTATACGCCTCTGATATCTTCGAATTGGGTTTGAGCTGACATTTGTATGCTCCCAAACGCATGGTGCCCCCATAATCAGAGATTTTCTTTTGTTCCTCCATAATTGAAATGACAGGACTCTTGGTTTTTTCTGCAATTTCGGTAGAGTGTGCATCTTCTAGCCCCAAAACATTTCTCGCGAATTCAATTGCGGCGCATTGCATTCCCAAACAAATACCTAAAAATGGCACCTTGTTTTTTCTTGCATATTCAACCGCTTGAATTTTTCCTGAAATACCTCTAGACCCAAATCCTGGAGCAACAAGAATTCCATCAAGACCAGATAATTCTTTTTCAATTGAAGACTTAGATAATTCATCGGAATGAATCCATTTCAAATTCACTTTCGTTTCATTAGAAACACCGGCGTGTATAAAAGCCTCACTTATCGACTTATATGAATCTTTTAATTCGACATATTTACCAATCAAAGCAATATTAACTTCAGATTTGGGATTTTTAAGTCTCTCCAAAAACGATTTCCACTTATTCAAATCGGGACTTGATTTTTTAGGTAGTCCTAGTTTTTCCAAAACAACTTTATCTAATTCTTCAGATTGCATCAATAAAGGCACATCATAAATAGATGATGCGTCTTTTGCCTCGATAACTGCATTCATTGAGACATTACAGAATTTCGCTATTTTCTTTCTTAGATTTAATTCTAATTCATGTTCTGTTCTACAACATAATATATCTGGTTGTACACCAAGCTCTAATAGTGCTTTAACTGAATGTTGAGTAGGTTTCGTTTTTAACTCACCCGCAGCTGATAAATAGGGGATAAGTGTCAAATGAATAACGATACAATCATTTTCAAATTCCCACATCATTTGACGTACTGCCTCTACGTAGGGTAATGACTCAATATCACCTACTGTTCCACCAATTTCAGTAATGACAATATCATATTTGTTATTTGTAGAAAGAAGCTGAATTCTACGCTTAATTTCATCCGTTATGTGTGGCACTACTTGTACGGTTTTACCTAAAAATTCACCTTTACGTTCTTTTTCGATTACCGATTGATAAATCTTACCGGTAGTAACGTTATTGGCTTGACTTGTAGGAACATTGAGAAAACGCTCATAATGCCCTAAGTCAAGGTCAGTTTCTGCACCATCATCAGTGACATAACATTCACCATGTTCATAAGGGTTTAATGTTCCAGGATCTATATTGATGTAAGGATCTAGTTTTTGAATGGTAGTAGAATACCCTCTTGCTTGAAGAAGTTTGGCCAGGGAGGCTGATATAATACCTTTACCCAAAGATGAAGTAACCCCACCTGTTACAAAAATATACTTAACAGAATTTGACATAAATTTAACTAGTAACTACGGTGGGCAAAGATAACAGAACATCACAACGTACCAATAAAAAAAGATGATTTTTATTAATGCTGTGCAGGTAAACCTTTTATGATGATTTCCAAGTTTTGTAATCTGAGGTCTGCATAGGGCGATTATCTTCGATTGAATCAAGAGGTTCGCATTCTTTTAATTCATTCATGCAATCTTTAGGCAAATGTTGATAGTACTCAGTACCTTTTGTTTTCCAGCCAATTTGATCTTCTGACAATTGTTTTACCACTTTAGCAGGATTACCAACAGCTAAACTGTTAGGAGGGAGGGTATCGTTCGATTTGACCAGTGATAACGCTCCTACTATAGAGTTTTCGCCTATTTGAGCATCATCCATGACTACTGAATTCATTCCTATTAAACAATTCTTGCCAAGTCTAGCACCGTGTATTATGGCTCCATGACCAACATGTGAATTCTCCATTAGATGCACTGTAGTTCCAGGAAACATGTGAATTACGCAATTTTCTTGGATGTTAGACCCATCATCTATACGAATCAAACCCCAGTCACCGCGTAATACTGCATTTGGACCGATATAAACTTTTTTACCTATAATAACATTTCCAATAACGGAAGCAGTAGGATGAACGAAGCTTGATGGGTCAACCACCGGAATAAATTCTTTAAAAGAGTATATCGGCATGTTTTAATTTTTAACAAACATACTGAAAGATAGATAGTATTCAAATATGTAGATTTTGATCATTCTTTATATATTCGTTAAAAACATCCAATGAAACTATTTCTGTTACTATTTTTCACCTTAAGTATTACGGCTTCGTTTTGTCAGAAAGGCATAGTATTGGTCAATGCCTCAACTTTTGACAATTTAATTTCTTTAGGCAATTCTCAGATAATTGATGTACGAACTCCTGAAGAGTTTGATTCTGGTGGTATTGATGGTGCAGTTAATATTGATTTCTGGAATCCAAAGTTCATCGATTTAGTGAAATCCAAATTCGATAAATCTATTCCAGTTTTGGTTTATTGCGCCGGAGGAGGTAGAAGTGGAATGGCTGCTGAGAATCTTCGAAAGAAAGGATTTAAAATTATTTATGACCTTGAAGGAGGTTATGAATCTTATAACCATTAGTATTGTTCTTCAGTTTAACATGTGATGTTCTATTTAACATAATATTAATTATAATACATGTTAGTGTATGTTATTCTATTGATATACAATGTCTTATACAATAACACATTCCTACAGATGAGTCTCATTAAACGTTTTACTGGGTATTCTAATACACCTGCACTATGGAAATCTAATTCAATACAAGAATTAAATCAATTCAATATACCATTAAATAAAAATGATGAACCAAAACCATCCTTTACAAATGTTCATCTACGATTAGGTAAATTAGTCGAGCAATTCGTATTTCTGCAATTAGAAGCCCTACAATCAATTCAGATGATTGCCAAGAACCTACAAATCATTCAAGATAAAATAACTATTGGCGAATTGGATTGTGTATTTAAATATCTTCAAGACTATATTCATTTGGAGATTGTATATAAGTTCTACTTGTATGATGATGAATTTAGTGAGAATGAACTAGACAATTGGATCGGTCCAAACCGAAAAGACAGTTTGAGATTCAAGCTTGATAAACTCAAAAATAAACAGTTGCCTCTTTTAGATCATGCAACAACAAAGGAAATATTGAACGATTTATCACTATGTCATCAGGATATCTCTTCAAAAGTGCTCTTTAAAGCACAACTTTTTATTCCAAAGAATTGTGCAGGTATGGTCTTTGAAAAGATTAACAATGAATGCGTTATTGGTTACTATATGGGTATGGCTGAATTTAAAAAGCGAACGAATTGTGAATTTTATATGCCAAATAAGCTGGATTGGCTTATTGAACCACATAAAGGAGTTGAATGGCTTTCACTCGGTGATTTCATGCCTTGTTTAGCGTTGGAAATTTCTCAATCGCGCTCTCCCCTATGCTGGATTAAAACACCTGATGGGAAATTGGAGAAAATATTTGTCGTTTTTTGGAGATGATTGGTAAATTCGTAGTTCAATATGAAATTTAAAAGGCTTCTCTTTTTTCTTCTTATTTCCATTTCAAGTAAGGGATATGGTCAGCAATATGAAGCATATAAAATTAATTTCGGAGTTAACGATGGTCTCCCCAGTTCAGAGTGTTATGAAATAATACAGGATAGTAAAGGTTATATATGGTTTGGGACAGATCGAGGAGTTGTTAAATACAATGGCTACGAATTCATTACCTACACAACAAAAGAAGGATTAAATAACAATGTAGTTTTTTATTTAAAGGAAGGGCCTGATGGTAAAATTTGGTTTTATGACATTGAAAATCAGTTAAGTTATTACTCTAATGGTAAAATAACTCAATTTAAATATAACAAGTCGTTAAATAATTATTTACCTAAAAACAGTAAACCTATTGGATTTAGTATTGATGTAAATAACAATATTTATTTCAATTTTATTGGGGATGTTAAAGACTTAATAAAATGCGTTAGTATTGATGGCAAAGTTACTTTACATGAGTCAAATTCTCATGATATATTGTTTAGTTATGTAGACAACAACATCACTACGGCCCATTTTACAAATAAAGCGTTAAACAAAAAATCGGTCAGCGTTTTTGATGTTTGTCATCACAAGAAGGATTCAAAAACGACATTTAATTTAACGAGTAACTTAAATATTTACAATTCTATTTTCCGCTACAAGGTTTGGGATAACAATATCTATTTCTCTTACATGAATGAATTGTATTTTTTGTCCTCAAAAGGAGAGATAAGAAAACTACATACATTTGACAACAGTATTATTGAGTTAGAGATTCAGACAAATGGAGATTTGTACGTTGGTCTTTATGAGGATGGACTTGAGGTTCTCCCCTCTGGTGATCCAGGAAGAAGATATTCAATGATATCAGATTGTTCTGTATCTGGTTTGTTTATCGATGAAACGGATGGACTATGGCTTACAACCCAAGACAAAGGCATTTACTATATACCTAAAAGTAAGTTTTCACAACACTTTCAATCTAAAAATCAGTTGATTAATCATATTACTGGAAATGACAATACTATTATTTACACGAATTATTCTGGAGAGATTTATAATTTAAACACGGGGTCGAAATTAGACCGGTCCTTTAGAAAGCTAGGTTTTATAAGGAATTTAATCCCAGTTGAAAATGGTTTTTTTCTTGGTTCATTGAGCTCCAATTATCATTTCGTTTGTTCTGAGTCAAGTATATCGTATAACAATATGTTGGGTTCGTCCGCAGACTGGCTCATCGCAGAAGATTATATTTTTGGCATTTTTAATGGTAAAATTTCTTCTTTTGACAAAAGCTCTTATCATTATAAAGAGCAACTGGTCTCTACAAATGTAAAGTTCGACTGCATTGAAAAAGGTTTTAAAAACAATGATTTACTTCTGGGGTCAAGTCAAGGTGTATACTCATATGATTTTGATACCCTACAAAGGGAGTTCACAAAATTTGATATTTATAATACGAGGGTGTCCGATTTTTTAAGGAATCAAGATGTTCTATACACCGCAACCAGAGGAGAAGGCTTGATTATTCATAGAGAAAATAAAAAGCCATATGCTTTAACGAAAGCAAAAGGATTGATCAGTAATGAGCTACACAAGTTAAAGTTTTTTAAAGAGAATTTATTTGTGTTGTCTAAAGAAGGATTGAGCATCATTGATTGTTCAGTCAAAGAACTGAAAATAGTTAACTTTTCAAATAAAAACGGCTTAATCAGTAATGAAGTAAATGACGTATTTGTTAGAAATGACACCGTGTGGGTTGCCACTAATAAAGGAATTACAAAATTCAATCTCGATGAAATTGAAAACATTGATCCAGATGGGCCTATATATTTGAAGGGTTTATTGATTAATAATCAGCATAGGAAGGTTGATGAACTTTCATCTTTGTCTTATGATGAAAATGAATTGGAATTTTCATTTGAAGCCATTTCATTTAATAATTATGGTTCAATTAATTATAAATATAAGCTTATAGGGGTAGATGAAAAATGGAATTACACGCAATCTAGAAAGCTTAGATATCCAAATTTAATACCGGGGAATTACCAGTTGATTATATCCTATCAAAAACCAGATATGAGTTGGTCTACCCCCACTACTCTATTCAAAATGTCAGTTTCAAAACCTTTTTGGGAGAATCTAGCATTTATCATTCCGACATTTATCGTAGTCTTTTTTCTTATTTATTTTGTGATTCAACGATACCTTAGTAAGGCAAAAGGAAAGATTGAGATACAAAAAAAAATATTGGACTTGGAGCGTAGAGCTCTTCAAGCGCAAATGAGTCCCCATTTTATTTTTAATGCGCTAAGTTCTATTCAAAGTTTAATCGCGCAAAAAAGAAATGAACATGCCGAAGAATTCCTAATTGCCTTTTCTAGATTAGTTCGAACCTCTTTAAATCAGTCCTCTCAATCATTTGTTACTCTTAAAGAAGAAGTTGAATTGCTCAATAATTACCTTAAAATTGAAGCTTTACGGTTTGAAGAAGTTTTTGATTGGAATATTAGTATAGAAGAAACAATAGACCAAGGAGAAGAATCTATTCCGCCCATGATTATACAACCATTTGTAGAAAATGCAATTGAGCATGGTTTAAGGCCTTTAGGGAGAAAGGGCTCTTTGTCTATAGACATTAGTGTGAAAGGCAAGCTCCTAGAAATTAAAATTGATGATGACGGAGTAGGTCGACTGAGTGCTTCTCAAAAGAAGATTATGGGTCGTGAATCAAAAGGAATTAATTTAGTCAAAGACCGACTTTCTCTATTGCATAGAGATACGGAAGTTTTAATTATTGATAAAACTGATAACGGAAGTGCGTTTGGAACATTGGTTGTTTTAAAGGTGCCATTTCAAAAAAAATAATGAAAGTAGTTGTAATTGATGATGAACAAAATTGCCGAATTGTTTTACGAGACAAATTGGTGAGATTAGACCCAACCCTTAAAGTTATTGGTGAAGCTTCTGGTGTGCAATCGGGAATAGCATTGATTCGAGAAAAACGCCCTGACTTGGTGTTTTTGGACATACAAATGAATGATGGCAGTGGTTTTGATTTATTAAATATGGTGAAAGACATATCGTTTAATTTGATTTTCACAACTGCTTTTGATCAGTACGCCATTAAAGCATTTAAATTTTCGGCTACAGATTACTTGCTTAAACCAATAGATAAAAAGGAATTATTAGAGTCGATTGAGAGAATCAAAAGCAAGAATCAAAAGCCAAATCATAATAATGGTCTTTTGTCAATATATGAATCCGGAGATTTTGACTCTATACGTTTGCGATCAGAGGATGATATTAAAGATGTTCAATTGACAGATATCTTATATATTAAAGCCGATGGTAGTTATTGTGTTTTTCATTTGTCAACTAAAGATAAAATAGTAGTTTCCAAACCCTTGAAAGAATATGCCGATCTACTCTTAGAAACTTTTTTTATGAGAACACATAAATCTTTTCTAGTTAATCTTCATTCAGTGCAATCATTTCATTATAAATCATTGAAATTAATCCTTTTGTCAGGCGAAGAAATCTCTGTATCAAGAAGAAATAAAAAGGAGGTGCTTGACCAGATAGTCAAAACAAAAAGAATCAAGCTTCTTAAAAACAGCTAGAAAACAATGAACAATCTAGACAAATTATTTTTTTTGATGGCACAAGCTAATTTTGTATTTTTAAACAAAACACCATGAAGAAAACCACATCTTGTTTTCTAATTTTATTTCTTTTTGTTCAATTCGATTTGTATTCCTGTGATTCAACTACTATCATAGCGCATAGAGGCGTTTCTTCGATAGCACCAGAAAACACCATGCCTGCCTTTCAACTGGGAATTGATCTTAATGTAGATTATATTGAACTTGACGTTCAGAAATCGTCTGATGATAGCTTAATGGTGATTCATGACCCAACAGTTGACGGTACAACGAGCTATTCTGGCTTCGTAAGTTCTTACTCATATAATGAGTTAAAGTTAATGGATGCAGGATCTTGGTTTTCAAGCAATTATGCAGGGGTAGAAATACCCACTCTTTTTGAGGTGTTACAGCTTGCTCAGGGTAAAATAAAGGTTTGTGTAGAGCTAAAGGCTAGTAATATTGAAAGTCAAGCCATGCAAATGATTGAATCAATGGGAATGTTAGATGATGTTGTTATTTTTTCTTTTAGTCTTTCCCAATTGCAAATTGTGAAAAATATCAATCCAAATGTTCAAGTTTGCTACCTGTCAAGTTTAATGACTTCTGGTGATATTTCAGATGCTTTATCTATAGATGCAGAAATTCTTGGAGTTGGTCAAGATCCTAGCGCAGCAGACATTCAGGCAGCTAAGAATGCTGGACTTCAAATATGGAATTACACGGTCAATGATGCCCGTTCAATGTTAAATAAAATGTCCAAAGGAATGAGTGGTATTATAACTGATAATGCTCAGGACATGATAGGATTAAAGAGCTACATGCGCAATGGAGGATTAATTGCCCATTGGTCATTTGATGAAAACGCAGGGACCAATTCTATAGATCATAGTCAGAATGGAAATGATTTAAACATTTCCAATGCTGGATGGACGTCCGGAATTAGCCAATCTGGTCTATATTTTAACGGCGTAAATGATTTTGTTCAGGTCCCCTCTACTCCATCTTTAAATATCGCTTTGGATGCTGTGAGTATTAGTGTTTGGCTTAAACTCGAGGAATTGCCTTCTCAAATGCCAGGCTCTTATGGCCCCATATACGACTCAGATGATGATTATTATGTATTGTATTTAGACAAAGGGAATGAGGAGCTGCGCTTTAAAGTTAAGGATGATAATGGTCTTACCTCTAGACCTGGAATTTCTGAATCTGATCTAAGCTTAAACGAATGGATTCATGTCGCTGGTGTTTACAATGGAAAGGAAGCCATGATTTACCTGAATGGTGAGCTAATGGATAGCCATACCACTACTGGAATCGGTGAGCTAGGCTTGAATCAAAATGCTGAGATAGGTCGTAATGATGGTAATTATTTCAAAGGAAGTATTGATGAGCTTCGAATTTATGAACGTCCTCTCTCCTATCAGGAGCTTGGAATGCATGCTCAAATGACTTACTCAAATTGTGATTTTACAGAACAATTGAGCTTTGCGCTGTCCGAGTATAATGTTAATATTCATGAAGATGTAAGCGAATGCCCTCCATTTTTTGTTACTGCTGATTATGAGCTTCCTCGCAACGTATATACATTGGATGGAATGAATTATGTCAACGTAGAGAATGTGATTGACGATATTCAGTATGATTCCCATTCTTTTTTTACATGGATTAAAACGTCAAATCCAACTTCTAATGAACGTATTTACGCCATTAATGACCGTTATGGTGGCAATCGCTTTCTTTTTGGTGTACGGAATGGAAAAGTGGATTTGTATGTCCCAAGTGATTATTATTCAGGAAACACGATGGTTAACGATGATGAATGGCATTATGTGGGCTATACGTGGGATGTGATTTCAAACAATCTACGTTTGTATGTTGATGGAGCTGAAGAACTGAGTGTTACCGTTGATCTGACCATTCAAAGTACCGACAGGGCATCTATTGGACAAGAATTTGATGGTTTTCAGACCTCGAACTATTACAACGGGAAATTGGCTGAAATGAGTATTTGGAAAAAAGCAGTTCCTGCAGGAGATATTGCCTTTCAGATGATGGCCCCCATTGCGGAGAACTCTACAGATCTGGTTGGACTTTTTAAAAGGCCTGTACAATGTGATTACTCATTAGAAGATGCAAGCCCTAAACAAAACCATGGCGTTATGTGTCGTCCTCTATTCTCTGAACTTGAATATCTACCCAGTTATAGCTCAACGGACTATGCCATTACTTGGACAGATGCTTCCGGTACTGTTTTATCATCAGGACCACAATTGAATTCATCTTTTGAAAACTCAACATCAATTTATTATCAAGCATTAAACGGAAATATTAATATACTTGATACGATTGAAATAGAGGCTTATCCCCTACCCGAGATATTTCTTGGCGCCGATACTATCGTTTGCTCTAGCAGCTCTGTGATTCTTGATGCAGGGATACATGACACCTATCTATGGAGTGATAATTCTACAACACAAACCTTGACTCCAGATCTATCTGCAGTAGGTATTTATAATTATTCTGTTTCGGTATCAAATCAATATGCTTGTGCATCTGAAGATGACATTAACATTGAGGTTCAAGATTGTGCAGAATTATCAGAAATGAATGCAGACGATATCATTTTCTATCCCAATCCTTTTCGTGATGTGGTGTATTCCAATGTGAATTTGGAAGATTATGAGATAGCCGTATATGATGCATTTGGCAGAAGAAAAGAGATTACACAATTAAATAATCATGCATTTCGATTAGATGGAAAAAGCACTGTTTATTACATTAAACAGAATAATATCATTTATCCTTTATTCTCGATTGAATAAGACAATTAATTGTTCGGGTCTACGTCGTGATAGGTTGCCTCAACTATGGTAACTATATCCATACCATTGCTTTCAATATTACCTGATGCTAAGTAAGTGATTCGATACATGGGAGAATGTTTCGTGGCTGTTGATTGATTTTTTTTGTATACCATGAATATTCTACTACCTACACCAAAGGCAGCATCCTCAATCCATAATTGATCATCAGTTCCGACTCCTGCATAACCAGAAAGTAGCCATTTTGTATTTGAATTCGTTACATCTGCTGCATCAAAGTTAATTAGGGCATATTCTCCAATATCAGTCCCTCCAAACCCTTGACCACCACTGCCACCTAATAAAACGACCATCCAATCATCTACTAAAGATGGATCCTTTAAAATTAGTCCTGGAATTAAATATTGACTGATATTACTATTATCTTCGGTATGCCAAAATCTTAATTTAATATAATCATCTTCCCATCCTAAAGTTGTGTTGGAAAAAGTTTGGCCGATAGTGGAAATATAACTTCTTGTTGTATTAACGGTGGTATAGGTATATGCTGTTGATTCATAATCATTATTAAAACCAAGCTTTTTTTCAATTTCGACATTACCATCGTCAGCAATGGTCATTCTAACCTGAGGGTTCGAAGTTGCTCCAGGGTTAATTGGGGAAGTTCTAAATTCAATTGCCATACCCCCATCGTCATTACCTGCGTAAGTCTCGGTAGCTCGAGGAAAAATACCCGCAAGTAATCTCGGTGAATTCGTTGAAAAATTTGAATCATCAGACATGAACTTAATGCTTGAGCCGTACATAGAACTTGTATTATTCATGCCACCTGTAACCAATTCAAGTCCGTGAAGGTTCTCATTAACAGATGATTGACCAATACTCGATGATTCTAAGCGCATTTTCAATAAACTTCCAGATACATGTAAAGGAACACTTGGTGAAGTTGTTCCAACCCCAACTTTACCAGTAGAAAAATAGACATCTGATGCATTTTGACTCCAAAGAGAAGCCTGATTTAGAGAAGAAAGATTGACACTAGTACCGGAACCTGTAATACTCAAAATATTTGTGCCTGTATTAAAAGACAATGATTGATTGTCTGTACCTGTTCCATCCTGCAATGAGCTAAGACTTACTGTATTCCCTCCACTAATGGATAGCTGATTTGACAACAAGCTTAAGGTTTGGTTATCAGTATCTGTATCAACAGGAATGGCTTGTGAAGCTAATTTCCCATTACCATCAGCGGTGACCATTCTTATCCCAGAACCTGATAATTTGCCAATTGTAACATCCCCACCTGTTTCGATAGATAAATCACTCGAATTATCGGTGCCTAATGACAATATTCCATTCGTTTTATT
>ERZ651776.2353-NODE-2353-length-20682-cov-96.663577_pt1 | contig 20682 bp, 22 predicted proteins | sample MGYA00514761_ERZ651776 | MGnify/ENA metagenome assembly ERZ651776 | reverse complement strand
CACTACGATACATCTGGTAGAATTAGAAAAGGACCAGCGCCAACGAACATGGAAATACCTAAATATGAATTCGTTAATAGTAATACAATAAAAATCGGATAAGAATTATTATGAGTGATCACGAATACACACCTAAATCAAAGTTTGGAAAATGGTTTAATGATAGACTGCCACTTTTATCTCTTGCCAGTCATTTAACAGATTATCCAACTCCTAAAAATTTAAATTACTGGTGGACATTTGGTGGAATTTTAACTTTTTGTTTAATAACGCAAATCGTAACAGGTTTGACTTTAGCTATGCACTATATTGCTCATGCTGACATGGCTTTTGAAAGTGTTGAACATATCATGAGGGACGTTAACTATGGTTGGTTAATAAGGTATATCCATGCCAATGGTGCTTCAATGTTTTTTCTAGCAGTTTATATTCATATATTTAGATCTTTATTTTATGGATCATATAAATCCCCAAGAGAAATTATTTGGATTTTGGGAATTATAATTTATCTCTTAATGATGGCAGCAGCTTTCATGGGCTATGTTCTTCCATGGGGACAAATGAGTTTCTGGGGTGCAACTGTAATTACAAATCTTTTTAGCGCAATACCTTTAGTGGGCGAGGGTATAGTGAACTGGCTATGGGGTGGTTATTCAGTTGATAATCCAACCTTAACAAGATTTTTTACGTTACATTATTTAATTCCATTTTTAATTTTAGGCTTAGTAGTTCTTCATATCTGGGCACTACACGTACCTGGAAATAATAATCCGGTAGGTATTGATATTAAAAAACCATCAAAGGATACAGTTCCATTCCATCCTTATATTGTCATTAAAGATGGTTTTGCTTTACTAATGTTTATGATCGTTTTTGCTTTTTTTGTGTTCTATACACCAAATATTTTAGGTCATGCTGATAATTATATTGAAGCAAATCCATTAGTAACGCCAGCTCACATTGTACCTGAATGGTACCTATTACCTTTTTATGCAATTTTAAGATCTGTACCTGATAAATTATTAGGTGTGATTGCAATGCTATCAGCAATTTTAATTTTAGCTGCTCTACCTTGGCTTGATACATCTAAAATAAGATCAGCTGTATTTAGACCTTTGTATAAACAGTTTTATTGGATCTTAGTCGCTGACGTACTAATACTTGGTTACGTAGGGGCAATGCCAGCTGAGGGGCTGTACTTATTAATTGCTAGAGTAGCAACTGGTTATTACTTTATTCACTTTTTAGTAGTTCTTCCAATATTAGGTTTTAAAGAAAAAACTATGCCTTTACCACTCAGTATTACAGAGCCAGTTTTAGGAGGGTCTCCAATGGCCTCAGCAGTTAAAAAAAAAGAAAGTTTAAATTAATTTAGTGAACAATATTTTTAAAATCATTTATCTAATAATATTCATTATAACTGGAACAATTCAGGTTAATTCGGCAGAAAAAATAGATTATTTAAAAACAGATTGGAGCTTTAAAGGTCTTTTTGGTAAGTTTGATAGAGCTTCATTGCAAAGAGGTTATCAAGTCTACAAAGAAGTATGCGCTTCGTGCCATTCGATGAAATATGTAAGTTTTAGAAACTTATCAGAACCAGGCGGACCAGAATTTACTGAGGAACAGGTGAAAGCAATAGCCGCAAGTTATGAGGTGAATGATGGACCTAACAGTGAAGGCGAAATGTTTCTAAGACCAGCAAAATTATCAGATAAGTTTGTTATGCCCTACGAAAATGTTAAAGCTGCACAAGCTGCAAACGGTGGTGCCTATCCACCAGACATGTCTGTATTGGCCAAAGCTAGAAGTGGAGGAGTTGACTACATTTACTCATTGCTCCTTGGTTATGAAGATGCGCCAAGTGATGTGAAACTTGATGATGGCGTTTACTATAATAAATTTATGTATGGTAATAAAATTAAAATGGCTGAGCCAATTACTGATGATTTAATAGAATATGGAGATGGGACTCCTGCAACAAAAGAACAGATGGCTAAAGATGTTACGACATTTTTAATGTGGGCAGCTGAACCGCACTTAGAAAGCAGACACAAGATGGGATTTAAAGCCATCTTATATTTAATAATTTTGACAGTTTTAGTTTATTTCAGTATGAAGAAAATTTGGTCACGTATTGAATCTGAAGTTTAATATATCACCATCTTTGACAATATAATCTTTTCCTTCAAGTCTCATTTTTCCATTTGTTTTAGAATTTACCCAACCTTGATTAGCTATGAAATCTTCATAAGCAATTGTTTCAGCTCTAATAAAACCTTTTTCAAAATCAGAATGTATTTCACCAGCTGCTTTTGGTGCTGTACAATTTTTCTGAATAGTCCAAGCTCTGGTTTCCTCAGGCCCGGATGTGAAATAGGTATCTAACTCTAGGATATTATAACCCTTTTGAATTAACATATTTAGACCAGTTTTTTTTAAACCGATCATCTCCATATAGTTTTCTTTTTCTTCATTTTCTAACTGATTTATTTGATTTTCAATATCAGCTGAAACTATTAAGGTATTTTTTTCTCCAAATTTACTAATAAAAGCCTCAGTATATTTGTTTCCATTTTGAACACTTGGTTCATCAACATTACATACAAAAATTTTTGGCTTTAAAGATAATAAACCACTTTGATTTAATAGTTTTTTTTCAAATTGGTCACGTAGAATTTGAATATCTTTAGAATTATTTATGCAATCTAATGCAATTTCTAATATTTTTATTTGCTCTTCATCTACATTTTTTTTATTACTCTTTTCTAATCTTTTTTGAATAGACTCAAGATCAGCAAGCATCATTTCAGTTTCAATAATCTCCAAATCTCTTACTGGATCAACCGTGGGATTTACATTTTGGATATCATCAGAATCAAAACATCTGATCATATGAATTACAGCATCAACCTCTCTAATGTGTGATAAAAATTTGTTTCCCAGGCCTTCACCTTTAGATGCACCCTCTACTAATCCTGCAATATCCACAAATTCTATAGTGGTATTAATCTTTTTTTTTGATTTTGAAATTTCAACTAATTTATCTAGTCTCTCATCAGGAACTGGAACAATTCCTACATTTGGCTCAATTGTACAAAAAGGAAAGTTGGCTGCTTGTGCTTTGCTAGAATTCGTTAGTGCATTGAATAAAGTAGATTTTCCAACATTGGGCAATCCAACAATTCCACACTTAAAGCTCATTATTTATTATTTACTGTGCTTGAAAATAAATCTAATTTCTTATCAAGTAGTATAGATATTGAATCAATGATGTTTTCTGTAATTTTTTCTAATTGTAACATTTCATCTTCATCAAAATCTTTCAAAACATGATCTGAAACATCTGCCTTAGTTTTTGGTCTTCCAATTCCAATTCTCACTCTCGAATAATCTTTTCCAATGAATTTATCTATAGATTCAATTCCATTATGTCCTGCACTTGAACCAGCAAACTTCGCTTTTACTTTGCCAAATTCAATGTCCAGATCATCATGAAATACAATTACATCCTCAGCATCGATTTTAAAATATTCAATTAATTCTCTGATACAAATTCCAGAGTTATTCATAAAGGTAAGAGGTTTTATTGCGTAAACTTTTTTATCCTCAATATTACCCGTCGTTAGCAAACCTTTGAATTTTGGTTTTTGTTTAGAAAGCCCAAATTTTTGATTAAGGGCATCAATTAACTTAAAACCAATATTATGCCTATTGTTTTCACTATCAGGTGTTGGATTTCCTAAACCTACAAATAAAAGCATATTTTTTTTAAATCGTATCTAGGAAACTTCACTATGATTAGTTAATTATTTTTTCTCTTCAGAGGCTTTTTTGTCATCGCCATCTTTTTTATCACCATCAGCTGCTGCTGGAGCTGCTTCTTTACCTTCTTCTGCTGCACCTTCTTCTGCCGCAGCCTCTTCAGCTGGTTTCTCAGGCTCTTTCATTACTGTAGGAGCCGCTAAAGTTGCAATCACAAAATCTCTACCTGTAATTGTTGGTGTTACACCCTCTTCTAGTTTAACTGCAGAGATTTTAAAGCTTTCTCCAATATCTACACCGTCCAAATCCAATGTAATTACAGATGGAATTTTTTCACTTGGACACTTTAATTCAATTTTTCTTCTAACTATGTTTAATACTCCACCTCTTTTTAAACCTGGAGATGTTTCATGGTTAATAAATTCAACAGGCACCTCAATTCTAATTTTTACACCAGGTACAATTCTTAAAAAATCAATATGAGTTGGCTCATCAGATAATACATTATAACTAATTTCTCTTGGTAAAACATTTTGAGGTTTACCGTCTAAATTAAGAGTTATTATGTTTGATAAAAAACTTCCTTTATCAAGTAAAGATTTTACTGTCTTTTTTAATACAGTAATTTTTTGGTTTTGCTCAGGACCACCATAGACTATACCTGGAATGTTACCAGCTAACCTAAGAGATCTAACATCCCCTTTAGATTTTGAGTCTCTAGTATTTGCATCAAGTGAATTCATAAAAAAGAGGTTTCTAGCCCAAGTTTGTTAATAACTCAAGATAATTATTTAAATAAATCTGAAACAGAGGTCGAATTGGAAATTCTTTTAATTGCTTCTCCCATAAGGGTTGAAATAGGCAAAACTTCTATATTTTTAACATTTTTAATTTTATTCCCATTATCAATTGTGTCAGTTATTACTAATTTTTTAATAACTGATTTTTTTATTTTTTCTACAGCTTCTCCACTAAGAACGCCGTGAGTAATATAAACAAAAACTTCTTTTGCACCTCGATCTTTAAGAGCTTTAGCTGCATTTACAATAGTTCCACCCGAGTCAATTATATCGTCAACTATGATACACGTTTTATCTTTAACATTTCCAATGACATTCATAACCTTTGACTGTCCTGGTTTAGGTCTTCTTTTATCTACAATAGCAAGATCAGCATCCAACATTTTACCAAGAGCTCTTGCTCTTTCGGTTCCTCCAACATCTGGAGCAACACAAATAATATTTTTACTTTTAATATTTTTTTTGGCATGTCTTGCAAAAATGGGTGTAGCAAATAAATTGTCTACAGGAATATCAAAGAAGCCCTGTATTTGGCCAGCATGAAGGTCTACTGTCACTACTCTATCAGCGCCAGCTTTAGTAATTAAATTTGAAACTAGTTTTGCTGAAATAGAAGTTCTAGGGACAACTTTACGATCTTGTCGAGCATATCCAAAATATGGAATAACAGCAGTAATATTTTTTGCTGAAGATCTTTTTAATGCATCAATACAAAGTAATAATTCCATTAAATTATCATTCGCTGGTGATGAAATAGACTGAAGGATAAAGATGCTATTACCTCTAATATTTTCATTTATTTCCACATAAATTTCACCGTCAGAAAATTTTTTGATACTTGAGTTAACAAGTTTTGTTTTTAAATATTTTGAAATATTCTTACTGAGAGGTTTATTGCTATTTCCAGTTAATAATTTCATGAGATAAACTTAATTAATCATAATTACTGAAATATTTCTACCATAATCATTCTCATTAAGCCTGATAGATCGTCTTGCACTAAAAAAATTGTTTTTTGAGACAAATGTATCTTTTTTGATAACATCAATATTCTTAATATCTAGAGCTTTTAGTTGATGATGAATATATTTACCTAAACTAAAGTAGTTTTTATCTTTTGTTTTTTTAAAAAAAAGGACATTCTTTTTATCTTTTTTTATAAATTTCTTGATAAAATCTTCTTTAACCTCGTAATTATTTACAGATATGCAGGGCCCTATAACAGCAGTTATGTTGTTAGAAGAGCAACCTTTTTTAATCATAAAATTAATAACACTTTGAATGATACCCTTGTAAGCACCTTTCCAGCCAGCATGTATTGCGGCTATCATTTTTGTTTTTTTATCATGTATAAGAATAGGCGCACAATCTGCAGTTAGAACTGCAATTGGAAGATTTGTTCTATTTGTAATTAAAGCGTCGCCTTCAAGTTTTTTTTTTGGAACTTGTGTATTTTTACTTATAAAATGAAATTTATTACTATGCACCTGTTTTAGTAAAACAATTTTTTTGGCAGTAGTATTAATTTTTTTTTTAACAATATTAAGATTTTTTAAGATATTTCGTTTATTGTCATTCGATCCAGGACCACAATTTAAACTTTTAAAAATACCAGTAGATTTGCCCCCAGCTCTATTGAAAAAAGCATGATTTAAATTTTGTAACTTACTAAGCTTTTTTGATTTAATCATTACCAAACCCTAGTTTGAATTTATTTTTATGATTTGTTATAAACAATACTTTAAATAATTTTCCCATTTGTTTTTCATCAATTAATCTTTGAATTCTAAAATAAATATCAGCCTTTTCACTAAATTGCATATTCTTAGAGATAATTTCAGCTCGCTCCATTATTCCAAGCTTTGTTAGAAAATGTTTTTGTGTAGTCATTAAAGAATTAAAAGTGCCAAATCTTTTCAGCATTTTAATGATCAAATCAAAGTTTGGGTTATAAGTAATATCTGAATTTCCAAATTCATCGAGAACACCACAGTACTTATGTTTTGATACTGCTTGAAGTGTATTTTTTATTTTTTTATCAACATAAGCATAGTCAATTATTAATACCCCACCATTATTTTTTTTAATTTTATTGGTTATATTTTTTAAATAATCATCAGCTTGAGGTGAATATTCAATAAAAGTTTGTTTATCTGAAATCTTAAATTTAATTTTTTTTTCAAACTTCTCTATATCAAGTGGTATATCCAAATATTCTTTGTGTGTATTATCTATAAATTTTACATATCTTTCGTGCCATTTTTTCTCTTTTTTAATAAATTGCTTAATTGGCAATGCATCAAAAAATTCATTTGCTAGAAAAATACAAGGCAGATTATTCAATTGATCTAAATTATTTAGCCATCTAATTTTATTATTATTGATAATATTTTTTTGAATTTTTCTAAGTAATTTACTTCTTTCCAATATATTAATTTTACAAGCACTAAAAAATTTTGGAAATTTTGAAAATGTTTTATTTAATACCCTCATCATTTCACCGTTACCAGCACCTAGCTCTATTAAATTAAATTTTTTTGGACAACCTAGATTTTCCCAAAACGAAATTACCCAAATTGCCAGCATTTCAGAAAATAATACAGATATATTGGGTGCAGTAATAAAGTCACCACTTTTTCCAAATGGAACTTTTTTAACATAATATCCAAATTTTTTATTATAGAGAGACTCCTCTATATATTCATCTAGAGTAATCTTATCACCATTTTTAATTTTCATTTTTTTTTAAATAAAATAGAAGCACTCCAATTACAAAAAACAGAAGGCTTATGATTTGACCTAAAGTTGAGTTTAAAAATAGAAATCCAATTTGTGGGTCTGGCACTCTGAAAAACTCTAAAGAATATCTAAACAAAGAATAAAAAATTAAGAATAAAGCAGAAAGTTTTCCAGGTGTTACAATATATTTTCGTCTAAAAAGATAATTTAGTATAAAGAAAAGAATAATACCTTCAAAAAAAGCTTCATAAATTTGAGAAGGATGTCTTTTGATATTATCTATTAATACAAATTGAACACCCCAAGGCAAATCTGTAGCTCTTCCATAAAGTTCAGAATTTATAAAGTTTGCAATTCTACCAAAAAAAATACCAATAGGAGCTGATAGCGCAACTAAATCTAAAAAGATAAATGAATTAATTTTATGTTTTTTTCCAAATATTACACAGGATAGAATAACTCCAATTAAACCACCATGAAATGACATCCCACCATTCCATACCATTAGAATTTCTAATGGATTGTTTATATAATATGAGAAGTTGTAGAATAGGGCATAACCAATTCTTCCACCTAAAATTATACCAATGATTAAATAGGTAATAAAGTCATCAAATAGATCAAGTACAATGGGATCTTTAATTAATTTTTTTTTACAATAAATCCAACCAAGCACTATTCCAAAAATATAGGCCAAAGAATACCACCTAATTTCTAGTGAAAAAACTTCAAAGGCAACTGGGTCAAAATTATTAATAAACATTTTTTAAAAACTACTTATAAAGTATATTAATTTTATAAATGAATATATGACAAAATCTAAATTTGTAATTGATAAATTAGCTAAGCTATTTGAGCAAGGTCTTATTTCTTATAAAGATTTAAGTTCTGAAATTATAAATGTTTTAAAATCAAAGAGAGATGAAATAGTTTTTAAAATGAAGCTAGTTAGTAAAGAGGAAACTGATATTTTAATTAAAAGAGTAGAAAATCTTGAAAAAAAATTAGAAAAACTAGAAAAAAATAATTTAAAAAAGAAAGCTACAAAGGTAAAAAAACCTTAACTCTCAAGCCATTCAAGTGAGATTTTTCTAGTATAATATTTCCACCATGAGACTTAATGATATCTGATGTTATGGCTAACCCAAGACCTACGCTTGATTTAGAGTCAGCTCTTCCCTTGTCTATTTTGTAGAAGGGTTTAAATACATTTTGATATTCATTTTTAGGAATACCAATCCCATCATCATCTAAAGTAATTGTAATATTATTATTTTTTTTATTTAATTGTATTTCAATTTTTTTGGCATATTTAATTGAATTATCAATAAGATTATTAATAGATCTCTTAATTAAATTCTTTCGACCACTCATGTAGATTCTTGGTATTATTTTATTTGATATGTCTTTATTATTATATTTTTTAATTATATTTTCTATTAATTCTGAAATATCAAAAGTCTCATCTTTTTCTACAAAAGTTGAACTTGTAAATTGTAAATATTCGTTTAACATTTTTTCCATCTCATCAATATCTGCAGACATTTTTTTTGATAGATCTTTATCTTCAATAAAGGAGAGTTGTAATTTTAATCTTGTTAATGGTGTTCTCAAATCATGACTTATTCCAGATAACATTTCCGATCTTTGATTAAGGTGTCTCATAATTCTTTTTCGCATTTTGTCAAACTCTAGACCTGCTTGTCTGATTTCCATTGCACCAGAAGGTCTATACTCATCAACTTTTTCACCTCTTCCAAATTTCTCAGCAGCTTTTGCAAGATTTACAATAGGGCGAGTTTGATTTTTTAGAAATATTATAGCTATAGTTATCATCAGCAATGCTGGAAGGGTTATCCATAATCCAAACAATCTGGCGGATGTGCTGGTTACCCTGTCCTTTGGAATAAAAAATTCAAAATAACCATCATTATGTTTAATATTTATATGAATGAGCTCTTTATATGTTGTTGTATCAAACCAATAATTATTAGTTCCAATATTTGATTTTAATTCTCTTCTTAATGTTCGATCTATTGGACTAAACCACCTTTGTTTTTGCGGTAATTCAAATGAATCATCTGTTTTAAACTCAACGTTAAGATCTAGGTAAATTGAAAAAAGACCTGACAAATCATTATTATTATATTTACCATTGTCATAGGCTACGATGAAAGTTTTCATTTCACCTACAAGTGCTCGTGTCATTCCTTTATTTGTTTTAATCCACAGACTATCAAAGAAAACAATGGTGATAACCAATTGCAAAACTATTATTGGAACTGCAACAATTAGTAATGCACGGTAAAATAGTCTACGAGGTAATAAATTTTTAATAAAGCTACTCAATCCATAAGACATAGCCAGCACCTCTTAAAGTTTGCAAATATTTTGGATTTTTTGGATCAAGTTCAATTTTCTTTCTTAGTCTTGTAATTATAACATCAATTGATCTCTCTTTGTCTAAATCAATTAGTTTACCAATACTTTCTCTTGAAAAAGTTTTTCCAGGGTTATTAATCATTTTTTCTAAGATAATTTTTTCAGTATTGTTAATTTTAAATTCACTATCATTTTTAATGATTAGCAATTTATTTAAATCTATTTTTATATTATCAAAAGTTATAATTCTCTTTAAATCATTTTTTTTTGTTTTATTTAGTATATTCTTTATTCTTAATACTAGTTCTTTAGGCTCAAAAGGTTTTGGCAAATAATCATCTGCACCTATTTCTAATCCACTAACTCTATCCTCAGTTTCTCCTTTGGCAGTTAAAAGAATGATTGGTGTATCAATATTTGATTTATTTTCCATTATAAAATCTAAACCACTTTTTCCAGGCATCATCACATCAAGAATGATCAAATCAAATTTTACTATTAATATTTTTTCTTTAGCATTTTCAGCACTATTAGCAGTCGTAACTAAAAAATTATTTTCATTTAAAAATTTTTTTATTAATGATCTTATTCCATCATCATCATCAACTACTAAGATATGGGCTATAAAATCATTCATTAATTATTTTTTTTAGTACATTATCAAAATTAATAACTTGCTCTGAACTTGAGTTTAGAAGAGCATTATAAATTCGCTTTTTTTGAGTGGAGAATATGTCATTAAAAATTTTTTCTCCTTTATCATTTAAAAAAATATGTTTTACCCTTGTATCCTGCTGATCTTTTTCAAAAAAAACAACTTCTAGTTTGATCAAATCTTTTAAAACACGATTTAAACTTTGTTTAGTAATGTTAAGTTTTTTTAGTAGTTCTGAAATTGTAATACCTCGATACATAGAAAGAATGTGTAAAACCTTATGATGTGCTATCCCAATTGAGTACTTATCCAAGGTTTTTTTGGAGTCTGCAAAGATTTCTCTATAGCTTGTAAACAACTTCTCTATTAACTCTTTAAGTTGATCATCTTTTAAATATAAAAGTTCTTTCATTATTGGTAAGTTATATTGACATATTATAGATACAAAGATAATTTTGAAAAATAATTAAAAAAAATTTCACACATGATACCCTACGACAAAAGATCTGGTAAAATTTGGTATAATAATGAGCTTGTTGATTGGGCTGATGCTAAAATTCATATACTAAATCATGGTCTTCATTATGCCAGCTGTGTTTTTGAAGGTGAAAGAGTATATGATAGTAAGATTTTTAAATTAGAGGAACACACTTCAAGACTTTTTTATTCAGCAAAACGAATGGGAATTACAATTCCATACTCTGAAAAAGATATAAACCAAGCATCTAATGAAATCATTTCAGTACAAAAAATTGAAAATGGGTATGTAAGACCAATGATTTGGAGAGGTAGTGAGATGATGGCAATTTCTGCTCAACAAACAAAAATACATGTTGCAATAGCTACTTGGGAATGGGGCTCTTATTTTGATCCTAAATTAAAAATAAATGGAATTAGGTTAAATATTTCAAACTGGAGAAGACCAGCTCCAAATACAATACCTTGGGATACTAAAGCCTCAGGATTGTATATGATTTGTACTTTATCCAAGCATGAGGCGGAGCAACAAGGATACACGGATTCTCTAATGTTAGATCATGCAGGCAATGTAGCAGAAGCTACTGGAGCAAATATATTTTTTAAAGATAAGAACAATGAATTGCATACTCCAATCCCAGATTCCTTTTTAGATGGAATTACAAGAAGAACAGTTATTGATATTGCAAAATCAAAAGGGATTAAGATCCATGAGAGAAAGATTAAACCTGAAGAGCTCAAAGATTTTGTTGGTTGTTTTTTAACTGGAACAGCAGCAGAGGTTACGCCTGTATCTTGTATAGCTGACAATGAATTTAAAGTCTGTGAAACTATAATTGATTTAAATGAAAGCTATCAAGCTTTAGTAAGAAGCAATTAAATTAATTTTTATTATCTTCAGACATTGCATGATCAATACCTTTTCTTAAATACTCATAACCAGTATATAAAGTCAAAAAAGCAGAAAGCCAAAGCAAGATTATTCCAATAGTTTGTGCGTTATAGTCTTGGAAGTTTAAAATTTTATTTCCAGTTTCACCAGTTAATAAAAGTGCTATAGCAACCATCTGTAAAAAAGTTTTTAATTTTGCTAAATTAGATACAGGCAGTCTGATTTTACCTTTTGCTAAAAATTCTCTTAAACCCGAAATCAGAATTTCTCTTGTTAATATGATAATTGCAGCAATAACTTCGTAATGTTTAATTGTCCCACTCATCACAAGTAATATTAATGCTGTGGCAACAATAATTTTATCAGCAATAGGGTCTAACAATTCACCTAATTTAGATTCTTCACCCAACATTCTTGCAAGCATTCCATCTAAAAAATCTGTAAATGAAGCAATTAAAAACAAAGCGAAAGCAGTTAAGTCACCATAAAAACCTGGTAAGTAAAATGCTAGAACAAAAAAAGGAACAATTATTATTCTGCCGATAGTTAAAATGTTTGGAATTTTTTTAAGCATAATTATTCGTGAAAAAAGTTATATATCTTTTTTGCCACTTTTTCCTCAACACCTTCTACTGATTTTATTTCATCAAAACTAGCTGATTCAACTGCTCGAGCTGAACCAAAATGGTTTAATAATGCTCTTTTTCTAATAGATCCAATACCATCAATTTGGTCTAAAAGTGATTTTGTAATGCCTTTTGCTCTTTTAGCCCGATGAGAAGTAATAGCAAATCTATGAGCCTCATCACGAAGCCTTTGTAAAAAGAATAGGGTAGGATCATTTTTATCAAATTTAAATGTTTTTCCATTATAGAAAAAAGTTTCATCACCACTATTTCTTAATTTACCTTTAGCAATAGCAATCATTGGAAGGTCATGTAAACCAAACTCGTCTAGCACTTCTTTGGCAGTTGAGTATTGACCTTTACCACCGTCAATTAATATCAAATCTGGTAGAGTTAAATAGTTCCCCTTTTCTAACATTGCTCTTTTAAATCTCCTTGAAAGAACCTCTTTCAACATAGCAAAGTCATCTTGTTCAGAACCTTTTGTTTTAATATCGAACTTTCTATACCTTTTTTTCACAAACCCTTCATTTCCAAAAGTAATCATTGCCCCAACACTATTTGCACCTGAAATATGACTGTTATCATAAACCTCAACAAGGTTTAGATTATTTTTAAGTTCAAATTTTTTAACAACACCATCAAACAAATCTTTATTGTTATTTGTTTCATAAATTTTTCTACTAAGTGACTCTTTGGCATTTTTTTCAGCCATGGCAATTACTTTAGCTTTAGATCCTTTTTTTGCTATATTAATTGAAATAGTACTTCCTTCTTTTTTACTTAAAGTTTCTTCAATTAGTTTTTTATCGTTGATATCACTATTAATGATTATTAATTTTGGAACACTTTTATTTTCATAGAATTGCATTAAGAAAGACGACATTATTTCAGAAATTTCTTGATCCGAATCATGTTTTGGAAAATAGGCTTGGTTACCCCAATTTTGTTTTGATCTATAAAAAAATACTTGAATACAAGTTTTACCAGATTCTTTGTACGCTGCGATTACATCTGCATCTACCAGATTTGCTTCATTAATCCTTTGAGATGATTGAATTATATTTAAAGATTTTATTCTATCTCTAAAAATAGAAGCTCGTTCAAAATCAAGTTTCTCACTAGCTTCCTCCATTTGCTTAGATAGGTTTTTCTGTATGTCTCTTGATTTACCAGACACAAATTGAATTGCTTGATCTACTGATTTTTTATAGTCATCTCTACTTATGTAATCAACACAAGGACCAGAACATCTTTTTATTTGATAAAGTATACAAGGTCTTTTCCTATTCTTGAAAGTTCCATCATCACAAACTCTTATTTGGAAAATTTTTTGCAACATTTTTATGGTCCAATTAGCAGTTCCCGCAGAAGCAAATGGCCCAAAGTAAAAACCTTCTTTGTCTTTTTTTCCTCTATGTTTTGTAACTTGAGCCCACTTATCTTTATTGCTGATAAAAATAAAAGGAAAAGATTTGTCATCTTTAAGTAAAATATTGAATTTAGGCTTATATTTTTTGATTAAATTAGCCTCTAAAAGTAGAGCCTCACTTTCATTTGCTGTAGTAGTGATTTCTAATTTAAATGTTTGTGACAACATTCTCTCTGTTCTAATGATATGATTTTTTTCTGATACATAGCTCTTTAATCTATTGGGTAAATTTTTTGCTTTTCCTACATATAAAATGTCATCTTTATGATTTAACATTCTATAAACTCCAGGGCTTTTAGGAATTAGAAGAAGTTCCTTTTTGATTACTTCTTTGCCTGCTAGTGATTTTGTCATTTTTAATCTTCTGATTAAATCATTTAGTAATCAATGTCATTTTGTGCAGCGACGATTGACGACTCACTTACACCTTGACAGTTTGAAACCTCATAAATAAATTTATTTAAATTTTTTTCTTCTTTTAAAACAATGTCAAAAGTTAGCTTCAGAGATTTTTTATCACTCGAAGGTTCAGAATTTAATAAATTATGTGTAGTGCAGTATTCAGATAGTTTTTTAACATATGATGTGTCTTTTTCATCTGCAATATTATACCTAAATTGCAAAATAAATTCACTTTTATAAATTGAGCCGTAATTAGTTTTATATAAAATATATGCAACAATTGTGATTATTATAGCCGAAGCTAGGACTAAAAAATAATTTCCAGTCCCACAAGCTATACCAGCTGCTAGCGACCAAAATATATAAACTATATCTTTAGTATCTTTTATTACTGTTCTAAACCTTATAATAGAAAGTGCTCCAACTAGAGCAAATGCTCTAGAAACGCTATTACCGATCGTCATTATGACCATACAAACAATCACACTTAAGAATATATTTGTAATCATAAATGATTGAGAATAACTCATGCCTTTGTGCGTTTTTTTATACACAAAACTAATCAGAAGACCGTAAAAAAAAGATAAGATTAAATTAAAAATTATTTCATTAGGAAAATATACTTTTTGTATATCCTGAAAGATGCTAAAGTTTGTATTGTTGTCCATTTTATATATATAAACTACACTACTATGTTCAATAAAAAAATTAATATTTTCATTATATCATTAATAATAATAATTGTTTCTGCAATTACTTATTTTACAATTGATTCGTCTTTTAGAAGAAATGTATATAACAAATTAATAGGTGGTTATAAATTAATTAATTACCATATGATTGGTTCTGATACATTTTATCGAGATTTTGATTCAGCATCTGAAAGAATATTAAAATATATTAAATTTTCTCAAAAATTTGCAGAAGGAATAAATGATATGTTGCCAGGTATAATCCAATCAACCGATCTTATTACATCTAAGGCTTATACTCAGGATGAATTTAATAAGATGCAGAGTGTATACGTCAGAATTAATGAAATCACTGATGATGTTTATAAAAATCATATTTGGCTTGCAAGAGCGCTTAGTGATGATGATATTGAAAAATCAAAAAAACATTTAAACAAAGCATTGGAATTATCAAAGTCTAGTGAAGAAGCTTATAGAGAAATAATCCGAATTTTTTCAGAAAATAAAGAAATAATAAGTTTAATGAAAAGTTATTGTTATAGTTATTTCAATGAATTTGGAGGAGGTAATGTTGGTAGATTAGCAACCTCACAAACAGAAAATCCTTTTTTTTATGGAGATAATTCAAATTTTGCTATTTCAAGAAATGGCAATATTAAAAAATTATACTCAAGATTAATTAATAATTTAAACGTTTATAATAATTATGAGTTTCTTTTTGAAGATGCAGGAGATTTTAAGAAGTTTTATATTCTCAAGAATTTTAGCCCTGGTTCAAAAGTTTCAATTAAGAACATTGTTATTTTTAATAACCAAGCAAACAAATTAGATTTAAACAAATTAATAATTCATAGTTTAGAAAGTTATATACTTAATCAAAATAAAGATGAGGTAGTTTTTTTAACTAATAATAAATATGACGATATCCTTAAATTTAATTTAATGGAGTCATATGAACAAATAAAAAAAATTACTTTTGAATTAAAACTAGAGAGAGTATCTCTTGTTAGCAATTCTGCATGTAGAGATTTAAATGAAAATTAAAAAATTATTAAAAAATTCATTAATATTTTTTTCACCTTTTATCTTAATTTTATTTTTACTTTTTTGTATAAATATTTTAATTAAAGATTTAGAATATGGCCATAAAGTATACAATGCAGATTCAAAATCAATGGATTGGTTTTCATATCTATATTTTTTGAACAAAAAAAAAATTAATAATTATTTAATAAATTTAAAAAAAAATGAAGATAGCGCATTCCCAAAAGTTGAAATTAATATTTCAGAAAAATCACTAAATAAATTGTTAGAAAATATTCCAAAGTCTACAAAAAAATATGTTAGCGCTGAATTTAAAATAAATGGTATTAAGCAAAAAGTAAAAATGAGATATTTTGGGGATAATCCTATTAACTGGATGTTTCATCAAAAAGCGATTCGTATTAAAACAAAAAAATCTGAATTAATTAATGGTAAAAGATACTTTGAGTATAAGCCTTCACAACAAGATTTAATAGATGATTATATTTCATATAAATTTGCAAAAAAATTAAATTTACTTGTTTCAGATGTAAGATTAGTTGAACTTTATGTTAACGATAAAAGTTTAGGTATTTTTATTGAGAGGGAGCGTTTAAATGAGTCTTTTTTAAGAAGAAACAAAATTATGCCTGTCAATCTATACAAAGGTGAAGCATCCAGAAATAGTGAAAGAAAAATTGGCTTGTTATATAATTTAGATGAAAATCCAGGCTTATGGCAAAAAATTTCTTTTCTAAACACAGTCGATGTTAAAGATTATAATGATTTAGCAATTTTTACTAACAATATAAGAAAAGCAGATAGCTCAAGTCAGGAATTAAAAAATTTGCTACAATTTGGTAACGATAAGTTGCTGGCTAACATAGCAATACTTGAAATTTTACTTAATGGAGAGATTAACGATTATACTCACAATAGAAGATTGGCCATAGATGTATGGTCAGGTAAAAAACACATAATCCCACATGATTTTATATATAATCGGAAAAAAATTTTAGAAGAAAGTTTTGAATTAGATTTTTGTTCTACAAGATTATTTTGTGTATTAAATCAAAGTAGTGAATTTTTAGATATAAAATATAATTTATTGTATAAAGTAGTTAAAGATCAAAATATATTCGATGATATTATTGAAGATTTAGAAGCTTTAAAATCACAATTTTTAATAAGCCAAAAAACAGACCTGGGAGTAGTTTTTAGAAAGAGTGTTTTATCAAGACAATATCTAAGGGCAGAGAACGAGGAGAGCTTTAATCAATTAATTGAGTCTTTAAAGCAAAGAAAAGAAAAAATATTAAAAATTCTAGAGAGAGATGTAAGTGCGTCGTGGGAAAAAACTAAAAAAGGTTTCGATTTAGTGGTTGATAAATCAATGCCAATATCAAATTTATTAGTAAATTTTGAAAAAAATAAACCAGATCGGATTATTTTAGACTATAATAACAATAAAAGGATTGATAAAAAAGATGTTTATTTTTATCCAAATAGCGATGGTCAATTTCAAATAAAATTAAAATTTTTTGCGAATAGAATTTTAATCAATCAGAATAAACTTGCTAGCAGAAATAATATTACTACTGCGAGTACAAAAATTAGTTTTTTAGTTGATAATGGCCATATACCATCTGAATTAATAACATTTAACAATTTTACAAACAAATACATATCCTTAAAACTTGCAGAAAATGTTTCTAATTATCCAAGCTTGCATAATAAGATTATTTTAAGTGAGATTAATGATGCAACAATATTAAGTGGTAATATTTTTTTAATAGAAGACTTAATTCTTGATCAGGAAGTTGAAATTCGTAAAGGAACAGTTTTCACTTTGGACACTGATGTTAGCATATTATTTAAAAATAAGGTAATTGCTCTTGGTACTAAAAAGAATCCTATAATATTTAAAAAAAAATCTAATTCTAATAATTGGGGAACTATCGCCTTTCATGGAAAACATACAAAAGGAAGTATTTTTAAAAATATAATTATAGAAAACGGGTCAGGAAAATCTATAAATGGTATTAATTATTTTGCAGCACTTTCAGTTCATTCAGCGAAAAATATTACATTTGACAATATTTTAGTTAAAAATAACTCAAAATTTGATGACATGATGCATATTATATATTCTGAAAATATTCATGTGCTTAATTCAAAATTTCTTAATGCTCATTTGGACTCTATAGATGTTGATATTTCTAAAAAAATCTCGTTTGAAAACACTAATATAATTAGCTCTGGGAATGATGGTATTGATTTTATGGAGTCTACAGCCAATTTGGATAAAATGCTTTTTGTATCAAACAATGATAAGGCAATTTCAATTGGAGAAAACTCTAATGTTACAATTAACAATTCCAAATTTAAAAATAATAATTATGGAGTTGCATCTAAAGATTTATCAAAAGCAAGTATTAAAAATAGCGTGTTTGAAGAAAATAAAATACAACTAAGTGCTTATAAAAAAAATTGGAGATATGGCAACTCTGGTATTATTAATATTAAAAATTCTAATTTTATTGCATTACAAAATAATTTTGTTTCAGATAAGAAGGGAGAAATAAATATTTTTATGAGCAATTTTGATGGAAAAATTTTGAAAAGTGGCAATGTAAATATTAATTAAATTCAAATGAAAAAACTTCAATTAAAAAAAGATAATCAAATTTTTTCAAGATTTGAATTTAAATATATTATTAATAAAAATATTTCAAAAATTATTCAACAAGAGGTTAAAAATTTTACTGTAAATGACTTTTTTAATGATAAAGAAGATAAGTATTTTGTACGTTCACTATATTTTGATAACAATATTTTTAGTAATTTTAATGAAAAAATTGACGGTATAAAAAATAGACACAAGTTTAGAATTAGGACTTATTCAAGAAAAAAGAACGAATTAATACCACTTTATTTGGAGATGAAAGGTAGAGATAACCAAAGAACATTTAAAAATAGAACAAAAATTAAATATGAAGATCTTAATTTTTTTTGCAGCGGTAAGGACTTATTTAATTTAAAAAAAAAATATTTTGATAATGAGTTGTTAAGTCAATTTATTTTTGACTCCTATAGAAAAAAAATTCAACCTAAAGTTATAATAGACTATAATAGACGTGCATTACTAAGTAAAAATGGTTTATATTTTCGACTAACATTCGATAGTGATATACATGCATGTTCCTCAGATAAAATTTTTGAAAAAAATCATAATTGGAAAATTTGTATTCCAGGCAATGATATTTTAGAAGTTAAATTTGATTTAACCATTCCACCCTGGTTTCATAGAATTATTCAAAATTACCAATTAAAAAGAATTTCTGTTTCAAAATTTGTATTAGGGATTGAGTCTACAAATCTTGCCCATGATTACGAAGGTGTATAAATATTTTTTAAAATTAATTAATACTTCTTTTTTTGGTAATTTGGATACCAACAGAGGCGCATTCTTTTATAATTTCTAGTTTTTCAATTTGAAGCATGATTTTTCCAATTCTTTTATCTTTAAATAATACATCAAATACATCTTCAGCCAATGTTTCTAAAAAATTGTAATGTTTATTTTTAACAAGTTTTTTAATCAATTTTACAACCTGACCATAATTTACAATTGACTTAATATCCTTGTCATTTGTTGGTTTTCTGTCCTCATAGTCAATTTCAAGGCAAAATTTTACTTTTTGTGATTTTTCTTTTTCGAAATCATAATATCCAAGCTTTAAATCTAAAGTTAGCTCTTTAATTAAAATTTTTTTTTCGTAATTAAATAAGTTTTTTGTTTTATCTAGTTTAATAATTCTAAAGTTATTTTTTTTCATTCTTTTCCAATTACATCTGGTGTTTGCCAATTTAAACTTTGCCCACTATCAATTGCAATTACTTGACCTGTAATTGAACTGTTTTTGATAAAAAAGTCAACAGCTGAACAAATATCTTTTACATTTACCTGTCTTTTTAAAGGGGTTGCCAAATATTGTTTCTTAAAATGATTATCAGTTTGTCTTTTGTTTTTTATAGTAGGACCTGGTGCTATTCCATTAACCCTTACATTTGGAGCTAACTCCATAGCACTTGTTTTTGTCAGAGTATAAAGCCCTGTTTTGCTTAAAGTATAAGAAAAGAAAAAAGGAGTTAGTTTAAAAACTCTTTGGTCAATTATATTTATAATATTGTTATTTTTCCCTCTAGTATTTTTTGCAAATTCTTTTGTAAGATATGCTGGTGCTTTTAAATTTACATTAATATGATTTCCCCAACTTTTAGAGGTAAAATTTTTTAAATTATCATTTTCAAATAATGAAGCATTGTTTACCAAACAATCAAAGTATTTTAATTTATCTTTAGAAAATTTTATGATTTTTTTAAGATCTTGTTCTTTTGCAAGATTTCCTTTTACTAAATAAACTTTTGTTTTATTTTTTATTAATTCTTTTTTTAATTTTTCAGCTTCTGTCCTAGAAGTATTGTAATGAATAATCATTTCAACCCCTGGACCTGAGAGTTTCTTTGCAATAGCAGCACCCATTCTTGTTGCAGCTCCTGTGATAATTATTTTGTTTGCTTCCATTTTTTTTTACCTTTTTGAGCTCTTGTACCAGGTAGACCCATTGTAGATCTACCTTTTGGATACACTCTATTTTCTTGATTATAGTGTTTTACTTTTGGATTTAATACAATTTCTAATTCTGACGCTTCAAGATTTCTTATTTCATCTCTAATTTTTGCAGCTTCTTCAAATTCAAGGTTGGTTGCAGCATCTTTCATTCTTTTATTTAA
>ERZ651776.2351-NODE-2351-length-20696-cov-6.664290_pt1 | contig 20696 bp, 10 predicted proteins | sample MGYA00514761_ERZ651776 | MGnify/ENA metagenome assembly ERZ651776 | reverse complement strand
CTTTGCAAAAACACATGCGTATTCACACGAACGAGAGGCCGTACGAATGCGATGTGTGCGATAAAGCTTTTCGTACATCTGGTCATTTGAAAAGGCACAAGCGTATTCACACGAAAGAGAAACCGTACGAATGTGATGTGTGCGAGAAGAGGTATCGTCACGCTCATAGTTTAAAACACCACATGCGTACTCAGCATTAGCTCTTTGTCATATAGTCCTAGCGCACACAGACACGTTGAATTCCAAATATAAAGCGCAATCGTCCTCACTCCTTTTCACTCTGCTTTTGTTCTCCACTCACCAAAAATGAGGACTCGTCATCCACGCACTCTCATTCAATCCCTCTGCAACCATCGCGCGTTATTATTAAGAGAGACAAAGAGCGCTCATCTGCTCGAAATGTTCCGACGGTTGCAGAGCGGGAGAGAATCTTCTTCTTCATCTTCTTCTTCTTCATCGAGAACAAATGATGCGCCTTCTTCAGTTAGGGGAATGCACGCGACGAGAACGGTGCAGCTCATCGAAGATCGAGACGGACGAGGGTTAACCGAGGAAATCATAGAGGAAAATTTGGTACGACGACGCGTTACAACGCACAGCGTTCGTTTCTTTGCCTCTCGGTGTTGTTCTTTGCCTTTCATCGCGCGTTTTATTGTTCAAAATTGTCTCACTCACCACCCGCCTTTCTCTCTCTTTCTCTCTCTTCCTTCACGTTTTTACGCAGGACCGAAAGCGAGGCGAAGCGATGAAACAAAACGACGCGTACGTCGAGTCCGCGTTACTCACCACCCGAAAAGAAGCACTCTCACTCTATCGTGCGGTCATTCGAGCGTCTGTTTTATTCGTTTGGAAAGATAGTAAAGGCCACGTTTGGAAAGATGTCATCCGGGAAAGCGCGAGGAAAGAGTTCGAACAAGGCAAACACGAGCGAGATCCGGAGATGGTGAATCGATTGATTCTCAGTGGACGCGAGGCTGTAGATGTGGCTTTGGATAAATTTATGGAGCAGAGACAGAAGATTATGGACGAGGAGAGTAAAGGTAAAATGAAGTAGTCGTAGTTGAAGTATATAGTGTAGCTATTTGTATTAGAATCCCCTAACTAACTAATTATTACTATCGTCGTTGTTTCTCCAACTCGTTGGCGCGTTGTTTCAAATTCTTCGCCGACGCCTCGCCGGTTTCCAACACGAGCTGCGCAAATATGCTCGACGAATCTTCCAATAACTTGGACGGTGTATCGTAGGACAAAACCTTCCCGCTGGCCATGCACAGCACTTTGTTCGATTCGATGATGGTGTTGATTCTGTGCGCGATGGTCATCACTGTTTTGTCCTTGAACTCTTGCGAGATTACTTTTTGCATCATCAAGTCGCTTTCGTTATCGACCGAGGCGGTAGCTTCGTCGAGGCAGACGATTTTGGTTTCGCGCAATAACGCTCGGGCTAAGCACAACATTTGACGTTGACCGGCGGAAAAGTTGGAGCCGTACTCCTTGACCGGGGTCATCAAGCCTAAACCGTCTTCGTGCGTCGAGACAAACTTTTTCAATTGAACGTGTTCCAACGCAAACCATAAATCTTCATCGTTGTGCGTTAGAAACGGGTCGAGGTTATCGCGAACCGTTCCTGAAAACAAGATTGGATCTTGCGGGATGCACGTGACTCTGGATCGTAACGATTTCAACGGCATTGAAGAAATGTCAACGCCGTCGATGAGAATTTTACCTCGCGAAGGCTCCACGAGTCGCCACAAGGCGACGATTAAGGAACTCTTACCGCTGCCGGTACGTCCGCAAATACCAACCGACGAACCAGCATCGATTTCGAACGAAACACCGCTCAGTACCAACGGGAGTTCCTTACGGTAGCGCATTTCGACGTCTTGAAAAACGATGCCACCACTTTGCGGCCACGACGGGTCGGGTTCAACCTTGCCGATGGCGACTATTTGTTTACCGTCGTTCTCGCTGTCCATGGAATCGTTCGCCGTGTCTTCCTCGGAAGGCAACTGCGCGTACTCCTCAACGCGCTCGACGGAAACCATTTGCGATTCGAGTTCAGAGAATAAGCGAATCAACCAAGACAACACGCCAGTGATGTCGATGGCGTACGATAACGTCACGCCAATCAAGCCGCTGCTGGTGGTTTTGCGTTGGTAAACGCCTAAACCGGCGACGATGATGGAAATTGAAATACCGATAACTTCTAAACGAACTGGTAGCCATCGATCGCACGCGCACTTTTGCGTGTAATCCGCGCGCTGGTTATACGCGATGCGCTTCTCATTTTCGTGAATGAAGCGCGCTTGGTGTCCAAACGCGCGAATGGTGGAGATGCCAGAAATGGTTTCACCAAAGTGTTCGAAAATTGGCGACCCGGACGTGCCGTCTAACCGTTTCGCTTCGCGATAGCCGGGACGGAAGAAGTACTGCACGTAAAAGTAGCACGCAAAGACTGGAACCAAAAAAGGGCCGAGAATTGGGATAATCGTAACCATCGCAATCATCGTACCCAACAACCATAAACCAAAAGACGTCAATGAACTGACGGATTGTCCGAGAAGGTTATCTAAAACGTTCGTGTCTTTTGCGAATCGCTGAATGATACGACCGAGAGGAGTCGTATCAAAAAAAGCTTGTCGCGTATTCAACACCGAGTGGAATAGTTTCAAGTGCAAGGTCGTCGCCGCGCGCAAAGACGCGACTAACCACGCGAACGTGCGCCACCACGAAAGTAAAGCAGATATAACGCCAATGGCTGCGTACGTGCTCATGTATTCCGCATCGTTCAAGCCGTACTTGTACTCGGTCCAAAATGCAAGCCACATTGGCGTGAACACAGAAATCATCCGTTCAATGATGGTGATGAACATGAGAAACATGCATGGTAGTGTGCCACCCAACGCCAGAAAGTACGTCGCGTAGACATTCTTCTTTACCGCGCCTTGTTCGCGGTGTTCTTCTTTTTGCGCTGTTTTTGTACTGAGTTTCTGTTCCGAAACTACGCGTTTCATCTGATCTCTGTCCGTTTCCGACAAAGCAAACGCCCCGGCGTCTTGTTCTTCCGCCTTTGCCGTTTCTTTCTCTTGCGTTCCGCGATAAGACTCCATCATTTGCCTGAAGTACTCTGCGTTTTCGATGAGTTCCTTATAACTTCCACGCTCGACGACTTCTCCGTCTTTCATGACTAAGATTTTATCCGCGCGCTCGACGAAATGCAACTGGTGCGTGACGAGTAAGACCGCCTTTTCTCGAAATACGCCCCTTACGCATTTGTTGAACACGTCCTTGGCGACGTGCGCGTCCAAGGCGGAAAGAGGGTCATCCATAATGACGAAATCGGCATCGGCATACACCGCGCGCGCGATGGCGCATCTTTGCTTTTGGCCGCCACTCAAAGTGATACCTTTTTCACCGATTTGCGTTTGATCGGCATCTGGGAGGAGTTTGAGATCAGTCAACATACACGCGGCGTCTAAAGCGTCGTGGTATTTCCTCTCCGAGTGCAGTTTACCGAACAAGATATTCTCTTTCACGGAAGCAGATTGGACCCACGCGGACTGAGAACAATACGCGACGGTACCATCTATGGAGATGACTTCATCTGAATCTTGTTTTTCATCGCCGCTACTTTCGGGAACCATATCGCCGAGAAGCGCCGAGACGATGGCGGTCTTCCCCGAACCAACCGCGCCGACAACGCACACGAGCTCGCCTCGTTTGATTTCAAAATCGCATTTGTTTAACGTAAATCCGGCTCCGGCGGTGACGCCGTCAACGCCTTGCGGAGACGCGTCATCTTTCTTTTCTGCATCTTTGTTGCTGTTGTTGCGGCTCCATCGAAACGACGCGCCTTTCTTGATTTTCGCAACCACGTCGCCCTTCTTCTTGTACATTTCCTTCGTCGTCACAACTCCGCCATTATCGTCTTCGTTTAACTCCTCTAACTTTATTGTCGTCGTCGTCGGTTTCGATTCCGAAAGTAAGAAATATTTCTGTAACCGATCCAAACTAACAATAGCATCCGCGGACAACGCCAAACACCTCGGGTAAAACAAAATCGGGAACCGAATGAGCGAGAACAACGTCAACGCCGGGAATATAATATCCGGACGCATCTCGCCTTTCATCACACCAGAGTATAACATGAACACAATCACCGACACAATGACTGGACCTGCCATCATGATGCTCGTATTCGCCGCCGCCACGTTGGCGGTTTTCGTCGCGTAAATTATCTCCTCTTTCCTCGACGCTTTCACTTCGTCTTCCAAGGAATCCTCCCACGCGTTCAACTTTAATATTTTCACTCCGGACAAACCTTCGTTTTCTAATTTCACTCGCTTATCCGTGAATTTTGTCTGCACGCTTCGTAACTTATACGTTAACGTGTAAAAAAACTTTTGCAACGGTATCAGCGCGATTAACAAAAACAACCCGCCAAACACGGACCATCCGATGTACATGTACAATAACGCGATGTACCCGATAATTTGAAACAACCCGCTCCAAACGACGTGAATAAACAACATCAAATCCCCAACTCTTTGCGCATCTAATTGCATGTGGTTCAAAACCTCCCCCGTCGTCGAACCGCTCCTCCCACTCGCGTTCAATCGAATCGTCTTTCTATACACCGCCGTCCCTAACGCGCCTTTAATCACAATCCCGCTCGCTTGCATGTGATAAAAGTATTGCTGTTCGCACAAAGTTCTCCCCACTTGCACGCACAACATCAGCGCGCAATACAAAATCCCCAACTCCGTGTCGCCAATCTGTTCCGTCGTGAACGTTTGTCGTAAAAAATTATCCTCCCCTCCCGCCACGTACTTCAAATAGCCGCTCAAGATGACGGGCGGTAAAAACTGCATCGCGTCGTTGGCGAGTTTAAACATCGCGCCGGTTAAAATCATGTTCCCGAAGCACGACCATATCGGTTTCGTGATGGTTGGTAAAAACTTCTTCTTCTTCTTCTTTCTCGATTTTCCGGCGTCTTCTTCTTCCTTCTCCTCCTCTCCTCTCGTCGCTCCCAAACTCGTCGTTGTTCCTTCCTCTCGTTCCTCCTTCTCTAAACAATCTCTCAACTCAAACTCAAACCGTTCCGCGTTTGTCACGCACGACAAGTTTTCCGGCAAGGGCACTAAATCCTCGTGTTCTAACCTTGTTTTCTCGTGCGCTCGTTTCAAAAACGGTCTCACCCAGGTAAACGTCACCCGGGAGAACAGCGAGGCGGTTTCTCGATTTGATTTTTCCATCTCGGTCGTCGCCGTCATCTCCGTCGTCGACGATGATGATTTTCCTTCTTCTTCGTTCTCGCGAGGAGGAGAAATACCAGGAAGAGGAAGACCAGGAAGAGGAAGCGCAGACGTATATCGTCCTCTCGTACTCTCGTGTGGCAGAAAACAAAGAGCGTTTAAAAGCGCTTTTAGGTGTGCGCGTATTTGTGCGGAACGTGCGGTGGTTTGACGTCACTTTCTCCGCCTTTGTCTCGTTTCTGATAGAAACACGACGAGCAGCACTTCTTCAGAAGAGAACGCACTCATCACACGCGCGAAAAAAGCGACGAGCTGTTGCGAGTAGCGCCATCACATCATCGTCGTCGAGAGAGAGAAGTGAAGCGCGTTTCACGAAGCGCACACTGCGTAATCATGACGAAAACGACGGAGACGCAAATCCCGAAAACCGCGTTACCGCGAATCACGCTCGGGAATTCTTCCATCGAAGTCACGAACGTGTGCCTCGGGACGATGACGTGGGGCGTGCAGAATACCGAGGAAGAAGCGTTCGAACAGCTCGATTACGCGATAAAAGTTCGCGGGGTGAACTTTATCGATACGGCGGAGTTGTATCCGGTGCCGTCGAGCTCTGCGTTGTGGGTGGCTGGGAACACGGAGAAAATCATCGGGAAATGGATCGAACGGAATAAAGAGTTGAGGAAAGAATTGATCGTGGCGACGAAAGTGGCTGGGTTTATAGAGGCGAGCGATATTCCGAAAATGAGGACAGAACCTGCTGGAAAGGAAAAGATGAGCACGAGGTTGGACAGAGAGAGCATTTTGAGCGCGTGCGATGCTTCTTTACGAAGGTTGAAAACGGATTACATAGACGTCTACCAGTTACACTGGCCGGATAGATACATCCCTTTGTTCGGGTCGTGCGAGTACGACAGAAGGAAAGAGAGGGACGGGAAGTTTGCGCCGGTCGCGTTCGAGGAGACGGTGTTAGCGTTGAAAGAGTTATTAGATGCCGGGAAGATTAAGAGTTACGGGTTGTCGAATGAAACGAGTTACGGCGTGTGCGAATTCGTGCGAGTCGCCGATAAGCTCGGCGTGCCGAGACCGGTGAGCATTCAAAACTCGTTTTGTTTGTTGCACAGATCGTACGAGACGGAGTTAGCGGAGACGTGCGCGCCGAGTCATCACAATATTTCTTTGTTGCCGTGGACGCCGTTAGCTGGTGGCGCTTTGAGTGGCAAGTATTTAAACGGCGCGAAACCGAAAAAAGCGCGCTTTACCGAATTCCCTACGTTTCAAGATCGATACATCAACGAAGCTTCACAAATCGCCACGAAGAAATACGCCGAGATTGCCGAAAAAGCCGGAGTGTCATTAACTGCCATGTCTTTGGCCTGGTGCGCGACGCGTCAGTACGTCGGAAGCACCATCATCGGCGCGACCACCATGGAACAGTTGAAGGAGGACATCGACGCCTTCGAACCGGGACGCGTTACGTTGAGCGAAGAGACTTTACGCGCGATTGACGACGTCCACATGCAATGCAGAGACCCGTGCATAAGAAACTATTAATGCTTCTCTCTGCTTATGAAAACACCGATTGCAACAAGAACACGCACTCATGCATGCCTAGTAACGACCGATACACCTTTTAATGTACACAGACATACCATTCAGTATTTATTCATTGAGTTATTCCAACCCCTAAAGTCCTTCACAAAAAAGAGTCCTACGACCCCACCATCATGCGACGAGAGCGACTCGATGATGATATTGCATCGTTATCTTCACGACGACGCATCGAGCATTTCTCTCGCGCGTTTATGAATCTAACCGCGGCGGCGAGTTCATCATCGAATTCGTCCTCGTCGTCAGAATCATCCGCGATACACGTGTTTGGAGCGATTGTTATGGATATCCAATGTCAAAGCGAAAGGAATACAAAGACGAACGCGACAGCAATGCAAAGAGGAACTTCGGTGAAAGGGTCGTGCGTGCACACTCCAGGAGGCGTTGGGAGGAACATATGCGAAACGGTTGGCGCTTTAGTTTCAATATGGATGTCTTCTTCTGCGGGGAGGAACAAGAACAGGTTGAGTGTCCACATGCACTCTCAAATAGGGGAGGATGACGTTGGGAGAAAAATGGTCGAACAGTTACAGCGGGAGTTACGCGTGGACGTGAAAGACGTGAAGATGGATTCTAGTTCGAGAACGTCCACGGTGGTGGCTCTGTTAGACGACCAGGATGGAGAGAGGGAGCTGTTCGCGTGCGTGGCAGACGTGGCGGATGTGGAGATACCTATCGGGAGAGTTCGGTCGTCGTCTCGAATCGGCGAGGGCCAAAGTCGCTTCGTGGTGTGCGATGCGAATCTGTCCGAGGAATCCCTAAGGAACGTCGTGAGTGGTAAGGATGAACAAAACGAGTATGTATTTTTCGAACCTACGAGCGTGACTAAGTCGGTAAAGATTGCATCTATAGTGAACGTGGTGGACGCGACATCGCCGAACGCGAAAGAGCTTCGCGAGATGGCAAACGCTTTAAGAAGATCGTTGGCGCCCGGCTCGCCACCGTCGCCTTGTCCGTTTAATCCACATTTGAAGTTCGCTTCAGCGCAGGAGGCTTTAAACGTGTTAGCTGGAGATTTGCAAATTTTGCACTCGCACGGCGTGAAGGTTGTCTTTTTGACGCTCGGCGAACTAGGCTCGATTGTATCGTCTAGCTGTGGCGAGAGCGGTAAGACGAGATACGCGCACGTGAAAGCGGAGAGAGTGAACGGCACAAGCACTTACTCCGTGGTTGGCGCCGGAGACGCTTTTGTAGCCGGCGTGGTATTCAAACTCGCCTCCTCGTCAAAGGTCAAATTCAATTTCAAAGAAAACGTCGACGCCGCTGCGTTTGGCTCGAAAGTCGCCGCGTTGTGCGTGGAGACGACCAAAAATTCGCTCGGAAGCACTTCGGAGAACGTTAGGAAGTTGGAAAAAATAGTCAATAGTCAAAATAGCTCTAGAATAGTAGAATTGAAGCCGCTCATCGCCGCGTTTCCTTGACGTTATTACTACATTTGTTGACTTAAGAAGGTATTGTTGCCGCAACCAAGTCATTCTTCTTTCTCGTCGGACGATAATAATCGTTAATTTTCGGTCGGAACGTGCACTCTTTCATTTCTCTTTTCATTTTTTCCCTTTCCAACTTTTCCGCCTTCTCTCTCAATCTTTGCGTCTGGTTTCGAGCAAAGTTGAACTCTTTCGGTTTCGTGATTTTATGTCGCACGTCTATTTGCGAGACGTTTTCTAAGAAGACTTTTTGCCTCCTGCTCTCTTTCTCAGCTTTCATTTTCGTCGCTTTTTCGACGTTATCGTAATACTTATCGATGCCTTTGACGATCTCTTCCGCGGGGACGTGCGGATTCGTAATGCCGATTTCGGCTTTGATCTGTGGTGAAAACGTGCACGTCTTGCGCTCTTCAAACGCGTGTTCGCGTCTGGCTCGTTCCAAGTAATACTCGCGCGTTTCTTTTTCTGATTTCACTCGGTTCGTGATTGTATCTGCGTCGTATTTACCGTAACTGCCGGATTTCTTACTCACGGCGAGAAGAAAATCCGCGTCGTCTGTTTTCTGGTTCACGTGCGGGCTAAACGTGCACTCCTTCAACGTCTCCATTTCGTGTACTCGCTTTGAGGCTTCTCTCTCCAAATCTCTAGATTTGGAACTCGCGAGTTCGTCTAGATTCGTCGCGTTTGCTATGAAGTTCGATTTATTGTTTATTGTTGGTACGAACGTGAATTGTTCGTCGCGTTCTCGGCGCATATTTTCAGCGCGTTCGTGCATGTTTTGCGCCTCGGTAATCGCCAGTCGGCGGGCGCGTTCACTTTGCGTCTCGTAGTAGTGTTGGTGGTATTTCTCTGACGATGTCGACGACGAGTGTATCTTTGGAGAAAACGTGCATTCGTTTTCAAACAGTTGTTCGTCTAACGCATTTTTATCCGCTCGCTTCGCGCGAATTCTCGAGGCGAATTCGTATTGTCGCTCCAGGAAGCCTTCGCCAATTTTACCGTTTTGAATGTTTTTGCGCATAATTTTTTCCGAGTTTGCAGAGATGAAGAATTTCCCGCCGTTTTCGTATCTTTCCTCGCTTTCGATATCAACACTTGTTCTCGTCGCTTTCGGTTTCAGCGTTCCCGTATCGTCCTCTTTCTTTCGTCGATTCGCGAGCGCGGCTAATCTTTCACTCGTGCTTCGCATCTTTGACGGCTTGAATGTGTGCGCCTCTCGAAACGCCTCGTCGGCTTTCTTTGCCGCCTCGCGCATCACGCGTTCTCGTTTCTCGGACAACTCTTTCAATCGCTCGTGCATTGGCATCCCTGGAGAAGGAGAAGAGGCAGAACTCGTCGCTTTCCTCGCTGAAGCGCGTCGAAACTCTTCTTGAACTTCTTCTTCCTCGCGTTCGCGACGCTCTCGTAAACGTTCCTCTCGCACACGCGCTTCCACATACAACCGATCGCTCACGCTCACCACATCATCCGTATCTTTTACTTCTTCTTTCTTATTCTTCATTCCTAAAATTTTCGGTCGAAACGTGCACTCCTTCTCAAACGCCGCCTTCTCCGCCTCTCTCTTCGCCGCTTCTCTCGCGCGCACGATATCCAATCTCGATTGGAGCAACCGCTCCCGCCTCGCTTTTCTCCGTTCCACATCTTCCTCCGTGAATGCTTTCGCGATCGTTTCCGGACGAAACGTACACGTCGATTGTTTCTCTTCCACCGCTTTTCTCAGTATCTCCTCCAGCGAGTGTCTGTTGGTTTTGGTGGTCATCTCGTTCCCCAAAACGCGTGGTCTTTGTCGTCGTCTTATATCATTATTATTCACAGGATGTACGTCCGAAAACGCGCACTTCTTCTCGTCCAGCACCACTTCTCTCTCTCCTCGCTCGTTTGGTTTTCGGTACACCGTCGCGTTCGAGTTCATCCAGCGTCGTTGTTTTGGTCTTCTTCGTTCATCGTCGCGTCGTTTTCCATATCTTTCGTGTCGCAACAACGCTAACTCGCACCTCGTGATTTCCAAGTTTATCGCGTCCACTTCGAACAAAACATCATCATTGTTATTATTATCATCACCCTCGCTGTTGTTGTTCTCGTTCGTATCGTCATCGAGAGTCGTCGTTCTCGTCGTCTGCGTCGTTCTCTTCGTCGACATTGTCTTTTCCTCTTCTTCTTCTCTAACGGCTTTTTTCTTTCGTTTTTCTGAAGGGAACCGAGAAAAACGTTTAGGGTCTTCAACCCTAATAAGCGTTTTTGCGCTCTCTCTCTTTTCTTTCATCCATCGTCTCATCACCAGCACTTTTAAAGCGCGCGTTTTATTATACACACACACACACACACAAAATGACATCCGCGTTGGTGTCCTCCTCCTCCCGCGCATCGACGACCGCGCGTTCACACGGTCGTCCTTTTCACCGAAAGAGCAGCGGCATAAAGACGACGAAAAGGTACGCACAAAAGATTTTGTCGAGGTTTGCTATTTTCTCTTTTTCTTTCTCTTCTCGTTTTCCCGCCAATAGACTCACTGATGGTGCAAATTTTCTCTCTCTCTTTTATTCTCTGATTAGTATTCACAGAAGAATTAGCATCACTCCGCGCGCGGAGAATGAGGGCGATTCCGCGTCGACGACGACGCCTGCTGCTTCCGCGGCGCCGAAATTGGTCCCGTCCAACGCCGCTTCCATCAAGGTAAACGAACGTATTCGATTGGAAAAGTTTTGTTTTTTCTGTTTTTCTCGATCAAAATCGTTCTTTTTTTTTGTGCCTCTCTCTCTCGGGGGAGATCGTGTCTCTCTCTCTTTACTCCTCTCGCAAATATACAACAGTCGGACGACAAAAGTCCGACGAACGTCGTGATTTTTTGTGTAGGCAGCATAAGCGCTTTTTCGTGCGTACGCTTTTGTGCTTTTCGGCAAAAAGAGAAGGAAAATATTATTCTGAAAAACTTTTGCTCACTGTTTCTCTCGCTGCTCTTATTAAAAAAATATAGGTCATCGGAGTCGGCGGCGGCGGCTCGAACGCGGTGAACAGAATGGTGGAAACGGATATCCAAGGCGTGGAGTTTTGGGTGGTGAACACGGACGCGCAAGCGTTGACGTCGTCCACGGTTCCGAAATCGAACACGATTCAAATTGGCGAGACGTTGACGAGAGGTCTCGGCGCCGGGTCGAACCCGGAGATTGGACAGAAAGCGGCGGAAGAGTCGAGGAAGTCGATCGAGGACGCGTTGCAAGGTTCGGATATGGTATTCGTGACGGCCGGGATGGGTGGTGGTACCGGGTCTGGAGCGGCGCCGGTGGTTGCGAATGTCGCGAAGACGGCGGGGATTTTGACGGTTGGGATTGTGACCATGCCGTTTAAGTTTGAAGGGAGACAGAGGTATAATCAAGCGATGGAGGCGGTGGAGAGGTTGAGACAGAACGTGGATACGTTGATTGTGATTCCAAACGACCGATTGTTGTCCACGGTGGACGGCGCGTTACCGTTGCAAGATGCGTTTTTGTTGGCGGATGATATTTTGAGACAAGGAGTGAGAGGTATTTGTGATATCATCGTGTTACCGGGTTTGATCAACGTCGATTTTGCGGATGTGAGAGCGGTGATGGCGGATGCCGGGTCGTCTTTGATGGGTATTGGTCGAGCGACTGGTAAGAACAGAGCGAGAGATGCGGCAGCGGCTGCGATTTCGTCACCGTTGTTGGATTTGGGCATCGATCGAGCGACTGGCATTGTGTGGAACATTTCCGGCGGGAAGGATTTGACGTTGCACGAAGTCAACGAGGCGGCGGAGGTGATTTACGATTTAGTCGACGACTCCGCGCTGATTATCTTTGGGGCGGTGGTGAACCCGACCATGCAATTAGCGGACGGGGAGGTTGCTATCACGTTGATTGCGACGGGATTTTCGCCGTTTTCGCAATCGAACGCGGGCGAACAAAGAGTCCCGAGAGCCGCCGCGCCGCCGCCACCACAAATGCCGCCGCCGCAACAAAGACAACAACAACAACAACAACGAAGAGAAGAACCGCGACAAGAACAAGAGCCCTCTGGATGGGGGAATCAGCAAGCGCCGCCGCAACAGCAGCCGGAAGGTGGGCGATCGGCCATCCCAAGCTTTTTGCGAAAGAGAATGGGTCGTTAAGTTTTCAAAAAGAAAAAGATAAAAACAGATAAATATTGAGAAGCTATACAAAGAAAGAGTGAACAGAGATGCAGAGGTACGTGGAGTAGTGCGAATCGCGCGTGTGCCCGTGTGTGTGTGTGTGCGTGTATGTAAAAGAAGAAAGCATTTTTAATGAAAACACGTTAATCTAACAAATTTGATGATAATCAATGAAAGAAATTCACAAGAGGACCTTTACGCCTTCGCCTTCGATGACTCTTTTCGCGCGTCTGATGACCTCATCAGATGGCGGTTTCATCTGCTCCAACTTATAAGCTATATTCATCTCTTTGTACTTGAACGCGCCAAAGTTATGGTACGGTAAGATCTCGACTCCTTTGACGCACCTTTTGTGCATCTTTGCGAGAGCAGCCACGCCGAGTAACTCTTCTTCGCCGTCGGTAACGATATCTTGAAATTTTTCGTCATCAGAAGACATCAAGACAAATCTCAACCAAGTGGGCACTTTATATTCTTCCAGTTTCGCCAAAAACGCGAGCATGACGCCGAAGTTTTCTGGACGTCCTGTTATCTTTCCGTATCGAACGGGGTGAGAACTTTTACAACACAAGAGCACCATGTCGATGTGCGGCAAGACAAAGTCCCAAATCATATCGTTTCCGGCGGCGGCGGTATCGATGATGGAAGTCAAACCTCTCGCGCGCGCTTCTCGCGCCAACGCTACTACAAAACGATACTGTAACATGCATTCCCCTCCTGACATGGTGATTCCGCCTCCTGATTTTCGATAGTACGTCATTTTCGTTTCCAAAGCAGAGAAAACTTCTTCTGTTGCCATCTTCTTTCCAACGTTTTCCTCCAACGAATCTGGGTTGCAACAAAACGCGCATCTCTTTTGACACCCTTGGAAAAAAATCATCGCTCTCAGCCCTGGTCCGTCCACGCTCGTCATGCTGTCGATGGAATGAATCCAACCCCAATTCTTCGGAGAGAAGTCTACGCTCGTTTCCGTCTCGTCCCACTCGTTCTTTAACGTCACATCTTCGATGTCTGGGAGATGGCAAGAAAAGTGTTCACCGTGCGAACAAGGAACGTTGCCTCTGGAATGTTTCGCGCCGCCTTTCAACGCCAGCAGTTGTTGAGTTTGCGTCGTCGGTGGCGACAACAACAGGCTATCCTCTTCGTCTTTGTCTTCTTCTTCTTTCATCATCAAAGTTGTGCTTTCCATTATTATTTGTTTATATCTCAGTAGTTTCCTTCGTGTATTTTTGAGAAGCATTTCAAGATACAAAATATTCCTCACTAAAAACCTTTAAAAGCGCGCGCGGAATGGGGTTCGACGATCCGACGAAAAAGCTCCCTCGAGAGATCCCAACTTCGCCTGATGCTGTACCCGTCGGAGACGGAGTCGCGAATTGGATCGCGAAAAACTACGACCCGTTCGACGGCACTTTCGTGCCTTCCTCGGCGACAGAGAAAACGAGAACTTTGTTAGAAGAAGTGGAGAGGAAACAAAACAAAGAAATCGCGTCTGGAGGCGTTCTGTGTTGCGATTCGAAAACGCCTTCGACGATTTTAGCACACGGGGTTGGGTACATCGCGGACGATTGTTTGCTCGATTCCGTCATCGTCGGCCTGCAAACGACGAAAATGCTGGAAAGGACGATGAAGATGAAAGGAGGCATTCGAATTGTCGAGAAAGCGTTGACAGAGCAAGGCGAACGCATGGATCCGTTCACGAAGAAGGTGTTTGAGCAAAACGTGCGTACGCACAACGAGTGCGTGTTTGATTTGTACACGCCTGAGATGAGGTTGGTACGATCGAGTCACGCGCTGACGGGTTTGCCGGATAGCTACGGACGCGGTCGCCTCATCGGAGACTATCGAAGAGTCGCGTTGTACGGGGTAGACCGGTTGATCGAGGAGAAGCAGAGAGACGCGGCGAGGTTGGATATCTCGAACGCGAACGAGGCGAACATGGAGAAGAAGGATAAAATTTCGATGCAAATCAGAGCTTTGCATTCGTTGGACGGGTTGGCGAAACTATACGGGAAAAATATCTCGAAACCGGCGACGACGGCTAAAGAAGCGGCGCAGGCGATCTATTTCGCGTACTTGGCGGTGGTGAAATCGAACGATGGAGCGGCGATATCTTTCGGAAGAGTCGATGCGTTTTTAGATATTTACTTTGAGCGCGATTTACGCACCGGGGTGCTCGCGAGCGAAGACGAAGCGCAAGAAATCATCGATAACTTGGTGCTCAAGCTGAGATTGGTTAGACACCTGCGCCCAAAGGCGTACGATGAGATTTTTGCGGGCGACCCGATTTGGGCGACAAACGCCATCGCCGGCGTTTTAGTCGACGCTAGCGGCTCGAAGAAGCACATGGTGACCAAAACTTCCTATCGTTTCTTGCAAACGCTTGTAAATTTAGGCGCCGCGCCGGAACCGAACATGACGGTTCTATTTGACGAGTGTTTACCCGAGCCGTTTAAGAAGTTTGCGACGGATATCTCGATCGCGAGTAGTAGCGTTCAATACATCAACGACAAACTCCTTCGCGAAAACTGGAGTTGCGATACGACCGTTTCGTGCTGCGTCAGTGGTATGCGACTCGGTAAAGACGCCCAATTTTTCGGCGCTCGATGCAACTTACCCAAGATTCTCTTGTACGCTCTCAATGACGGTAAAGATGAAATCTCTGGTAAACAAATCGCGCCCGTAGAACTCGCGCAGCTGTTTGACTCGCTCGCCGAGAAAGCCCAAACGGACGAAAATTTTATCCATCTCGATTACGAGGACGTGAAGAAACGTTTCGAGACATACATGGATTGGATCGCCGAGTTATACGTGTCAACCATGAACGTCATTCATTTTTCGCACGAAAAATACGCGTACGAAAGCTTGTTGTACGCTCTGATGGATTCTGAACCTGAATACAACATGGCTTTCGGCATCGCGGGCTTATCCGTGTTGGTTGATTCACTTTCGGCGATAAAATACGCAAAAGTTCGTCCGATATTCTCCGATGAAAAGGAAACGAAAGGGATAATTACATCGTTTGATATCAAAGGCGATTTTCCAAAGTACGGCAACGACTCGGACGATGCGGATGAACTCGCGAAGTGGGTTGTGCAAACATTCATCGAAAAGCTTCGCAAGACGCCCGCGTTCAAAAACGCCAAGCATACGCTGTCGATTCTCACCATCACGTCGAACGTCATGTACGGATCGAACACCGGGGCAACGCCAGATGGTCGAAGATTGGGTGAAGCATTTGCTCCGGGCGCAAATCCTATGCACGGTCGCGACAATACCGGTGCGTTAAACTCGCTTAATTCAGTCGCGAAAGTGCCGTACGGCGCGTGTTTGGACGGTATCTCGAATACTTTTTCAATAACCAAAGGTAGTTTGGGCAAAGACGACGCGAGTCGCACCGGAAATCTGGGTTCGCTTTTGGCCGGATACTTCGAGAAAGGAGCAATGCACTTGAACGTGAACGTTTTGTCGCGCGAAACGTTGAAGGATGCGCAGATTCATCCGGAAAAGTATCCAAATTTAACGATTCGAGTGTCCGGGTATGCGGTGAAGTTCATCAAACTCTCAAAAGCACACCAGGACGAGGTAATCAGTCGCACGTTCCATGAATTCATGTGAGCGCAGAAGAAGAGTATAAAGAGAGAGAGAGAGAGAGAGAGAGAGTGAGAGAGACAATACAAGGAAATAAATGTTCTTTGAATAAATACTTTTGTTAATACAAATTTGTTTCGTTGCTAAACTTTAAAGGTTATCTATTAGTATTCTCGTCGTTGTTCCAACGAAACTCACCGTTTCGCTTGGAATTTATACTTATATTTGGCGTCCGTCGCCGATTCCGACACCACTTGTTGACCGCTAATTATACTCTCCGTCATAGACTTTGATCCCGTTCCATAGCTATTGAATTTCGGTACAGCCACCGAAAAGAGGGCATCCTTCTCGCTATCGAGAATAGAATCAATTCCCGTGTTGCCGTTTTGTAACCGGACAATCACGATCAAAGAGGACCCCCACAATAACAAAAAGGCGCACGCCGCGATGAGCCACCCACCCCAAACTATGCTCATAGACTCCAACGCATCGTCCACGGAGTCTTCTAACTTTTCCAAAGCATCTGCAACCATCTTACACGTCGCTAACGCCATGATGTCCGACTCTTGATCCTTCAAAGTGATTATCACTTCCGAGTTCTTCACCATAGCGTCGAATAGGTTGGCCGGAATTTGCGCCGGTTCTTCCTTACCGCACTGCTCAACCAACGCAACTTGCGTTGAGTCGTATTGGCATCGAGAATACATAGTGCCAACTTCGTTAATCTTCACCTTATGGTTCCTTCCTGCAGTTTCGTTAAAATAACCTCTTTGCGTCTTGATGTACGTCTTCGTGTCAGACGGGATCAACGCGCGGCGATAAGCGTCGCAAAATGCGGTGTAATAATCATCCCCGGGTCTATCAAACGCGCAATACTTGGAAGCGGCTTCTGCGTCGCCATCGTATTCTTGATCGATGAGCGGTAAGGTTTTCCTCGGATCGTACATTTGAATGAAATCGTTGTACAGATATACGCCAGCGGCGATGGACATGCGCGCGGTGTTCATGAGTTGAACTACGTCTTTACCATCCATGCAAGGCAACGCGTTTTCTAAATCCGAATCGAAGGTGTAACCAAATTTTTGCGAGGCGGAGTAGTCTGCCGAAGCGTACTGAAAGTCTGCCAAGAACGTCGTCGTACCGGTGAGTACACCCCAGAACAACCACGAACCGACGAGCGAAAGCGTGAGAAATCCAGTCAAGTACGTAAACCATCGCCATTTGCCGACGAGAGAGGTAAGCGCGAGAATAATGCCACTCAAGCCCATCACCGCGGCTAAAATCAAAGCGACATCTGCGGTGACTAATCCAACTTCCGTGTACTCTTCCATCTTCCCGTCGATTTCGGAAATGTTCGCGATGGTGTCTGCCAAAGCCAAGGCTTCGGTTTCCGCCTCGTAGGTGAACATTTTCGCGTCGTCCAAAGCTTGGATAATTCGCACGCTTTGCGCGTTCATTTCCGCGGTGGAGTTGGAAATACTGTCCGCGATAACTTGAATATCCTGTTGCAACGCCATACCTTTGTTCCAAACGAGAAAGCAACCGAGACAGGCAATCAAGGCAAATAAAATCAACTGCGCGCGCGCAAAGAACAAACCAGTTCCGGAGAACGGCGTCCAGTTACACGCGTTTCGGCCAAAGCAAGATTCAAACCAGTGTCGTCGATGCCAGAAGACGAAAGAGAAGAACAAAACAAAAACGGCAACGGCAACGCCGGGAAGCGATTGTCCAACTAACATCATCGTGTAGTTGTCGTTTACACCAAACTCCAAGTCGTCGAAACCTTGCAAAGTGCGAGGATCGTATCTCGGGATACCGAAGAAACCATCGGATTCTTCCAAGTGGCTGACAATGGGTACGCACGAGGACAAATCGCTCGTGTCGTCGCAGCTGTAATGTTTGACGAACGCTTTTGTCCCGTTGTTGATAATGTCTTTCGTGTTCGCTTTCTTCGAGATGATGTCGAACCAACCGCGAATGTCTTGGTTGAAATTCGGGGCGTCGCAAAAGATGCGTTCCATGGTCGTTACCGCGCCAACTTTCCACTTGGAGATGTCTTGATTGAACACTCTGCTGTTTTCAAATTGGTGTGCCATGACTTTATTGTTCGAGACATCCCATTTGTCCAACGGCGAGTTGAAACTCGTGGCGTTGTAAAACATGTACTCGGTGGAAACGACGCCGCGCATGTCCCAAGAGTTGATGTTTTGGTTGAACATAAACGTGTCTCTGAACATGTAGTTCATGTATTTGACGTTTCTAGTGTCCAAAAAGTCCATAGGTTGATCGAAATCCCATGCGCCGTCAAACATTCTGTCCATATCCTTCACGTTCGTGGTGATCCAGTACGTCAACGGCGAGTTGAAGCTCTTCGCGCCTTTGAACATACCTTGCATGGAAGTCACCGCGGTTGTGTTCCAGTTGGACAAGTCGCCGTTGAACTGTTCGCGGTTGACGAAAGCGTTGCGCATGTCGGTGATTTTGGAAACATCCCACTGATCGATGGTCCCTTCTCCCGTGCGCTGCGAAAATTTGAAGCACTTGCCGTTCACCGGCGCCTCTTGCAAACACACTTGGATCTTTTGATAGAACTCGGCAACCGTTTTGATCGTTTTCACGTTCTTCTTCACGCCTTTGTACACTGGAAACGGTCTAGGTCCGGCCAATTCGCTCTCGTCTTCGTCCCCATCGGTCGTCGCCGTGAAGCCGCTCGAGTACTCCTCGAGCTGCATGCCGTTTTCATCCGTGTTCAAGTTCCCTCGACGCATTTTGTCCGTGAAGTTGGAGTAATCGTGCAACTTTGTCCACTTTGGCACGTACTTTTGCTTCTCGTATTCTGCAACGGTTGGTTTGAAACTCTTCGCTTCTTGTTGCATCTCCTTGAAAAGCTTCTCCTCTTCGTACGTCATCCCCGTTTTTGGGTTGACCTTCATCACCTTCGGATCAGCTTTCGCCACGCCTCCGTTTGCGTCGATCAAACTCACCTCATTCGGTCTCGGTCGTCCGTCACGCACCCATTTTTTGTACTCATCCGTCCCTGGCGTCGGCTCGATCCAGGTCGCGTCCATCGTCGTCGATTTACCTTCGTTCGCGATGACGTCGTACGCCTCCGGATTCTTCATCTTCTCACCCATCATCTCTTGGTACGCTTTCAACTGATCGTCCCAATCCGCGGTACCACTCGTGGCTATCTTGTGCATGTACTGTAACCTCTGCGCTTCAAACTTCTTGTACAACTCGTCGTCTTTCAAATCGCCAGATTTCTCCGCCGCCTCTTTGTTCATCTTCTTTGAAACCTCCGCGATGGCGACGTTCTGCGCATCTTTCGGATCAATCCCGACCGATTTCAGCAGCTCAATCTCCTCTTTGCTCATCTTTTGATTCCGAATCTTCGCTTTCGCTTTTTCAATCTTCATCCGCACTCGCTTCTCCTCCCTTAACTTTTCCTTCTCGATTTCCTTCTTCTGGTCCTCTTGCAAGTGGTACTTCCCCGGGTGCAGCGTCCGGTCCTTCAATTGCTCCGTCGTCAGCTCTCGGTCCGGATGCATCGCTTGGTAGTGCATGACTAACTGCTCGGTTTCGGGATAGTCCTCAACCTGTGTTTGTTTTGATGTTTTAAAAGTCGGCGGAAACGGTCAGTATTTTCGTAACATTTCGATCTCTTGGGAGAAAGCAAGCGAGCGCCCCATCATCATCATCATCATCATCATCATCAGTAAACGCGCGAAAGATCATCGAACGAGCGACGTAAACGACAAACGATGGATAAAAAACGAAGAACGATGATCCCGTGCGCGCGAACAGAGAGAGACACTCGCGTCGTTCTGAAAAAAGACGACCGAAAGAGGAGGAGAGAAAAAACGCCAACACGGAGGTCACGAAAGCCCCCCGCGGTCCCAATTTTATATCTCTCTGACGATGTGAAACGTACGTTATGCGCGGGATGTTCCGCCAACACGTCCATTTTGTGTTCAATCGCGGCTAAATACGCGTCCATATCCGTGATGTGTCCAACTTTGTTGGCCGCGTCGCGGACTTCGTCCGTGTTCAGCGCTGGGTCCAGGAGATGTTCTTTCAAAGTCGTCGTTTCCTCCGTCTCGACCGCAGTTGGCGACGCTTCCCCGGCACTCTTCGTCTTTGAGTGTTGGTGTTTAATCGCGTCCGCGGAGAACACACCCGGGCTCAAAAACAACGCGGCGACTATCATCGTCATCGCGAGTGTCATCCTTTTCGAGATCACGGAAGACTGCCGCCGCCTACACGACGACCTCATCTCTTCTCTTCGAAACGCGTTTAGTACTACGTAGAGAGAGCGGTTCTTTGTGTGGGCGGGTGTCTCTCTTTTCCCGCGGGACTAAAAAAATCAAAATGCAACCCTAAACACTTCGGTTCAAAAATGAAAAACGGAATTTTTATGTTTCTTGCACAAAAAAGATCTCACATGTGATTTAAACTAATATACTACTACTCGTATTTTTAAACGCGCAAGAATAGTACAACAATGAGACGAAAGAATCCACATCCTAAACGCGCGGTGAACGCGAGGACGGTTTTTAAGGTGGTGAAGGGTAGGAGAGAGGAAGAAGAGAAAGAAGAACCGGTTTTGTGTTTGAGGATTCCCGACGAGGATGACGATCTCGAGGCGAGTCAACAGATACAAAAAGAAGA
>ERZ651776.2349-NODE-2349-length-20714-cov-15.002762_pt1 | contig 20714 bp, 17 predicted proteins | sample MGYA00514761_ERZ651776 | MGnify/ENA metagenome assembly ERZ651776 | reverse complement strand
CCGGAAGATCTGATTATGTCAGAACTGCAAACGGTCCGAAAACTCGCGTTTTATTTCTACGGACGAGCAAAGGGTGCCGTTGAAGTGGATGATTTACTGCAGGTCGGATATATTGGCTTAATTGACGCAAGCCAGAAATACGTCAAAAAACCAGGCGTAACCTTTAGCAGCTACGCCAAAATCCGTATCCGCGGGTCTATCGTAGATCATTTGAGGCGCAGCTCAAATTTATGTCGCACGACGATCGCGATGAAACAAAAAGTAGATAAAACGATCCTAAGCCTAGAGCGAAAGTTGCAACGCGCTCCATCAGACGATGAAGTTGCTGAGATTTTGGAATTGACGACCGAAGAATTACGCCGGTGGCAACAGGCTTTTGAGGCAAATTCACATCAATCGCTAGATGAAATGCATGATGCACATTCCATTTGGTTCGTTTCCAAAGAAGCCAATCCGGAAGAGTCCTTAAGCAATCAGGAAATGAAAAGAGGCTTGAGGGACCAATTGGCAAAGCTATCAGAGCGCGAAGCATTGGTCATGCAGCTTTACTATGTAGAAGAATTGAATGTTTATGAGATTGCAGAAATCCTTGGGGTGACCACCGGACGGGTCTCACAAATCAAGAAATCTGCGATTGGCCATCTCAGAGAAGGAATGGCCGAATTCCTAGCTTCTCCCAGCTAAAAGCGAACTCACATGGAAAATTCTGTGGTTTTACATTTTGAGCTTTTGAGTTTTGAGTTCTCTTGTACCAATACTTTTTCATTCGTAAAATCTATGGAAAACCGCAGACGCCTCTGGTCATGATCTGCGATAATAACCCCATCTGAGATGGCTGTAATAATCAAGGTAAAATTCCCCTGTGGTTGGGTTAACTGTGCAGTCTGTCCAACTTTAGCCCTGTTGACTACCAGCTCAAATGGGCCGATCATTGGGTTGGAACAGCTCATCGTACGATGCTCAAATCTTTTTAAAGATCCCAGGCTTGTAATCCCAACACCGGCAATAACTCCAAGGGCCAAAAGACCGGCTATAGTAGACGCTTTCATGATTATTCCTTCGCTTTTTTGGCCGGCTTCTTCGGCGTAGGCGGCGACGTTTCAGCTTCTACTTTCTCGGCTTTATTTGCAGATATCAGTTTTTCAGCATCAGCATCACTGACATTAATCGTCGTATTTTCAAAAAACTGCATACCGTTGACTTCGGTTTCTTCTATGATTTTGACCAATTGCCATCCAGTGGGACCGTCTTGTGTTTCCGGTGTAACAGGCTCCTCCGATTTAGCCTTTGGCTTCATCGCGGCCAATTTATTCTTGGGCAGCAACTCCCCCATATGATCCTTTACAGATGAGGGTTCATCCAAACCAATACGAACAAATTTTTGCCGAATAATCCAGGACTGCGCAGCCATTGTTGCCAAGCGGACGTCGACATCTTTTTCCACGTTATATCGCTCTTTCAAAAAAGATAGCGCATCATCCAACGTTTCGTCTTGCACAGTTTTGAGAATCTTAGTGCGGATACGCACTAAATTTGCAGAAAGTTTTTTACTGGCATCTTCCCGCGCTGGAGATTTTTCTGAGTTCTTTAACATTTTTTTTCTTTCTTAGGACCGTTTGGCATCCAACTTGCAATTATCGCTCCAAGATGGGGAGCATCCCTTAAAGAGTTGAAGAAACGAGACAGACATGAACGGTATCCGCGATCACTTCGGTTTACATGATGACGCATTAGCATTGCGATCAAAGCGCAATAATATCTTGGCGTCAAACATCGCTAACGCAGCAACACCGCACTTTAAAGCGCGGGATATCGATTTTGAAGCGGCTCTTGCTAAGGCTATGCCCTCCGGCCCAATCACGACCACAAGCAGCAATCACATCACAAGCGGCGGAAATTCAATAGGCGGTTCGCTTGAATATCGCACGCCAATCAACCCATCACTCGACGGCAACACTGTTGAATTGTCGGTTGAGCAGATGGAATTTTCAGAAAACGTTATCCGCTATCAGACCTCTTTGACGTTTTTAAACCGTAAAATATCGGGGCTCATGTCCGCGATTAAAGGGGAATAAAATGGCTGGTATTCAGAATATTTTTGACATCTCTGGCCGCGCCATGTCGGCGCAATTAACTCGGTTAAATACAGTCGCCAGCAACCTGGCCAATGCGAAAAGCTTTGCAGGAAGTAAGGAAGAGGCATTTGTCGCGATAAAACCGGTGTTTGAGACCGAATATGCCACACATGCGGAACGTTCAGGCATTGCGTCCGTGAACGTAAGCGGAATTGTAACTTCAGACCTGCAACCCCAACGAGTTCACCTGCCCAGTCATCCGAAAGCTGATGAAGGAGGTTACGTTTGGGGATCTGCAGTCAACGTCGAGGAAGAGATGGTCGAAATGTTAGAGGCATCTCGTCAGTACCAAAATAATTTAGAAGTCGTCTCCACGTTGCGCTCATTAATGATGCGCACGGTAAATATGGGCCGCTAGGTGAAAGGAAAAATCATGTCGAATGTAGATTCAGCCGGGGCCGCGGCACAACAAGCCATATTTGATAAACTTGGGATCAACACCAATAAAACCGCCGAACAACGCGCATCTTCGGACAAATTGGGCCAAGATGACTTTTTACAGTTGATGACGGCACAGCTTCAAAACCAAGACCCGTTTGCGCCCATGGAAAACGGGGATTTTATCGCGCAAATGGCGCAGTTCTCCACAGTTTCGGGCATTGAAGAGATCAATAAAAATCTAAGTGCACTCTCAGCGGACATGAGACAGGCCCGTATCGCCACGGCTTCGACGCTGCTTGGTCATTCCGTTTTGGTGCCCGGTGGCCTGGCCCGACCCGATAGCAATGGAGAAATTCATGGCGTTTTTGAGTTGCCGCAGGCAGCCAGTGCGACGCGCGTGAGCTATTCCGATGCCGCCACCGGCGAGCTGCTGCACAATGAAGATCTGGGGCCGCAGGGCACGGGGCTGGTCGGGTTCAGTTGGACGGATATCCCCGCCGCATTGCGAGACTCTCAGCGCAAAATCAAGGTCGATATTGAGGCAAACACCGGCAAAGGCATGGAGAGCATCGGCCCCTCGGTTTACGCAAAAGTGCTGTCCGCCTCGTCCTTCGGAGATGAATCTACCACCGCCACGCTGGATGTCCAAGATTATGGCACGATTAGTGCAAACAGCATTGATCGCATTCGTTAACGCGTTGAGAGCAACACAACACGCTTAAGGCGCTCAACAGTCGCCGGAAATTAAGAAAGGGTACAACATGTCATTTTATACCGCTTTGACTGGGCTAAATGGTGCTCAAGCTGAGATTGCATCAACGTCAAATAACATTGCGAACGTTGGGACCACGGGCTTTAAACGCAGCCGGGCCGAGTTCGGTGACATCTTCGCGACCTCTCCTTTGCAAAACGCGTCCTCATCGATTGGTTCGGGTACCATTCTAAAAGGGGTGAAACAGCAGTTTACCCAGGGTAACATCGCCTCGTCACTGAACGCGCTTGACCTTGCGGTCTCAGGTCAGGGGTTCTTCGCATTGAAGCCATCTTTGACCTCAACCCAAACGGTTTACACACGGAACGGCTCTTTCAACGTCGACAATGATCGCTACGTTGTAGACAGCGCGGGCCAATATTTGATGACCTATCCTGTGAACCTTGACGGCTCGGTGACCGCCAAAGATCTCGACAGCGCTGTTCCATTGCAATTGCCCGTGACCTCGGGTGAGCCCAAAGCGACAGGAAAAATCGATCTAGGGGTGAACGTCCCGGCGGATGCACCCGTTGTCACACAATTAAGCCAATTCGAAGATGGCTATAGTTTTGATGCAAATGACCCCAATACCTACACAAACTCAACATCCATCACCATCTTTGATGACCTTGGAAACCCAACGATTGCGACGATTTACTTTATCAAAACTCAAAACGCCTCCGGCGATGATCCAACCAACAAATATGACACGCGTTTGGTGATCAATGACACAATCATCGAACCGGATCTGGTTAAGGCCGTGGATGACACAGAAAAGCAACTGTTCATTGATCGCTTTGGCAATCAAACCACTGCAGTGCCCGACGACAACTACTTCCTAGAAGGCAAAGGATCGCCACTCTATAAATTGGATGATCTTAAACAACAGGTCTCCTCACAACCGGCCACATTGCGCGGCGAGCAAAGTGCTTTTGACTTTGGTGAAGAAGGCGACAAATTGGTTGAGATCGTGACCGATCCACTTTTGTTCAAAGCGACGCGCGAAGGTGGGAAAGGTGATAGTGATATTTTCTGGGGCAAAGATTTTTTAACGGTCAATGTTGATGACAGTGATGCACCCGTCTCCATCGATGTCCGTCCGGGCCTCTACAACGCGGAACAACTCGCAGCAGAAGTGGAGCGCGCAATCAACGAAGCCTATGGAGACGACAAAAAAATCCAAGTTTATCAGAATATTGATGACAGAATGACAATTGATTTATTCAAACTTGGAGCAGATGGATCATTGAGCGGTCTGCAAAACAAAATCGAGATAGACATTCTTCAAGACACATCTGTGTCCAAACTCATGAACTTGGATGTAGAAGGCGCGTCACCTGACTTCAGCCGTGAAGAATTTCTGTCACACACTCAAACAAGAATAAACGATGAGCTCAACGACTATATCTATGACTCGGACGGCACGTTGGGTTCTGGCGCTTCAGCCCTGGGCGTCGAGGGTCGGCTATTTACTCGAACCATTGGCGCGGAAATGCCAGCAATTTATACATCGCCAGAGGTTATTGAAGTTACACATAAAGAAGAAGGTGTCTCTCCCGACAATAAGCGGTTTCTGTCCTATTCTTATTTTGGAGATCGTCCAACATTATCCGTGTATGATAAGAAACTCTCACTGGAAGGCGTCACGAATGGCGTATTAGACGCATCCGGAAAAGCCGTCGTCTATGACAACACGCAAAATACCTTAACCATCAACGTGCCCACTGATTTTGGCATACCCGCGTCCTCTGCAATACGGCTTGTTGGACCCATTACCAATGCCACGGGTGATTTTGAAACCCATCTCAATGGCCGTGAACTGCGTGTCTTTGAAAATTCATTGATTGATCCGAAAACAACAGTGAACGCTCTTCTGGCCACAACAAGCACCTTCGTAGGAGATAATCACACTTCGACAACCTCTGCTGATGCCACAAAATTCACGATTGAAATTGGCGGAAAGACGCAGACGTTAGATATCGCAGGCCAGAACTTTGCGACCGCAGATGCATTCGTGACATGGGCCAATACACAAATTACCAGCGGCGAAGTAACCGGGCTTGTGAAGGCTCGGCTTGTAGACGGAAAGGTCGCATTTGAACAAGACACCGGCTCTGATGCCGCGCATACAGCGCTAGATCTATCTGCTGTTGGCGCAACTGTTCAAACGCTATTAGGTCTATCTGGCGCAACTGTGACGGGCGCTGAAGGCACAACAGAGATTGAAATCAATGATGGTGCAGACTACCGCACCCTTCGCATTGATACTTCCGGTTTGAATTTACCCGAGTCTAGATTCGAGCTGCCTGAAACGAACCTATCAATTTTGTTTGAAACATCGCAAAATCTTGAGGCCTTCGTAGAGGGTGCGATTAACCCGGTCGAAGGCGCCTATGAGACATTCAACTCCAAACGCATTGTCGTGCGCGAAATTGGATCTTCAGCGCAGCGTTCAACTTCACAAACCACCACGGCTGACGCATCGGGAATATCCTTTGGCGATACGTTGATCGGAACATCAGCCGCCAAAACGGCTCTTGGATTGGCCAGTGCGAGCGTCAGCTCGAAAATTTCCTGGGTGGACGAAAATAACCCTCCGATCAAGATGACCTACGATGAATTGGAGCAACGCTTTCAGTTCACCGTCGATCGGACCGTGCTTGGCACTGGAACGGGAAGTAATTTTAACGCCTTCTCTGTTTACGGCGCAGCAGATGCAGAAAGCACCAATGGATTGGGCATTCCCTCAAGCGGTGCCGCAGAGCAAGTGCTCATCCGCGGCGGTGAAATTTTGTCGACAGAATCTTTTATTGCGGATGGCGAAGAGGTCCGACTCAACGACAAACGCTACGGGATCAACGTGCAATATAACGGCGACACGAAATCCTTTACCGTTGCCAGCGGGTCTACCGGCGAAACGATTAACGCAAATGGCGCTTTGGGTGTGGGCGAAGATCAAAAATCGTCAAATATTCAAATCGGTCGTCGGATCATTTCAACCGACGGCGGCGGAGCTGCAGATCAAAGTGAAGTTATTGATCTCGACAGCCGTATCATCGGCGGAGGCGACAATGCACTGTTCGGCTTTGGCGCGACGAAGCAGGATTTTTCCTTCCAAGAAGGCCGCGGTCTTGCGGCTGCGCCGGCGATATCAACCGGGCGCGCGGCCCAGGGGGATTTGACCGAAGTATTCCGCCTAACCTCCTCCAACAATGAAAACCGCTTCAACGTGTCAGTCAACGGGATCGCGGGGATCATCGACATCCCAGCGGGGAACTATGTGGGAACCACATTGGCAGCCGCTTTGGAGGAAAGGATCAATCAGATCACCTCCCCCCTGACCGGAGAAGCTGTTGGCGGTGTGACTGTACGCTTTTCCGCCACGGATAATAACTTCACCTTCACCACCGGAACCACCGGGGAAACGTCTACCATCAAAGTCAAGGGCGCCGCGCGCCTTGGCCTGGACGATGTACCTTTGGGTGTGGGATCGGTTCCGAAGATCTTTAACCTCGTGCAAGCCACAAATTCCGACGGCATTGCACTTTATGTCGATGCGCAAGGGGATGTCGTCACCACACCGCCAGAAAGCATGGTGGATGGTTATTACCCGCTCTACATTGACGAAGGCGAGTTAACCTTTGACAAAACAGGTAAACTGGTGAGCCCGAAAAACAACGTACGCTATGAACAACAAGCGGAAGGGTTCTCGATCTCCCTAGATATCGACTACTCCCTCTCCAGCCAGTTCGCGCAGCCCTTTTCTGTATTGTCCGTCGAGCAGGATGGTTTCACATCCGGTCGTTTGGATGGTTTGGAAATTGACAGTTCCGGGACAATTCGCGCCAACTATACCAACGGCCAAAACAATCCATTGGGTAAAATCGTTGTCGCCAACTTTAACAACCAAAACGGTCTAAAGCAGATTGGGAACGCAACCTATGTGGAAACCGCCGTCAGTGGCACACCGCAGGTTGGCGAAGCGGGCGCCGAAGGCTTTGGGAATATCCTCTCGGGTTCGCTGGAGCGCTCGAATGTGGATATTACCGAAGAGCTGGTAAACTTGATTACCGCCCAACGGAACTATCAAGCCTCGGCAAAGGCCATTGAGACCACGACCAGCTTGACCCAAACCATCATTAACATCCGCATGTAAGTGGAGCGGCAGGAGTAGTTCATCATGGATAGAATGATACATACGGCACTCAACTCGATCAAAACGATGAACGATGTCCGCACGACCTCTGCAAACAACCTGAGTAGTGTGGACATTCCAGGGTTTCGCAAGGATCTTCCAAATGATGGTGGCTCTGCATTCGTGCAAGCGATGGATCAGGCAACCGCCCGTGTCTTCAGAATGGAAACCGGGAAAGCCGGATTCTCCGACAGTCCTGGACCGCTCAAACAAACCGGTCTAAAAACTGATATTTCCATTGTTTCTTCAGGTTATTTTTATGTGGAACCTACAACAGGTGGAGACATATCCTTAACACGGCGCGGCGATTTTGCCCTAAGCCCAGATGGTTTTTTGGTGAATGGTGCCAATGAAAAAGTGTTGGATGATAATTTGCAGCCACTACAACTCCCACCATTTAACGACATTAAAGTATCGAATATCGGTGAAATTTCGATTGAGCCATTTGATGGCCCCCCGGGCCAGTACGTTTCAGTTGGGCGATTCGGTCTCACATCAGCCGTAGGGGAAACGCTGACCAAACATGCCGACAGTCACATACGAAGATTTGACGGCAGCGTGCCCACGCCCGATCAAAAAGTAACCATCGCTCAGGGCATGCTTGAAGCATCCAACGTAGACGCTGTTGAAGAACTCGTTTTGTCTTTAGAGACTCAACGTCAATTCGAAATGAATATTAAATTCATTAAGCTGGCGGAAGATATTGACCGCGGCGGCGCCGAACTTATGAGGCTTCCGCAAAACTAGACACAGCTTTGGCATGGCTCTTGCAGTAATCTATTCGAACCTCTGGTCTAGGAGTTAGAAGATGTCCACAGCCGCCATGCATGTCGCCAAAACTGGCCTCACCGCACAACAAACCAAGATGCAAATTATTGCTAACAATCTTGCCAATGTGAATACGACCGGTTTCAAAAGCGATCGCCCCAATTTTGAAAGCCTGCTGTATCAGGTGACCCAATCTGCGGGCGGGCAAACGGCTGATGGGACAATGTTGACATCCGCTTCAGCAGTTGGAACGGGCGTCAAGCTTCTGAATACACAAAAACTTTACACACAGGGCGGATTGTTGTCTACGGACAACTCCCTGGATTTGGCAATCGACGGCGCTGGTTTCTTTCAAGTTTTAATGCCGGATGGGCAAATGGGCTACACGCGCAACGGTACATTTTCGCGCAATGGCCAAGGCACTCTGACAACCTCTAGCGGTTATGTCGTTCAGCCAGAAATTCAAATCCCAGAAGGCACCAACGAAATCAACGTGTCCTCCGACGGCATCATTTCGGTCATGCTCGCCGGACAATCAGACCCGCAAGAGGTGGGGCAAATCGCGCTTGCCAACTTCGTCAACCCACAGGGTTTGCAAGCGATTGGCGAGTCTTTTCTGATTGAAACAGGCGCCAGCGGCCCACCGGTTGAAGGCAACCCTCGCAGTGCCGGTTTTGGCAAGTTAAGCCAGGGTTTCCTCGAAGGTTCAAACGTTAATGTTGTGCAGCAATTGGTCAATATGATCGAAACTCAACGCGCCTATGAAGTCAGCTCAAAGTCGATTTCAGCCGTGGATGAAATGATGCGCTTCTTGTCAAATAACTTGTAAGGGAGGTAAAAATGAACCTCTCCAAAATATCCTTTGGTGTAATATTTTGTACATGGCTCACATCGTTGACAGGATGTGTCTCCACCTATTCGGAGGAGCAAAACAGTGCAGAATACCAGCCAGTCTCACCAATGACCTTTGCACCACAGCAGCAAACCCGCTACCCGTCAGGGGCGATTTACAACTCCGCTCAAGCTGGGCTCTTTGCAACGGATCGGCGGGCAAGCCGAATTGGCGATATTTTGACAGTCTCTTTCGCTGAGAACTTTCAGGCGACGAAGTCCCAAAACGCCGCCAACAACAAGGCCACCGGGTTTGACCTAGACATGCCCAATATTTTAGGCCTAAACCGATTAGAAAGCTCGCTGAGTGCCGGAACGGATCAAAGCTTCTCTGGTTCTGGATCAGCTGCACAATCTAACAGTCTTACGGGGCAAATGTCCGTCACCGTTGCGCGGGTCTTCGAAGGCGGCAATCTTGAGATTTTAGGTCAAAAAAAGTTGACCCTGAACAATGGGGATGAATATATCCGCGTGCGTGGAATTGTGCGCCCGGAAGATATCAGCTCAAATAATGTCATATCATCTGATCGCATCGCCAATGCTGAGATCAAATATATCGGTGCAGGTGATGTGGCCAATACGGCAAAAGCGGGCTGGTTGCAGCGCATTCTTACTGATTTATCCCCTTATTGAGGCTAATAAACCCATGACCCTCCCTCCCCTTTTCACACGCAGCATCGCAGCCGTTCTCTTCGTGCTCTTGGCGCAAACTGCGGTCCATGCCGAACGCGTTAAAGATATCGCCAGCGTGGCTGGGGTCAGAGCCAACCAACTCGTTGGCTATGGGATCGTCGTGGGTTTAGCGGGCACTGGGGATGGCAATTCTGGCCTCACCTTGCAGTCAATGCAGGCTATGGTGTCCCGCTTTGGGCTGGTCACAGATGTCTCAGGTCTTAACGCTAAGAATGCAGCTGCGGTTATGATCACCGCAGAGCTGCCCGCATTTACGAAAGTGGGCCAAACCCTCGATATCACCGTATCCACAATGGGCGGCGCCAATTCTCTGCGCGGCGGCACCCTATTAATGAGCCCCCTTTTGGGCGCCGATGGTGAAACCTATGCAATCGCCCAAGGCAATCTGGTTGTGGGGGGCTTGGGCGTCCAAGGGGCCGATCAATCCTCGCTTGTGGTCAATGTGCCGACCGTCGGGCGCATTCCCCGCGGCGCATCTGTTGAACGTATGGTGCCCAGCGCCTTTTTGGAAACTCCACATTTGGTCTTGAACCTGCATCGCGGTGATTTCACCACCGCATCAAATACCGCCGAAGCTATCAATAGTATTTTCGGCCCTGATGTGGCGGTGCCATTGGATGCAAACTCGATCCGTGTGCGCGCTCCAGTTGATCCAAGTCAGCGCGTTTCATTTATGTCCTTGATGGAAAACGTTGAAGTGCAGCAGGCCGAACCTCCTGCACGGGTGATTATCAATTCCCGTACCGGTACCATAGTCATCGGGGGCAATGTGCGCGTGACCCCTGCCGCCGTCACGCATGGCACGATGACCGTGAGCGTCAACGAAGATTTCAATGTCGATCAAGGTCAAACCGTTGTCACCAATGGCGATCAAACCGTGGTGGCACCGAATGATCCGGTGATCACACCTGACACAGACATCCAGGCCGAAGAAGAAACAGCGACAGCATTCGTATTTGATCCGGGTGTTTCACTCTCCTCATTGGTCAACGCAATCAATGCGGTTGGCGCCACCGCCTCTGATTTGGTCGCGATCCTAGAAGCCCTACGCGAAGCCGGTGCCCTGCGTGCTGAGCTGATAATCATTTAGGGGGATCCGTCGATGGCAGATTTTGCAGGCATGTCGAGCCAATCCTTCGCATTGGCTCAGGCGCGCGACACAATGCGGGCCAGCGCCGCCTGGAGCCCGACCCATTTGGATCGCAGCAAAAGCGAAAAAGAACAGCTCTATGAGGTGGCCAAAGAATTTGAATCGATTTTTCTTGCCGAATTTCTAAAACAAGCGCGCCAGGGGGAATTGGCCGAGGGCATGTTTTCATCTGAAGCCGGCAAGACCTTTCAAGGCATGCTGGACGTTGAAGTTGCACGCAGCAGCTCCACCGGTATCTCACTCGGCCTTGCTGAAGCCATCGTCACACAGTTGGGCGCCGGCCTGTCCGATCAGGTGAAATAGCCATGGCTGGTTTATACGATATCGGCAGCAGTGGCATTCAAGCCTATCGCAAAGCCCTCAGCGTCACCGGACAGAATATTGCAAACCTGAACACCGAAGGCTACCGTCGGCGCGAAGCCTCAATGGAAGAAATTTCCGCGACACAAGGCGGAATATTGAGCGTGTCGGATCAAGTTGGCCTGGGCGTGCGCGTGTCGGATATTTCCCGCGCCTTTGATGGCTTCATCGCCGCACGCGCGCGCGACAGCCAATCCGATTTCTCCCGCGCCGATACCTATAAAGACGCGCTCAATACTCTGGAATCGGTGCTCTTGCCCGAAGACTATGATCTGACCTTCTCAATCAACACCTTCTTCAATGGCATCAGCAGCATTGCCCAGGCGCCTGGGGATCTTGCCGGGCGCGTTGTGGCGCTTGAGCAGGGCAAGGCGCTGGCCTCCGCCTTTGCGGCTTTGGCTGGATCCTTGGATGCCCTTCAGACCTCAATCGAAAGCGGTATTGAAAGCGCGATTTCCTCTTTGAACATTGAAACCCAAGGCCTGGCCAATATCCAAGCCACGCTGATTTCAGCAGGCGGCAGCGGCAATGCGGCGAATTCTCTGTTGGATCAGCGGGATAAATCCATATCCAGCATCGCAGAGTTTGTGGGACTCTCCGCGGACTATCAAACCCGAGGCGATGCCACATTAAGCCTTGGTTCCACAGGCTCGGGTCCCATACTCGTGGAAAGCAAAAACGCCGCAGCCCTCTCGGCCAGTTTTGAAGAGGGTAAGGTGAATATCTACGCCAGCGGTGGTGGCTCACTGCGCCCCACCAAACAAATCACCTCCGGCATTATTGCAGGCCTGGTCGCAGCCTATGAAGCCATCGGACAAACCACGCGCGATCTCGATGGATTGGCCCGAACCGTCATGGGCGACCTCAACACTGTGCACAGATCGGGGTTGACCCTCAATGGTTTGCGCGGTGGGGATATGTTTTCACTTGATGCAATTGACGTTCATCAATCCACTTCGAATTTAGGATCCATTGCCACATCAATCTCTGCACCCGCGGGTGTGGTCAGCGACGCAACGCTGACCCTGACCTATGACAAGGCGAATAATATCTGGAATGCCGCCAAACCAGACGGTGCAATTGTGGCCAGCGGCACAAGCTCGGTGGAATTCCAAGGCGTCACCTTAGCGATCAGTGGCGCGGCCGCCGATGGAGACGAAATCTCTTTGTCGATGTCACAGGGCAAAGCCGCCAATATGAAATTTTTGCTGTCCAAAGCCGAAGAGTTTGCGGCCGCAGGCGCGATCGTGTCGTCAGAAAGCCTCGAAAATTCAGGCTCTGCCAGCATCTCGGTTGGCTCTTTTTCAATTCCTGAGCCAAGCGGACTGACAGAATTAACACAGCTGTTGAAAAACGATTCCGGCAGCGTCGCCGCCACGCGTTTACGCAATGATGGCGTTATTGGCGTTATTCCCGCCGGGGTAAGCAATATTGACCTGTTCTCTCTCAAAACCCAGGACAGCCTGTCCTTTAGCCTCTCGGACGCGCAACAAAATAATCTCTCAAGCCTCACCGTTACACTCGATGGTGTTGACTATGAGTTTGATGCATCCGCCTTCAACACACGCCGCACCGAAGACCTCGCCACAAATATGTCCCAGTTCGCTGAGATGTTGAACAATGGAACGCTGGTCACCGCTGATCAGAAAAATTTCGCCGATCTCGGACTTTTTGCTTCTGGAAACAGTGGTCTTTTGTCCATTGCAAGCGGTGGCGACGCAATGACCAGTGGTACCATTTTGGCCGGTGAAGCAATTTCTGGCGGCCTGTCAATTGGCAATGCGACGGCGTCCCAAATTCAAGTCTTCACCCGCGAAGGCCGGCAAATCGCAGGTGTTCCTTTAACCACATCAGAGGTGATCAACTACCTGACCCCGGCCAATGGATTTTTGGATCAAGCCGAATATAGTGCACAGTATTTGAATGGTGGTGCAGACAATAATTTTCAAGGCAGTAGCATTCAGCGATCCAACCCATCCGGGGCGCAAACCCTGCGATTTTCCACCAGTGGCTTCGCCCCCCCAGTTTGGTCCGGGGACAGTTTCCCCATCACTGTTCCCACCCAAGCACAAACGATCTCTTTGTCCATTGGGGCAGAGGGAGGCGTAGATTTTGAGGTCCCGCAGGGGGTTATGGCAAATTACATCGCCCAAGAGATGAACGCACTCAGCGCTGATCTGGGGGTGAAAGCACAGGCCCAGACCCGCCTGCGCCTCTCTGCGGTGCCCGATGGGCAGATTAATTTTTCTCTGAAGGCTGAAAATTCTGAGCCCATCGATTTCGTTGGCACAGTCTCCAATTCTGATCTCAGAGATCTTGCTGTGGTGATAAATGCAAGATCCTCTGAAACGGGGATAACCGCGCATGTATCAGCCGATTTTTCGCAACTGACTCTCAACAATGCCGACGGCTACGACATTATTGTTGGTGACGTGGCGACCGCGGGCAGTGGCGTTGAGCTCCGCCCGATTGGTCAGGCCGGTCAACCGCGCACAACGGCGCCCGTGACATTGGGTGCGGCCGGCAGCACAACCAAATTCGCACGGTTCGGTGGTGAAATCACCTTAACAGTTCCAAAAACATTCTCTCTCACAACAGATTTTGGCGTCAAAAATAGTGCAGCAGATCCCTTTTCAGACGGATCTATCCGTCGAGAAATTGACCCCGGAGGGTCCTGGATGGCCTTGGATTTCGCCGCAAATGAAGGGTTGGATGGCAATGAAGCGCGCCCGGATGGGAGCCTGGCCAGCGCCGCAGCTGCCAAGTTTTCGATCGCGCTCGAAACAGACGGATCCGACAGTAAGATCAACGCGGCTGTGCACACCGCCACCCTGACAGACCTCAGCAGTCAATCCATCGCAGCAGCCTTGGCAAAGCAGATCCGCTCCGTGGCCCCTATACCGGTTCTCAAAGGTGTGGCGCTGACGCAAAAACCCAGTGAAGGCGACAGCATCACCCTTCGCCTCGGGCAGCAAGACTTTGTACTGCGGATGACCGATGGTGAAATTCACATCACAGGACCGGAGGCCGGGCGCCTCTCCGCAAGCTTCAATGAGAATTTAGAGCTCACCGTCAGCGCGCACGACGGTTCTGAAATGGGGGCATTTTTGCAAGTGGCTCCAAATACCAGCGCCGCGGCGCGCGCAGTTTTTGGAGTATCGGAGGCGACGCAGAGCGAGGTGATGACGGGCCGCAGTTTCACCGCAAGCGCCTTGAGTTCCCCCCGCAGCCTCACGTTTCAATCCGGCGGGGTGAGCTATAGCGTGCAAGTCGCATTGGACAGTAACGCTGACCTGTCCATCACCTCCGCATCCCCCCTACCAGCCGGCACAACCGTGACCTGGAGCGCGCCAACAAGCGGCATCTATCAGCTCCAACTGACGCGCACCGGCGCCAGCCTGGCTGATGATTTTCGGATATTGCCCAGCGCAAATGCAACTGCACTGGGCCTATCGGTGACACCGAACCAGCTCACCGTCGATGAAAACGGATTGCGGATCTCAACCACCGACCAAAGCGCCATCGGCATTGAGGCCGCCGCAGAGAGCTTGGTGTCGGAACACATCTCACTGCGCAACCTCCCCAGTGAAGAGTTGATCGTCATTCTAACCGGGGGCGGCACGCGGCGTTTGTCAGCGCAGTTTGACCGCGAAGATGTCCCAGCCCCGGTCGGCCTGCCACGATCCTTGGATGTGGTGGTGACGGATGCGGCGAGTGGCCGAATTGAAATCATAGACCATCTTTCAGGCGACACGATTGCCAGCCGATATCTCGACGAAACCGGTATGTTTAATGTGGCTGGCGTTGATTTGGTATTAAAGGGCACCTTGATGGATGGTGACAGTTTCAGCGTGGCTGGAAACGTCAATGGCCAGGGCGACGGGCGCAATATCTCCCAGCTCTTGGCGCTGCAATCCACTGATCAAAACTCTGGACGCGGCGGGTTTTCAGAAAAATTCAGCGCATTGATCTTGGATGTTGGTGCCAAAGTGCGCTCCTCTGCGATTGCGGCCGCCTCAACCGAAGCGGTGAGAGATGCGGCCATGGAGATTGAATCTGAGTTTTCCGGTGTGAACCTCGACACAGAAGCGGCGCGGCTTCTGGAGCAACAACAAGCCTACCAAGCTTTAGCGCGGGTGTTGAGCACAGCGAAAGAGCTGCTCGATACTCTGTTACGCTCGATTTGATGAATGGGATCTTAACATGACGATTAGTACCAAGATGTTCAACCAACAAACCATCAGCAATTTGAGCCGTCTCTCCGTTCAATTGAGCGAGTTGCAAACCCAGGTGGCTTCTGGACAGAAACCCATCAGGCCCTCGACCGATCCGATTGCAACATCAAAACTGTTTGCCGCAAAAGATCTACAGGCCGGTCTCGAGCGCTTCCGCAGTAATATGAACAGGATCGAAGCGCGCCTATCGGACACGGATGAGGTCACAGGACAGGTGCAAAACCTGCTGATCCGGTTAAAAGAGCTGTCAATCCAGGCCTCAAATGACACGTTGAATGCAGCAGATCGCATGTCCATCCGCAAGGAAGTCACCCAGCATAAAAATGCGCTGGTCGCCTTGGCCAATAGCCGCGATACGCAGGGGCAAGCCCTATTCGGCGGCTATCAAACAAATGATGATCCCTTCAAAATCAACCTTGACGGATCTGTGCGTTACAGCGGTGACAATGGATTGCACAGCCTGCCCGTCTCGGCCTCGCTCAACATTACAACCGGCGTGGATGGCGTCTCAAGTTTTATGCGCGTGCAGACCCAAGAGGGCACAAAGTCTGTGTTTGACATCGTGCAAGAGTTTGAAACTTCGCTTGAAAAATCAGCTGTATACGCCACGCAAAGCACGGTCACTTCAGCCGATGGAGCGCTGCTGACCTTTGACATCGGTCCCAATCCAACCCCTTTGGGGCTTCGGATTGAGGGCCCCAATGGACAGGCGGATATCTCTGCGGATATTGTCTTTGGGACGATGGACAGCATGATCGCAGCGGTCAATGCAAAAACAGAATTAACGGGCGTGCGTGCCACGGCCGCAGAAGACGGCAACGGGCTGGTTTTACTCAGCACAGATGGCAATGGCTTCACCATCTCACATATCGACTCTGATGGGGTCACAGGCGCCGAAGATACGCCCAGCAATACGATTAAATTACAGCAAATTCAGAGTGATGGACGATTGGGAGATACCGTCACTTTGGTCGATAAAGACAGCGATTTGCGAACCTCGCTCTCCGGCTTAGACAAAGCTATTCATCATTTTTCCTTAGTCCAAGCCCAGGTCGGCGCCTATGCCGCAACCGCGCAAATGCAATCTGAACTGCTCGCACGCAAAGAGATTACAGTTGCCGAAGCCATTTCAGGAATAACAGATGCCGATCTGACCGAAGTTGTCACTCAATTGCAAAGCCTCTTGGTCAACCGAGATGCCCTACGGCAGGTTTTTGCAAAAGTTGGGCAACAGAGCCTGTTTGATTTGATCCGATGAAACGCCTTTTCGCCCTCCTGATCATTTTAGCATTAACCCCATTATCAGCGCAGAGCACTGTGCGCGATTGCGAAGAGCTGGCGACGCAAATAGGACAGAACGCCGGTCTGCCGCAACACCTGTTACCAGCAATCGCACGCATTGAGTCCGGTCGCAGCCTAAATGGCAAACGCAAAGCTTGGCCCTGGGCGCTCAATCACGCGGGCAAAGGGCTTTACTTTGAAACAAAATCCTCAGCTCTTGACTACCTAACCACCGCAACCGCGAAAGGGCGCACCAATATTGACGTTGGCTGTATGCAGATCAATCACTATTGGCATAGCCAGGAATTTAAGTCGTTGGAGCAGATGATTGATCCCGTCCAAAATGTGACCTACGCCGCGAAATTCCTACGACAGCTTTATAAACAACATGGCTCTTGGGCCGATGCGGTTCAGCACTATCATTCACCAGATGAAAATCGGGGTAAGCGATATTTCAGCGGATTTACAACTGCGGTTGAGACTATGAATAGCACGGCAAGCAACTCAATTCCCAACCTCGCAATTGCCCCTACTCACTATGAATTCTTCAATCTCGGCACTGCGGGCCAAAACAAGGTCGACATGGGGTTCCAGCTGGCATCAAAGGCAAGTGTTTATGCCCAGTCGAGCACTGTCATACATCCAGAATACGCGCGATTAATTGCCAGCCTAGGGCAATCGGAGGAGACCAATGCACTCATCATGCCGCCATCTTTAAATGACATGACGAAATCTCATCAGGTGCGGGGTGTTTTGCGAAAGCATTGGTCAAAAGTTGAGGCCTTACGCAAATCTCTTGCGGTGAACTAATGTCCTATTTTTCGACATCCTGAACTTGTTCTTGGATGTCCAAATATGCGGAAAATAAATCGGATTCACTCACAACACCGATCATTTTTCCGCCAGGTTCCTCAATCACCGGAATTGTTTCACCAACAAAACCTGACGCCACTTCTATTGCCTCGAGCATGTTTTGATCTGCCTTCAAACGCAATGGCCTGCGGTCCATGATCTCCCGCACCGCCTGATCTTTATCAGCCCCCATGAGGTGAATAATCGACAATTTACCTTCCAGATTACCGTCGTGAGACAGGCAATATGCCTCGGTCTGCCCAGCTTCGCTAAGGAGTTTTAACACGGCGGCAACCGTCGAATCTGTCGGGGTGGATACAAAATCATTATGAGCGCGCTCCAACACGCGCGCTTGAGATAAGCTAAACTTGCCACGGCCAAACTTTAGATCAATTCCTCTATCCAAAAGCTGGCGATCAAAAAACGAATTACCAAATAAATTTGACGAAATAACTTGGCTCACGATCACAGCAAGCAATGTAATGAGGGTGAACTCATAGGAAAGCGTGAGTTCCAAGACAATAAATATCGTCGCCAATGGCGCACCAACGACGCAGGCCGCAACAGAAGCCATACCCGCCAAAGCCAAAGCCATGCCCAAACCCGGCAAACCGATAAGGGCGAAACATTTGGCCAGTACAGCGCCCGTAGCTGCACCAATCAAGAGCGAAGGTGAAAAAACTCCGCCAAAGAAGCCAAAACCAAGGCACAGACTGGTTATGACGATTTTGACCAAAAGTAAGGATAAAATGAAACCTAAACTTCCCTGGATATTTAATACCGACGCCAAAACACCCGTACCAAGGCCCAGAGCCTCGGGTATGAAAAGGCTAACTATGATCACCGCCAGTACGGCGACAAAAATAGTCTGATAAACAGGCCGATTCAATCGAGCATTTAAGCCCGCAAAATATCGCAAGCTATGCATGAAAATTATGGCCACCAATCCAAAGACGACACCAGCAATGGCAACGGGTAAAAATGCACTTACCAGAGTTGGACCGACTTCAACGATTTCAAGCGGATGGGGTATGTTAAAAAAGTAACTCTCCATCGCAGCCGCCACAATAGCGCTTGTCGCTATCGGAGCCATCGCACTTGGCGAATAATGTCTTAAAATCGCCTCATGCGCGAAAATTACCCCTGCAATCGGGGCGGCAAAACCAGAGGAAATCGCCGCGGCGACACCGCAGCCAATGACCACATCCGTCCCAATCCTTAGGTTGAGCACCTTTTTTGCAGCCGTGCCAGCCGTGGCACCAAAATGAACCAAGGGGCCATATTGACCAACCGAGGCATATCCAGCGGCCGAAACTAACGCAGCCATCGTCGATGCTACGCCTGTCTTTATATCCAATTCATCGTTATTTTGATGTGCGGCATAAATAGAATCCGCCGGTCCATTCCATTTTGTGATACCGAAGAGTTTTCTCAAAATTAAAATTGCAATCGCTGCCAGAATTATAAAGAAGCATATTTTGATATCTAAAACGATTGCGCCCAATTGTATAAAACGCGCATCCCCAAACAAATCTAAATTTTGTGCGAATTGTACAAGGTATACAAATCCACCAACTATTACCGATACTATCACACCAATAGCGGCGCCAATTCCTGAGCTTGCGTATATGCTTAGGATGGATTTGGATGACGATTTAAGCTCAAAATGTTTGATTTCATACCCCTTTGCTAAATTATTGAACGGACCAATCTGAAATTTCAACTTATTTTTCACGTGTTGGCATGATTGCTGCACAGCAGGCTGTGAGTAACTGTTCAAAAGGGGTTAATAATGTACGGAATTATCAGATCTGGCATGTCCACAGCTATGCATGAAATTGCAGTCGTCTCCAACAATATCGCGAACTCGGGATCCACTGGCTTTAAGAAAAGTGATGTTTCGTTCAACGATATTTACGGCTCTGCCACGCCCGACACCGTGGCGCGCACGCAAGCCGGGTTCGGCAGTGCAATCGCTGGAACCCGCCGAAATGATGGGCAAGGCGCGATTGTTGACCGTGCCGGTGCGCTTAATCTCGCTATCATTGGCCCCGGAATGCTGACCGTTTCGCCCCCCGGCGCAGACGGCGCGGCGTCCGGCAACCTATTTTACACGCGCAGCGGCGAGCTCACAATCGACAAGGATGGCTATCTGAAAACCGGTGATGGCGCCTTCGTGCAGGGGACCGCGGCGGGCGTAGAAGTGGGTGGAACTCTGTCCGCGCTGCAAATCCCATTCAACGAAGGCGAAGAGGCATTAACCGGTCTCGAAATTACAACGAGTGGCCTTATCTCGGCAACTTATGGCAGCTCAATTATCGACCGCGGCACGCTCGCCCTCGCAACTTTCGCCAATCAAGGTGCCCTCAAAAACGTTGGATCCGCACGATTTGCAGAAACGACTTACTCCGGCCAACCGTCATTCGGAGTTGCCGGACAATCGGGCTATGGCACTTTGCAAGCCGGTGCCTTAGAAGGATCCAATGTGGACATTACGCAGGAAATGACCGTCATGATCCGCGCACAGCAACAGTTCAGCGGCTCAGCACGCGTCCTCCAGGCCAACTCCGATATGGTCGAAAAATTGACACGATAGTCGTTACCTTAGGCTCGAACACTGATTCGGGCCTAAGAGTCCTTCTCTTCGTCTGAATACCGCGGCATCTCAAAAATATACTTAAAAATTAACCCAGCAATTCCCACTGCAAAAATGATGGCTACAAAATGCCAAACTGTTAGGTTTTTTAATGGTTCAAACCGACTGCCTGCGATTGGAATACAAACAATGAAAAGCGAAGCCGAAACAAGAAAATAGCGAATAATTAGACAGCGACGACACGGAGGAATAGGCTTTTCTTTCTCTGACATTTCGCGGCTCTCTATCTCATAATTTTCTTACGAGAGTTATGACCATCTTAAGTAAATTTGTCAAAGTTTGACGTTATTCATAAAATATTTGCTAGCCTAATTGATTTTCCCAGATAAGGTGGCTTCCATCAGCTAGAGAAATGGAGTCCCTGTT
>ERZ651776.2348-NODE-2348-length-20722-cov-5.093098_pt1 | contig 20722 bp, 15 predicted proteins | sample MGYA00514761_ERZ651776 | MGnify/ENA metagenome assembly ERZ651776 | reverse complement strand
ACCCCTTCCTCTTCTCTGTCAAGGAGTATTACTGACTCTGGATGATAGGAGAAGCTTTAGATGACAGTAGAACCCCCCAGAATCTGGGCTTTACGTCTCAACAGTAGCCTCAATTGGGTGTAGCAGTGGGAAATGGGTTTACAGTCCATTCACAGTAGTCTCCTCTGGCATCCACACGATTTTTTGACCTTTGTACTGTGGTTTTTCGATGATTTTATTTAACTTCCCCTTTCTTTTTCCTTTTTTTTTGGATTGAGTCCGATTGAACTCTCCGAACGCACAGGAGGTAGGAGTTAGTGTAAAGTTACCCAGTTACCCAGGGTAACAATTTTTTTTTTTTGGCCCATGTCAGATTGTGAATATGATTCCGGTGGTGATTGGGATGTACCGAAGCCCAATGCTGTTAAGGCTAAGGCAGAGGCAGAGGCAAAGCAGAAGCAAAAGCAGAAGCAGGAGGCAGAAGCAAGGGCAAGAGCAGCCGAGGCGGCCAAGAACAAGGCACAGAAAAATGGCTTTGATGGAGACTTTGATGGAGGTTGGGACTGAGGTTGGCCGACTTCATAGTAATTTTTAGGTTTTAAAAGATTTTAGCAGCACATTTGAGCTTGTGGATGTTGATAGTAGTGAATGTTGATTTTGGCCAACCATCCCTCAAGAAAAAAAACACGGCTATAAATGTTACTGTCATGGACCATTCCCATCTATTGTCGAAAACCTAGATAAGTATATATACCAGATCAATCAACGAATCTCGCAAGCAGCACCACCTGCTGGTTCCTTGCCTCCTTCCATTGCCCACCTCCGGCCTCCCACGACCATCACAGCTGCGGTAGATATGCTGCTAATAATCGCTGTCTTTGCCATGAGGATGAATTCATCGGGCGTCAATCCAAGACCCTCGGAGATGAAAGAGAGTGCCTGACTATACCAAGTGAGGAGGTGGGAGAGGAAGAGGCTTTTGGTGCTGTTGACAACATTGTCATTGTCACCGTTACCAGAGTTGTCGCTGCCATTTATCTTCGAGGTTGAGTTTTCCTTCTCCTTTTCTCCCTTCCAGATTTTTTTGCAGGATTCGACTGTTTCCCCACCGATCCCATCACCCCACAAGGCCACATATGGCGTACGCCTCTCCACCTTTTCACATGCACAATCAAAACAATCCTCTGTTTCCCACCCATATTTTTTGGCACAAATATTGTTGATCATAAACGCGTCAAAGAGGATATCGCCTATCTCGGACCGAATCGATGCTGCACTTGTGGGGTGGCAAGCGGACACCGGGGTAGCAGAGATGGACTTCAGCTCAGACAGCAATTCACTGCATTCAGATGCAAGGAATTGGGTCATTTTGGATGGTTCCATACCCTGCGTCCAAGGGCACGAACGGGATAGCTCTGTGACAACAGCATCGAGGCGGCGAGACCCTCTCATCTGATGGAAGGTCTCCTGGTGGGAGGAAAGGGAATCGGCTTGTCTTTTCTTTGTGGGTGAAGGATCGAGGAGTTCAAACCCATCATTATCAGAGGTGATTGAATTTACTGACGTTTGCACAGGGGTAGAGCTGGATATCGACGTTCGAATCTTGTTCACTAAATTCATTATATGCAGGTGAACAAAAAGGGTGAGAATTCTCAAAGGAGTCCGCCCTCGTTTGGATATTCGGTCTTTATTTCGAAAATCTCTTTTTCAGGGAAGAAATCTGCGACGATAGGCTGGCTAGAACAGAAAAATATGGGCTAGTATCGATTAATGGGGTGTGAGTCCCGCGAATGAGAATTCCGAAAAAATCAAAAATCCGAAAAAAACTTCCCCAATTTTGCGTTTTCCAATCCCAGTTGTGGGACCGATAACGCTAACTTTCTTTCTTTTATCTCTCCTCCTGTCCCCTCTCCCTCCTCTAGTGCCACCTTTAAGCGACACTTGCAAAAACTTGAGACTTCCCCCAACTGTTACTGACCACATTGGTCTCCTCAACCTCCCTACTCAAACAACAGCCCCCCCCCCTCACTATGTCTTCTTCCCCCTCGTCCCAGCTGACATGTGAACAAGTGGAGGACCTTCGATCCATGTTCTCTATGATTTCTGTGGACTCGGCCCAGCCTGGCTCGGACCAAGTTGTGGGTGCGAAGGAGATATTCTTTATCCTCCGTGCTCAGGGACTCTCCTCGGTGACTGAATCAGAGGTGCTAGATATTGTTTCCGAGTGTGATAGTAGTGGTTTGGGAGAGGTTAATTTTGAAGAGTTTTGTAATTTCTTTGCTAAGATGTTGCCTGCCGAGCGAGAGCCTGGACAAGAAATCAGTGATGCATTTGAAGCTATTGGTGATGGGAAGAGTGTCTCTCATGACAATCTCAAGGAAGCCATAGTAAGCCTTGGCATCGGGGTGCAAGATGAGGAAGTGCGAGAGATGATTGAGGAAGCGGATATTGACCTCAGGGGTAAGATCAGTCGGGAAGATTTCAAGTTGATGATGAGCAACCGTCACAAGGACACAATAGAGACCTAACTAATGAAGGGGAGTTCGAGGGAGGAGGATTTCGCTCTTTCGTGTCGTCGCCAGTAGCCTAATTTTAAAAATAGCAAAGCTTAGCATCTCGCATCCATTAATGTCTCTTTGCCACCTCAGCCTTTGCAGACTGCTGCTTCGAGAACTCTTTCATTTCTTTCTCTAATTCCTTCGTCTCCTGCAACAGAACCCTGTTCTCCTTCTGCTTCAGAATAATGTCGTGCTCGATCTGATCGATCAAATCTTGCTTAGTCGCGATCTCCCTTTCTAGCCCTTTCACGCTGCCGTCGCCGTCTCCGTCGCCCTCATTTTCAATATTGTTGTCCTCACACTTGCTCACGGCACCCTCTCTTAAACTTTTTTCTCTCTTGATTTTTCTGACTTGCTTCATGTTTTTCCTGAGAGCATCCTGCGCCATCTTTTGCTCCAATTCGACTGTTGCAGCATCATCCCCAAAATACGCTCCTTCTCTCTTCTTCGGTTCAACATCCTCGAAAACTTCTGTCTCCAGCCGTCGTACAATCTCTCCAAAGTCTGGCCTATGTGCGCTCTTTCCGTGCCAACAGTCTTTCATTAGCATACGAATACTTTCGCATACGCCGCAATCGTCGGGAATGAGCGGCCTTATGGCGTCGTCGTGGAGCAATTTGTGCAGTTTTGCCTTTTCTATGTCGCTCCCCTTCTCACTCTTGACCCTATTGATTAGCATTTCCTCCACACTCCCTGCCTGACATAATTCGGCCAAGCAGACGCCAAAGCTGTATACGTCGACCTTCGTGTCATATCTTTCCCCGCGGAAGATCTCTGGGGCCATGAAGTACGGCTTGCCGACAACTGTCATCTCGCCATTCTCTGTTGCCACACGCGAGGCCCCAAAGTCACTGATCTTGCAAAGCTTGAGATCAGCCGTGAGGAGAACACTTTCGAGGGTCAGATTTCGGTGAATTACACCCTCGGCATAGTCCTTGCTCGTAGAGTCCAAAAATACGCAGTTGTGTAGATACTGCATACCCTTGCTAATGTCGAGGGCCCAGTTGTACTTGTGTGACTTCCACGTAAAAGCCGTCACTTTCTCCAGCATCAGGGACACGTTTCCTCCGCCACAGTGCTCGTGAATAACACAGATAAGATAATCCTTCCAAATAGCTCCAACGAGCATCACCACGTTTGTGTGCTTGAGCTCCTTCAGGAAAAGACATTCTTTCTTGAACCTTGCTAGTGTGGTCTCGAGCTCGAGCAAATTACTGCCCTGACCTAAGGGGTACTTCTTCACGTCCACTTCAGTCCCATCGTACATCGCTTTGTAGATCTCGCTGCCGTCACTGCCGTATCTTTGCACCTTCTTTCTGAATTGTAGGCCGCTGGGGTCGAGCAAAATTGTACTGAAGTCGGCGTCCTTGTCGAAGATAAGCTGCGCTTCGTCTTGCTTGCCGCTGTCATTGGCTCCTACTGATGTGTGTGTCTGCCCAAGATTTTCTTCGCTATCAAGATCGTCTTCCGACCCATCATCGCTATGCCACTTGCGCTCTCCGCCGGCCGCCTCTAGCATATTCTCAAAGTCGATAGCCCTCTCCATGCTCGCGATAAAGTTTCCGAACAAGTCTTTCTCCTCCGTTCCGCCAGCACCATAGATCACGGTATTCCTTTTCGGGAATACGGTGCCCTTGTTGCTCTCTATGGCGTCGTAGAAAACCCTGAACTTAGGAATGAGACGGTGCTTGTAGACATCAGAGTACCACCCTAGAATTGGCTTGACTAATTTCTCCTTGTCGCAAACTTCCCCCGGCTTGTGCTTGTTCTCGCAGCATGTAAAGTCACTTGAAAAGACCCTCGTGATTTTTTCGATGTCGAAGTCGTCCCTCTTGCTCTTGGTGACGGCGCCGTCTTCGGCTGATGCGACAAATACGTTCTCAAATCCCTTTCGCGCGACGTGGCAGATAAGCTCCGCTTTGCACCATCCTCTGTTGAAAAAATCGCCGTTGCCGTGAGTCACGCAAACAAAACTGTGGAGGGAAGAGCTTAACGCATACAGATTGTCAACATTTTTGTCCTGATCAGCCTTGTTTACCTGGGAAATACAGCTATAATCGAGGAAGATATAGGTCGTGCCTAAGGAAGACAGATGTCTTGTCGTCGCTTTGCTCTCCCCCTCGACTTCCTCGGAGTCAGGAACGGACAATTCGCTCAATCTGATGGATTGGCTGAGCTCCTGTGCTGCCTTCTGCATAATTTTGAGCTTGCTGTTGCTTGCGTCGTCCACTTCGCCGTTCAGCCAGTTGTGAGAGAAGTAGATTGTAAAGTTCTTCCGAAGAAAATTCTGCAGTTCGCTCATATCGTGGAAGGTTTGGCAGCACTTCTTGTCCGGTGGGTTGGTCGTGAGTTCGTCAAGCGAGTAGTGTTTGTCGAACTTGTTGAAGGCAGAAGCCCGGATTAAAGTCACAGGGTGACTGAGTTTCCGATTTTTGGTGCGTACGGTCTCGATGAATTCCATCTCGGCGCGCCCCTTCTCGTCTTCCTTCTCCTGAATGGCCTTCTGTTTTTCGTCTTTAACAAGACAAACTTCTGTCTTGACTTTGTTTTGAAGAAAATTCAGGATTTTACGGAATGTTGGTCTGGTACTTGGGTCCCTCGACCAGCACCTTGAGATGAGTCTGACAATTGTTTCGTACTCGCAATGGATTTTCGGTCTAGAATCGGTCTTTGCAATGATGTGCATTGTGCCCTGGAGTTCCATCATGCTGGGTTCATCATCGTCGACGTCCCCGTTTACATTTTCTTCTCGTGTATCTCCTTCCTCTCCGCTTGTCGCATCACGCAAGGTACCACCTTCCCCTTGGCCATCCGAAGCCTTCATGGTTTTGTTTGCGAGGTCATTGAAGGCGTTGAAGGCACTACCTTTCTCGCATGTGACTGCAAATAGAAGAATGCCGAAGCTGTACACATCCGCGGCGTCGTTGTACTGCTCCCCTCGCACTACTTCAGGGGCCATATAGATGGGCGTACCCGTGACTGTCATCTCATCGGCGCTAGTTACGAGAGCTTTTGAGGATCCAAAATCTGACACCTTGGCGCTGAAACCGGACGTGAGCAGAACGTTGGATGGTTTCAGATCCCTGTGCAGCACGCACTCAACTTGATCGTGCGTATTTTCGTCGTGAATGGACGTTGTGTGTAGATAATTCATTCCCATGGCAACTTCTGTGACTATTCGCAGGAGAGGATCGAACCATGTTAAGGGCTTAGAGATAGTTGGGTTCCTCATGACGCCAGCTAGACTCCCCTTTTCGGCAAACTCTAGTACAATTCCAACAATCTTCTCATTCCACAATGCGCCTAGCAATGCAATAATATTCGGGTGGCGGAGTTGACTCATTAGTAAGACCTCCTTGCGGAATTCTCGAAGCGTTTCCTCCTCGATCTTGGCCAACTGTTTTATAGCAACCATGACGTTGTTCCACTTGGCCAAATGCACGTCTCCGAGGGCTCCCCGACCAATATTATTAGACACTATCACCAAGTCCTCCGGTTCGATTTTGAGCTTGCTGAGAGTTACGGCAGAAATACTCTTGCGACGAGGTCCTGGTTGCTTGGCTTCTTTCCGCTGTGTCCCAAAGTTGGGGGTAAAGGCGGCGTTTTTTTGCTTTTTGATATCATCTTGCATGATCTTTTTTACCAGATCCATTTCGCTTTTACTGAGCTCCTTCATCTTGAGTATAGTTTTTAGCTTATCCAATTCCCTCTTCTCCCTGGCATGTCTGGTCCAACTTGTCCTGAGGCAGAAGAGCACTACACATATAATTGTAGCAACGATGGCAACTAATACTTCCGTCATGTTCTCCACGGAGCCAAAGGTAGAGGAAGACGCCATCTCCCCTCTGAGTTGCACAACGTCAAGGCTGACGTCCTGTGTCTCCGTCATGTTCCCAGCGTAAGAACAGATCTCTTCGTAAAGAGGGAAAGCTGCTTTACTGCAGCTGCAGGGGTCCTTGCTATCGCAAAATGCGAAATTGGGAACCGTTTTGAAGGTGTTGAGGGCAAAGAAGGCGCAGAAGCATAACGTATTTCCCCAGCTTAATATAACGATAGGGTGGTCAATTTCGCGGATGATCTCAAGAACATCGATTTTTGACTTGAGCTCAACGAAAGTGCAGATTGCGTCTACAGACAACTCGTTCAACAGCTCTAGTAGCATCTGTAAAACCAGCACACCGCTGTTGATGGGTTCGAAAGCGTTAGTGTAGCCTAAGTTGAACACCGCACGATGATCTGCGTAGAGAATGTACATTATGGTGGAGAGAATGATGCAGGAAGTTTCGGCAATCATGCTGTGGAAAACAGCGCATGCCCAAGTCTTTCTCATCTGCTTGAGCTCTTTTTCGGACGGTTTTTTTCGTTTGAGATAATTCACCCTATACCACAGATCGCGCTGTTCGATCGTCACGCGGGTGAATGTCTCCTCGATTCCGGTAACGATGATGGCAAAGGTGGTGGCCTGGAAAGACCCTAAGTTGCACAGCATGATTCGACGGACTAATATCATATAGGTCTCCATCAGAAATGTTGAAATGTAGTCCCGCGCTGGTTCTGCCGGCTTGCCCTTATTCCCGTTTCCGCTGTTGGCCCTGATAGCAATTAGAATCACCTCCATCATTATTGGATGGACAAAGAGAACGATAAAACACCGTCCGATGTAATCGCTGCTTAAAAAAAGCGTGATAGCGGTGAACGGGTAAAAGAGTAGCACGACGACACAACATGTAAACGTCCAGTACCTCAAGAGCCCGGCCATTAAGCCCTTCTTTTTGTTCATTTCAACCAGCTGAGATTTGGAGTAATGCTTGGGGTTATCGTCCTCTGTGTCCTGACCATCATTCGTGATTTTTTCGCCGTCTATGACGCCGTACTCGTCCACGTCCACGTCGACGTTCTCTCCTTCTCCGTCCGTGGCATCATTTGTTTCCTCTGAGGCAACATTTTTGGCCTCCTCAATTACTGAGATCTTCCTCCCTGCTTCCAAGATTAAGTCAATGCTCGCCCTCCTTGCTACAGTAGTAACGGAACCCCTCTTCCCACTGACATCGAATACATCGATGGAGGTAATGGTGGCGTTATACTCAGCTGCCTCCAGCGCAAAACTATCCTTTGACTTGTTCATCGCGTCAAGCACAAAATAGGTTATCATGAACAATACCATGTAGAATAGCTCGGTCGCGTAAAAAGAGAAGGAGCCATCAAAGTAATCAAAAAGCGCAACAATACACTGCTGCAGCGAGATAGCCAAAATTATATACACAGCGTGAAAGTATAATCGGCCATGTGGAAACTCGCAGAAGTGCCCTATTGAGTCGCGGTAGCCCAGACGTTTACGGAACTTGCCTCTGATGAACTCTCCACCTTTGTATTCGAAAGCATAATAGTGAAGCTGAAAACCAAACAAGAAACCAAAAGCAATTCCGATCCAGATAGAGCAGAATCGGGACTCGATTACCCTGGGGATATTGTCCTCTCCAAACTCGAGAAATGTGAGCAGGCTATGGAATGATAGGTAGATGGTGCAGATGAGGCACAAACAAAGAGAAAGCCCAACGTTGTACAGCGTTATGTGGAGTAGCTTTACCCCGTCGGAGAGTTGGGGTGCTTCTCCTTTGAGAGACTCGACAGCGCGTTTCCTTGTTTCCGGCATTTTCACTAATTCCTTTGAGGAGCTTGATGAGGTTCACACACACCAAGATGACTTTACAAGTTCTGAGTTAACCCTTTGCGATGTCTTTTCTGTCCATTAGAGAAATAGTTGTGATGGATGGCGAGGAGTTGGGACTGTGAGAGTGAACTGTGAGAGTGAGATTTGCAAATAAAAGATAGGAACCAGTTTGTAGGATTATAACATTATAACTGACTGCAACGACACAGGATAGAGGTCAGGAAGAGAAATTGAGGCTGGATCCTATCATCACTTCCAAAAAAAATTGCGGGAACGTACTTTACTCATCTCATCTAAAGGCACCTGCTATTTTTGTAACGACCACCCTCCCCTCCTCCTCCCCTTATTTGTTGTCCCTTCCTCCAACAACAGCAACATCAATAAACTAAACAATCATGGCTCACCACATTTATCTAGACAAGCTTTCAACATCTCCACACCGCCCGCGTCCACTGAACACTAATTCCGGCTCGGAGGTGTGGAGGAAGACGCTTGTTCAGACTGTGCCCGTTCCTGACTTGTCTCACACAGGAATCAAAACACCATTTACTTCTGCTGGTGTCGGGGGTGACCATGTCGACATGCTGCGGCCAGATGGTAGTGTATCGATGACACTTCGGAAAAATATTGCTACAGAGTTCAAAAACCTTCCTAAGAAGGTTGGTGGTGGTGTTGAGGAGGGGGTTGAGGATGTTTTGGACATGAGCTATCGGGACAAGGAGAAACGCCGTAGACGGGCGGAAGCGTTATCAAAAATGAAGAGTCCGATGAAAAATACGTCTAAGACGAAGGGTTACTCCGCATCGAGCAATTTGGATGCATTCCAGCTCAGTGACGTTCAATCAAGCAGCATCCGTAGGATTGAGCAAAAACAGTTGTTTACTGAGACAGGATTCATTGACGGTGATGCTGCCACCAACCCCGCTGCTTCGACAGGAGATGTTACAAAGGGGTACCCTAAGAAGCCATTTAGTGCAGATAGCCTCTTTAATGCGCTCTTGGACACACAAGTTGGCGATGGGGCCGAGAAGTGGAACATGGACCAATATGCCAAAGTAGAGATATGACGGTTGGTGGATGCTGGTGGCCATGACGAAGACGACATTGACGAAGATGGTTGGGCTGTAGGGCGAAAAGAATAGGAAAAGTGCCTAAGTCTTGACCTACTGAGGAAAATGCTTTTTCGGTTTTGTTAGAATTTCTTGTTGCAATAGCTGTTTAAGTTGATGATGATTTGATGATTTTATGAGATGATTCTGCTGTCAAAACTACCTGGCTCACTTATTCCACTTAGTAACTGGCTACTCGCATTAACACTCGAAAGAACCGTCGATAGAATCGAACGAATGATTCATTATCTCCCTTTTACCCCTGAATTGCCTTAAGACCCCCTCGCAAATTTTGAACTCACTTATAGATCTTCGCAACAAAGACTCAAGGATCATCCCCCCGCCTCCCTCGCCTGCTCCCTTCATCGAGGCGATTATACCTTCAAAATTCAGCTTAATCAACTCGTCTTCTGAAGCTTTGAAAATTGTCAAACAAACGCTGTATACGATGGTCCACTTCTCTACCAAAAATACATCAAAAAGGAGCTGCCAAACCTCCGTACTCAAATTCCCACTCGAAAATAATGTGCAAAACCAACTCGTAGCACCCAGCATCTCTAATCGCACCCCTTCTCGCTTAAAATGAGTGACTAGGTCGGGAACATGAATCTCCATCAACTCATTTAGCATGCTGAAGTGACCCCCAAGACGGCAGTTTCGCCAAATTCGTTTGAACCCGTAAACCTCAATCAAGCCAACCAAGAGAAAGAAAGCCTGCTCCTCCTTGGAAACTGAGAGCAAAGCACTGGCGACGATATTCATTCCCTGACAATATCCGACGCGAGGGTTATGGATAGCAACAGCCCAAAGGACTCTCCTCACGGCTGCGGAATCTTTACTTTCTGTCTCAGATGTCTTCTCATCATTGAGCCTGTCCACAATATTTTTGACTTCCTGCAAGTTGTCATTGTCATGACCGCTTGAAGAAGAAGAAGTAAACAACTCGTCCCAATCGTCGTCTTCGTCCTCCTCGTTGCTATCGCTATCATCGACGTTCAAATCATCGTTCATTGTGGCAATTTGAAGTGTTTGCCTCCCTCCCCTTAGTTTGTCAACGGTATATGTGCGCTTGACATCCTCCTCTATTTCACTCCAGGTATTTAGATTAAGTCGATTTCTGTTCGAAGAGCGCCTCTTTTGCTGCCTGCGGCTTTCCGCACAAGCTGCCGCTTGTGAAGTAGATTTCAGATTCCCACACTGCAAATCCTGAAAGTGAAGTGCGCACTCTTTAACAGCACAGATATAAATTGTAGCTAACGTTTTGGCGTCGACCTCGCACAGCAATCCAAAACGAGACTTGACCTTTCTCCTACTATGAGTTTTTCGCATCGTGGACATCCAGAAATCAACGCGTTGGTTGTCTGACAGAACTCCACCACGCCTAACGCACTCTTTCCACCTGACCTCATCCTCCGAGTCAAGCAAATCATTGAATGATTTGCATGTCCGCGAGCAATTAACCAAGTCACGGAAATTCAAAAAACGATGGCTTGATCTGAGGACACTACTAGTGCATGCAAAGGATTCGATTCTTTCAACTTGAAAGTCTGACGTCGACGTTTTTTCATCATAATCAGAAGAGAGGTCACTTGCAACTGAACAAGTGCTGTCCGAAAATCGCTGGCGCATCATTTGAAAATCGCTGTCTCTGTCATTATCAACTTCTTGCTGCATTTCCTGCACTCTGACTGGTGTTTTATTGCCAACAGTAAGAGCCTTCACAATCTCTTCTTCATTTTTGTCTGCTGATGAGGTCCTTTCTAGTGGGGAAGTCACGTCTTTTTTCTTCTTTACAATTGATGAGAGTAGAGACTCCACCTTGTTGCTGAAAGCGGTTATCTCCCTCTCAATCATCTTCATTGGAGTTGATGGAGTTGATGAAGAATTTTGAATTGGGTCAATGTGAGCAGCTCCGTAGGGTGTATTTTGTTCAGTGAGACTGGTAGGGGTGGTATTTGCTTGATTCACAGGTTGCCTGCGAAGAAAAAAGTCCATTATGACGCATTCAACTCCGCGAAGGAGTTTCAATGAATTGTGATGTGTGCCGAAAAACACGCGGGAGAGAGAATCTCGAGGAATTTGAATTAGATTGATGTTTGATACTTTGAAGAAATTCGTGACTGCATCGATAACCTTGCTACAACTTTGCGGGGTTTTATTTCAAAAATTAGATGTAGAAAATGTGTGGAGCAACCACACCGGGTGATGCATATGCATAAAATCGAGAAGAGAGACTAACAAATAGGAAATAATCAAAGAGAACGAATAGTGTTGTGTTTGTTTGCCTTAATTCGGGTGCGGGTGATAGGAAATACTCAAAGAGAACGAATAGTGCTGTGTTTGTTTGCCTTAATTCGGGTGCGGGTGATGGTGCCCTGGAGCTGGAAATACCCAACCTTAAGTAGTACTCTGTTTCTCCATCCCCACCATTACAGCCGTCTCCACAGCTACACCCAAAACGACTTTACCCACAATAAATCCTGTTACTCTCCCCATTGCCCCGACTTCGATGACACCGCCACAAGCGGGACACAAAAATAGCCTGTCCCCTTCCTCTGGAGCATGTAAAATAGTTTTGACACTGTTCTTGATGCAATGAGGGCAGATCAACGTCGTTCGATTGTAACGCTTCTTTAGCTGAGTCACAGCGTCATTGCATTTCAATGCAACCTCGGATATAACAGAGGAGAGCCTCACCTGCATATCGTCATCTTTCTCTCCCTGAGACCTTACTGCCGCCTCACTGGCAGCCTCCCTAGCAGTAGCTTCCCTTGCAGCCACCCTCTTTTCGTTTGTTTCATCAGTGTCAGCGACTGTCGGCAAATTCGCCAAGGCTGCAAACTTGTCTACGATAGTTTCGACAATGGACCCAGAAGAAGATCGGCGGATATGTTTGGGCTGTTCATCTTCGTCTGAATGAACCCCCTCCAATTTTGTCTGCTCTCGAAAAATAAATGTTTCGTCGTTCCTCTCCTGCGCGTCGTTCCTCTCCTGCGTGGGTGTTTGTGTCATTTTGGTCGAAGTTTGAGTAGTGTGTGAGAGTAGGGTAGGGGAGAGAGTCCTCGGATCTTTCAAGAAATCTGTCAAATAAAATAATACTGGAAATTCTGACTGAGCACAAATCTCAAGTTCTTTTTGGGAAATTACCACACAAGTTCAACATTTTGAGTTTTGAAAGTGCGCCAATGCTATCCTTTTTTTCCTTTCCTTTTGAGAGATGAGCTGGGCTGGTGTGAAGAAAAATTCAAGATAAATCACGTCTTTTTATTTGTCTTTACTACAATCTCTGAAGAGCCAATCTGCAAGCCAGTTCCCGAGGATTTTGTCTGGGTCCGATTTCTCCCTATGTTTCTGGAACTCATGGACAGGGTATCTTTCTCTCAGCTTGTGCTTAAGCCTCTGTCTTTCGGCCTCGTCTCTTGGCAGTAAGATCTTTGACCAGTGAGGCGCCCCAAATTTGGGGAGAATGTCGTAAACCATTGGGGTGTAGATGTCGGCAAAGTAGCGTGAAATTTCGTTCCTGAGTCTGTTTCCCCTAGGCTGATATTTTCCCCTGTCTCCTCCGACACTTGTATTACTTCCATTCTCGTTCAAGCCCTCCTCAACCTCTACCTCCTCCTCCAGAGGCAAGTACATGATGACTCCAACCCAACAAAAGAGTTCCCTCCCTTTCTTCCCAAAGGGCACCTTTTCTCCATCTTGGCCGTGCACAACACTGGCAGGTGAGAAGAGCTGACGAGAACCCCGGGTCCACCGCTGTTCGATTGGTCCGGGGGCGGGAATGGACCGTCTGTCGATCTCGTCAAGCAGCTTAATGAGAAAATCGACATCAGTTCGGGTCTCTCCGTCCTCCACGACCACGGGGAAGCAGACTTCCAGGACCTCCTGACTACCACCGCAATCGAACTGTAGAACTTCCTCGTTCCAGCCGACCCGAGATGTGCCGCGCGAACCATTGGTAATTCCCTGCCAGTAATTACCTTCGGCTGTGTTCACAGATTTGATGTGGGCAGGGGAGAGAGGATGAGCAAGGGGAGAGGTGAGTGCGAGTTGGCGTAGGTCAGCGAAGGAAAGCTACAGAGAAGAGAGGGGGTCAGTAAGAGTCAGAGTAAGAGTCGAGTAGAGAAGAGCAGAGAAGAGCAGAGTAAGAGTCAGAAAGAGTCAGTCAGTCAGAGTGAAGGCATGATAAGATAAGTGAAGAGTCAGTTGAATGACCCGCACATAATTTGCACAAATTGCAATAAAAAATCTCACCGATTCATCAACCTCAGTATTTGGGTTAAGTTCCCTAGCAAGTTTGAGAAGGTCTTTTTTGGCCTCAGTCTCGTCTCCACTAGTGCTGCTACACTCCGTGTCGACTGTGACCTCGTTTCCAACCACTACAATCACCTTGTCTTCCCCGGGAATCCACATGAAACGAACGTGATCATTTTTTCCCACGATGTCGTCGTTAAGTAAGCTCACAGCTTCTGAACGGGTGAGGGTGTAGGTCTTCTCGTGGATTTTGTAGCGCGGCCGGAGTGCAAGAGTCAGAGAAGTTAGGATCGATAAGGAACCCATATTCAGGACACTCTTGTCAAAGTCTGGTGAACTTGGATTCAATTTGGTGGCTGTTTTGTCCGATTTTGCAGAGGAAGGATTAAGAACCTCACACTGAGAATATAAGATTGGATTGGGATAGTTAGGTAAATGTTGACGAGTCCGAGTCCATGCACGAGTCCATGCACGCACGAGTCCATGCTCAAGATACCCAAACCTCACCTCTTCTACGAAAGTGTCCCCCGTACCCACCCCACCCCCGCTCCCATGGGCCCCAACCCCGACAAAACCGCCAAGGCTCTGCTGATCAATGCTGGCCAAATTCTTCATCGTCAATCCAAATGGCTTCACCGCGTCGAGAAGATCGGACACAGATATGTTCGGAGGGGCGGTGCAGAGCGTTTCACGCGGGTTGTTCGGGTTGATGGTGAGCAGAAGGGAGCCGTTGTCGAGGGGAATGCTGAGTCCTTCACCTTCGGGTTGTGGAAAGGTCATTTCGCGGAGGGTGATGACTTTGTCAAAGGGATTCAAAGCTGTGTTTGCATCCTCATCACAGGTATTGGATCCCCCAAAAGGAGCCACCCGTGGGGACGAAGCCGGAGATTCTGCAGACTCTGATTGAGATGCCGAGGAGTGGGAATCAATGAAACCAACTCCGTTCGGGGAAAGCATATTCCCGACAACTCGGCACGTCATTCCTTTCTTCTCAATACCAGTCGCCTTCAATGCTCTCGATGTTTTGCTACAATCTTCGAGCATAGAGCGAAGAGAAAGGAGGGTAGTAGGGGAGAGGATTGAGGACGTGGGGAGACGAAGGTGAGATGTGCCAGACCAATTTGACAGGGTGGTTTTTTCGTCCAGGCGGCTGGGTGAGTCATCGCAGTGAACGTTACGGATAGGCAAGAGGTGACTCAGAGCAACACGAGCCTGACGCATCATTCGCAGAAGACAAAGAGTAGAAATCCAAGATATTTTGAGGTATTTAGAGGATGATGACGTCAAGAAAATGTAGGAAAGTCAAAATTGTACTGGCTTTTCTAGACTGTTCCTTCTCCCTCTCTTCTGGAAGTTACCAAGAGAAACGAACAAACAAAGAAAACAAGAACCAAAATAGACGACGACAAATGAATACATTTTTTTTTTGGTCAAAATCGCCCCCTCGCACTTTATTGCTGCAATATTATCGCATCCAGGCTATATTCTAATTATCTCAAGAGCGTCGAAGAATTTTCACGAGGAAATACACTAAATTTAAGCTTCACCGCAGTCCGACTCGCATTCTCTCTTCTCCCTCTCCATCCCTCGCATGGCTGCTGTTGACGATTCCAAAACGCAGAAGGCATCTGTTGATGATTCCGAGCGACCTGAATCGCTCTTAGATCGTGCCTCTTGGTTCTCGAATTGGGTTTACACCTGGCCCTTTGAAACTCTGAAGCTTGGCCTGACAAAGACTCTGACTCCGAATGATCTCCCAAAGCTCTCGCACCAAGACAAATCGGTAAGCCTGACAAACCATTTCGAGGGTAAGTGGAGAGACGAGTTAAAGCAGAAGGCGAAACCTAGCTTTCGTCGTGTCCTTTTGAAGGATTATTGGGATTTTAGTCTTTTCCTTCAACCTCTCCTCATAACGGAGGAAGCATGTCTCATAGCACAATCGATTCTTCTCGGGTCCCTGATCACCTCTTTCTCGGAATTCAATGATGCTCAAAAAAATAATCTACCCACTGACGCGAAGAAGGGCTTCGTTATTGCGGGAGGTATGATACTGTGTGCGTTGGGAGCTCTGCTTGCCCATCACAAGTATTTCTTCCTCACTTGGCGAAAGGGGATGCAGCTCAAGACTGGCTCCATCGGACTTATATTCCGCAAGGTACTGAGACTAAATTTTGGTGTGACCAGCGAAGCGAATGGAGGTGGCAAGGTGATCAATTTGGCAACGAATGATGTTGAGCGGTATATGCTTGCCTCCATATTTTTGCCTTACCTGTTTTACTCTCCTTTGGAGGCCATCGTTGTGCTATTCATTGGTATGAAATACGTCGGAAGATCGTTCGCCGTTGGGTGGGTAATTCTGATGATGGCAGTGCCATTACAGTGGTGGCTAAGCAAGAGGTTCGCTCAGGTTCGCAGCACTGTTGCACAGATCACAGACAAGCGCGTGCAACTGGTAGGGCAGGCTGTTGAAGGGTGCCGTGTGATGAAAATGAGCGGGTGGGAGAACAAATTCTCTCGCAAAATAGATGAGATCAGATCCCTTGAGGTCCTGCAAATTCAGAAATCTAACCGGCTCAGGTCGGCTAACGAGGCGATCTTCTTTGTGGTGAATGTGACGATCGTGCTGGTTACGTTCACTGCCCACGTCGAGATCTTCGACGAGCCGATAACCCCCACCATCGTCTTCACGTGTCTCACGCTGATCAACATTTTGCAGTTCAGGATGACTAAGTTCTTCAGCCTCGGCATCATGGGCGCGAGCGAGGTTCTCGTATCCATCTCTCGTATCCAGGCCTTCTTAGAGTACGAAGATTTTGTTGACACCACGAAGACGATGGCCGTCGAGGGTGAAGAGGGTGCGGACGGGGGTGACGCTGTGAGGTTTGTCGATTATACGGCTGCATGGAGCGCGTCTGACAAAGCCGTAATCGCCCTTAACAAGGTAAATGTCGTATTCGAGCGTAATCAGCTCCACTGCATTATAGGTCCTGTAGGGTCGGGAAAGTCAGCTTTTCTCTATTCTATCTTGAGCGAGCTTTGTGTTGTTGAGGGGAGAGTCGACATAGGTTTGGGGAGTGAGATTGGTTACGCTAGTCAAAAGCCATTTATAACATCCGGCACGTTGAGAGAGAATATTACCCTTGGCAAGGAAATAGCTGACAAGGAGTTTTACGACCGTGTAATCAAATCAGTTGGTTTGAACATCGACGTGGAGACGTTAAAGAATGGAGACCAGACGATCATTGGGGACCGTGGTGTAAACTTATCTGGTGGGCAGCGGGCACGCATCGGACTGGCAAGGATGTTGTACAGCCGGCCAAACGTGATCTTGCTGGACGATGTTTTATCTGCCGTGGATGTCAAGGTTGGAAAGATAATTTTCTATGATGCTATTGTTGGCATCGCACTGAAAGAGCTGAAGGCTACGATCCTTCTCGTTACGCACCAACATAACTTCTGCTCTGACCCCGTCGTGAAGAGCAACACGTTACTAGTCGAAGGGAAAATCGTGTGGAAGGGAAGTTACGATGAGTGTGCGGAGAAGTCGGAGGGAAAGATTAATGCCAAGCTCAGCGACAGTGAAAGCGATGTGGAAACTTCTGGAGCGGCCAGAACTCGTACACGCACACGTACTCGCAGTCGAAATAGAAGTGTAGGTAGTGGTGGTGAGCTTGATGCTGAATCAATTGATGTCGAGTTTGATGAAAACGATGATGTCAACGAGGAGGCATCATTGACGACTACCAAGAAAAATAGTTGTGACGATGATAATGAGAATAGCTCGTCTGATGCCAAGGCGCACAAAGAAGACCAAGAGAGCGGAGTGGTGAAGTTATCAACTCTGAAGGCGTACATGTCTAGCATGGGGCCTTGGTGGGCAACTGCCACGGTTGGAGTTGAGATGCTCGCCGGACAGGTCTTTATCGTTTTGAGTGTTTACCACCTAGGAGAGTGGGCTGACATGCCGTTTGAAGAGCAAAAAGAGCGCTCCAACATACTCAAGGTTTGGGTCTATGTTATTATCAGTATCGTGCTGAGTTTTCTCCGCACGTACACTACGTTCTACTACTTCATCAAGAGCGCCCAGAACCTGCATAATTCCATGACCCGGACCGTGCTTAGGGCGAAAGTGTCTTTTTTTGACACCAATCCCGTGGGTCGAATCCTGAATCGCTTTTCCGCGGACGTGGGGATCACGGACGACCAACTTCCTTCGACACTGTACGACTTCATCATGTGCGGTCTTATGTGCCTTGCTGCCATCACTACGGCTAGTATCGTCCTCCCCTCGACGCTCATCTGCATCCCTTTTTTGTTCTTCTACTTCAGAAGCCTTCGAAAAACGTATTTGAAATCATCACGCGAGATCAAGAGGATCGAGAGCGTCACCCGCAGCCCAATCTTCATTATGCTCCGGGAGGCCCTGAACGGTCTCCCGACCATCCGCAGCCTCTCCGGCGCCTCCTCGGTATTCTTAGAAAAATTTTCCCGCCTCCAGGACGAGAACACCTCAGCGATGTTCGCTTTCATCGCCTCCGCGCGCTGGCTCGGCATCCGCCTCGACTTCATCAGCTTCGTGGTGCTCTGCTTCGCGACCGTCGCGGCCGTCGTGTTTCACCAGCACGTCGACGCCGTCACGATCGACCCCGCCACCCTCGGACTCGCCCTCAGCTACCTTTTGCAGCTCGCGGGGCTGTTCCAGTGGGCCGTGAGACAGTCCGCGGAGACGGAGAATTTCTTCGTCTCCGTCGAGAGGATCGTTCAGTACACGAATTTGCCCCTCGAGGACGAGCTAAAGAAAGCGCTTGACGATGCCGACGAGCTCTTGAACTGGCCCAAGGGAGGTATCGAATTCAAGGACGTCTCGGCCCGTTATAGAACCGGCCTGGAACAGTCCTTGAAGGGCGTGAACCTTTCCATAAAGCCCGGCGAGAGGGTGGGCATCGTGGGAAGGACCGGGAGCGGAAAGTCGACCCTTCTACAGTGCCTGTTCAGAATTCTCGACGAAGTAGACGGTTCGATCTCAATCGACGGCGTCGACACCCGCGACCTCGGCCTCCACCGGCTCCGCGGCAGCATCGGCGTGATTCCCCAAGAGCCGACGCTCTTCAACTCGACTCTTCGGGACAATCTCGACCCGTTCTCGCACTACTCAGACTCGGAGATACACTCGGCGTTGGAGTGCGTGCAGATGTCGGAGGCCGCCTCGGCCGTGGGACTCTCGCACATGCTCACCTCCGGGGGGGGTAACTTCTCGGTGGGGCAGAGGCAACTGCTCTGCCTCGCGCGGGCGATCCTCCGCCGGTGCAGGGTGCTGGTCCTCGACGAGCCGACGGCGAACGTCGACGAGGTCACCGACGGGAGGCTGCAGAAGGCCGTCAAGGAGGTCTTCGGATCGAGCACGATTATCGCCGTGGCGCACAGGCTCGAGACGATCATCGACTACGACAGGATCGTCGTCATGGCAGAGGGGAGAGTCGTGGAGACGGGGACAGCGAAGGAACTGCTCGGGAGGAAGGGGGGGGCATTCGAGGGGATGGTGAGGGAGGTGGGGGGGGAGGGGGAGAAATTACTGAGGAGGAGGGCGGCGGGGGTCTCGGAGTAGGCGAGTGAAAACGATTTTGCTATTTTTGTTCGCACCTTGAAAACTTAGAATTATATAATATAATATTCTGGACAAAAAGGCATCGGTGCTTTGTATAAAAATATTGCGTTACATCCTTCTGTTACAATCAGTTTATAGATAGTATAATAGTATTGTATTAGTATTTTAAAGAGGGCTCACATCAGTTGGTGACAGGTGTCACAGTGACAGGTGTCACAGTGACAGGTGTCACAGTGGCAGGTGTCACAGTGACAGGTGTCACAGCCTGACATCCCCCTGATCCTCCTTTCCAGCATTCCCCCTTCCCCCCCCCTCGTCCTCGTCCTCGTCCTCGTCCTCGTCCTCGTCCTCGTCCTCGTCCCTCAGCCATTCGCTCCTCAGGCACTCCTCCGCCGTCGCCCTCCTCGACGTGCTGAACCTCAGGCACGGCTCGAGGAACTTGCTGATCTCCTCCGCGTCCCGTTCGTCGAACTTGTACTTCTCCACGAGCACGTCCCTCACCGGCCAGAAGTTCAGCTTCTTGATGTGCTTGAGGTCCCCGGACTTGGTGAAGAACTGCTTGGAGTACCGGCCGGAGTGCGCGACCTTCTTGGGGATCTTGCCGAGGAGCTCCTGGAACATGGCGAGGTGGTCCTCGTCCCTGTCGTAGTCGTCCCCGGCCCGAGGGTCGAACAGCATGTCCCCCGTTAGCATCTCGAATACGATGCAACCCAGGGACCATATGTCCGCGGACGTGTCGTAGGTTCCGCCGATTATTACCTCCGGGGAGCGGTACTGTCGGGTCTGGATGTCGGAGGAGAAGTGCTTGTGGGTCCAGCAGGCGTTGCCGAGGTCGACGATTGTGGAGGTGGAGGAGGAGAGGACGGCGGGGGAGCGGAGGAGGGAGGGGAGGGGAGGGGGGTGGGGTTGGGAGGAGGGGGGTGGGGAATGGGAATGGTGGGGGGAGGAAAAGGGGGGGGGGGGGGAGGTGGGGGAGGTGGAGGTGGAGGTGGAGGTGGAGGTAGAGGTGGAGGTGGAGGTTGACTTTTTGGGGGTAGGGACGCTTGAGCCATCCCCCTCCCCCTCCCCCTCCCCCTCCTCATCCTCATCCCCAAAATATCTCCTTATCCTAACATGAACCTCCCTCCTCCTCCCCTTAACCTCCCCCATCGTCGCTCCTCCCTTCCCTCCCCCGTCGTCCCCCTCCCCCCTCCCCAGCCCCAGGTCGTACCCGACGAGATCCCTCCTGCCGCCGAGGAGGTGCCCCATACCGCGACGACGACGACCGTCGCTCGGGTCGTCGTTGTGGGATTGGTAGAGGGGGTGGGACGTGAGCGCGTCCCCCTCCTCCCCCTCCTCTCCGTGGGGAACGCAGAGGAAGATCAGCGAGGGTAGCGCGTGCTCGAGGGTCGTTATGACCGCGTGTAGGTCGAATACGGGGCAGCGTAGTTTGTAGACGGTTGCTGTTGTTGTTGTCGGTGGTGGTGGTGGTGGTGGTGGTTGTGAGGGTTGTTGTTGTTGTTGTGGCGGTTGTGGGGGCGGTGGTGGGGAGGGGTGGGGAGGGAGG
>ERZ651776.2346-NODE-2346-length-20732-cov-4.300896_pt1 | contig 20732 bp, 15 predicted proteins | sample MGYA00514761_ERZ651776 | MGnify/ENA metagenome assembly ERZ651776 | reverse complement strand
CATCTTAAATGGAAAACACCAGACAGTACTGGGATTCATAAAACACGATGGTTTATGAATGAAGCTGGAGGAGATAGACCCTCTCGTAGTGTACGTAAGCGTACCAATGAATCAGGAGGAGTTGATGTAAAACCAGGTACGTACCGATTAGAAATGAGTTATGGAGATCAGACTAGTACCTCAACAATTACCGTGGAATCTGATCCTAGAATAGATGTGCCACAAAAAGCAATTAATGATGCATACGAAGTAGGAAAAACACTAGAAGGACTCACACAAACTGCCGCCGATGCTGTGAAGCAACTCGTAGAAAGCAAAACAATTGCCGAAGATTATAAAAAGATGCTTAAGAAAATTGATGAAGATGATGCACATAAAGACGATTTAAAAAGTATTGGAGAGATGGTTAAACGTATTGATGAGGTGATTGCGCTTTATTTAGGTAAAGAAGATAAACGTCAAGGAATCACACGTAACCCAGAAATGACTGTAATGCGTCGCATTGGTCTCGCTCGTGGGTATGCTGGAAGTCGTCCTAATGGATTAACAGCTACTGAAAACCTATTGATCCAGCAAGCTAAAGATCAGTTTCAAGCCGCACTTGAAACGACCAACACCTTCTTTACAGAAGAGTGGACACCATTCCAATCAAAACTAGAAGCACTGGATGTTAAGCCATTTAAGGAAATTAAACGTTTCCAAATGAATTAAAGCGCTCCCCTAACCCCTCCCAATAGGGAGGGGAATTTATATAATTAAAACCCTATCACATGAAAAAAGCATTCGTTTTAATCGTAGGTATATGTATGGTTTCTTTCTATTCTTGTAAGAAAGAGAAGAAAGAAGATGTATCCGTTACTAAAGTAATCGAGCAATACACCATTGAGCAATTTATGGATAATGAAAGTGCTTGGGCAAATGGGTTTTCTACTGATAATTCAAAAGTCTTAATAACGAGTAATCGTTCAGGGATCAATAATATATATACAATTCCTGCTAAAGGAGGAGAATTAACCCCAATTACGCAAAGCGATAGTAGTTCTATTTATGGAATTTCTTATTTCCCAAAAGATGATCGTATTCTTTTTAGAATGGATGGGAACGGTGATGAGGTTTATAAAATCTTTGTGAAAGATGGAAATGATATTAAAGCATTGACCCCACTAGAAAATGTAAGAACGGCTTTCAGAGGTTGGTCTAAAGATGGAGAACGTTTCTTTTACGGAAGTAATGAACGTGATCCACAATTTTTAGATCATTATGAAATGAACATGAATGACTACACGTCAAAGCTTGTTTATAAAGTGGAGAATGCACGTGATTTTAATGCGATGAGTGATGATGGAAAATACATCACATTGTCTGAAGCCATTAATACCAATGATAGCGACTTATATATTGTAAATACAGAAACGAAAGAGCAAAAGAAAGTAAACTCTGAACAAAGTAGTAACTCACATTTGGATTTTTCTCCAGATGGAAAGTCGCTTTACTTTTCTACAGATGCTGGTGCTGAAAATACCTACGTAGCAAGATATGATATTGCTACAGGCACCACAGAACGTATCACTAACAATACATGGGAAGTCCTCAGTTATTATTTCTCTTTTAATGGCACTTACAATGTGTTTTATACGAATGAAGATGCAAAAACAGTTCTTAGAGTTACTGAGGTGGCTACTGGAAAAACCATTGATTTTCCTGAAATCGATGGACAATCTATTGCCGGAGTTCGGTTTTCTAGAGATGAAACGATGGCAATACTAGAAGTAAGTAGTTCTGCAAAACCCTCAGATACATATTCGTATAATATGCAGACCAAAGAATATTATCAATTAACAGATGTATTAAATCAAGAAATTGACCCAGCTGATCTGGTAGAAGGGAAAGTTGTACGATTTAAGTCTTTTGACGGCGTTGAGATTCCTGCCATCTATTTCCAACCAAAACAAGCGAATGCAAACAACAAAGTTCCTGCTCTAGTACAAGTGCATGGAGGTCCTGGCGGACAATCTACACTTCGTTTCTCTTCTAATGTTCAATACCTTGTCAATCATGGCTATGCTGTACTTGCAGTAAACAACCGAGGAAGTAGTGGATATGGAAAAACGTTTTATCAAATGGACAATCAAAACCATGGAGATAAAGATTTGAAGGATTGCATTGCAGGAAAAAATTGGCTAGCACAACAAGACGTGATCGATGCTGATAAAATAGGAATCATGGGAGGTTCGTATGGTGGCTTTATGACCATGGCAGCACTAACAGCTGCTCCCGAAGAATTTAAGGTAGGCGTTAATTATTTTGGCGTCACCAATTGGGTGCGTACCTTAAAAAGTATCCCGCCGTGGTGGGCGTCTTTTAAAGATGCGCTATATGACGAAATGGGCGATCCAAATACCGCAGATTCTATTCGACTAAAACAAATATCTCCTTTATTCCATACCGATAAAGTGACAAAACCACTTCTGGTACTGCAAGGTGCTCAAGATCCTAGAGTATTACAAGTAGAAAGTGATGAAATTGTAGAAGGCGTCCGAAAAAATGGCGTGCCTGTAGAATATGTCCTTTTTGAAGATGAAGGTCATGGGTTTGTCAAAAAGGAAAACCAAATCGAAGCTTCTAAAAAAGTAAAAGAATTTTTAGATCAATATTTAAAAGGAAGTACTAATACACTAGAAAAAACCGATCTTTAAGATTTACTTATAATTCATACCTCAATCTGAAGTATGAGAGCATTTCATATATGAAAAAAATATTCTTAGCACTTATTCTAGTAGCAACTACTGCAAGTACCGTACATTCGCAAAACAATGGAGAAAGCAGTCTTGGCGCTTGGTATATGCTCTTTACGACCAATCAAGTCTCTGAAAAATTAAGCATCCACGCCGAGGTACAATATCGTAACTATGAGTTTGCTGATAATTTCAATCAATTGTTACTCCGAACGGGATTAAATTATCATATTTCAGACAAAGCGATGGCAACTTTTGGCTATGCATATATTAGTACAGATCCTACCTTTGAAGATCCTGACGGTGAAGAAAATGTTGCTGAGCATCGTATTTATCAGCAATTTGTGCTTCGTAACTCGTTAGGAAAATTGAAGTTCTCACATCGGTATCGGTTAGAACAACGTTTTATAGATAATCCCCTTTCGGGAAATGACACGCAGCATCGTGCCCGTTATTTTTTAAGACTCACATATCCGCTTAGTGACAAGTGGTTTCTCACTGCGTATGACGAAATATTTATCAATCTACAAGATGACTTTTTTGGACAAAATCGCTTGTTTGGAGCTGTAGGCTACAACTTCTCTAAAAACCTGAGTACACAAGTTGGCTACCTTAAAAATGATTTTAACGTCAACACCTTTGATCGTTTTCAAATTGGATTCTTTGTAAAAACTGACTTGAGGAAGAAGAAAGAGGATGTAGATTAACGATTGGAGATCATTCATTTTAAAGGTTGCAAGCTGGAAGCATGAAATGAGAAGTTTTTTTGAGAAGAGATGAAAGAAAAGAGATTTTTTATATTCATAATTAGTGTTGATCGTTTTTAGCTTCCAGCTTCCAAGTCTCTTTTCTTTCATCTCTTCTCTATATTCTTTTTTGTCTGCTCTCTACTCTATAGCCTTTTTATCTATTTTCTAAGTTCTCTTTTCTCAATTAAAAACATTCAAACATATAAGGATACACTCTATTTTTTTGTTTCTTCGCGATGACAACAACCTAAGATATTATGAGCAATCTGAGAGAATTACAAAAAAGGAGTACGGTATGTGAATTATGTAGTCATGATGAAGGATTACAACCTTATACCGTAATTCCTAAAGAAGAGCAGATTCTTGTATGTACTCCTTGCGCAACACAGCTAGAAGATCCAGAAGCAATCGACTCCAATCACTGGCGATGTTTGAATGATAGTATGTGGAGCGAAGTAGATGCTGTAAAGGTTGTTGCTTGGCGTATGCTTCATCAACTTAAAAAAGAAGGATGGCCTCAGGATTTACTCGATATGATGTATCTGGAAGAGGAGGTTCAACAGTGGGCTGAGGCTACTGGAGACCATATTATAGAAGATGAAAATACTATCATTCATAAAGATTTAAATGGTACCAGACTTTCTCAAGGAGACAGTGTGGTACTCATTAAAGATCTGGATGTCAAAGGCGCGAATTTTACAGCCAAACGTGGTGCATTTATGCGTAATATTTCATTGGTTCACGATAATGCTGAGCATATTGAAGGAAGAATTAACGGACAGCAAGTGGTGATTGTTACGAAATATGTAAAGAAGAGTTCGTAGCCATAGGATTTGTTATTTGTAGGGTACGCTTTCGCGAAAGCGTGTAAATAAAAAATCCTATACTATTTTAAATACTCTAAAAACGAATTGTAAAAAACAGAAGAGACTGCCTTTTTTTGACAGTCTCTTTTTGAATGTTATTTTATGTACACCTTTATATTTCTTAATCGAAATAGGAAGATATAGGCGCTGTATCCTCAAGACCTTCCGCATCATCCTCACGTAACAAAATGTAATAATAATCAAATCTTTGAGGAGAAGAAGGATCAGGAAGTACATCTTTAAAAGGACTTCCCACATATCTATATTCTCCAGGAAGAATAAGTCTTGCGCTCCAAGATAATGGACGTGTCAATGTGCCTACAATAGAATTCACGGCAGTTCCATTTCCTTTAAGACGTACGTGCATACTAACACCACCTCTGCTAGATTCAAAACCAGAAGGGATTAATACTTGATCTGTTTCTGAACTCCCTTCCATAGTCATGCCTAATCCTGTAATAGGAGTTCTTCCATCTGAACCTCCGCCATAGTTAATCAGTAAAGTGATTTTTCCTGATCCCATCTCTGTAAATTTTCCATCTTGAGTGTATATTTTATAACTACACACTTTTCGTACTTCGTTTACTTCAGTAGTATTTTGTTCTGTACTCATAATCTATTTATTTTTTATTATATAATACTATTTTCTAACGATATCTAAAGGAGCTACATCCAAATAGGCCATGGTTCCTGCGCGGCACAATTCACTACTATCAGATACAGCATTAAAGCTTACTCCTAGGATCATAAGTGCTGCTTTTGATTCAGGTTCATCATCAAAAGTGGCTATGTTTAATGTACAGCCTCCAATGGTTGATGTTGACTTAGAAAATAATTCCCACAAATTATTTACAATATGCTTATCGATATTTTCCTTGTCTTTAAAATCCGAATGCGCAATAGCAACTAGATTATCTACATATATGTACCCGCCATACAACATGGTAGTGATCTTTACGATAAACTTAAGTACACTTAAAATTTTTCCTGAAGGACCAGGGCTAAGAATACCGTATATATTCGCCCCGAGTGTAATCCAGTGTACTACCCATGCTCCATATTTCGTCACCATCGGAGTCCCATAAGGTGTATTACAAGTAATTCTGATCAGGTCTATAGGTAAATTCAAATACGGTGGTATAGCTCCTCCAGATAGCGTACTTACGATGGTAAGAGGGCTTTCTAACACATTTAAAATACCATTTGTAATTCCTTTTATATGTGATAAGTCTTTATAAACCCTCATCGGCATTTTTCCTTCTTCTAAGGTTTTGAAAAGAGCTTCTCTATTAAGGTGCTCCATACCACCTGTATCTGAAAAAGGAGCCCGATTTGTCACCATTTTAAATACCAACGTTGTAGGAATCGCCATGACTAACATGAAGAAATTTACTAGGTTTAATCTTCTACTTTGGACAGGTAGATTTTCTCCACCCCCTAATTGAATTATTAAATCAAATAACCCACTTATATAGGAGTTTGGGATCATTTCTTCAAATAGAATTCGCTCAAATATTTTAAAGATATCTCCTACGATATCAAACAAAACACCTACAAGTACTTTTCCTCCACTTGCTAATTTATCGAGCAAATGCTCAATACTTTTATACAAATTAGCAGGGTTCGCTATCCTGCCTTGAAACATTCTTTGAACATTGTTTATAATACTTACTAAGTCATTGATTACTCCTTCTATCCACCCCTCTAAATCTTTAAGATGTTGTTCCCAATCAATTCCCGCTTCAGTTAATTTCTGTTTGATCTCCTCTAAAAATATATCTACATCTAAATTAAGAGCAGGCGCAATGAGTACTCCTGTTTCATTATTCTGTTTAATCAAACCTCCATTTTGTAATTGAAATAGACCAAAATTTCCTCCTGGGCTTGTATGTGTCATGCTTGTTGCCTTTGTAGCTTCAGGACGTTCATGCTGCCTCCCATTTTTTTGATGATTGTCAATACTATATTTTAAATCTGAATCTGCTTCTAATTTTCCAAAGGATTTTTTGATCTCGCCACGAATATTCTCAATTAATGTTTCTGCTCCCTCTTTTAACTCCTGTACTCTATGTTCTCCCTGTTTAAAACTTTGATATGCTATATTAGAATATACACTATAGGTGGTTATCACATCCTTCCAGCTAAAAAGAAAACCTATCCATTTAAAAATAGCATCTAGATCAATACCTAACCCTTGTTTCAAGATAGTTTTAAATGCTTGATATATTTGGGCAGCTGTTTTTACCACAAAACGAAACATTTCTTCTCCGATTTTTATTGCAAAATGCCAAACGCCTTCTATATTTTTAACAATAAAACAAATAGTATCGGATATTGCTTTTTCAGCCCATCGAAGTGCATCAGAAGCTACAGAGTTTAATGCATCCCAAAACCAGTTTCCATAGATATCTGCTAATGCTTCATCGCCTTCTATATAACTTGCTTGACCATTCGCTATACATAATCGCCAAGTGTTTACAGGATCAACGTCGCCCGTAAATTGAATCAATTCACCACGATCTAGCATCATTGCTAAATCAATTTGTTGAACATTTGCTGTGGCTTTGAAAACAGGTCCTATGTTCTGCTTATGTGTTTCTGGAATGAGACTCTCTTGTGTATTCTGATCTACCAAATCACGTTCTAAATCTTCTTCATTATTATAAGAATGTAATTTGTTGTGTAATTTTGTGGAAGGATTCACATTTAGAATATCTTCAAAATAAGAACTTGTTAGGATTAATTTTGGAATACTTGGCGTACCCGTCTGATTTACAATAGTAATCTTACCATTCATATCTGGATATACTAAGGTATCCTTGTGAGGAAGTAAACGCTCATGTTTTCCATTTATAAGCACTTCTATTGACTCTTCACATCGTAAGGTGAAACTAGGGCGAACAAACTCATTATGCTTCTCACTGTTGAACGCTTGACCATTTTGCCTGTGAATATTGATCTGTGTTGTTGAAGAATTTATTTCATTGATTATTGTCTTCTCGTTGGGAATTGGAATATTCTTTTCATGCCATCCGCTTGTACTGTGCTCAAAACGAGACATTTTATTTTCTCTGTCAATAAGAATTAATGATTCTCCGTGTCCATCCCAACCGAGCGTGGGATGAAATTCTTTAAGATCTTTATGAATAGGCACTGGGCTTAGATACTCAGGGTTTGCGATATAAGTATTTAATGTATTTATATCAAGCTTACGACGTAATCGATAGAGAATACCTTCCTGAGTAAGCGTCAGTAAAGTTACTTCCTTATGGTCACTAACCGTAAAAAGTTGTTGAATACCTTTGAGTTCATTTTCTTTAGTAAGACGGATGGGCTGATTTGTAGCTGCAATGCTTTTCCCTAAACTTTCGGCTTTATGTACCCAAAGTCCGTCACCTCCAAGGTAAAGGTCGGTATGCTCATCATCATTTGACAGTGCGGAATCCATAGAGCCAATTCCACCTGGGGGCTTGATCAATTCTCGACGTATGGTTTGCATCCCTCCATCTACATCTACTAAAACATTAAGACTTAATGTCTCAATATTGTCTCGCTCAACTAAAGCATATACGCCATACCCATCAATACTTTGCATGGGAGCAATCGCTTTAAGATTAGCTGCTGTAGTCGTTAAAGTAAATTCATACCATTTAGCTTCAGGAGTACCTAAACCTGCTGACTTCCAGAAATAATACTTTAAATCTCCCTGATGAAGTGTGCAAACTACTTCAAGGGGCTCATAACTATCTCCATTATCTAAGTTGAGTGCTGCAGTTCCTACCAGAATTTTCTGGGCTTTTCCTGAAAGAAATCCACGGCTTTCAAACCTATTTATGCGCTCTAAAAAGCCTTCATCTATCTTATTAGAGATAGAACCTGATGTCAACAAATGACTTGTATCTTTCTCTTTTTCGTAAATTTCTAGAAGTAGTTTGAAATGTCCTGACTTTGTCTGACCTACTTCAAAAGTAGTAATACTTAGGTTATTCCTATCTGGAAAATGTTTTTTAAATAATTTGTCTGAAATGTTTATTGTTTCCCATTCTTCCTTTCCTTGTTCAAAAGAAGGTAATTTATAAGCAAGCGCTAATTGGTTTTCATCATTTAAGAAAAAAACCATTGGAAAGCCTTCTGAGTCTTTAATCGTTCTCAAATTTTTTCTAGCAATAGGTTCTGGGTGTGCACCAGGGCTGTATTGCTTCATCAGGTCTGAGTTTACTGTAATATTGAGTTGGTCATTTGCACCATCTATTCTAGAAGGAATGTTAAAGAGGTGGTCGTGTTTGTGAGTTTTATAAATTTCCATTTTATGACTGTTTTTTTTTAGTTATTGTAGTTAAAATATGTTCTGAGATTATTGAATGAGCGGTAATACATCATACTTGGAGATGATAATCGAAAATCATTACTAGTAGGAAAAAAAACAGGTGTAGCACGATTGCGCCAATGTTTCGGATCAAAAATGGTACGTTCGGGACCATGATACTTTAGAAAAAATCGTGAAACTTGTCCAAAATGCTTCCCTTCAGATGTTGTTTGTTTGTCTGCGAAACGGATATAAGCTTGATAATCGCTTTCATTGGAAATCTCGGGCCACGCATGTTTATTACGTGAAAATTCAGGATCATCATAAAAAAAGAAATGACGACCGTCATGAATTGTTAGATACAAGACGAGTTTAGCTTTCATATCGGATTGTGCTGGATAACGTCTTGCTGTCGCATGACGAATAATAGAACCATTGATATCTACCTTTACACAATGCCCATGTTTAGGATGGTTAAAATCAATTGCTTCAAAGGTATATGCATTGACCGTTGAGAAAGAATACGGGAGTCCACTTTGTAATATTCCTTTTCTTACTTCGGTATGAAATGAAGTTCCCCATTTTCCTGGAGCTATTTGTTTAAAATCCCATTGGGTAGGATGACTCCCATTTTGTAACCGGATAATATAATTTAAGGAATCAATAAAGCCCTTCATAATAAAATGGGACTGAGAATAGCGGAGGATTCCTCCTGCATCATTTGGATGATCTGTGCCATTGAAATTTGGTGTGTAATACAGCTTTCCGCGCGGGTCATTATCATCTCTGAGGAATTCTTCTGCTGGAGCTGGCTGGTGTAAAGACATCGCCATAAAATTGAGTAAACTATCTTGAGGGCGTTCTTTGTTATAGGTAAGCGAATGATGCAGCTTACTTCCCCAAAACATATGCTCTGGGTTGCTATACTGATAATTTTCTGGAACCTGAGGACTCAAAGCTAGGATATTTTGAGTCTTCATGAGTCCTGTTATGTTGTAGTACGTATCTAACAACTCAAGGAGAATACTTTTATCACGCTGAGTCATATTTCCCGGAAGGGAACTCATACTAAGATCGGCAAGTTCACTTAGTCTGTCTTTTGTAAAAGTGAAGTAAAGCTTTTTAATTTGTAGTTCTTCCCATTTACTAAGTTCTCCAATATGGGCTTTTATGGAGTCTTCAAGATGACAAGATTCTGGTGACCAATCCGCTTCCTGAATTTCTTTCTGGACTAATGTGCTGAGATAAAGAATTTCCCAATTAGAGGGTGTTATATTTTCGTAGGTATGGTCTTCTCCAACAAACTTATTTACTTTAAAATTAACACCAATATAGGCTCTTTGTTTTTTCTGTTCTGGTTCTGCCAACAATTGAATTTTATGGGGTAATAAAGAAGCTTTCAACCCATAATTTTCGTCTTTTACATCAATGTCTTTAGTCGGTTTTGGGATTCTACGATGTAAAGCTGAAAATTGACTGTTAAGGGTTAATTGTCTGACGGAAACAACCATATTAAATCCGCCCAAATCATACTTTTGATCTGAAATAGTCATAAGATAATGAGGTATTTATGTTAAAAATGAGATGTACTAAAAGTGAATTTAGCGTTGTTATACTTTGGTATAGTTCTTAAAAAACTGCTTCTTATAAGGATAGTAAGAGATTTTAAAATCTAGTCTTTTTTGTGAACTACTAGATCAGTTACAGAGTCGCTTTACAATTGTAGCATACACGACACTTCTGTGCGTTTTTCTGGTGATCCATGTTGATTCTTTACGTTGTCTGCTCATCATAAAAAGATTTAATTACTATGAATACAAAGCAAAAGGATTTGAGGTACAAAACATAGGATGTATTTACCTCATTTGATCATTAGGGTAATTACACCTAATCGCAAAAAATTCATTATAGCATTGAAAATGAAAAGATTATCCTATAAAATAATCCTCAGGTTGGATGAGGTGGTGTTGTACGCTGTAGAGGACTAATCCTGCGGTATTCTTAACACCTGTCTTTAAAAGAATTCGGTTTTTATGTCCTTCTACGGTACGTTGGGTAATAAAAAGGCGCTCTCCAATTTCTTTGGCGGTGAGTTGAAGACAAATTAATTTTAAGACTTCGAGCTCTCTTTCTGAGAGTAGGTCTTGAGATTCTAAAGTTATTTTTGGAGTATTGCTAGAAAGTTGTTCTTTAATCACATCTATTTGTTCTGGCAAAAAATAATGCCCCTTGGTGTGTACTTCCTGTAGCACCTCTAGAAGCGTATCAGGAGCGATACCTTTAGGCAAGAATGCATTGGCACCCGACTTGAGCATAAACCCCATAAACGACCTTTTATAATGAGAGGACAAAACCACAATTTTTATACTCGAAAACTCTTTTTCGAGTATCGCCATCGTATCAATTCCATTCATTTTATCCATACGTAAATCGAGTAAAACTAGATCTGGAATCGTATTGGTATTTTTTAAGGCTTCTATGAAGTCAAGTCCGTTATGTGCAGTAATTGTAACCTGTATAGCAGCTTTTTCTTTAAAGAAATTTTTTAATAATTCGACGACGAGTTGATCGTCATCGACGATGGCTAGATGGCAAGGTGTTTTGTTCATGCGATAGGAAATTTTACGAGTAGTACTAAGCTTGTTCCATCTTCCTTTGAAGAGGTGAGTTTGTAGGTGCCATTTAAGAGTTGCATTCTGAGTTCTATGTTTCTAAGTCCGAGACCTTCTGGTTTTTCTATAGTTTTGAAGCCAACTCCGTTATCTGTGATTTTTAAGGCGATGTATTTTTTAGTTTCTCTCAGGGTGAATGCCATTTGGGTCGCCTTAGCATGTTTGATACAATTATTAATCACTTCTTGAATAATCCGTATCAATTGTAGCTTTACGTCTTTAGAAATTAAAAGAGACGATTCTTCTGTAATCGTTAAAATTACCGTGTAAAACTCTTTGAGTGGTAATACCATATCTCGAATCCATTCTGCCAAACTTGTTTCTTCTAGCAACGGAGGCGAAAGATCATGCGAAATCCTACGCGCTATGTCAATACTATCTTGAAGCATCTTTTTTGTATCAACTTCTGTACGCTGCGATGCTGATGCTAATAATATGATATTGAGCTTTCCAATAAGTTCGTCGTGAAGATCTGAGGCGATTCGCTCGCGTTCACGTTCTTGGACTTTGACACTAGAGTCGAGTAACTCTTTTTGATGTTTTATTTTTTCGGCACTTAATTTCTCTTGTGCTATGATCATTCGTTTTACGTGCATTTGTATAAATACAACAATCGCCACTCCTAAAAGTAATACGATTAAAAAAACGATTGTTATCCAGAGAACTAAGGTTTCTGAATCTTGCCATTGAGCCATAATTGAAACGTTAGAAAAATATAAAAAATTGGAGTTGCTATAATATTAATCAGTAAAATCGAAAAAACCACATTATAAGGAGTATTTACAAGAAAATTTGTTGTTAAAAATAAGAGTGTATTTACTAAAAAAAATAATAAGACAACTCCATTAAAACGTAATATTTCTACCTTTACTATCACATCCTTTTTTAATACTTTCCAATAAAAATAGAGGCTCAAAAGAATAATCGTAAGTCCATCAAGAACTCTTCCGTATGAATTGAAACTTTGAATATCTAGAGGCTTTACAAAGATTATGTCTACAATAATTAAGAGGAGGAGAACTGCAATAACTGGTTTAAATGACCAATGATGTGTTTTAGATAATAATTTATAATATATCATTGAAAATATAAGTAGTTCTATAAATCCAAAAGCAGAAACAAGTATGAGATTATTATTAATTATAATATCTAGATACCTACTTGCTAGATCTGTAATAAATGCTGCAACTAAATAAAAATAAATATACTTACAGTAATCATTTAGTTTATTGAAAAATATCCCACCTATGATAACTCCTATAAAAGAAGTAACTGTTGGTAACAATAATAAAAGTTCTAGCCAAACATTAATTTCCAATTTCGTTAATTTTTAATTCCTGCTAGTTTCAATAAAAAGAAGTTTTCTTTATTTTTTTGACCAAATGGTGGAACTAGCCGCACCGTATTATAAAAAGTATCCGAAGTATCATCACTATTCGGGTAAATAATCGTACTACTTACCTTATCCCATACGATCATATCCCCTACTAATGAGTTGATAGTATTGGGCGTTACTACCCCATCTTTCAATGCAAAAAACGCAATATACGTTCTATTATTTTTTAAATATTTTTTAGGAATGACAAACACCTGATGAAGCTCTTTATTTTGGTTTGAACGTGATTCTAGCCAATCTTCACAATGGTTTTCCCAATTCCTAATTCGCATTTTTGCTTCCTCAGGATCTACAATATCTTTTGGTATAGCTTCAGAAATTACAGGGATTTTTGCTACATGTTTATGGATGTCAGCTTGTTCTTTATGATCTTTGCTAGATGCGATTAATAGCATATTTAAGACATCAGACGTACCCTCTTTAACTACCGACAAATAGGCATGAATAAACTCTTCTTCTAAAAGTACAGCATCCGACAATTCAAATGTAAAGCAGTTTCCTAAGCTGAATAGTTTTTTCGTCAAAGAAACATCTTTTCTTGAGGTATCCCATTGTTTTATGGCTTCTGTTATTTCCTTTAGTTCCATTAGATAGTTATTTGATTAAAATATACACATACATTAAGTCGCATCTAAACTAGTATAAATAAGAAAGCTATGAAAATATTAAATGGACTAAATATTCTACATTAAAGAAATTTTCATGACAAAGTTTGTCTTGTAAAAAATAAAGGATATACGTTTACTATAGAGACACTGTTTGATTTCGCTTTCGCGAAAGCGTACAATGTATGTATCACATATCCACATAAAAAAATCAATCCATTCTTATCTGCATTACAAAAGGCGAAATTAAAAGTACTCTTGGGCTTATTTATTAATTTTACATAAGTTTCCCTATATCTAAAACACATCTAACTATCTAATTATCAATTAACACTAAATAACACCTTCTAAAATTTATTTGTTTTCATTGAATTCACTAGTTATTTTTTCCAAAATCACCTCTAAAGCCAGATTTACACTAGCTTTAGAGGTAATTTAAATATTACGTTAAAACCGTAATATCTTATAAACTAAATGTTTATATATAAGTTTTAACATAAAATTAACATAAAAGCTATATTTCCTACACGTTTTTTTGCATAATTTTAAGATGTATTTGTTGATCAACTTTTGCGATTATTTATTAACCTTTTAAAAACGCATATTATGAAAAAATTAATTTTATCCTTATGTTTTAGTCTTTGTTTATTAATGAGTTCTGTAGCAATGGCAAATGCTCCTGAAACTACATTGACTATGAGTACTACTGAAAGTGCACTATTTATTGAAAACAATAGAGAATCTATTGAATCAATAGAAATTGTTAGTGACGATGCTCGACCTTGTACAATCATTATTATAATCTTTGAAGACGGTTCAGGGCTTATCATTACCGACTGTTAGAAAATTAAAAACTTTTATTATTGCAGGGTCGCTACCTGCAATAATTTTAAAAACAAAGAATATGTTATTTTCATCCATTAAAAGAATTTCATACCTACTTTTTATTTTTCTTTCATGGCATCCATTGATTTCTCAAACCACAGAAGTACAGTATCAAGAAACTAGAAATATTGAAAATCAATTGAAACAAATTGATAATCCCGTAATTAAAGAACTCCTTATAAAGAAAATAGGAAAACCTGTGATGTTCACATTACTATATAGTAAAGGAGTGTCTAGTTACCAACCATATACAGGTACATTAGAGATGCCTGATGGGAGTACGACTGTCATTTCTGAAAATCCTAAAAGTAACAAAGTATATAAGAATTTAGATTCAAACGAATTTGTTAAAATAGCACATTTAATAGAAAAGACTGTTACTGTATCTGATCAGTTGATAGATTTTAAGTGGATTATTAAAGATGAAGTCGTATCTGTAGGAGACTATTCTTGTAAAATTGCAGAGGGTGTATACAATGAAAAGAAAATAACAGCATACTTCACAGATCAAATCAATATAAGTGAAGGACCAGATGTATATCAAGGCTTACCTGGTTTGATTGTAAAATTAGACACTTCGGATAAGACATATCTAGTGAAAGATATCATTATCAAAAAAGAAAATACTCAAATAGATATTCCTTCTTCAAAAGAATCTATTAATCGTATAGAATTCGAGAAATTAAAAAAAGAACAAATTGAGGAATTAAAGCGTGGCTTTGAGAATGCTAAAGTTATAAAGTCATAATAATTCGTTATGCATCTTTAAATACTATTTACTGAATAGTTACGTAAAACATCTATGTTCGCTCTTATTAGGATTATAAAGGGTAGTTCATGAAGTTTCTTTAAGAGAGGTGTTTTTTAAAGATATTCGAAGCTGACTATTATAAACAGCATCTAACATTGTTCAACTATTTACAAATCCCCTAACTTCCCAATCTCATTCTTCGCCAAATTAAACTCAGCAATCATCTCAGCAACAATCTGACCCGCAGGTTTAATATCATGAATCAATCCAGAGATTTGTCCGATTTCAAGTTCGCCGTCTTCTAAATCGCCTTCAAACATCCCGCGTTTGGCGCGAGCGCGTCCTAAGAGTTGTTTTAATTGTTCTGGAGTTGGAGACGTTTGATATAACTCGGCAAGTTGAGTATAGAACTTATTTTTAATCAAACGTACAGGAGCGAGTTCTTTTAAGGTGAGTACCGTATCACCTTCTTTAGCATCTACAATCGCTTGTTTAAATAATTGGTGTGCGCTGGATTCTTCACTGGCAGCAAATCGACTACCGACTTGTACACCATCGGCGCCCAAAACCATCGCAGCGAGCATACCCCTTCCAGTACCAATCCCGCCTGCGGCAATCAGAGGAATATCTAGTTGTTCCTTGACCATGGGAATCAATGTGAACGTTGTCGTCTCTTCCCGTCCGTTGTGACCTCCTGCTTCAAAACCTTCAGCAACAATCGCATCAACACCCGCCTCTTGTGCTTTGAGAGCAAACTTGACGCTACTGACTACGTGAACCACCTTGATATTATGTTTTTTAAGATGTGCCGTCCACAGTTTTGGATTGCCTGCACTCGTAAAAACAATAGGGACTTTATAATCCACTATGGTTTTCATGTGTTCCTCGATATTCGGATACAGCATCGGGATATTCACTCCAAAGGGTTTATCGGTGGCTTTTTTACATTTCTGTACGTGCTCCACCAATACTTCTGGATACATAGAGGCAGCGCCTATCAACCCAAGTCCGCCTGCATTACTCACGGCACTCGCTAATCGCCAACCGCTATTCCAAATCATCCCACCTTGTATGAGCGGATATTGTATACCAAATAAATCTGTAATGTTTCCCACTAGTTTTTGATGAGCTTTTGTGTTGTAGAAAATCCTTCCTCTTGTATTTGCACAATGTACACACCCGATGTCAGTCTGTCTATTGTCAACGCATTATCGGTTGCTGTGATGTCTTTTTGGAACACTTCTTTGCCTAATATATCATAGACAAAAACAGTTGCTTGAGAAGCGCCTTCTGGAAATTGTATTTGAACAATTGAATTTGCTGGATTGGGGGAGAGTGTATACGCTTTCGCGAAAGCGGACTCCTCCACACTCAACACACTGTTAAATGCATCTTCAAAATTTGGAATCCCATACCCCATCTGTGCCGTAGGGTTATTGAATAAATGTGCCGACTCCCGAACGATTTGCATCACCTCTGCATTGGTTAATTCTGGATAGGCTTGCCAAAAACTTGCCACAGCTCCTGCCATAATAGGCGAACTAAAACTCGTCCCATTACTCGTATCTATCGTTCCATTAGGTCTTATGACCGCACTACTTTGCCCTTTTGCCATCACATCTGGTTTGATTCTTCCATCACTCGAAGGTCCGATACTACTAAAATTGACATAATTGCCATTGCTATCTACAGCACCTACGGTAAGCACGCCTGGTGCATCTGCTGGAGCGCTAATCATTCCTGTACCCGAATTTCCCGCACTGGTCACCAATAGCATTCCTTTTTCAAAAGCAAGATTAGAACCTCTGGAAATAAAGGTAGTTTGCCCGTCCATATCTTCATAGGTATGGCTATAAGCGGGATTATCATACGTACGATAACCAAGCGAGGTATTAATCACATCTACACCTAAACTATCTGCACGCTCAGCGGCTTCTACCCAATAGGATTCTTCAACAGGGTTTTCACTATTCACATCTTCTGTACGGAAACAATATAAGAAAGCATCTGGTGCGGTTCCTACAAACTGATCTTGTATAAAGCCGACAATATTACTGGCGGTACGGGTACCGTGACTGCTATTGGCAAAGGCAAATTCATCATCAACTCGATCTACAAAATCATAACCGTCCAATAAGCGACCGTTATCACGGGTTCGTGCAAAACCAGCGTTGGTATCTATTCCTGGAAAACCAGAATCTAGCACCGCAACAATGATTCCGTCGCCTGTGAAGTCTTGTTGATGCAGAAAATCGGCATTTAACATAGTCACTTGATTTTCGGTAGCGCCATAGGTATATTCAATACGTTGTTGTGCTACGGGATCGTCTTTTATGAACCCAAATCCTTCTGAAGATCGTGTGAGACTATCATCTGCAAACTCAATCCCTGACACAAAAAATTCGCCTTCCATTTGTAAGTCTTCTAGCGCTTGGATGGCTTCTTCAGAACCACGTACGTGTACACAGTTCATCCATTTTGATTTAGCAAGTACGGTAATTCCAGCTTGTTCTTTGATAGCAGTAATGTAGGTTTCATTTACAGGAACATCTCTCTCGTCTATGGCTACGCCGTGCATTGCTTTACGATCGATGGCTTCTTGAGTCAAAATACTGATGGGATTTGCAATACTTTCTGCAACGTTTTGTTTATCTGTAAAAAACACCCATGCATCTTCTTGTGCAAAGGTCACAAATGGGATTAGTAGGAATACCCATGATAGAATTTTTTTCATTATTTGTAGTTTTTTATAAAGTTACGAAATTACTCCCGATCCTAAACATTCATTTCCGTGATGCCAAGCGACAAACTGTCCTTCAGCGATGGCAGTCTGTGGATGATCAAAAATCACATACATCCCTCCTTCTACCCGATATAAGGTTGCTTTTTCTAGTGGTTGTCTGTAACGGATTCGAGCTTCCACTTCCATAATTTCGTCTATAGCAAGGGTTAGATCTTCTCTAATCCAGTGAATTTCTTCTTCTTTCACAAAGAGTCCTTTGCGATATAAACCAGGATGGCTTTTGCCTTGTCCGGTGTAAATCACATTTTCATTAACGTCGGTTTCGATGACAAATAAAGGTTCGGTAGTACCTCCTACGGCGAGTCCTTTTCGTTGTCCTTTGGTAAAATAGTGGGCGCCTTGGTGTTTGGCGACGACTTTTCCGTCAGAAACACGGTATACGGGTTTTACTGCAAGTTGGGGTAAGTCCGCTTTCGCGAAAGCGTTGCTAGCCACATCCTCCCCTACCATCTGCGGTACAACTTCTTTAGGAATCTCCACAATCACCCCTTCTTTGGGACGTAATTGCTGTTGTAAAAAGTCAGGTAATCGCACTTTTCCAATAAAGCACAATCCCTGCGAATCTTTCTTACCAGCAGTGACCAAATCTTGCGCCAAGGCAATCTCACGAACTTCAGGCTTTTGAAGATGCCCGATAGGAAATAAGGTTTTTGCCAACTGTTCTTGTGACAACTGACATAAAAAGTACGACTGATCTTTATTGGCATCTGCTCCCGCGAGTAACTGATGGATTTCTTTACCGTCTTTGGTAAAGGTTGCTTTTTGGCAGTAATGTCCTGTCGCCACATAATCGGCACCAAGGCTTAATGCAATTTTCATAAATACATCAAACTTGATCTCACGATTACAAAGCACATCAGGGTTTGGGGTACGCCCCATCTCATACTCTTTGAACATATAATTGACGATACGTTCTCTATATTCTTCGCTTAAATCTACGGTTTGAAAAGGGATGCCGAGCTTATCTGCCACGAGCATCGCATCATTGCTATCATCTAACCACGGACATTCATCAGAAATTGTCACCGAATCATCATGCCAGTTTTTCATAAAAAGCCCAATGACGTTATATCCTTGCTCTTTTAATAGATAGGCAGTGACACTACTATCTACGCCTCCACTAAGTCCAACTACTACTGTTTTCATAATTCCTCTCCCCAACCCTCTCCAAAAGAGAGGGGTTTTATTCATCCCCGCGAAGGCGGGGATCTCGTATTATTAATTTTCTATGTTGTCTCGTACTTCGAAACCCTCTCTATGAAATCTTTTATGATCTATTTAATACGCTCCTGCCTACCGGCAGGCAGGTTCGCGAAAGCATTCTTAATTTCATCTAAAACACTGCAAAATTACGCAATTATTTACCGTTGTACTAGGCGTTATTTTGGAAGCTTTAATACTCGAATGCGTATGATTAAATTCAAGTAGAAAGTTTTAAGATATAATCCTTTATGGTAACCTCTTCTTAGGGTAAAATTTGCAATACTTTAAAACAGCGTTTCACTAAAAAAACAGCAGCTAGAAAAAACTAACTACTGTTTTGTAAAACTATTTTAAAGTCCCCCAACTTTATAATAGTAATTTTGATACCCCTAAAACGTATATTCTAATATCTATAAGATGAATTATTGAGCCTGTTTCGGGATATTACATCCCATGCCATTCCAAGCGTAACGACCTGCTGGCAAGGCTTCTTCAATAGTGATGAGTGGTAAAAACACTTCTGCGTCCATAGCTACTTCGCCTCCTTGTACATTTAATCCAAAAATACTTCGCAATTGATTAGCGCCTGTATTAGGAACACTTACCGCTGCATCTACTTGTTCTCTAGTGATAATGTCTCTTCCTGCATAGATTTTTGCCCATCGTTCGCCAACAGGAATACTGATTAATAATCCTTGATTCCCGTCACTTTCTTCGTGTACTAAGGTGGCTTCATCGATCATATCTTCGGCAGCCATTTTAGCATTGATTTCTTTATAATCGTATTTTGCATTGCCACTAAAGAGATTATTCATCATTTTAAGCTTCGCACCTTTGTTATAAATGCCTCCCATGTGTCCGTAGCCTAAGGCATTATTATACACATCGGCGGTTAGGTTGCTATCAAATGCCATAGCATCTCCTCCATAAGAAGCGATAGCGTCATGCTTCCAGGTAAATAAACAGGTATTATTGGTGATTGTAAAATGTGGAATCACAGAAGCATCAGAACCTACATAGCCTGTACGCGCATGAATCCCATATCCAGTATTATTGATGGTAAAGTTATTTTTTATAACTCCTTTTCCTCCTTTAAATACTCGTACTGAGATTGCGCCTTCTGTAGGTGCTGTGTTCATCACCACACAATTTTGCACCGTCACATTGGTATAATGGCTAGCCACAATAACAATTCCACCAGATTCTGGTGATGGATTTTGCTGTGATGCAGGGCTGGCTTTACGACGTATGGCTAAATTTTCATTTTTATGATATCTGTTGCGAGGACCGTTATCTACAATAATACCAGCTACGACAATATTTGATCCCGTAGATTTCTGCCCGTTACTTTCTCGTTGTTGATCGGTACGGATATAAATTCTGGGATCTGTCAATTTCATATATTCATTAACTCCTGTAAAAATTGTTTTATGGGCGTCCCAAGGATCTCTGGTGGAAAATGTCACATCATATCCTCCATAAATTTGAACGGGTACATTGATCTCATCGGCACCTCTTTTTCCTTTACTCATATATACTCCTTCTGCAATATGAATACGATCATTAGGTTTTAGTAAGTGAATGATGTTTCCTAAATCTTTTGCTGGGCGTTCTTTGGTTCCTAATTTACCAGAACCTGTTGTTATACTCACATACCAATCTCTTCCTTCATTTGCAAAGTTAGGAGAGGTTTGTGCGCTTACTGTAAAATACGTTAGGAGTAAAAAGCAAAGTGAGAAATGTTTGAGTTGTTTTTTCATT
>ERZ651776.2342-NODE-2342-length-20769-cov-4.556495_pt1 | contig 20769 bp, 15 predicted proteins | sample MGYA00514761_ERZ651776 | MGnify/ENA metagenome assembly ERZ651776 | reverse complement strand
GATCCAGCTCCTGGCGGCCTTCAGGTGCGACCGTAGCACGTTCAGCGACTCCGCGCTGCAGCTGAGCCTGTCCCCCGCGTCCACCAGGGACTTGGCGATCTCCACGTTCGCCGTCTCCTCCCCCGACAGGACCAGGTCCACCTGCGCGACCCACTTCTCGGCCCTGTCGAGCTCGGAACCGATCTTCTTGCGAAGGGGGATCTTGTCGGGGAAGTTCTGACCTTCAGAGGCGAGGGCGCGGAGGACGCTTATGTCCTTGGGCTTCTCGGCCTCGAAGAAGTGCTGGGCCTTGGTGTACCATGTAAGGTAGGTTCGACGGTACTTGAGGAAGGATTTGAATTCGAGGAGCCAAGAGTACACCACTTTTAGCCAGGAGCGGGTTAGGTTATTTGTTGTGTTTGCGGTGGCGTCTGAGGCAGAGGCGGTGGCGGTGGCGGTGGTGGAGGCGGCAAATGCATTCTTCTTTGAAGGACTGGATGCTGGTGGGGACAATGGTGTCGAGAGAGCCTTTTCTTCCTTTGGCGAGGAGTCAACATCCATACCATCGTCGTCGTTATGGCCATCCTCACCACCCTCACCACCCTCACCACCCTCACCACCCTCCTCCACACCATCGGAATCGGATCCCTCCCCGTCCCACTCCTCCTCGTCCCTGAAGGGGCTCAGGTCCCACCCCGCGCTCTCCAGCACCTCGATCCCCGCCTCGTAGAAGTCGTCGACGTCCGCGAAGACGTTGTCGTCGAGGAGCTGGTTCCCGAGGGACGCCAGGTCGCGGGCGTGAGAGCACCAGTCGACGATGGCGTTGAAGCGCTCGGCGATCTCCTCTTCGGGGGTGTTTACCTCCATGCTGAAGGCGGAGTGGGTTACTTCCTTGAGCATCCTGGTGTAGTTGTTGTACTCTTCCTCTTCATCTTCCTCCTCCTCCTCCTCCTCCTCCTCCTCTTCACCTTCCTCCTCCTCCTCTTCCTCGGAGACTTTCTTCTCTTCCTTCACTTTGACCGTCTCATCCTTCATCTCCTCCCCTTCCTCAGCAGCCGCTCCCTTTTCGGCGGTCTCGCACTCCATTCCTGGTTCTATTTTCACAGGCGAAGTTGGTGTAGGAGTCGAGGCGGTCGCAGCGACAGCCGCCTCGTCGCTAGCTGCTGTCTTGTTCTCACCCGATGCAGGGGGCGTTTCACCCTCGGCTGCATTACCCGTCGACTTCGCGCCACCGGGAGACTTCGCTCCACCGGGGGACTTCGATCCCCCCCTCCCTCTCCCAGTGCTGCTGCTGTTCCACTTGCCCAAAAGAGTCGTCCCCTTCTTCAAACACTCGACGATATTTTCCTGAGGCTTGGTGATGAACTCCTCCATCTTTCCCGATATGACGACAAGGCTCTTCATCGCGCCGACTCTCCAGGCTGCGATCCTCTCCCTCTGGCTCGTCACGCGCTCCAAATCGTGCGAGAACTGAATGGGGAAGGTCACGGCCTGCGAGATGAGCTCTTCCATCTCATCGAAGGGCGCTTTGGCCTTGCTCGCGAGCTTCTCCCCCTCCTTCATCCGCTTGCTCCTGGCTCGGACGGGGCACACGACCTTGATGCGGCTGAGCCACCTGTTGAGCTTTTCGATGATGACCTTGAGCTCGTGGGCCTCGTGCAGCTCCACCTTGTTCTTTTTGGTCGCGGCGAGGGCGGCGGAGATCTTAGCAATGGTCAGGCCGTTGTTGGCGGACTCGGAGTCGGAGGAGTCACTGCCCTCATTTCTGTCGTCGTCTTTGTTGGCGTTCGGAGATTTTTCGTTGTTCTCGTTCTCGTTCTCGTTCTCGTCGTCTTTTTCTCCGCCTTCGGCGTCTCCCTTCTTATCCTCCTCTTCGTCCTCGCTGCTCTCCTCCGGCAAGACGACCTCATTCGCAACCTTGATGCATCCTTTATTCTTGACGATCTGGTAGGTCTTCAAGAGCTTTTGAAGCTCCTCCAGGCTATGGCTGACAGTGACGCGGCAGTCGGTAAGAAGCTCATAATGAGCGATGAGCCAGCGGATATTCCTCGAAAGGACCTCCCTGGTAGTTTTAATTTCCGAGGAAAAGTCGATTTTGAACGACTCGGAGGTGGAAAGGAGGGCAAGGAAATCATTGACGCCGCACCGTTTCTTTCCCGTCGAACCGGAGTCAAAACGGTTATTGCAGAGCTCGCGGAACTTGATCATCCAGTTCTCACCGTCCGCAACGACTTCTTTCAGGGGCTCCTCGAGAGGGAGCTCCCACGCTTCAATGTCCTCCTCCGACGGGAGGGGTAAGTCCTCCCTCAGCACGCGAGCTTCCTTCATCTTCTTTTTGAGCTTGGGGAGCGTCTGATAGGTGGTCAAAACCTTCTCAACTTCTTTCGTCCAAAGCATACCACCGACTTCTCCCTGCAGAGCATAATATTCGGTGATGTGCACATTGACTTCCGATCCCTCGTCGCGCAATTTTATCAAGGCCTCGCGCTTGTCCGTTTTCAGTTCCTCCCTCATATTCTTCATCCACTGCTTCAAATCCACCTCGCCGTCGGCGTCAATAGGAGGAGGGATGACCTTCTTCAACTTTGCATTCCACTGGTCGCTTTGCGTCACCTTCTCTCTCAGGCGGTCAACAAGGCCCGGAATCTGTACGCTGGGGGCTGTATTAAATACTTCGATTAGCTCGGCGTAGGCAACCTTGTTCCTGCTCGCCCTGGTCGCGGCATCGCGCCAGCGCTCCACCTTATCGACAGTCTGGAACAAACTTGCACTCTCGTCCAAAATCAATCCAGACTTTTGGTATTCCGATAGGAGTTGCTTTAAATTCGTGAAGGTGAGCTCCGACTTGCCGCCGTTCTCAACCTCTCTCTTCCATTTACAAATCCTCTCCTTGATATCGACGCTCTTTTTGACCTTCTCGCTGAGCTTGAAAACAAGCTTGAGCTTTAAGGGGAGGTGCTCGCCCTCCTTGAGGAGAGTTTTTGCATTCTCGAGGGTTGCCTTGGAGGAGTTAATCATCTTCTCGTACTTCTTCTCGAACTCGGTGCAGACATGCAGGATTGCCTTGAGATACTCCACCTCCTCGACTTCGCATACGAGTAGTTCACTGCTCTCAACGAGCTTGCGGAGAGGCACGAGCGACACGCCGTCCGGAGAATCGCGCAAGGAGTCGTGGAGGGTGGCGAGGTACGTGCGCGATTTGTCAACATGGCCGATGATTCTCATGAGGCAAACTTGTATGTGCTGAGCCCAGTCCTCCCCCGGATTCGGATCCGGTGCCGGAAGCTCATAAGCAGAAGAAAGCAGCGAAAGCAAGTAGGCAAACTTGGGGCGAGGAGCGGAAATGTCGTTGATTTGGTGTAAAACTAACTCACAATCCGAGAGAATCGACTGCCAGCGAGCCTTCATTTCCATCTTGTCACCACCTCGCTTGGACCTACTGAGGGGGTCGCTGCTCATGATGATTGCAGATACATCAATATCTGTCATGTCGTTGGTAGTGGCAACGTTCGAAGGGTTGCTCTTGTTAAGAGCATTGCTCACAGTCGAGGCGTCTCGGACGAAGGGCATCGTGTTGGCGTAGAGGGAGGGGTTTTGCTGGTAGGCTCCAAAGAGAGAAGAGTTAGGACGCGCAAAAATCTGTTTCCAAGTCATGACAGATTCCTTGCCCGTTTTCTTTGTCACAGACAATCGGCCAACACCCTCCCGGCCGATGGAGATGTTGGTCAGGAGAGAGAGCATCGCAAGGGAAGAAGAACAGGCCTGCTGCTCCAGGTAGTGGAGCACATTCTCGTCGGACTCATCCGCGGCTATGTTCTTGATATTGTTGTTGTCTTTGGCATTATTGTTGTTGCTGTTGTTTTGGGAGCCGGGGGCTGTTGATGTTGACGTTGAGTCTGGGTTGGGCTTCATCCAGCTGAAGGGCTGTTCTCCTTCAATTTCTGTCCTGCTGTTGTCAAAGTCGCATGTCTGGACAGCAATGTTGCGAGCAAACAACCGAAAATCTTCGCCTTCTAAAGGAATGAGGATCTCATCATCTTCAGCGTCGGTAGGATCTTCGTCGACGACGGGTTCCTCATCTGACGAGGTGTCATCACAGTTGGCGTCACCCCTAGTCTTTCTCTTCTTCGATCCAGGGGCGGGAAGGTTGCTCCGCTTCCGCCGTGGCGGAGCTGCGGCAGCGACAAGCGCTGCATCCTCCTTCCTCCAGGGACCGCCCCAAACGCACTCCGAAGCGACGTCGTTCGAGGATACATCATACCGATCATGAGTCGCATTCAGGATGTCATCTTCGGTGCTGTTTTCCGTTGTATTGTCGGGTTCGGCGCAGTCAGAGTGGAACTTATGCTCGTACAATTGCGTCCCTAGGGATAAAGCAAGCATGCTGCGATCCACAACAGGTGGACCCGCCGCATTTTTATGCTTGGAGCGAGCGCCAGCCCTTGACTGAATTAAAGGTGTGAAAGATATCGGTGCTGGGAGAGCAGATACTTGGTGGTCGGACCCGACTCTCGTCCTCTTCATCGTCGGCTGTTGTGACAACATTGCGGACGATACCGGAAACTTACTGCGAGGGCGTGTGTTAGAGAAAGGGAAACAGGGAAATTGGCACGGAAGGTGGAATGGAGAGGGGCGGTGTCGAGTAGAGAGGGCGGCACTGTACAGGACCTACGTTTGTCTACCCTTCCGTTTATGGATTCTACCAAGTCTAATTCCAGCTGCTGTGCGGTTGCAGCGTGCTTCAGGAGCCTACAACTCAAAACAAGTCGCTCTGATACTTATGCTCACACGAGCAAAACGCAGAGCTTATTTGCGGGAAATATCGACGCAGTGAAGAAATCGTACCAATTAGAATTGCACCACGAGAGAGTTTCGAGCGTAGACCGTCAGTCCGGGCTTCAACAACAGTAAACCTGTTGTCTTCTACAGAGGTTTTCAGGTTTGGGGCAAGTTCACAAAGGTGCATTAATTTTGTAGACTGACAAATCCGTATCACGAAAATAGTGATCTATACGCGCTTCTTATCGTATCGATCTTCCATCATACAATGGCAGCTATTGTTAATGCTCAGGGAGCCCCCCTTACTGGAGAATTGGCTGCGACCACCCCAGGAGCAACCTCCTCTCCTGTAGTACCTTCTATGGCTCCAGTCGCTGCCGGAGTCAGCCCAGCTCATCCTACAACACAAGAAAACCCCACAGAACAACCTCCGGTCGTCGATCAAGCTATTCCCCCTCCAGTTCCTCCACCTCTCACTGAGTCCCTCCAGGCCAGTCTCAATGCCCTGTCGCTTAAGAAAGCAGCGCTGCAGGCCAATGCTAGCGACCGTCTGAAGATCATCCAGGCCGACGGAAGTAGTCGTCTGAGTAGTATGAAGGTACGTTGGCCATGTGTCGTCATCCTAGGGGCTGCAGGCTCCATCATCCATCATTAGTTGTCTTGTTTAATTTTAATTGCTGCCGGCAAAGCACGTCTGGCCTCGCTAAATGTCACCAACACTTGTCACCGATGACTAATGTCCCTTGCCCTTTCCGTAGGAATTTAAAGACATGCAACTTCCCCCTTTCCTCCTCCAAGGAATTTACTCGATGGGTTTTGTAAAACCCTCTGCCATCCAAGAAGACTCCCTACCCCGAATCTTGCACTCCCCCCCGATGAACCTCATCGCCCAGGCCCAGTCTGGAAGCGGTAAGACGGCAGCTTTCGTAATCGGCATGCTGTACAGGGTTACGATTGATTCCCCAGCGACAACACAGGCAGTTTGTGTGAGCCCGACGAGGGAGTTGGCTGTACAAGTCGTCAGCGAATGTTTAATTCCTATGAGCTCACACATGGACGGGCTTAGGACACGAATGGCCCTTGCGCGCGAACAAATACCTCCCGGGGAGGGCGTAAACGCTCACATCGTTGTCGGTACGCCAGGAAAGATTAAGGATTGGATGACTCCCCGCCGGGGCAGGGGCCGGGGGGCGGCGGCAAGCCCACCCCTACTTGATGGTCGTACGGTGAAGATATTTGTCCTTGACGAGGCCGATGAAATGTGTAATGTCAACGGTCTCCGAGGTGACACCGTGGCTATCAAATCAATGCTCCCTCCGACCGTGCAGTCGCTGTTCTTCTCGGCGACCTTCCCCAAGCCAGTCTTGGACTTCGCCTCGTCCCTTGTGGGTACTTGCGACCGAATCCTCATCGACAGTGACGAGCAGCTTGTTTTGGAGGAGATTAAACAAATATGGGTCGACACTGAGCATTATGGAGGGGGAAAACTCCAGTTTCTCCAAGATATTTATCAGCTTATCACAATCGGTCAGAGTATCGTTTTCGTCGAAACAAAGCGGGGTTGCGATATGGTGTCCGACACGCTCAACCGCGTCGGCTACTCTTGCTCCGCGCTACATGGAGACCTAGAGCCGGCGGATCGGGACGCTCTCATGCGGAGCTTTAGGGAGGGGAACACGAAGGTGCTCATCACCACAAATGTGCTAGCAAGGGGTGTCGATGTCAACGAGGTTTCTATGGTCATTAACTACGACATGCCGCAGGTTAGGGACAGGAGCACTGGCGCCGTTGGACCCGATTGCGAGGCCTACTTGCACAGAATCGGGAGGACAGGAAGGTTCGGGAGGAAGGGTACAGCCATCAATTTGGTGCAGGACCACGCAAGCAAAATGCTCTTGGCTGAGATCGAGAACCACTTTTTGCCTGGCAGAGAAATGATCCAGCAAGCCGACGCGAGCGATATCGAGAAATTATGCGAGATGGTGAGCATCGAGTAAAATTAAAAAATTAAGGACAAATAAATTAAGGTTTAGCGCCGCCAGTTGTTCTTTGGTTTGGTTCTAGAAAAGCTACTCACTATGGAAGTCTTTTGTTAATTTAAGCCTACCACCCAATCATTCATATTTTCAAAATCACGTCAAATCGCCGTTCAACACGCTTCGAATGGTTTTAACAATCAATCTACCGACAGCCAAGCAACCGGCCAAGCCAAGTAGGGGCGGCCGTTCTGCGGCATCGAAGCCTGCTGCCAAGGCAGCAACAGCCATAAGCAAGAAATCCTTGTTGTTCTTCCCACTATTGCCGGTGTCATCTTCTTCATCGTAGTCAATCTTTACGACACAGTTGCCATCATCGTCATCATCATCATCATCATCTTCATCTTCATCTTCATCTTCTTCACTTTCATCAACGTCTACCAAACTCAAATCTAATTCCAGAGGAGGCTTCTGCACCCTGAAAATCACGTCTTCATTGATATTAAGTTTCTTGCCAATATTAATGCCCGAAAAGACGGAACCTGTGGGGGGAGCACCGCGCAAATAGTCGACTCCCATCTGTCTCTCGCCGTCGAGAAAATTGTTACCCACATAACGTTTCATGCTGTTGATACCGTCGTCCACACTTCCCTTTACTGTCCTCACGCCCGTCCTAGTTACGTCCCCCTTAAGGGCCCGAGTCCCTGCATACAATTTGGAGAGAGCGTCAGCGTTGTCTGCCCAGAGTGCGCGGTGCAATGCCAGTTCGCGAGCACGGTTCCGACTCAACCTGTTCTTTCCCTCGCTGCTCATAAAGTTGACGGTATTGTTATCGTCATCGTGGAAACGAGAGAGAGAGAGGCACCTTAAAGCAACATCTCGAGCAATGAATGACTGCACTACGTTTGTTCGGTCTAAGCAGTCCATACAGTTGGTGCGAATCACGCCATTCTGTTTTTCTTCAATAACGAAAGAGCCATCGCAGTAGGGATCCCTCGTTATACGGAAGATACCCTGTCGCATTAGATCTCTCCCGACCTTGAATTCCCCCCTGTTCAAGGAGAGCAATCCGCCACGATTTTTACCCAGTCGGTCCACGCCCATTTTCTTCACCTCAGCGTGGTAGTCGAACCAAACGTGGCGGACTCGGTTGCTGAGGTTTGCCTCCTCGGAGGAAGAAGACGTGACCGACGAAAGCGTCTCAGCAAAGGTTTCCCCCAACCGAGACTGGTCACCCGTAGCTTTGTCAATCAAATTAACAAAGGTCAGAGTGGGGTAGTCACGGTGCGTAATGTATGGGGCACTCTCGTACTGTTGTAACATGGCGCCGATATGTTTCGAAAGCGTCGAGATTTGGGCCTGTGTATCAAGATTTATCTCCACGGGAGGGTTGCGGGTCGAGAGGAGGGCAGGACTACTCCACCTCAGCGGTATAGAGCCGCGAATCTGGACGTGAGATGAGACCTTATCGCCGTCATCCTGCAGGATAATCTGCTCAGATTCGACAAAATTTGCAACGTTGCCGGAGTCATCTGAACCTCTCATAATGAACCTCACACCAGAGCGGTGTTGTGAACGTCGTGAGATCAACACTTGGGTAAAAGCAGGGGCTTCTATCTTGTTCACGAAGCAGGAGCAGAATGGGGTTTGAAATTCTTCAGGGAGAGAGGAAGATATTTCGCTATTCCAGAAGAAGCGTGGGTCGGGGGGCAAGGAGGAAGAGGAGGAGTTGGCAGGGGTAGGGGGGGAGTGAGAGAGAGCGCGCTGGAAGGTGTGTGTTACGTCACAGCCTGAAGAAGAGAGGCCCTCATCAGATCTACAGAAGAAGAGATCGTGGCTCTTGAAAGTCTTTTTCAAAAGCTTCAGATGTGACAGCTCCTCACTGTCAAATTTGGTAGCGTTTGCTACCGTGGGGACGCATATCAAGGAGATATCTTGGGCGCGGCGGATACTGTCCCCCTTGTATAGGTCATGATTAAACACAACCTCGGACGATGCAACGATAGCAACAGCGACACGCTTCGATTTCGGGAGAGGATAGATCCCATAGATAGCATCTATAGGCTGCGACGTATCAGGGGGGGGAATGACACTGGAGGAGGTTGATATCTTTGCCTTGGAATCTCTCGCTCGAACAGTCAAAGTGCTGGAATTCGTACAGAAGACTAAGCCATTGGAGGTCTTATAAAACCTTATCGGGGAAAGCGGGGAACTAGATGAGGAGCACACAAAAAATGCGGCAAAAATGAAGAGAAGGAGGGCAATCATGTTTGATTGACCGATGGATCATAAGAATGACGATCGAGGAGGGCAGGAGTTTCCCTGGAAAAAAGTCGCGCGCAGAGCATAGAGCATCCACCTACTATGGGAAGAAGTCACGCAAAAATTGAAAAATGTCGCAGAAAATGTGACAAGGTTAGCCTTTAAAAATTGAAACCGGTGATGAAAAGCACGAGAAAAAATCCCTAACATCCTTAAGATTCACCCGAAATTCTCAAATTCCCTCATTAGCCACTGTTCGCATTCTACTGAACCCCCTCATCGCTACAAAAAACATGGCGCTCGTTCTTGTCACTAATATGGTAGGTTTTTTCTTCTCCCGCCACCTCTCCTGTTTTGCCCACAGGGGGACGTTTTCATTCGTTATTTAATAATTAGGGGGCGCGCAATCGCATTAATACGGATGTGTCGAAGTTTGTGTGCTGCTTTAATAATAATGGGAGGGGGAATCGGCTCTTGCCTGCCCCCTTATGTGAAGAGACGATGATCACGATGCTCTCCTTTGTCCTGACCCCTCTTTCCTCCCACGAACACACAACAAACACTAACCCACACAACACACAACACACAACACCTCTCTCTTTGTCAGGTCGTTCTCGACAATCCCACATCTTTCCTCAACCCATTCCAATTTGAGATAACATTTGAGGCCCTTTCCCCTTTAGCTGAAGATCTCGAGTGGAAAGTGACTTACGTAGGGTCGGCTGAGGACTCGTCCATGGATCAGGTATTAGACGAGGTGGCGGTAGGCCCCGTTCCCGTAGGGGTCAACAAATTTGTGCTCCAAGCTGACGCACCTGACCCATCCACAATCCCGCAGCAAGACATCCTCGGTGTAACTGTTGTTTTGGTCACGTGCTCCTACTTGAATCAGGAGTTCTGCCGCGTTGGATATTACGTTAACAACGACTATACGGAAGCCTACGACCCCGAGACTGGGCCAAATTACCCCCTTGAGGTGAGTTATTTTCTGCTCGAGTTTTGTTTCGTGCATGTGCATATGAATGGATTTGTTTTGTGGTGTTAATTTAACGCCTGACACCACACCCTCCCTCTCTTTTCTCCTGAACAACGCCTCTCTTACCTAAACATGAACAGATGAATAAAGTTGTTCGTCAGATTCTTGCAGACAAACCTCGCGTGACAAGGTTCCCCATTAATTGGAACGGCGAGGGCGAAGTAATGCCGACGGATAGCGGAGAGGGCGTCGCCGTGGAAGACGACAACAACAACAACATGTCAGAGAACCCTGATGGCAACAACAATGATGACATGGAAGAGGAAGAGGACGACGACATGGACATGGAGGAAGCTGAGTGCTTGGACGATGACTCTGAGGAAGGGGACGACTCAGATATGGCTGAGGTCGAGGAGGATGGCATGGACCAGCAACAACAGCAGGAGGAGAGGACACAGAAGACTTGGAGTGAGGGTGGAGGTGCAGAGCAGGCCGGTGACGAGAACAGGGTCCCGCTCGTTAATTAGGATTGATGAGTAATTATAATAGGTTTTTGTTGGTGCAAAGCAAACGTGTTGTGTCACCATCCATATTTTGCATTTGTCTGCGCTTTCGTCTTATTCCCTCCTCCAGTTGAACCATTCGCCAACATCGCCTCCATTCTCGCGGCATTTGCGGCAAGCTTGCTTATTTGACCCTTTCTCGCATTCAAACTCGTCACATTTCGGGTCTTGATAACTTCTCCTGTCTTTGGATCATATGTGGCCACAGAAGTAGTCGACTCGTTGCTGGGCGGCGGAGCGGCAATTTTAGAATAGCTCTGATAATCGAATTCGGGATTGGGGGCAGATAAGGACGTGTTATGGGTGGTTCCTGAGGAAAGTGCCGAAGTGTCACCGGACATCAGAGCAAGCTCCATGTCGCGGCGTTTTCTCTTGTTGTTTGCGTGTGGTTGTTGTTGTTGTTGTTGTTGTTGTTGTTGCTGCGCTTTAACACGCTGCTGTGACTCGGCCCACCTTCTCTTCTGTTCCTCGATTTCTTCGTCTTCTTTTTCGTCAAGGTGTTGTTGTTGTGGGGGAAGTTGTTGTTGTGAGGGAATGTGTTTTTGAGGGGGAAGCTGTTGTGAGGGAAGTAGAGGTTGTTGTTGATGCAGGTTTTGGCGCTGGTGTTGGTGCTCCTTAGCAGCTTGTCGAATAAAATCAAGTGTACTACTGCTGCCGTTTCCTGCGCCGCCGTCACTGTCACTGTCATCACTTTCATCATTGTCATCGTTGTGGTTGCTCTCAGTCTTCTTTTTCCGCGATGTGGTGGTAATTACGGTCGTTAAGCCGAGACCGATACTACTGGAAGAGACACTATTCGGTGACTTCTTCGTGGCAACAGCTGCAAACATCTGGGAAGTAGCACCCGACTTGGTAGCCGCTTTGTGTGGGCCACTCTTGAGGCTGCTCAGAAGACCATTTAATTCACTCCTACCAGGAACTGCTCTGGCACTTCCATTTATATTTCTACTTTTGACACTCAACCCGTCGTTATTCTTCTTCGCTCGGGGGGAATTGTCGTCACTGTCGCTGTCTTCTTCGTCCTTGCGCTCAATCAATTTAGTGTAAACATCGGGGGGAAGGACCTTGGAGAGCTGCAGCTGGCGCTTCTTCTTTTTCGTAGCTATCACCCTAGATTTTTCTACGAGAGGGGTAGGTGCACTGGTAGGCACATCGGTCGGTGAGTTTGCAGCGACACCACCAGACTCGTCTTCGTCAGAAGAGGATGAATAGGCTCCAAGCAGATCCATTGGGGGGAGGAAAGCGAAATTTTTCTTCGAGCCTCCAAGCTGCTCCGCTACGATCTGGATATTATGGGCGCAGCAAGGCCAAGCAACGGTTTTTTTAATTTGATTTCACCAGCAAAGAAGAGCTTTATTTTTTTGGTTCGAAGCACGAATTTCGTCATTCATTTAAAGTACCCCAAACATTCTAAACTGCAAGACCAGTGTGTGTGTGTGTGTGTTATGTCTTCTGCTGCCCAATCACCATCGCGAGGACATGCACAAACCTTACCGCCCCCAAATACCTCTCGGTGCACCCTGGCGACCACCATCATTGGTGTCTATGATTTGCCCCCTTTGCCTACCCAATCCCTGACACTGACCTCGACAAACTCGAGCCCTGTGAAGGCGAGCCGAGGCGGTGGCAGTGCTGCAGGAGACCACCCGGCAATCCCTCTTCCCGTGATCATCCTTTCTGTCCCCGGAGAGAGACCTTGGAGGACTTCTCTACCCACTTCACGCCACCCCACGCGGTCCTCATTTCGATATGACCAGAAGCAAACATTTCACCCAACATTCGGATCCAGCGATTCTGCAAACAGCGTCGTGAAAGTATCGGTGGTGATTCCCGGTGGCGGACTCAGAATGGAGGACTTTGTTGTTGGAGGCTGTGAGATAGATCTTGGTGGTGTCCGCGTTGGTGAGGAAGTGGACCACCTCTTTACCTTGATTCCCTCGCCCGCAGTGTCTGACTCCGCGGGTAACTCTGCTGCCAGCAACTCGGCGGCTGCTTTCACGACGACCCCAACCCTCCGGCTGAAGCTTCTCCTCCACGCTCCACTTCGAGCTCCCGTCTCCTCCTTTTTCCGAAGCATAAACATTTACTTTGCTGCCGTCGACAAGCTGACAGATTCCGCCGGTGCCACAGTCGGGCCGATCTTCTCCAAGACCAAATCCGTCGTCCTCAACAAGTACGCGGTGATACCTGCCGTTCCCATCACAATCGCCGTAGCCTGCTCTTTCCCGCTGTTTGCGGGCGCTTTCGTCGTCGGATTCCCGATTTTTCTCCCTTTGCTGGCCTTCTTCCTGTTGTTTTTGGGCGCAGCTGGTGTCCTGGGAGTCGGTCTTAGTGCCAGTACCAGGAGAGGAAGAGTGAAGGCTGCGAAGGTCTTCGAACCCCTGAAACAAGGTTTCAGAGATAGTTCAGTAGGGCAGAGACTGTTGTATGACGTTGGGCCTTGCCCCGACCCGGTAAGCCTGGCAAGGTTCATTATCCCGAAGGACATGTGGCACAAGCTTCTGGTGTCGCTGGCGGTTGATTTTATTGGAAGTTGTAGGTGAGTGGGTTAGGTGATGATTATTGAATCCCTTTTTTGTGAAGTTCTTTAGGAATTTATTTAGGAAAAAAATACTCACGAGTATCTTCACAGCTATCTTATTCCTGCTGCCGGTGAAGTAACCGATATTGCTTGGGCCCCCCTCCAAACTGTCATAGTGATGGCCATGTACGACAACGAGATGCCTTACTTAAAATATGTCAGCTTTGCCGAGGAGATTATCCCCTTCACGGACATTCTGCCGACTGCTTGTTTGGGTTGGTGCAGGGAATTTGTCCCCGTCCTTCTCGTCGGAGGAGGAGAGAGGCTTGGGGAGGTTGTGCAGAGAATGAAGGACAGGAGAAGCTAATTCTAGCAGCAGCGCGTACAGGGAGAGCCAGTAAATAAAATTGATAAAAAAATGAGAAAAGGTTAGCTATTAGTTCTGAGCCGGACAGCAGTGAGTTGGTTTAGACCATTAAATTGATTGTAAAGGGCAGCAGCAGACAATTTCTCAATCAGCAGAGTAGGTTGAGGTCAGTATTTTGATTGAACTTGCAAACGTGTATTTAACGATTTTTTTCTAACGAACCTGTAATTTCTCTACGTATTAGTGAATAGAATACTTCAGGATGACTCTTTAGCGCACCAGAACTAGTTTACCCCTTCAAAGGAGAACCTGACTCGCTCGGCGATACAGGCCTCGGCGATACAGGCATCTGTCCATTCCAGGTGCTACCGTTGCTATGGAGTTCCTTTTGATGTGGCACGATTTGGAGGAAATGAGGGGAGGACATAATAATGCGACCCAAGCTCTTCCAAATCACCGCAACGACAGTCTCCAAGAGGAGAGCAATACCATCGAGGTAGACTTCTCAAAAAAATTGGGTTGTAAGAGATTCGCTTCTCCTTTATTTGCGGGTCAACTACTGTATACCGATAGAAAGTATTCCGACCCGTACACTAAAGTTTATCGAGAAGCTTTCCACTCTCCTGATTCGCTTGGTATCCTCAGTAAGACAACTTCCACTGGTGAAATTCGCTTTGGTGGGGAATTCAAAGAAAAACCTAACGGGAGGCTCCTGATTGCAGTCGAGCTTGATTCACCTAAAATGGAATGGAGTCCAAGCACCACAATACTTTCGTTTGCTGTCCTGAATTTGCTCTCCTTGTTCAGTCCTGGGTTGCGTTGGAGTGTCGGTGACCCTTCACGAGGAATACATCCTCATATCGCATTCCCTTTAATCGCTTGCGCGGACGATTTGATCATTGAAAACGGGAAAAAAGGGAAGAAGACCGATCTGCTGGAAATCGACGAAGGGGACAAACATAGGAGATGGAGACAAGCAGGCGGATGGCGGGAGATGGAGGAGGGGCTACAGCCAGGGTTTACTATGAAAGCGAGATTGAGACTCTTCTACGTGGATTTTGCAAAGTGGACAGCTTGCGACCTACCTCTTGTTGACACTCAACCGCTCAGTCGCTGGTGGGGTGACGCTGGTTTCCGTTTCTCCATCTACGAGGAAGTGACGTCACAGGAGAAAATTGGCGATAGACAAAAGGGGAAAGAAATCCTGAAGTTAAAAGTGAAGAGATTGGTAGAAGAGTAACCATGTAATGGAATAAGAAGATGATGAGTGGAGAAGACTTTTTGGAAGCTATTTGCTCTTTGCAGAAATGGTGTCATCGAGTTCATCTACTTAACGCAAATCCACCCTACTTCGTGGGTTCCGGACAACTGGCATCGTTATGCTCGACAACTACCGAGTCAGGGTCAGCCCATTCGATGCCATTTACCAGCTGCATAATGTTCCAGTGATTCTGACCTGCGTCCCCCAAAGCACCTGCTATCTGGCTAATGCTGTGAGCGCGAATTTCCGTCTTCTCGCCGTCAGAGACGCTTTTCAGGTTGAAGTTGACGGTATCGTCATAGACACCATTGAGGGTTTTGTGCCAAGCTTGCCCGACGAAGTCAAAATCAATAGGATAAGACCTGAGGTCTGAGAAGCCGAGAGAACCATCGGCAGTGATCTGGGCAGTATAGAGGCCGTCTGGCCCTCCTGAGCTGATGGTCGCGTTTACCTTATTCATGACAACCTCGGAAGACTCATTCACGGTGATTGTGAGGGAGCAGCACGCATTACCACAGGAACCAAGGTCTGGGTGGTCACAACCAGGCAGGTCACAAGCGGACACAGTTGAGATGGCCTGGGTGGCAGCAACTGCGGAGAGGATCGATAGCTTCATTATATTTTTTAATCTGTGTCGAGACGAGGGGGGGGGTCAGGGAGGGCTTATGGTGAGATTATCTGGAGCACCTTCCGGGGACGGAATTAATTGTTGTTCACTTGTCAGCAGAACACAGAACAGTCAGCAACACGGAAACAGGAATTAAACTTTAAATTTGCAGAATATTCTTGGCGCATCCGCTCTTCAATATGACAGGGAGGAAAAATAGAGCGATGATTTTTTTGAGAGACCGTTACATACCTTAATTTACTTGGTTTTGTTATTGGACAAATCAGGGAGAGGAAGAAAGAGGAGGGAGGAGGATCCGGTCACAAAATAAATCCCTCTTCTCCTAATTGACAATCATCTCCTTTAAATTGTTTTCCAGTTCTACATGATAGAGTCGGTCAACACTTACGCCCCTTCCGAATCTGCATTTGGCAATATTTTCGATTCTCTTGTATAATCTGTCTTGAACGTTTGGACAACTTGTCCCTCCCGCCGCCGACCCTTTTGTCCTTTTTTCTGTCAACCACAATCGTATTTCGACTGGCCTCTTCAATGTCTACACCTGCCGCCGATGATGGACTCACCACACTGCGGCGATTGATGGCCCCTCGATCACCATCGCCACCACCAAATGTTGAAACAATCAAAGAGGAAGAGGGAACACAAGCTGATTCTGGCCATGCTTACATCCCAAGCAGCAATAATATCAGCACGCTTCGACGAGCGTTGAGCCGTCGCTCGCCCCAGCCTTTGCATCCCCACAACAATAGCATAAATAATAGCAACAACACTCATCATGCGTCGTCGTCAACATTTCTCAGTTATGGGTTGCAAAACTACAAGTCTTATGCTTGCCTTATCTACGGGGATTCTTTGCCTTTTCAAGAAACACCCTGGGGACGGGAGTGGCTTGGCGACATAGCAGTATCATCATGTGCGGAGGATTGTGACCTGCTGCGGGAAGAAGTGAGCCGCTTGGAGAGGGAAATTACCACCTTAGCATTGATGCTGGACGAAGAGAAGTTAGGGAGAAGGGAAGAGGAAGCCCGGTTAGCCGGCATGGAAAAAGAAGTCGAGCGATGGAGACAGGATCCAACGGCAAGTGTCGGGTCTTATAAGAGCAATGGGGTACTAAGTGGGGGGGGTGGAGGGTTTCATTCAAAGAAGCCAGAGGAAAAAGTGAAGTCCATCAGGGGATTCCTCTTCGGCGGAGCTACTGAAAGGTGAGGCCTGGTTGCAGTTCTATAGCATGTGTTTTAGCTTCAAATACTGAATCGTCAGTACCACCATCAGGGTCATTGTGGGTGGCAATACTTTTGTGTGAAGTTGAAGTTAACTTAGCTCTTGCTGGGCCTTGTAAATATTTTTGTTGTTGCTAACTGGACGACGTTTTTGGTTTTGGTCAAATTTCTCATCTCACAGTCCTCACCGGGCGCACTCTGCCGGGGTATCAGCAGCGTCTAGCGCATCTGCCTCCAAGAAGCTATCCGCTCTTCACACGCTGACGAAAACAAAGATGGAACTCCACGACGAGAAGAACACGCTTGACAGAGAGAATGCGGTGTTGATGGAGGAGCTTCGGAAAGTTGAGGATGGGCTGAAGTGAAGTAATTAGTGCGATGAAATGACTGCTTGTCGACGGAACGAACGGAAAGAACGGAAAGAACGTAGAATTAGAATGAAACGACCCCATCTTTTTCGATTTTGTAGTTTTTTTTTTCGTCCAAGTTATTGTGTCCATTGCCTATAGTTCAGTGGTCCGCCCTCTCCATCGCAGCCTTATTGCTCATCACATTTCTGTGATCATTTTGTCTCCGGTCCTTTGGCCTATAGTTCACCCGCCCTCTCCATCGCAGCCTTAATGCCCATCACATTTCTATGGTCATTTTGTCTCCGAAAATAATCGGCGTATTCTTTCGCTTGGCCACTCAAGACGTAGGCCCGCCAGCGGGCCTGATCAGCTTGGTCCAATTTTCCCCGCCGCTCCAAGAATGTGGATAACAATATTGCAATCCCCGCATTCGTTGATTTCTGACAAAGAAGGGTGATTTTAGTCTCCTGTTCATCCCACCAGCGGCTCCACTCTTGCGATGACTTCGTCGCTTTTACGGCAAGGATGAGTGTAAATCGCACCCCCTTAGTGATTTCAGTCACTGCATGTGGATAAAATGCCGGGTAAGTGTAGAGGTCTCCCCGAGAAACGTTTGCCAACTCGTCACCAATCTTGAGCTCCCCGCCGCTATATTCAGAGGACTGCGACAGAAGCACATTTATGTTGTAGGTTCGCTGTGTGGGGGAGTCTGAAGGGTGGCTGTCGACATGATGATCAAAGTACCCCCCGGCGATCTTAGCGTGCGCGAGAGAGTGGTAAAAGAAAAGTGTGTGAGGAGAGCGATGGATTGATGGTTTATAGCTTAGGAGAGAGAGAGAGAAGAAGATCAGCAAATGCCGTAGCAATTTTAAGTGATCACGTACAAATTTGTGGACAAGATAAAACTCCAACTGACTACCACCCTCCATCAAAAGATCTTCCAACCCCTCGTGGTTTTCCCGTAGATGACTGACGATCCTGTCTCTCAGAGCAACAAAAGCAGGGGGGCAGGTCGGACTGTGAAAGTTAATACGGTTCACGCCTTCGGCAGGACGATTATCGGGCAAAGCTTGGAGCTTCACAAACGCATCTATTATTGATTCACATTCTTGAGATGACAGAAAGGCTCGGCTGATTGATAATAGGGGGGGGGGGGGGGGGTGGGGGGGGGGGGGGGGGGGGGGGGGGGGGGGGAGGGGGTTCTGCCAGCAGCGACATCGTCAGCCAAAGAAGCAGGAAATAACGGAACATTGTAAAAAGAGAATCCAGACACAACTCCCTATTCTGTGATCGTTCACGGTATTTTTAAATAGAAAATTTACTGAAAATTCTTGAGGGGAATAAAAAAAAGTTTTGGCAGCCGCTCGTGGTAACCCAAACTGTTTTGATATAAAATCGAGAATGTGAGTACGAATGTAGTGGTTGATGCGTGCGATAAGCATATTATTGTCGTCTGTGAGCGAAAGTTGAACGGCTAATATCGGCATTGGGTGCGAACCCACCCTTTGAAAAGTGACGGTTGGGAGACTGATTTTGTTGCTTGATTTCTCCGTAATTAATGTGTATTGCTGAATCTAATCTGCTCTAAACCCCGAAAATTCTTGTTTTTGCTGTTCTCGTGCAATTTAAAATCCAATTGGTGTGATAAAACCCTCACTATGTCTCTCGAAACCTGAACTGACACTCCTTATTTTTCCGTCTGACTTACTCTTTCTCTATTCGGAAATGATTCGCGTTAAAAAACAACTCTGGACCTGAATGACTATGTTTTCGACCTTCAGAAAAAAAAAAAACATAAAAAAAAGAAGTTATAGACATGTCTGACATGATCAACTACGAGAATGCTATCAGCAACTCCTTCTCTGAGAATGCTCCGCAAGGACGATCTCAGATTAAGGCACGCTGGGAGCGAAAGCGCCTCCAGTCTTCGACTTTTCAAAATTCTGCGACGCCGAGTAAGAGTAAGACTCCGTCAAAGAAGGAGGCAGGGGACCGATTCATTCCCGTGAGGAGTGGGACGAGGTTGGACCAAAAATTTGGGGGTGCTAGCAGTAGCAACGGCGATAAGGAGGAAAGCGACGACGACGAAACGACGGATAGTAAGCAGAACGCCGCTGTCTATAACAGTGTTCTTGCTGCTACTCTCGACATAGACTCCGATGCGAACTCCCGTATCCTTGCCTTCAAGGAGAAGGCCCCTGTTCCCAAGCAGACATCCGACAGCATGAAGATCCTTTACTCGCAAAACGCCTCGCGTAAGTCGAGCTCTAGCTCAAAGCTTATCTCGAGGCACATCCCATCCGCCCCTACCCGCATCCTCGACGCTCCAGATATCCTTGACGACTACTATTTGAACCTCCTGAGCTGGAGCGACAAGAACGTCCTTGCAGTTGCCCTGGCGCAGACGGTTTACCTGTGGAACGCTTCGTCTGGTGAGATCAACGAGCTGATGACCTTCGAAGACACTCCGGAGAGCTACGTTTCCAGTCTCCAGTGGGTCCAAGAGGGAGGGCAGCACATTGCCATAGGAACGAGTGATGGAAAAACGCAACTTTGGGATGTGGCGGCTGAGAAGCAGCTACGCTCGATGGACGGACACACAGAGCGCGTTTCTTCAATGTCTTGGAACAAGCACATGCTAAGTACTGGAGGGCGCGACTCGATTGTGGTGAACCATGACGTCCGCGTCGCCCGCCACAATGTCGCGACCTTGAAGGGCCACACGCAGGAGGTATGTGGTCTTGAGTGGTCTCCAGACGGTTCCATCCTCGCATCTGGAGGAAACGACAACAAGCTCTGCCTTTGGGACGCTAGCTCGACCGCTTCGAGCCCAAAATTTACTTGCACCGACCACCAGGCCGCCGTCAAGGCTCTCGCCTGGTCTCCTCACGAGCGCAACCTGCTCGCGACGGGAGGAGGAACAGCGGATAGGTGCATCAAGTTCTGGAATGGGCAGACTGGCTCTTTGCTCAACAGCATTGATACGGGCTCCCAGGTGTGCGCCCTACAGTGGAACAAGCACGAGAAAGAAATTCTGAGCAGCCACGGCTTTGCCCAGAACCAGCTTTGCTTGTGGAAGTACCCCACAATGGCAAAGGTCAAGGAGCTCAACGGGCATTCCGCCCGTGTTCTTCACATGGCACAGAGTCCGGACGGAACCTGTGTTGTGAGTGCTGCTGCGGACGAAACATTGAGGTTCTGGAACGTATTCGAGGCGCCAAAGGTAACTGGAGGAAAGCGAAGCGCCGGAGTTACAATCGGAAGCAAGAACAAGAAAATGAGTAAAACAATGCACATCAGGTAGATTAAGCGCGAGCGAGAAATAGCGAGATAGACAAATGCGATATGCGAGCGACCAAGCGAGTACTATGGCGGAGTATTATTACTACATATCAAGGGCGACGACGAAAACAAAGCGCGAGAGACCAAGCGAAAACGATCCGAAATGAAAAGCGATGCGCAAGCGTTAAAATTGCCGTAGCATTGGTGCACATAGAAGTTGTCCTGCTGTTCGTTTGACTCCTTTTGCAATTGGAGCGAAAGTAGAAGTCCGACAGCGTCCGTACACGGAGGACAGCGTGCACGCGATGCACGGCGTTTTTTTTTTTTTTTTTTCTGCGGGCCTGATCTCGGCTGGTGCCGAGCGCGGACTTCAAATCCGTGGCGTTTTAACAGGCGAGTGGTTCAATTCCACCTGGCCCGCGACCAGCTACTGTGGAGAGTCCTCAACGATAGACTATGCTGTCAATCTTGTCAAGCCGGTTAACTATAGCAGCGGCCTGGTGGCCAAAGGAGTGAAGACTAGTGTCATGTCAAGGCCTCTCTCAAGGGCGCAGAGTGGGGAATAAAGGGTGCGGTGAATCAGGGAATAGAGGGGATCAAGAAGA
>ERZ651776.2341-NODE-2341-length-20775-cov-5.169582_pt1 | contig 20775 bp, 16 predicted proteins | sample MGYA00514761_ERZ651776 | MGnify/ENA metagenome assembly ERZ651776 | reverse complement strand
CGTTCCAGAACAGGCAACGGAATTGCAGCGCCTGCGCACACAAACGCCGTAAAGCTGGACAGGTCGTAGCTGGATAGTCCATCAACATCGAGCAGATCGGCCAAGAACGGCGTGGCACCCATGGATGCATGAATCCCATGTTCTTGAATAAGCCCCGCGAACTCGACCGGATCCCAGACCTGCTGGTACACGATGGTCCCGCCAGCGAGAATCGGTGCGCGAACCCCGTAGAGATACCCCGTTTGATGGGCGAGGGTGGATGCCATGTGGAACACGCTGCAACCGTCGGCGACCCGTTCGAGCCACAACTCGGCGGCCACATTCAGCGTGTTCTGATTGTGCATCACACCCTTGGGTTGCCCGGTGGTGCCGGAGGTGAAGATGATTTCACACACGTCGTTCGGATCTGGCCGGAGGAATGCCAGTGTTCGGTCGTCGATGGTCGACTGTCGTCCGACCGCCAGCAGACGGTCGTATCCCAACGCATCGGCAGGGATCGGTTCACCCATCGTGTTGATCACGACGACGTGATCAACCCATGGCGACTGCTCCTGGAGCGTGGTGTGCATTCCGGCGAGGTCGAAACCCCGGAAGTTGTCGACCGTGATCACGACCGATGGGCGAGCCAGTGCCGACATCACGGCCACTTCGTTGGATCTGAAGATCGGGGCGATCGGGTTGACCACCGCACCGATGCGCTCAATGGCCAGCACGAGTAGCAGGAACTCGCGCCGATTCGGCAACTGCAACTGCACGACGGTGCCTTTACGGACACCGAGTTCGATCAGACCGCGGCTCAACTCGTCGACCTGCTCGGCAGCCTTGCGCCAGCTCAGTGCGCCGTCCACATCGATCACCAGCGGGTTGTCGCCCAAGTGGGCGGCCTTCTCAGCGAACGAGTCGAACAGGTGCGTATCACGCCACAATCCCGATGTTCGCATGGCTTCGATGTAGGCCGTTGTCAGCGTCGTCTCAAAGAACATGTCATGGACCTTAGATGCTGACGTCGGATCGATGGTTGCCGCAGGTCCGGTCCGAGCGAGCGGTCGTCGGCGTAGGTCGGGGAAATCAAGGTCCGCGCCACGGATTCAACACCGGTCCTGTGGCCAGAATAAGTTAACTCGATGGACCTACGTGCAACACCGGGCACCAAGATGCAGTTTCTGATCGGCCGCCGGCCCGACGTCGGCCGTGACGAGTTGCTCGTGCATTGGTTCGCGAACCACATGCCATCAGTGGTGGCAGCCCAGAAGCAGATGGCAGCAAGCAAGGGCACTGCTGAGTCTCGCTATATTGCCACGCTGTACAACCCGGTGCCATCAGGGCAACAGGTGTGGGATGGTGTGGCCCAGATCTGGGCAGACGCTCCGTTTCCACGAGAGAGCGAGCCGCACGGCTCGACACCTCGAGACACCTTCCAACAAAAGGCTAGGCCATATGTCGGATGGCCAACGACGGAGTATGTCGTTGTTGACGGTGAGCTGCCTCTGACTCCAAACGATCTCAATGAGCCGTTCCCGTGCACCCGCAGCGGCTTCCTCAAGGTCACCACGATCCTGACCGCCAAGCTGGGTGCGGACCACGGCGCGCTGACCGACCATTGGCTCAACGTGCATGCTCCCAACGTGGCCGGCGTGATGGAGCAGGTCGGAGCGTTCCGTTATGCGCTGAGTATCTCTCAGGAACCGACCGTGGATCCCTATGTCGGTATGGCCGAGCTCTACTTCCCCGACAAGGACGCGCTGCGCAAGTATCTCGAGTTGTACGAGAGCGACGGCATCGAGCAGTACTTCGACAATGAAGCTCGACTCATCTTTCGTTCAACCACCGAGATGGTCGGGATCCCGTAGAGAAGTGGTTGCAGCGGCGTTAACAATGGCGTCGCACCCGGTTGTACTTTTGTTGCATGTTCGCTGCCCCTGACACCCCGATGACCGCCGAAGAAGAACAGCTCTATACCGAGGCTGTTCACGTCGCCAACATTCCGACCCTGCTGATGGTCCTGGTGCAGCTCACCGGTGAGATGCATTGGCTTGAAGAGCCGTATCGGCCTCGGCGCCAAGCAGGTCTGGGCGACAACGACACCGGCGGGCTCCGTCCCGAACATCAGCAAGAGGTTCGTGAAGCAGCGCTCGAGGCCATGACCGCATGGCGACAAGGCCGCCCTGTCGCTCTTGCTGATCCAGACCCCGAGTTGCTTGTCAAAATGCTGCACGTGGCGATGGACGAAGACATTCCAGACCTCTATGGGCCATTCACGAAGTCACAACTTGGCGAACAACCGGTGGGCACCGCACCCATCGAGGTGCCCGAGGGATTCAACGCCATCGTGATCGGCGCTGGTGTCTCCGGTATTTGTGCTGCGGTGCACCTGCAAGCGGCTGGCATCCCATTCGAGATTCTTGAGCGCAATCGCGACATCGGTGGTGTGTGGCTCGAGAACACGTACCCGGGCGCAGGTGTCGACACGCCAAACCATCTGTATTCGTTCTCGTTCGTGCAGTACGACTGGCCCGAGTTCTTCGCACTTCGCGATGATCTGTGGGGATATCTCGGTCATGTTGTTGACCAGTTCGACCTGCGTCCGACGATCGCGTTGAACACCACGGTGGAAACTGCTGAGTACCGAGAGGTCGAGCAGGACTGGAAAGTCACGACTCGGTCAGCCGACGGAACGGTCGAGGTTCGCACCGCCAACGTGGTCATCAGCGGCGCTGGCATCTTCAATCCGCCGGTTTCCCCAAAGATCGACGGCATCGAGACCTTCGCTGGCCCGTCGTTCCACACGGCCCAGTGGCGAGACGACGTGAGCCTCGAAGGCAAACGAGTGGCCATTGTTGGTAACGGCGCCAGTTGCATGCAGATTGCGCCGCTCATCCAAGACCAGGTCGAGTCGCTCACGATCTTTCAACGATCCAACCATTGGGCGGCACCGTTCGAGCAATTCCGACGCGCCGTTCCAGACTCGCTTCGGTTCCTGTTGCGAGAGAATCCGATCTATCAAGCGTGGTACCGGGTGCGCCTTGGGTGGACGTTCAACGACCGCAACCACGCGGCGCTGCACAAGGATCCCAACTGGGAACACAGTGACCGTTCATTGAACGCAACGAATGACGGCCACCGCGGTTTCTTCGAGCGGTATATCCGCGACGAACTTGGTGATCGCCAGGATCTCTTCGATGTCGTCGTGCCGAAGTATCCACCGTTTGGTAAACGCATGCTCATGGACAACGGTTGGTACCGCATGTTGCGGAACCCGAGCGTTGAGCTTGTTACCGACGCGATCGAGTCGATCGACGAAACGTCACTACACACCGTCGACGGTCGCACCTTCGATGCCGATGTTCTGATCATCGCAACCGGCTTCGATGTACTTCGGTTCATCAACACCTACGAGACCGTGGGGCGCGACGGTCTGACGTTGCGCGATTCATGGGATGACGACAATGCCAAGTCCTACCTGGGCACAGTCACGCCTGGGTTTCCCAACTTCTTCACGCTGTATGGGCCGAACTTGCAGCCAGGTCATGGCGGCAGCCTGATCAATGTGATCGAGATGCAGATGCACTACATCATGGATCTCATTCGGCAGATGGCTGCCGACGACATTGGCAGCGTCGACGTGTTGCCCGATGTCCATGCTGCGTACAACGAGCGGGTCGATGCTGCCCACGAAGACATGGTGTGGACGCACGAAGGAATGTCGACCTATTACCGCAACGACCGAGGTCGTATCGTGGTCAACTCGCCTTATCGCAACGTCGATTTCTTCGAGTGGACTCGTCACGCAGACCTGGCGGAGTACGTCACTGAACCTCGCAAGGTGCCTGTCAGCTGACGGGAACCGACCGCGTCTTATCCTGACACGACCTCCAGCCGCAGCGGGCGGCCAGCGAGGTAGTCATCGAGCTGATCGATAAACAGCTGGTCATTGCGGGCCAAGAAACCGGTACCAGCGCCAGCGATATGGCTGGTTACCGTGACGTTTTCGTGCGTCCAGAACGGGCTGTTCGCAGGCAGTGGCTCTGGGTCGAAGACGTCGAGAATGGCCGACCCAATAGTGCCGTGGTCGAGCGCACCAAGGAGCGCCTCGTCGTTGACCACACCACCGCGGGCCACGTTGACCAACACGGCATCGGGACGCATGGCCGCCAGGAAGTCAGCGTCGACGAGGCCACGAGTCTGTTCGGTAAGTGGGCACGCAAGGATGACGACATCGGCAAGGGCGAGCTCGGTAGCGAGTTCATCCATCGTGGCCATCTGGTCGGCCGCTGGATCCGGTACTGCAGTGCGTCGGACGCCCACGATCTCGACGCCAAACGGGCGGGCTCGTTGAGCGATCTCGTGGCCGATCGAGCCGAAACCGACGATGACCCAGCGCTGGCCACCAATTTCTGGCCATGGCGCTTGTTCCCAGTGGCGCTCACGTTGATGCTCGATTCTGTGCGCAATGCCATGGCGGTGCGCCAGAAGGGCAGACATCACATACTCCGCCACGCCGATGTTCGGGGCATCGGAATTGCTGAAGCGGATGCCAGCATCGATCACGTGCTGAAACGGGGGCGCGTCGATACCGGCTAGTGGTGCTTGGACCCAGCTGACCGATCCAAGGCTGACGATGGATTGCGCAAGCGTCATCATGTCGCCGGTGAAGAATGCATCGATACTCATCCATGCCGCTTCGGGTGCCGGCTTCTCAACGGGTTGTCCGTCGTTGTCGACGACCCCACCGGTTGACCAAAGCAGCGGTTCGATCTGATGGGGCAGGGAAACGAGACGGTCGGCGACTCGTTCATAGGCGGGAGCAGGAAGCAGAACCTGTGTCATGAACGATTCCACAGACGGTGCGCTAACACGCCGTTACGATCCTCGATGGCTTCCATTGCGTCACAGATGAGGTCCTCGCGGTAGCGGCGACCGACGAGCTGAACGGCCGCTGGTCGGTCGGCGACGAGATCCATGCCGATCACGCCCGCGGGGAGTCCGAGATAGTTGATGCCGGTCGAGTAGATCGCAGAGTCAAACAGGTCTTTGACCTGGTCGAGGCCGCGAGTGTCATAGTCCCAGTCAAAGGTAGGACGCATAAGGAATGGCGTGAGCACGAGTGGGTAATCGTTCAGGAAGATGCTCCATTGACGAGCAAGTCGCGTGCGGTCGCCGAATGCACGTATGTAGTTGTCGCGGTCGAGGATCTCTGAGAGCTCGTAATACCAGTCGAAGATCTGATTGATCGTGTCGCTGCCGAACTCTCGAAGAGCCGGGTCGAGGGTCGCTTCCATTTCCGTTGTGCCGGAGCGGAACCACTCTCGTGCTGAGTCGATAATCGGCGGTGGGTCAACTTCGACGACGGTGTATCCGGCATCGCGCAGCTGGTAGGCAGCTCGTTGCACCAGAGCCACGATGTCGGGATGGATGTCGTAGCCAGCCGATTCGGTTGTGACAGCTACGGTGGGTAGGCCTCCAATGTCGGGACCGTTCCACGGAATAGGAGGAGACAACGGGTCACGAGGATCTGGTTCGATCATCACGCTGGTCGCAAGCCGGACGTCGGCCGCGTGGCGAGCGATGATGCCTTGGACCGACATGGCTTGGGACAGCGGGCCTCGTTCGGCGGTCGCGGAGGAGTTGAACACCGGTACCCGCATGCTTGTTGGTTTTACTGTTGTTACGCCGTTAGCAAATGCCGGAAATCGAAGCGAGCCGCCAATGTCATTGCCATGATTGAGCGGTGCGATACCGGCAGCACACGCCGACCCAGCGCCGCCTGACGAACCGCCTGGCGAGGCCAGATCTTCCCACGGGTTGAAGGTGCGGCCGCGTAGCGGATTATCGGTGGTGGCGCGCATCGAGAACTCGGGCGTGTTGGTGCGTCCGATAACGATGGCACCGGCGTTGCGCAGGTTGCGCACAAGCGGCGCGTCCTCGGATGCCATCAGGTTGGCGAACGCTGGCACACCGTTGGTGTTCGGGAGTCCCGCCATATCGACGTTCTCCTTGATCGTGATCGGCACGCCGTGCAACGGCCCAAGTTCATCACCAGCGGCAACTTGCTCATCAGCCATGGCGGCTTCGCTCATCGCCTGCTCGTACAACGGCAGCGTGATGGCGTTGAGATGTGTGTTCGTCGCTTCGGCCCGGTTGATGGCAGCTGCGATTGCCTCGCTCGGCTTGAGCTGCTTGTTGTGTACCTGAGCAGCGACATCGGTCGCACTCATCTTCCAGAGTTCGGTCATGTTGTGGCCTTCCAGGTCGGTGCACTGACAGTAACTGGATGCCGTAGTGAGACAGAAGTTGGCACGGCCGCGGGTAGCGACAGTTCCGTTGTTGGTAGCAGTGGCGCCTACGGTGTGAACCAAGGGGCAGCGTGATGCGATTCGGTGTGTTCGATCAGGGGGAACAGCCAGGAGGTGTTGCTCTCGGCGCGCTGTTGGAGAGCCGACTGGCGCTGGCGGAGCGAGCCGAGGAGGTTGGCTTCTGGGGATACCACAAGTCCGAGCACCACCTGATTCCGCTCGATCATGCACCGAGCATGGGGGTCTTTCTCGGAGCGCTCGCTCAGCGGACCTCCCGAATGAGGTTGTGCTCCCTAGTCCACATCCTGCCCTTTTACCACCCGCTTCGGTTGCTCGAAGAGATCTGCATGCTGGACCACCTGACGGGTGGTCGGCTTGAGATCGGGTTCGGCAAGGGAGTCAGCGCACCTGAACACCAGCTATGGGGACTCGATCCTGATGAGGCGGCCGATCGCACCGAGGAAATGCTCGATCTGTTGCTGAGCGCCTTCACAAGTGAAGGCGACTTCTCGTACAGCGGCCGGTTCTACGAGCTGGAAGATGTTCCAATGGAACTTCGACCGTTGCAGGATCCGTACCCACCACTGTGGCGGCCCGGCAATGTCGAGATGGCCGCGGCGCTCGGTGTCAGCACGATTGTTGGCGGTCCGATTGCGCTCGTACACGCAGCAATTGATCGATACCAAACACTGCGTCAACCTGGTGTGGGCGGTGGTCACGAACCGACCGTCGGTGCGATCAGGAAGTTCATCGTCGCTCCGACCGACCGTGAGGCCGACGAGCTTGGACGCCGCGCGTGGGCCACCTACACCCACAACCTGGGTTTGCTCTTTCGGCGCTTCAACTGCCCTATTCCGAACGACCCAACGATTGGTGGCGACTATGACCGGGCATGTGAACTCCAAGTAATCGTGACCGGATCACCCGAACGAATCCGGGGACATGTCGAAGACCTCACGGCGAACGGACAGGTCGACTATGTCGTCGGCGCGTTTGCTTTCGGCGATTTGAGCCACGATGAAGCGCTGCGGTCGATCGATCTCTTTGGTGAGCACGTCATAGGTGCGTGACCAGAGCGATTGGCGTGTTTGTGTCGGTTCGGCTTGAAGATGACCGGATGGGAAACTGTCTTGAGTCGGCGTGGTGGCACAAATCGCCCTTGTGTCGGGCCCTGTCGGTTGTGTCACTATCGATAGATGGGGAATGGGTCGCCGAAACCGAAGTTTGATGCCGTCATTGTTGGGGCGGGCTTCGCTGGGCTCTACATGCTGCACAGTTTGCGCGAAGCCGGTCTTTCGGCGATCGTGTTCGATGCCGCCCCCGAGGTGGGTGGTACCTGGTATTGGAATCGGTATCCCGGTTGTCGCTGCGACATCGAGAGCACGCAGTACTCCTTCCAGTTCGATGGTGCCCTCCAGCAGGACTGGACATGGTCGGAGCGCTACGCCAGCCAGCCTGAGCTGCTGGCATACATAAAACATGTTGCCGAACGATTCGATCTCCGCCGGGACATCAGTCTGGAAACGCGGGTAGCGGCCGCCGAGTTTGATGAGTCGAACGACTACTGGACGGTCGCCACCCAGGACGCAGGTGCTTTGGCCGATGCGGCGACCACGACGGTGACGGCGAGGCACCTCATCCTTGGCGTTGGTTGTCTGTCAACCATCGAAATGCCACGGTTCGCAGATAGCCATCTCTTCGAAGGCGAATTGATCCACACCGGCCGATGGCCCCAAGGTGATGTCGACCTTGCTGGCAAACGGGTTGGTGTGATCGGCACCGGGTCATCAGGTATCCAATCGATCCCTCTGATAGCGGAACAGGCCGACCAACTGTTCGTCTTCCAACGGACGCCGAACTACGTAGTGCCGGCCCAGAACCGGCCGCTCGCGTCACACGAGGTGGCGCAGATCAAGTCGTCCTACGACAAGCTACGAGCAGCCGCCTGGAAGAGCCTCAGCGCGTTCGAGTTCGAGCGCAACACAGGCTCGGTCTTCGACATGGACGAGGCCGATCGTGCTGCACAATTTGAGAAGTACTGGGAAATCGGAGGTTTGCCGTTTCTCGGATCGTTCGGCGACCTACTCAGCAACAAGGCTGCAAACGAGGCCGTGATCGCATGGTGGAAGAGCAAGGTCCGACACATTGTCGATGACCCTGCGATTGCGGAGTTACTGATACCGAACGGCGATGTCTTCGGGGGTAAACGTCTGTGCGCTGGCACCAACTACTTCGAAACCTATAACCGCAGCAACGTCAGCCTGGTCGATGTAAGTGAGTACGGCATCGAACGGTTTACTCCCACGGGTCTGCTCGCAGCCGGTAGCGACTACGACCTAGATGTGATTGTGTGTGCCACCGGTTTCGACGCGATGACGGGAAGTGTCGTGCGGATCGACATCACCGGGCTTGGCGGACAAACCATCGCTGAGAAGTGGGCAGACGGTCCCCACAACTATCTCGGGCTCGGGATTGCAGGGTTCCCCAACCTGTTCAATATGCAGGGTCCCGGTAGCCCGTCGGTCTTCGCCACGATGGTCACGGGTATCGAACATCAAGGTGATTGGATCACCGACTGCATTCGGTCCATGAACACGAACGGTCACACCCGAATCGGGGCCACGGCCGACTCCGAAGCTGCCTGGGTTGAACGAGTCGCACAGGTCGCCGAGCCGTCGCTTCGTTCGAACTGCGATAGCTGGTACATCGGCAGCAACATCGAGGGAAAACCCCGAGTGTTCATGCCGTGGATCGGTGGCTTCCCCGCCTATGTCGAGGCATGCAGTCATGTTGCCGAGAACGATTACGAAGGTTTCATGCTGTCCTAGCTCAGTCGTCCTGGCTGGTTGTTCTAGCCAGGGACTACGGGATGTGGACGGACAGAAGAAGGAGATTGAGATGGATCAGGACCGATTCGAGCTGGGCAAGTCGGCGCGAGGCCGAGTGCTGGGCGAAGAGTATGTCACCGGAGCCCTAACCGGTGCAGATGCCTTCAACCGTGACTTCCAGGAGATGGTCACCGAGTATTGCTGGGGCGAAATTTGGGGCCGCACCGTGCTCAGCGACAAACAGCGAAGCCTGAACAACCTGTGCATCTTGGCTGCGCTGAACCGGCCCAAAGAGTTCAAGCTGCACTTCAAAGGCGCCCTTGGGAATGGCGCAACCCTTGATGAGTTGCGCGACACATTGCTGCAGATCGCTGTCTACGCCGGCATCCCGGCTGGCGTCGAAGCATTTCGGCTGGGACGCGAGGTACTCGAAGCCGAGGGGATCGTGCCGGATCCAGCGCCGCCGTCGTAACAGCCGCTAACAGGGATCGTGGTAGCCGCCGCGCTCACGAGAAGCCGCTGGTCAGGCGACGGTGTCTGCTGTTTCGGTCGCCTCAGTTGCGGTTTCAACGTGACCACGGTGGATCATTCCTGCCAGCGGGATCGCGATCAATGGGACAACAACCGTCCAACTGAGCGCGAGTCGGATGTCGCCAAGATTCTCACCGAGGGCGCCGACGACTGGTTGCGCTGCTGCCGACATCAGGCCGGATACCCCGAAGATGATGCCAACGGCTGCGCCGGTCTGTCCGTCTGAGGCGAGTTGGCTTGCGAGAGCTAGTCCGACCGGGAAGAGAGCGAAGCCAAAGAACGCTATGAGGCCGATCGCAAACAGGGCCCATATTCCGTCGGTGATGCTGAAGAGGGCGATGGACACGCTCGACCCGATGCAGGCTCCGATCAAGACGACTCGGGCCCCGACTTGGTCGAAGATGCGACCACCAACCGGCTGCGCCAGGGCGCCAACCAACAGGATCACGGTCAATGCCGTTCCCGCACTCGTGTCGGCCCACCCCTCGTCGACGAGCATCTTTACGGTGAACGTTAAAAAGCTGCGCAGCACCATGCTGAGGAGACCGAACACAATTGCTACCAACATCAGTTGTTGGCTGAGAGCACCTCGAAGCCGTGCTTCGGGGTTGGGTTCGGTCTCGTCGAGTTGGGACCTCAAGATCACTGCGGTGGCAAGAAGCGGTAAGGCGATTACGGCCATGGCCGCCCGCCAGTCGATCGCAGCAACCGCGAGCGTGGCTGCCGCCGGGGCAGCGAAGTGTCCGATGGAGCCGCCCCAACCATGGATGCCGAGGGTTCGGCCTCGTTCGGTCGGGTACGAACGCACCAGGAAGGCGGTTGCCTGCGGGTGATAGGTGGCCGCTCCGAGTCCCACAAGCAGGCTGACGATCACGATGATGTAGAACGAGGGGGCCAGCGCCATGGCTACGAAGCCCAGACCTGCGGTGAAGAAGCCGAGCGACACGACAAATCTTCGTCGGCCGTATCGATCTGCGTAGTGACCAAGCGAGGGTTGCAGCACTCCTGTTAGGAGCGTGGCGGCCAGGGACAGTACACCAAGTTCGGTGTAGTCCAGGTCAAATTCGTCGGAGAGAGCGGGCAGGAACGCGGGCATGATGGTGGCGTAGAAGTCGTTTACGACATGAGCGGCGACGAAAGCTACTAGTACGCTTTCGCACCGTTTAGAGAGACCCATACGCTTAAGAGTCTCACGTAGGGACGGAACTCGTTAACGCTTGACCACTACGGGCTGATCGTGTCGACGGGTAGTCAGCGCCTTTGTGATCTCTTTCGCTGTGAGATCAAGTACGTGATACAAGTACGTGATCGTTGCCACCGTCACCCTTCCAGCAGTGCCCTTTGCGGTGCCTAGGAGCAGCGCCATGCTTGTGGCAGTAGCCGCAATGAGGGCACCGCGGTCGAGCTCCGCCACCTTGGGGGAGGCGGTGTGAGATGGAGGGCTAGTTGGGGTTGCGTCTGACTTGGAGGAGTGGTACGACGCCGATTCTTGTCGGCGGCGCCAGGCCGTTTGAGCGACGTAAAGGACCGTCTACTGTGAAGCTCTTTGTTGTGAAGCTCTTTGTTGTCTTGGCCGTCGCGACAGCGATGGCGTGGTCGGTGGGCACTGCCAAGGCGGAACAACCGGGTCTCGATACGGGTCTCGATTGGCCCAACTTCTATGACCCTGAGGCAATCCGAGATCTGAACGTCAAGATCAAGCAGCAGGACTGGGACCTGATCCGCGCCGACGACACCTACGACATCGAGGTGCCGGCGCTGTTCTGGCTGGGAGCCGAGGGAGAGGAGAACGCTGTGCTCGTCTCCATCCGGCGCAAGTCCGCGACGCCGATCGGCACCAAGGTCAGCTTCAAGATCGACATCAACGAATACGAAGACGAGGATCCCCGCGCCCGCGGCACATGGCACGGGTTGAAGAAGCTGAGCCTTGAGAACGGCGACGACAGAGATGTGGTGGCTGAAGCAATGGCTTGGTACCTGCACCGCTTGGCCAGCAATTCGTCAGCCGACGCCTTCCCGAGCGGCTCTATTCCGTGCAACTCCGAGTCTTGCGCGGACGTTCCCGCCATCTATCCAGACGGCCACCTTCCCGGGCTCGCCAACTGGGCCACGCTCACCACTCATGTGGTGTGCGTCCTCGACTCCGACCCCGGCACATGCAAGGATCAACATCGCTTCGCCTTCGACGGCACAGTGAGTGTCGAACCGCAGGGCGTCTATGTGAATGTCGAGCAACCCGACAAGCAGTTCCTGAAGAACCGGGGCATTTGGGTGAGCGATGAGACCTGGCTCTACAAGCAGGACGACCCGACTCTGATGCCCGAAGTGAAGGAGGCACCTGAGCTGATTGGCTGTTCGACCGACCCGGATGGATACTGCATATCACCCGCCAGCGAAGAGTTGCAGTGCGCTCCGTTTCTGCCTCAGCCGGACAAGGGCCGGAAGGGCAAGCTCAAACCCTGTGAGCACGGTGTAGTGGACACATGGGTGAACATTCCGATCCTGCTGGCAACCGGAGCGGTCAATGCTTTCTCCAGCAACCCGGACGAACTGTTGAACCACGAGAAGAACTTCCTCTTCGTGGATTACGCTCCAAATGTGGACGGCGAGCGTCTGTACTTCCCGTGGGATCTCGATTCGGCGTTCTCCAATGGCAGGAATCAAGGGAACGTGTACGGCGAGGTACGCAAGCGGCGCGGCACGGAGGAGTTGCGGCAGACCCTCTATCAAAGCCTGCTGTTTCAGGACTACGACGAACCCGCCGCCAAATGGTGCACAACGTACAATGATTCCCTCACGGCGATGACCAACGCCGACTTCGTGAATGCGGCCATCTCGTACTTGAATCTGATGGAAGAGAAGCTGACGCCGCTTGTGGAAGACGACATGAACAGCAAGATCGGCGACGCCGAGGCGCATTTCAGCGCGCTGCGGACTTGGCTAACGGACCGAGCTGACAACGTACAGTCCCAAATCAGCGCAAATTGCCGTTGAGTCGACGGGCTCGTTCTCGAGGGTGAACGCCGGCCCATATCGATCTAGCTGATCGGTGGGGCGAACGTCACCGCCACAGGCTGATCTTTGATCCCTTGATCTTGTCGCCATCCGCAGCAGATAGTTGCTTTGTCGCAGCGAGGCACGCGTGTCTCGCCCTTTGGGTGCCGAACGCTCGCGCCATGATTGTGGTTGACGGGCCCCGGTCGACAACACTTCGCCCATGACCGAAAACTCCGCTACCGACCTGCCAACCACAGGATCGGCTACCGTCGATATCAACGCGTCGGCGCAAGACGTTTATGCCTTGCTGACTGACCTCGAGCGTTTGCCGGCACTGAGTCCGGAGAACCAGCGGTGTGAGTTTCTTGCCGACGCCACAGCTATCGACGTTGGTGTGCGGTTCCGGGGCCATAACAAGTCGGGCGACTACGAGTGGCACGCCGATTGTGAAGTCACCGTCGCCGATGTAGGCAAAACGTTTGCCTACATCGTGCCGCCTGACTTCGAGCACACCACGACGTGGGGATACGACATTGAATCGACCGGCCGTGACACCTGCAAGGTCACCGAGTGGTTCAACGCCCCGATGCTCGCGCTGCCCGATGTGTACCCAGGCAAAATCGATGGTCGGTGCGAAAACCTCGAGAAGGCGTGCCGGACCACGATGGAAAACCTACGGGCAACGTTCGCTGGCTAACGCTGCCAGCGAAGGCTCACGAGAGCCGGGATCGCCACGGGCTGCCCTCTTTCGGATAGGGGTATTGCAGGTAATACTCCGAACGCATCTTGACAAACCCGTTCGCCTGCTCAAAAGCCTCGACCACAGTCACGGGCAACGGACCTTTGGTCGACGCAGCCATGACCGGTTCTAGTTGTTCGAGCCGGGACACTCCGATCAGCACCGCGTCGCCACGCGTGCCGTCGACAGCTGAATGGTGCTGGGTCCATCGAATTGCGGCTTCCAGCGTTGTCAACCCAGCCGCCTCGGCTGCTGTGGTGATGGCGTCGAGGGCATCAAACATCTCGTCGCGGTGTAGGTAACGCTCCCGGTATTGCTCGATTCGTCGCGACTGTGCGAAGCGGTCAACCCCCTTGACTGGATCGATACCCCGTTGGTACTTGCCGGTGAGGAAGCCGCTGGCCAACGATCCATGTGTGTAGTACTTAATCCCATAGTTGCGTAGCACCGGGACCAGCTCGTACTCGGCAGTCCGGTTCAGGGCGTTGTAGACGCCCTGATAAACGCTTGGCAGAACATACCCCTGGGCTTGGCAGTACTGGGCGATCTCCACCACCTGCCAGGCGGGGAAGTTGGAGAGGCCGAACTCTTCGAACTGCCCGGCTGTGTGGCACTGATCGATTTCGGCCAGTGTGTCTTCGAGCGGGATCTCGGTCGACGGCATATGGATGTAGTAGATCGACACCGAGTCTCGTTGCAGGGCGCGCAACGACTGCTCAAGTTGCTGGATCGGGCCGCCCTCTAATGCAGGATGGTATTTTGTGCCGACCCGGATTGCGGCGCCGGCGGGGACCCGTCCAATAACTTCCTCGCAGTTGCCGTTCTGGTAGACCCGCGACGTGTCGAGCTCGCGCCCGCCGGCTGTATGGAAGGCCGTAAGCAGCTCGTTGCACGACTCGTCGCCAGAGAGGGGATGATCCCGGGTGGTGGGTTTCGGTTTACCGAAAGCGACCGCCCCGAGGACGACCGGCGCTGCCATGGGTCTTGTCACAACCGTGATCATAGGGCCGGTTGTTACATCAGTTATGCGTCAACCTCTGGCTCCAAAGGCAGTTCCCAATCCGGACTCGGACTGTGTGGGCAGGCACTGAGCGCAATGGGCCGACTGTTCCCGCTGTCGATGCGAATCGACGGATGGGATCGGTGACGCCGTGCAGTTGTGTCCACGATTTCTCTGCAGCCGTCCTTGGCCCGTACACAAATGCTGGCGCACCGTCGCAACAATTTCACCGAGAGTCGTGATTTTGGCGATGGTTAGTTGCGGCTCTCTAGATAGGGAGCACGGACTTGTTCCTGTTTGTCTCGTGCGCCACGAACTAGCCCAGATCGGCTAGACGGGCCATATGGCCACGATGTGGTGCACGCTCATGTGAAGGCCCAGTAGTGGCCGATCGTTCTTGAGGCGCGACCAACGCTGTCTGAGATGAGAGCGAAGCACGAGGGTGACGACAGAGCCAGAGCACGATTATCAATCGACGCCCTTACCGCGCAGAAGGCGGGCCTGGTCGATTCGGGTGCGTGGTTGACTGGTCGCTCTTACCGCAGTGCCTCTGATCGCCGCGACCTCACTGGCGGCTTCGGAGATCGACAGCGTCTTCGAATCACGTCGCGATGCCGCCTCATTCAGTGAAGGGCTCGACGACTTGGTCCAGCTCAGCGAACTCCAATCTCGGCTTCTCGACGAGCGGAATTGGACCATTGCCCGATTAGGCGTTGAGGAGATCGGGCTTAACGCTCCAATGGTTGCTGCTATGACGGGCGTGGATCTAGCTGCGTCGGAGGAGGCCGCCGAGGTCTGGGTCGACGCACATCTCAGCGATCTCGGTTGGTCGGAGATTGAAACCGAGCTTCTTGCCCTGAGACAGAATCCACCGGCGAGTATGGACGTGGTCAATATGGGCTACGAGGAACTCGCTGGTTTGGCCGAGAAACGATTCGACAATGCACTCGAGGAAATGTTGGTCCCGGGCGGTCAGGGGAGAGACGGCGAGTACCTCATGGCTTCATTTCGCGTGCTGGAAGCCTCATCTGACGCGCGCCAATCCTTGACACGACAACTCGTAGCTTTCTTTGGCGCTCAATTTGACGGCTATCCGGAATCGTTTAGCTCGTTGGTGTCCCTCGCTGAACAAGAGTCGAACTATCTCGACGCAATGGATCGCGTCGAGCAGATTGCGATTTCCGATGGTGAGGTGCACGATGCCCTGTCAGTTGTCCAGGAGTCACCCGAGCTTGTAACTTTTCGCGCTGCCGTCAGCGAGGTCATAGATAACCCTCAGATCGTGGCGGAGTCCGATGGGCTTGATGTCTCAAGGATCATGCAACAGCTTGACGGGATATCAGCGGCGTTTCAGTCATGGAATGGAGCGGTAGACGTGCATGTGGCGCTTGTGGAGGCCGCTGCAATTGATGCCGCTACGAAAGCACACGCACTCGAGGACTCCGTCGCCAAGTCTGGGATGGTTGGGGTAGGCCGCATTGGCGTGCTTGTGGGCGCCTTTCTCCTGTTTGTGGTGGGTCTTGCCCGCGCTCTCGGCCGGCCGTTGCAACGATTGGCCGAAGGGGCGCGCAACCTGCGCGATGGGGCTGATGTCACTGTCCTCAAACCCTCGGGGCCGACCGAGGTACGTGAGGCAATGCACGCCCTGAATGAAGCTGCGGCCCATATTCATTTGGCGGAGAGACAGGCGCATGTCTTGGCGCAGGGTGACCTTCACGACAAAGTTCTGAGCGAAGGAGCGCCTGGAGCTCTTGGGAAGTCCCTCCAGGAAGCCGTGCGCACGCTCGCTGGCTCGTTGAATGAGCGTGAAGAATTTCGCCGCCGACTTTCGCACGAGGCGACGCATGATGGTCTGACGCAACTTGCTAACCGAAAGGCCACACTCGCTCAGCTGAAACAGAGCCTCATGACTGCATCTCGTTGCGGGTCGACCGTCGCTGTGCTGTTCGTCGACCTCGATAACTTCAAAGAGGTCAACGACGAACATGGACATCAGGTAGGCGATGCGGTGCTGTGGGCATTCAGCAAGCGTCTTCAGGGTGCCATTCGCGGCAATGATCACGTGGGACGGCTTGGGGACGATGAATTCCTTGTCATTGCGGAACCGATTGATGGAGCAACGGAGGCACATTCAGTAGCCCGACGAATCGCCAACGCAGTCAGCGATCCGATCGAGATTGGTGACAGGATGATTACCCTCAGCTTGAGTATCGGAATTGCCGTAGCGGACGCAGCATCTGACCTAACCGCTAGCGAATTACTTCACGACGCTGATCTCGCCGTGTATCGCGCAAAGGAGCTTGGCCGGTCACGAATTGAGCTTTGTGACGAGGCTCTTCTCTTTGAGGTGCAGCAACGCACGATCATCGAGGGATCGCTCCGAACAGCGATCGCCGAAGATGAACTCACGATGCACTACCAACCGATCATCGACGCCAAAACTGCAAAACTGTTATCGCTTGAAGCGCTCATTAGATGGAAAGCTCCCGATGGAGCCTGGATCCCACCTGACTTGTTCATTCCGATCGCCGAACGGAGCGACCTGATTCTTGAACTCGATAACTGGGTCGTGAAGCATGTAGTCGACCAACTTGTGAAGTGGACGAACCATCCCGAGCTTGGAGACGTCGCAGTCGCTGTCAATATTTCGGGACGGCACCTCGCTTCGGAAAGTTTCGTCGGCGACATACTCGGTCCCCTCCGCGATGCCAAGATCAGCCCGACCCGACTTGTCATTGAGGTCACTGAGGGCGAGTTGCTCGATGACCTTGATTCTGCGGCTCATAAGTTGGAGTTGCTCCGGAACCAATCAATCCGGATCGCTATTGACGATTTCGGCACCGGATACACGTCACTCGGGCACCTACGGAGCTTGCCACTGGACATCCTTAAGATCGATAGAACCTTCATTCAAGACAAGTCCGCTGAGTCCCTCGTCAAGCTGATCATCGACATCGGCCGCCTTCTCGGTGCCAAGGTGACATCGGAAGGTATCGAGACTGTGGATCAGGCTGCCCACGTGACCGAACTCGGTAGCGACGCGTTGCAGGGTTATCTCTTCTCGAAACCGATGCCTGCCGAGGTTGTCGAGCAGATGAGCGTGGTTGCGGAGCCCGAGCACGCCCGTTTGTGAGCTGACGATGCATGCACAGAGCGATCAGAGTGGCACAGCAAAACGTCGCACAGGCTGCGATTCGTCGGCCGGCTAGCCAACTGCGGCAGTAGTCAGCCGATCCGAAGGAGGCGGAAGCGCATGAGTGCGGTGGTGCCGCTTACTGCCGCGAGAACACCGAGCAAGACATAGACGAGGTCAAAGCTGCCTCGCCAGTCAGCGATTACTCCGGCCAGCAGCGCAGCGCTGAACGAGCCGATGCCGTAGATAATGGTGATCGTTCCGTACGCCGTGCTGAACGACCGGTCATCGAGGTGGTCGCGCACCGCAGCCGCGGTCAGGATCGGCACCGAGAACGACCCGGCGCCGTACAGCCCAACGGCGATCGAACTCCACGGTTCGGCATTGATCGTCAACAGCAGTGACGCAGTCACAGAGATCGCTGCCGCGATCGCCAACGCCCGATCACGACCGATTCGATCTGACAGCCGGCCCATCAACAGTGGCCCAAAGATCCCGCATACCGCGAACACTGAGAACAAGTTGTTCACGTGTGCCGAGCTAAAGCCGGCGTCCTCCTTGAGAGCCAAGCCAAGGAACTGTGTCCAGGCGCCAGCGAGCGCAGAGAACGATGTGTAACAAACGACGAGAAGCAGCCATCCAGGAATTGACCGCAGGGCCCTCGCTGAAAAGAGCGTGCCTCGTTGGCTCTGTTGAGCTGTTGCAGTGGGGCGAACCAGCACGAACACGGCGACCAAGATCGCAACGGTCACCGCAGCCTCGATCCCAAATATTGGGCGCCATGCATCGTCATTGTCAACGATCTTGCGGAACAGCGTGGTGCCCTGACTTAGCAGGAGTAATGCAATACCCATCGTCGCGGTGAGCGCCCCGAGCACCGCGCCCCGCCGCGATGCGGGCACGTTCGCTGTGGCTAGGGCGGGCGCCGTAACCCAGATTCCAGCGCCGCCAAACCCAGCGAGCCAAACCCCGATACCCAAGACCAAGAACGATGGTGCAATGGCAAGCAGAAAAAGTGCTGCCGCCGAAATAACCAAGCCAGCGCGCATGAGCTGTATCGGTTCTGCTCGACCCGCGAGCACCGTTACGAATACGACGCCAATGATGTAGCCAGCGAAGTTCGAGCCACCAAGAACGCCTGCTGCGGTATTGGAATCGACCAGATCCTGTCGAATCGCTGGCAGTAGAATCGAGATGGTTGATCGGCCGAACATGTGCGATACGACGACACACGTGCAGATAACCGCTGCGACGACGAGTACCGGCCTCGTCAGCTTCTCCGGTGCGGCGGATTCACCAACGTGGGTACGGCTAGCCATCCGCGCAGATCCTGACACACCTGGCTGACGGGAACAAGCACGCGGTCGTTATCGGCATGACTGTTTCGCCCTCAGCCGAGACTCAGAAAGCCGAGGCCGGACCGTCAGCAGCGCCTGAAGGCGTGTAGGCCTGGGCTGTCACGAGTTCAACCACCGGGATAGTGCGGTCCGTCCGAGACTGATACTTGGCGAAGGTCTTGTTCTGGGCTGCGACCCAGGCGAAGACTTCGTCGCGTTCTTCGCCTGCGAGCACCACCGCTTTCGACGGCACCGGGTCATCGCCGAACTCTGCAATCACGTCAGGGTTCGCGACGAGATTGTGGAACCACGCGGGGTGCGTCAGCGCTCCACCTTTCGATGCGATGATGTAGATCCGACCATCGCGGTCGAAGAACGCCAGGGGAATAGTCCGCTCGCGCCCCGACCGGGCGCCTGTTGTTGTCAGCAACATCCATGGCACCAGCGCAAGGTCGCCGGGCATGTCGCCGCCGTTCGCTCGAAACGTAGCGATGAACGCCTTGTTGTACGCACCGGTGTCCTTACTCGGACCGGCGTCTGAGCGGATGTCTTCGGCCAGAACGAACCGAATGTAATCCAGTGTCAGTTCCGGTGTCTCTTGCTCCATGCCAGGCCTCCCTTGAGTAGTTCTTTTTGACCTTATGTCGACGAGTTGACAGATCTACCATCGTCGCTGCGTGCGAGCTCGCGGGCACAGTAGTGGGGGCGAAGACAGAGCGTTCTGCATCGTGATCCTTGGGTAGGAGAGGTGATATGTTCGAGAACCTGGAGCGCCCGGCAAACGTGAGACCACGCAGCTGTTGATTCTTCTGCACAAGCCATCTCTGCTGGCGTCAACTTGGTGCATTCGCGTCGCGTTGGGTACGTTCCATCCACAAACTCTCTTGAACTTGAGTGAATGTGTCGAGCCTCGAGACCACCCCCTTTAGGAAGCCCAGGAGGCGGCGATGAAGCCGAGCCCCCTCGACTACGTGCGAGCCACGTCGGTCGATCACGCCATCGAGCTGTTGGCCAGCGACAACGATGCCAGGCTGCTGGCTGGCGGGCAGTCACTGATGCCGGTGCTCAACCTGCGCTTAGGGGCACCAGAACTGGTTGTCGATATCGGCCGGATCGACGAGCTCCGATCACTTGAGTTCGCTGGCGGCGATGCTCCCGCAACACGAGGGGTACTTCGCATCGGAGCGGCAATGACGCAGACCGAGGTGGCAACCCATCCCGACGTGAACGGCCGCTGGCCGATGCTGGTGGCAGCCATCGCTCAAATCGGCCATCCTCAGATCCGTAACCGTGGCACCGTGTGCGGCAGCCTGGCACACAACGACCCTCAGGCCGAACTGCCAGCGGTCGCGGTAGCACTTGGGGCAACCATGATTGCTCGCTCCGTCCGGGGGGAGCGCTCATTATCTGCAGATGACATGTTCCACGGAGCATTTACGACGGCACTCGAAGCCGACGAGATGATAACGGCCGTGGAGTTCCCCGAACCTTCACCAGAACAAGGGTGGTCGTTTCGAGAGTTCTCCCGTCAGCCGGGCGACTTTGCGACCGCCGGGGTCGCCGCTGTGGTCCGACGCAATGCCGGAAGCATCGAGAGCCGACTCGTCGTTTTCGGCCTTGGCGGCGGGCCGACGCGGGCAACCCTGATCGAAGAGGCACTCCAAAACGCTGCCGGGCCTGATCTGGAATCGTCAGTGATAGAGCAGTGGGCCGCCACGCTTGATCCGGTCGACGATGCACACACCTCGGCCCGTTCGAAAATCCGACATGCTCAAAGGCTTCTGGTCGAAGCCGTGGCAGAAGCTTGGGAGCGCATGTAATGACCGAATCATCGAATCGAACCACACCAGTTCGCCGAGTGTCGTCACCGCCTGCGGCCGAGTCGACCGCCCGGCATAACATCACGGTCGACATCAA
>ERZ651776.2337-NODE-2337-length-20784-cov-7.166707_pt1 | contig 20784 bp, 10 predicted proteins | sample MGYA00514761_ERZ651776 | MGnify/ENA metagenome assembly ERZ651776 | reverse complement strand
TTTTATTCGCCAGCTCCGCGAGCTCTTTATCGTAGCAATTCTTGCAAAGATCTTTGGACGCATCCTTCTTCGATTTGTACCATCTGGTACTTTTCGTTTCTTTACATCTCCCGCACGTTTTATTCGGAGCTGCTGCCACTTGCGCCACTTGCTCAGAGAGAACGAGTCTGCACTTTCGACAACACTTCGCGTCCGGAACTTTATCCACCACCTTCTTGACGATGGCAAAGTGCTCGCTGTCTTCGGACATATCTTTCTCCGCCACATGTTTGAGAGTAACGAGTGCGGCGTGCTGTAAACCAGGGCACTCCACCGGCCACTCCTCGATGTCGATGCCGTCGGGAAAAGCGCCAGAGAAAACGCAGTCACCTTTTCTATCTTCATTTTTGCGAATATTCCTTTCTCTCGCAACTTCCAAGTTCTTTTCTAGAATTGTCTTGACGCGTTTCTTGTTTTCTTCGCTTCCCTCGGGGTTCGTCTCTACTTCCGTAATCGCGCGCTTCAAAACGTGTACTCGGCTCAAGGAACCTTGTAAACCAACTAACTTTCCGTTCCGATCATACGAGGAACATTTTTGACACGATGGGATGTGATGTCTGCGGCCACCATCCGTGAGAGTGTAAACCGAGTGGGCCGTAAACCCGCCGACGTTGTATCCCAAGAACGACTTTCCGTCGATCGTTGATTTGCACTTACCTTCCTCATCGATCCTCCACGCTTCGCACCACCAGTCGCCGTGCTTATTACCAAAATGGTAATCTGACATCCTCCGCGAAATTCGGGTAATATTTCCGCACTTCTGATAGTCAATCTCGAACGAACCATCCTTGTATCTCGTCAAAGGCAAGTTCCAGGAATCGATGAGTTGTTGAAAACACGACTTTCGGAATGTGGGAGAGACATCACACAACGTGAGAAAAAGTGGAAGCTCGAGGTTTCCGTCGTCGTCTCGTGGGAGTTCGCGGACTGTCGAGAACGACGGTTCCGGGACGCGGAATTCCGGACGACTCAAAATCTTCCTTTGTAAGTCCGTCGTCAATGTGCACAACACTGTCATCCCGTCCAGAAACGATTTGGTGGCCTCGTCGATAACTGACCCCTCCCCAAGACCAATCTCTTCAGAAATTGCGCGCGCGATTTTTGCGACGTCGAGAACTTTTCCCGAATGGCCGTTACAGTCTTTCGATATCTCGCGCACCAATTTTCCGCAACGCGCCTCGTACCTTGCAAACTCATTTAGTATTGGTTGCACAGTACGTATTGTCGGGTAACCTAACCGTTTTCTCCTCACCTGTACTGGTCCCGGTCGAGGCTCGTCGGAGTTCATGCTTTCCTCTCTCTTTTATTGTGAAGTTTTCCATCCAAGAAGATTTTTTTTTTTCTCGGAAGAAACAAGTTCAGAAGTTCTGTTTCGAACACTTTCGAAGACTTTGCGCGTTTTGGCAGCATACGTGCCTTTGGCCGTGCCTTGTGAGCCACAGAAAATTTCCCCCAAACTCCTTTACAAAACCGGCGCTCGCACATACTCTTTAAGCGAATCAGAGCAGCGTCGCAGAGAGTGTAACACTACTACACGCAGAGCATGTCTTCCTCCTCTTCTTCGAGAGTTTTGCGCGCTCTTCTTTTCCGTTTCGGAAAGAATGGAGGAGGAAACGCAAATCCATCGTCGTCGTCGTCGTTCGGTGTCGGTGTCGGTGTCGTTGGCGCGACGACGGCGACCGCCGGTTTGCTGATGAGTTATTCGGACGACGATGCGGTCCACGCGGTGAAAAGAGTCGCGACGGCGTCGAAACATTTAGTGCCGGTGTATTTTGATTACCGGAGGCACCTGGCGAGGGTGAAGAAACTCGAGAGCGAGTGTACTAATCAATTCGAGACGGATGAGGATGAAAAATTGGATGAACTGAAACGAGAATCGAGGCAAACGTTATGGACCGACGTCGCGGTTCGCTTGAGAGATTTAGCGCGAGAAAACGGAGGGATCTACGTGAAAGCCGGGCAGCATCTTTGCGTGCAACCGGTAGCGCCGATGCCTTTTCGGCAGATACTGAGGGTGTTGATGGACGACGCGAGCGCGAGGCCGTTCGAGGAAGACGAGAAGACGTTTAGCGAAGAGTTTAACGGTTTGAAACCGAAAGAGGTGTTTTTAGAGTTTGAGGAGAAACCAATCGCGAGCGCGAGTTTAGCGCAGGTGTACAAAGCGAAGACGAAGATGGGAGAGGACGTGGCGGTGAAGATTCAGCAAAGACCGGTGGCGAGGTTTTTGTGGGTAGATCTCGCGACGATTGAGACGTATTACGCGGTTTTGGGGTATTTGATTCCCGGGTTGAGGTTCGCGTGGTTGGCGAAAGAGACGAGAAGACACATGTCCGAGGAGTTGGATTTTCGATTAGAGGCGAAGAATTGTAAAGATATGGGGAGATTGTTGAAAGAAGAGTGCGGTTTTAAGGAGGAGGAAGTGACGGTGCCGAAAATCCACGATAATCTGAGCACAAAGCGAGTGTTGACGATGGAGTTCGCGGACGGGACCAGAGTCGATAACGTGGAAAAAATGCGAGAAAATAAAGTGGACGCGTATAAAGTCGCCAAGACGATTCAGGAAGCGTTCGCGACGTTGACGTTTGAACACGGTTTCGCGCACGGCGATCCTCATCCGGGGAATTTGTTGGTCGATAAAAACGGAAAAGTGACGATTTTGGACCACGGCGTTGTGCGGCGATTAGACGAACCGACGAGAGAAACGTGGTGCCAAGTGTGGTTGGCGTTAATTCGAAACGATGAAAACGAGATGCGAAACGCCGTGGAAAAGTTGGGGATAAATCCGGAAATGCACAGGTTTTTCGGGATTATCTTGGCGTTAGCGCCAGCCAGAGTGATTGAAGATCGGTTTAAGAAGGAAGACGAGAAGATGGCGGTAGTTTCATCTTCATCTTCTTCGTCTTTGTCTTCTTCCTCGTCCTATTCCTCCGCTGCAAATAAAGCTGACGTCGCCGCCGCCGCCACCGCGGAAAATAATGGAGCCTCGACGACTTTGACGACGACTCGAGAGAACAAACCAGCGAACAACAACGACAGTTTATCCATGAGCGACAAGCGCGAGATTTTCAAAACGGTACTCAAAGTAAAACTGGAAGACCAAAGTCAACTGTTCGAGTCGCTCCCGCGAGATTTACTCATGGTGCTCAAAGCGAACAATTTACTCCGATACGTCAACGAACAACTCGGATCGCCGGTGAATCGATTCCGCATCATCGCTCGAAGCGCGAAGAATGGACTCGAGAAACGCGAACGGATGAAAAACGACGCCGAACAGGCGTTGGAGATGGACAGCGCGAGAAAGAAAGGGTTGGGATATCGCACCAAAGAGTGGGCGCGAACGGTGAAAGATCGCGGATACGACAACGTCATGGTGATGTTGTTACCTGCGCAACTGTTCTTCACGAGGGGCAAACTCGCGTGGGCGTTTTGGCGTTCCTCTAAAGCGGCAAAATCATCCGCAGTTCTCACAAACGGTAAGTCATCAACGGTAGTATCGACGGCGGCGGGAGGGTCATCGACGACAGAAAGAAAAGCATAGAAGTATTAGAAACGAAATCTTAGTTAGTATAATATAGAGTTCAGTCGATATCTAAAAACAAATTTGGGCGGCGTAGCAAAAAGCGCTCAAGCGATTGAATTTTCTTTTTCTGCCATTTTCTCCAAAGCTTGACGCTCAATTTCCTCCAAGTCGAAATCCTCCTCCTCTTCCTCCTCTTCTTCTATCCTTTCATCTTCTCTATTATCTACCGATACTAATTCACCGTTCGCCTTCTTCTTAACTAATTCGTATACGCCTAAATCGCTCGCCGACGAGCCGTTTGCGTCCCTCACCTCCGGATCCGCCCCAGCTTCCAGCAAAACTTCCGCCACGTCTACTTGCTCGCAAATCGTCGCGTAATGCAACGCCGTCTTCCCTTTATCATCTACCGCCCCTATGTCCGCATCCAATTGCATCAGCTGAATCGTAATCGCCACGTCGCCGGTATCGGCGGCAAACATTAGGGGTGTTCTCCCTTTCGCGTCCCGTTGATTCGCGTCCGCTCCGGCTCGTAAACATTTCAGCAACTTATCAAAATCACCCTCCTTCGCGGCTTTAAGCAAGCTCGTTTCCTCTTCCCGCTCTTCTTCTTTCCCATCCTCTCCTTCTAATCTCCTCATCGTCGATTGACTCCTCCCAAACGCCCCGCCGCCACCGCCGTTCGTAGTATTAGACTTCTTCTTCGGACTCGGCAACAGCTCCAAATCGTCCAGTCGACTTTCCAAAACTCTCACGTACATCCTGCACGCGTCCACTTTCGTCATCCCTTTATGTTTCATCCACTCGGTAAACTTCGCGTACCCTTTGATATCCAATCGAGTCGGTCGTACCTTCACGTCGCAATCGCCTTTCGTCGCCTGTTTATAAATGCCGTAGAGTTCTAAGATGCAATCTTCCGGTACGGCGCCTTCGGCGATGCGCGTCGCCGCGTACGCCGCCGCCGCTTCAAATCCCGCGATAGCTTCTAAATCACTTCGAGTATTCGTAGGAGCAGAAGAACTACTACTCGAGGACGTTGTTGTTGTTCTCCCCCCGACGTCGTCGAATCGGTCTCTCGTTTGTTGAAACGCGACCGAAGATTCGTTCAGTTTCCTCTCGTTCGATGTCCCCCAGCTTAACAACGGGAACGTTCTCTCTTCTTTCATTCGCACGCGTCGGTACAGCTTTATCGCGAGAAAAGAGGTCAGAAATGCGCCTGCGAACGATGTCGCGAGAGACGAAGCAGAAGAGGTAGAGGTCATTTTGTGACGCTTATTTTGATGCGCGGTGACGCGAAAATATACTTCACGCGCGAGTGCAACGATCGCTCGTAGTTTTTCACTTCCGTATCGATCTTATGCAATTTTCGTTGGTTTGCGTTTTGTTTCGTACACGATGCAGCGCGTTAAAGTCGTGTGCGTAATAAAATGACGAATAGCACGATTTGAGCACTTTGTTTTCTTCATAAAAATTTTCACAACACACAGTTGAACAACAACAACAACAACAACAACAACAACTACGCTTAACGCTTACGCGCTCTGCTCTTTTCAAACGCGAAATTCTTCACGAAGTGAACGAGATCGCGTTGGACTCGTTGATTTTGGTTTGATACACTAGGGCGTTTCGCGAGAGAGCGATTATTGTCGCTCGCGCTTTTGTGTTCTTCTTCTTCTTCTTCTTCTTCGGCTATTTTGAACTCTCAATTTACGCGGAGGAAAGAGAGAGAAGAAAAAAATGTCGGACGTTCGTCCGCGCAATCGTCGGTCGCGAAAGGGTATCATCGAACGATCGTTGACGATTTGTGCGCTTTCGATACTTTTGTTCGCGTCGCGAGTGGTTTCGGAGGCAATAAATGGTCGCGTCGTCGAGGAAGGCGATCGAACGCAGCGAGAGGAGGAAGATACAAAAAAGTTGTATCGAGGAGGAGGAGGAGTGAACTTCTTCGACGCGCCGTTCGGGGACGTGAACGCGAAAGATGTGCCGAGCAACAACAACAACAACAACAACAACAACGCGGGAGTGAGCGTTGCGGCGTTTGCGCCGAGGAGGGCGTTGCAGGTAAGCGCGAGAGCGTTTCGTTCTTTTTTGTTAACAAAAGAGTTTTCTCTTGGAATTTCCAAACCGCCTTTTCGCGCGTTTCGGTTCGTCTTCGCGTTCGCGTCTGAAGCAAACGATCACTCTTCTCGAATATGCATCGCAGAGAAGCGCGGATGATGACAGAAATACTGACGAGCGATTTTTGATGTTTTTTGTTTCGTTTTCTTCACAAAATAGGATCCAGGAGTTGGCGAGGATTTGAGCGCGTGCGCGGATCTCGCCGACGGCAACCTCGCGTTTAGCGTGCACACGTGGTCGTCTTCGCCTTCGGAGGAAGTGTTGCGACTCGGTGCGATTGCCGGAAACGTCGTGGATGCAGCAAGAGAGACGTACGTTTCAATCGTGGTGACAAGAGCGAGTGGAGCGAACGTAAACGATCCGGTATCTTTGGCCGGAGTAACGTTGCCTTTTCAATGGTCGAGAGCGGTTGCCGTGGAGGACGAAGTTTCGGGCGAGGCGACGTACGAACCGAGACCAAAGGAGGAGTTTGTCTTTGCGTGTTGGGGTGGACAAATACTTCCGAAAGGTTCTTCTTCCTCTTCCAACGAGGGTAGGAACGATGTGTCTTGCGAAGAGATTTCGCTCACGATGGACGATGTTGGACCGAGAGTTACTTTCGGCGCAAACGTCGTTTTGCTCCCAGGCGAGTTTCTCGTCGGCGGGTACTCAAACTTCCTTTTTTCTTTTAAGCACGTCGAGAGTAAAAAAATCGAATCGTTGATGACGTTACGAGCGCCAGTTTGCGACGTCGAAGCGATGAACACGCTATCCTCCTCCGTCGCGGTTGTGAGTCCGAACATGATTTTTGGCTGGAACCCAAACGTCGGTTTGGATTTAAACGCGTGTCCGTCACTCGTAGACGTTACGTTTACGACGGTGAAACCGCGACGATTGACTACTGTTGACGCTTCATCATCGTTAGTCTCTGGAGTACTCGGGCAAAGAACGTGTCTCACGTTAGATCTCACCGATTTAGTGCTCGAAATCGATTTAATCGAAGAAGGTGAAGACGTTTCTACTACCGCCACGTCAATTACGTGCGAAGGTTTAGCAATCGCGACACCTCCAGAAATGCTCGATATGCGAGAGCAGATCACAAATTTTTCGTGCGAAGACGCGAGGTTTGAAGTCTCACTCGATGGGTCAAAGCTTCGAGTTCTCTTGAACGAGAACGTCAAGTTGTGTCCCGGTTGTTTCATCGTCGGAGGTAACGACAATGTCTGGGCTAGGTATGAGACGACGACGACGACAACAACAACTGAAACGACAACTGAAACAGTACCTTCTTCTCCTGCTTTGTCTCCTTCTTCTTCTTCTTCGCTGTACTGTGAAGGCGATGCGGAGCTCGCACCTCCGATTCGCGCGTGCAATGCCGAAGAGAACGCAAACTACAACGGCGAGGATATTACCGAAGGTGTCTTTCTCGCCTCTTCCGCAGACGCTTGCTGCGTAGCGTGCCAAGAAAATCCCAACTGCAACGTCTGGACGTACTGCACAGACGAAGCTGGTGGTTGTGGTCTGAATGAATACGTGTCATCTTATTCACAATGTACTTTGAAGGTCTTGGACCAGGCAATAATTTCTGCAAGCGTCGATACTGAGATTCCGGGATCTCGAGGCGAGGACGTCACCTACACATCTGGAATTTTGCTCGATAAAATTGTTGAACCGATCGCGAGAGATACGAGCGACGTGAAGTTCCCACCTTGTAACGCAGAGATAAACGCCAACTACATCGGAGATGTCATCGCAAATGTGACTGTAGACCTTGCGGTGAATGCTGGAGCGTGTTGTGCGGCGTGTTTGGCAAACGCAGACTGCGAGCTTTGGGTATTTTGCGATTCAGAAGGAGGATGCGATGAATACCCCTATCGCACGTGCACTTTGAAAACGTTTCCTTTAAATATCGCGGACGCGTCGTTGGAGTCTCCTGCCGCATACGCGAGAGGCCCGAACGTTAACTGGACCTCTGGTATCGTCACTTCTCGAATTGATGTTGGCGAGTTGCCCGAACCGACCAGTGAAAGCTGCGAGATCGAGCAACGCGCGAATTACAAAGGTGATCCTCTCAACGTTGGTACTGATTTGATCGTAGACTCCGTGGAATCGTGCTGCATCGAGTGCAAGAAAAGATCTGATTGCAATGTTTATGTTTTCTGTGAAAACGAAGATGGTTGCTCCAACGCCTATTTTGATTACGGTTTCGGCGAATGTTGGCTAAAGAAAGCTCCGGCTGAATTTTTAATCTCGGAAGAATTCCCGGCTTGGGAACGCGGCGAGGGCGTTCCTTGGGCATCCGGGAGAGTTTCTCCGAGACCAATCGGGCCATTTGAGATTCCAAAATCGTGCGTCTCCAAGACGAACGCGCTAAGAGATGCGTGCACGCCTTTGCTCGCGGAACCAGAAGCCAGATCTGGCGATACGACCAAGTGCTGCCAGTTGTTGGAAGCGTCGAACGTAGATCGCTGTTTCTGTGAAAACGACGCTTTAGCAGAACTCGGTGATCGAGAAGATGTGCTGTTGGTTGCCGAAGCCGTGTGCGATTTGACGGAGCCACTTTTGATCGGAGAGAAATGTGTGCCCGTGGAAGAAGTGATTACGGTTGAAATTTCTCCCCCGCCTCCTTCTGTGTCGCCGCCGCCGCCGCGCGCACCGTTTGCAGTTGTTTCGGTTGAGTCTCCACCACCGCCATCTTCTCCACCTCTAATTCCGATGCCACCGCCTCCGTTGGTGATCGCGTCACCTCCTCCTACATCTCCGTCGCCACCGCCGCCTTCACCGGTTTTAGTCGTCGCTTCGCCGCCACCTCTTCAACCGGCTGCTCCCAATCCACCGCCGCCGATGCCGAACCCCCCACCACCAATGGCACCTCCGGTGTATCCACAACCACCTCCACCTATTCCAAATCCACCACCGCCGCTCAGTCCCAGTCCTCCACCCTTTGCCCCAGCGTCGCCCCCACCATCGCCGTTTCCACCGATTCCTCCGTCTCCGTTGGCGCCGCAGCAGCCTTCTCCTCCTCCACCATTCGCTCCTCCACCAATTCCTCGCTCTCCGTGCGTCCTCCTCACAGAGTCAATTAATACGGATTGTAGCGCGCTGTTTGTGGAAAACGGTCAGCAAAGCACGATTTCGCAGACGTGTTGTAGTTTGATACAGACGGCAAACAACGATCGGTGCTTTTGCGACGCGGATGTTAAAAACATATTGGGTGCGTCTAAAATCGAGACGATTCGATTAGTTGGACCATTTTTGTGTGGAACGGATTTACGCATCCTTACAACAACAGAAGAGTGCGTCGAAGAAGCACCGCCGGTCGTGGTTGAAATATCACCTCCTCCATCTGCTCCGTCTACTCCTTTACCGCCGCCGCCGTTGCCACAATCGCCCGCGGTTGAAGTTGTCGAAGCGTCGCCGCCGCCGCCACCACAATCGCCCGCGGTTGAAATTGTCGAAGCGTCGCCGCCGCCACCGCCTCCTCCTCCTTTTCTGCCACCGCCACTACCAGTTTCACCGCAAGCACCAGTCGAAGTGATTGTACCATCGCCTCCCTCGAGTCCACAACCTCCACCGCCGCTCTCACCGGAAGCGCCCGTGGAAGTTGTTCTTGTGGCTTCGCCTCCTCCTTCTCCCTCTTCACCGATGCCGCCGCCGCCAAGTCCTCCACCCCTTGCGCCACCACCGTTATCTCCACCGCCGGCACCGCTCGACGAATTTCCGGACGATTACGAAGAGCTTCTTCTTCCTCCTCCTCCTCCTCCTCCTCCTCCTGAATCTCCTCCCCCGCAAGCACCAGTCGAAGTGATTGTACCATCGCCTCCCGTGGTGCTCGAATCTCCTCCTCCTCCTCCTCCTGAATCTCCTCCCCCGCAAGCTCCAGCTGTGCCAAGCTCGCCGCCGCCTCCCGTGGTGCTCGAATCTCCTCCTCCACCCCCTCCTCCTCCGTCGCCGTCTCCTCCGTTTGCACCATCACCACCTCCATTTTCTCCCCCGCCAATTTCACCGTCACCACCTCCACCTCCGATTCCGGTTTCACCATCACCGCCGCCACCTTCACCGCCACCACCGTTTCCTCCGCCTCCGGAAGTGCCTTTGCCGCCACCTCCGGTGCCAGCTGAACCATCGCCGCCTCCCCCGAGTCCATTTCCACCTCCACCAAGTCCATCACCGCCTCCCCCAAGTCCCTTCCCTCCTCCTCCGAGTCCATCGCCGCCGCCTCCTTCTCCCTTCCCTCCACCGCCGAACGTGTGCCCTTCACTTGAGGTTCTCGGCGGTTCTGCCGCTACGCAAAATGAACTATTGCTTTCTGGCGTATACGTCGAGCAAGGTGCGACTGCGTTCGACGAAGAAGACGGCGATATCACCTCGCAGATTGATATTGACAACTCAGCTGTCGATACATCAACGCCCGGTGTATACCCGGTGTCGTATCGAATTGTCGACTCGAGTGGGTGCGAAGTTACCGCGACTAGATTTGTGAGAGTTATTGCACTCGTCCCAACTTCAGATGCCGCGGATATTCTCGTCGCGTGTAGAAGACGAGTCAACCGCGTGGATCAGCTCTGCGACGTTGGAAACGGAAACCCGAATCCAGCAAGTTTCCCGGGATGTTGTTTGGCCGTCTCAGATATGGATAGCGCTTCGTGCTTCTGTGACGATGAAGTTCTCGATACGTTTGCAAAACGCGACGCGACGTTTGTCGAAAAGCTCGTGGACTTTGTTCCACTCGCTTGTGGATTCAGAATCAAGTATGGCGACGAGATTTGCGAAGATCGCGACGCGCTTTCGGCGTTCTTGAAACTGCCAGCTGAAAGAGACGTGCGCGATAGATCAAACGCGTGGAAACGCGTCATTGACGAAGATTCTGGTCGATTAAAAGAAGACTTGACGTGCGGTGAAACCGTACAAGCGACTCGTTACATTTGCCGCAAAGTCACGTCAAGCGAGAGCATTACGCCGGTGATTGCAGATATCGCCCCGTGTTGCGACGCGGCGTTCGCTTTGAACCGCTCAAATTGTCTTTGTGACGCTGTGGAAGACGAAAGAAAAGGAACGGAACTCTTCGAGGATACAGCAGGAGCAAAATCATTCTTGCGCAAACTCGTTGGTTTTACGCCTTTGGGATGTGGATTCGACATCTCCGAGCAATGTCCGAAAATCCGCGAGCGTATTGGCGTCCCGGTCACCGAGATGGTTCGAAACGTCACGCAATTTATCAATGAAACTCGTTTGATTCCAGTTGCCGTCGGTGTTCCGTTATTGGTTAGTGAAGGCGACATAACCGGCGTTGACGTAGTCGAAGAAGGTGTTTTGGAGCAACTCAGCGGAGGGTTATCTGCTATAGATCAACGCGGGAATCAAATCCGCGATGAAATGTTCAGAGAGTTTTTCGATAGAGCAAACTACCAAAACTGTTTAAATTACACGGACGCCATCGAGCAAACGTGTACAAGAGTCGTTGTTAGCGATGAAACTACCGAGAACAACGGCGTCGACACGACGACCTACGATGTCACGGCGTGCTGCGGTGTTTTGTATTCGCTTTGGACTCGCGGGTGTCTTTGCCCACCCTTTGCGGAGCAGTTGCTTTCGACCGACCTCTACTTGTCTTTATTCAAGATTGCACCAGAAGCGTGCGGTTTTTCGATGGATGAGATTCCAAACGACAATAGAGACGTTTGCGTTAATGATTTATCGGAAACGCTAGAAGGCTACGTCGAGAGCGATATCGATGCTAGATTTGATTGGAGGATTATCGAAGACGCCGAATCGTGGGTTTCCGAGAAATACAGCACCACGAAGCCGAGCGATTTTCAGAATATATTTTTGGTTGAAGGTGGTTCAACCATTGGTGGTTTTGGAGTGGGTTTCGACTTCGAGGCGTTCACGAATGCCACCGCTTGGTGGATACCATCGTCGACGTTTCAAACAAACGTTTCGGTGGCGATTCCTTCTGCATCGACGTGTTACGCCGCCGTGAGAGCGGCTGAAGATTCTTGCGTACCAAACCTTGCAGGTGCCTCAGAAATATTCTTTCAAGACCTCGACTGGCAAATGTGTTGTAGGCGACTTCGCGTCGTCGAAAATGCAAAGTGCTTCTGCGATGGTTTTGTATCTCTTCTTCTCACGGCAGATTCTCCGATTAACGCGAGTGCTGCCGACACAGATATCGTCTCGAAAATTCACGCTGCAGTACTTTCTGAAGCCCCATCGGCGTGTGGTTTTATACCAACGTACGGCAGTACGTGCCCAGCGGCTGAATTTACGGAAACAGTGGACGAGAAACTCGCCGTAGACTCACGAGAGCTTGTCGATGTGGAGACATTTTACGCTCAAAAGAATGAGGTAGATTACTCTCCGTTGGCGTACATTTCGGCGCGAACTTTCTACAGCGAAGACCCGAACACGATAATTCGAGGACTCATGCTCTCAAACGGCGGAATGCTTATTTCGGAACTTGATATAATTGGTGGAGAAACTGGTCGCGAGGCAAGATTAGTCATTGTATCTCCACCGAGGTTGAAAAATCAAGGCGTTACAGTGCTTCGCGACGCCGCTGATGGACAAGTTTCGCTCGAATACACCACGTGGAATACTTCAAGCACGTATCGAATTCTGGTTGAGCTGAGTGATACTCCCGGAAGTTTCTTTCTAGATTCGACATCACAGTTCGTGCGTATAGGCGATGGTACTGCTACTTTTGAAGCCGGTTTGTTCTCGGGCGCAACGAGCGCTACGATTGGCGCGAGTGAATCCGCGCTCACGGTGACGTCCAGCGGCAAACTTTTCTTGAGAACGTTTGAGTCTCCGGAAGGTATCGAAGTTGAAGGTGAAGAAGTAACTTTACCAGATGGCACAGTTGCAAAAATTGTTCGCGTGGAATCTTTCGACGAATCCATGTTATTCCCACTCGTTCGCACGTCTGCAATCATCGTTGCGAATGAAACCCTCACGGCGGAAGAGACGACGACGACGACGACGACGACATCCCCTATCGATATTCGTCGCGGCGTGGTGAAGAGATCTGGAGTCATCGTTCCGAAAGAAGAGGACGGTGGCGTCTGTTCGGACGCGCGAAGTGTGAAAAATTTCCTCGCGATTGCGCTTGAAAGCCCTACGCTCTCGAAAAAATACTCCGTCGTGGGTGCACTCACCGTCGCCGACGATACCGATAAAGAAACGATCCTCGTGCCGGAGATTAAAATTCCGATATATTACGTTCCAAGAGGCGGTGAAGTCGAAACAGAGGAGTTCACGAGCAGTTTCTACGACGAGTCATCGTTCGTGGATCCGTTAACGCCTGGCGTTGGAACGTGCTTAGGTATTCAAATCATCGACGGTTTTGGTCGTAGGTATTCTGACGAGGATCTTTGCGCGCGAACGTCGAGCGAAACGACTTCGTTTGGAGTACAATTTACAATATTGGACGTAGAAATGTGCAGAGGGTGCGCGGTGACGGGTAGAGAATCTGACGGTGCTTTATTTGAAGTCTCGCACGGCGATGGCGAAGACTCGAACGCTTTAGCCGTTTCTGAACCTTTTATTCGACGACCATTTTGCGAACTCAACGATTTTGAAGAAGTCGCGCCGGAACAACAACAACAACAACAACAACAACGACGGCGAAGAAACTTACTGCAATTCTTTGGTGGCGTTCCGTTCTTCCAATCGCCTCGGGTGATTTCTCCATCCAATCAAATGGCTGGAAATATGCCAGGAGGCGCGAACAACCAGTTTGCGGCTGGAAACTCTGGAGCGGGCGGTGATGCCCTCCTTCCTTCCACGACGGTGAACGTGAGTCAAGGTCCTCCGACGACGACGCTCTGCTCGGAAGAGGCTTTAAAAGATATCGAAAGTAGTATTTACTGGAAAGACGATCGTGGAGCAATCACCTCGTCGATAAACGGAGGTAATGGTTTCACCGAGCAATACGAATCGTACGCGTTCGCCGGTGATATACGAAATCCAGATAAGAACAACGAAGTGAGCTTGAAGAACGCTCTGACGCTCGTTGCGCTCTCGCCGTGGCTTCGCGAAAATCTTGGCGATGGCACGTACGGCGCGTGGAGAAGAATCAACGATCCATCTCGAGAACTCAAATTTACGTGCTATGGTTATAAAATAGTATCGTACAACGAGCAAGGAGATGAGATTGTACAGATTACCAACCCTCGATGCGAGAATGTCCAATTCTACGCATCGTTGAGTGCGCCCGTGAGCTTATCTGGCGGTGGTGGTGGATCAGAAAGCACAACACAATTCTCTCAGCAACAGGAAGGTAGTAGCGGCGACAGCATCCCTCCAGCATATGTTGTGTTAATCGAAGTCGATTTTGGCGTCATTCTTTGTGAAGGATGCTATCTGAAACCTTTGTATGTCGACGATGATATTCTCTTCAGCATCTTTCCAAACAACGAAGTCATTTCGGAAGATGTAGTAGATAATAACATCGGTAGTTCTTACTACACATTCGACTTTGTCGGACCGACTATAGCCGAGCGACTGGAGTGTTCTTCTCCGAAAGGCGCGTTGGTTACTGCCGTCGAGTTGGTGGCACCAGATGCCGCAGCAATTACTCCTCTAGACGACGATGACGGCGAGGAAGAAGATGCGCCTGCGCCGAGCGTTAGAAAGCTTCCGAACCGATACGCGTGTAACGCTCAAGCAAACACCAACTTCAAAGGCGTTTTACTCAACGATGGCAACAAAAACATTCTTTCTTCTGCGGCGGCGTGTTGCGATGCGTGCGCCACGACGGAAAATTGTGACATATGGGTATACTGCGTCGGGGATTGCGTAGATTTCGCCTTTCACTCGTGCTGGTTGAAAAAGTCCATGGAAGGTGGATTTAATTCTACGGCGTCGCCATCTAAAATTTCTGCGTGGGATCGCGGCGACGGCGTGCCGTGGACCTCTGGATATCTCGTCACGAAACAAGACGATGCTGGTACCGCAACTGGGGAAGTATCCTCATCGGAAGAGGAAGTCACGGATACCGCGAAATATTTTACCCTCGAGCCGGGGAAGCCGACGGATATACCAGCGTCGACAATCACAGTAAAAGCAATCGACGCACCGGTAACACCTCCTTCTCTGTTTGATAACGTCAGCGATGGTGTTGAAACGCTACCTCCTCCAACGACGTCTTTGCCGACAGACGAGGAACCTGTCATCGCGTCTCCTCCGCCGACTGGATTCGGTACGATTCGTCCGACGGTTCCCGTGGACGTTCCGACTACTACTACTACCACAACTCCGACTCCAACTATTCCCCCAACGACAGACGAAGTAATGCCTCCTACTACCGCCACCACCCCTTCACCTCCTTCGTCCTCGAAGTGTTCAAACACCGACGTCGCCGCCTGTCCACGCGAATCGTCCCAAACGCTCGAAGCGCTCGATATTCGAGCAAACTTTAGAGCGTCCACAAAAGGAACCTCCCCATCAGACGAAGGACGTCAACTCACCGTCTCCGGTACCGCCGTAAACTTCGGCGCGCTCGGCACCGTCTGCCTCGCCGGCGTCACCTTCCGCGTCCCGTTCGAATTCCTCGTCATCCCGGAGACAAACGAACAAGCCGCCGCCTCCCCCGAGCCTCGTCGCGCACCTTCCTCTGAGTTCCTTTTCGACTGCGCCTTCCTCGGCGTCCGCTCGCGCACCGGGCCAATCACAGACGACCCAAACACTACTCCGCGAGAGTGCACGGACGTCCTCAAACTCACCTTCGTCGACGACGAAGAAAACAACACCAACAACTCCTACATCCAATTCACTCTGCGCGACGTCGCGCTCTGCCCGGATTGCTGGCTCGTCGGCGGTAAAGGCGGGGTCATCTTCTCCGTTCGGCACCGAGAGAATTTAAAACTTCTCCTCGCGAGAAGAGACGACGGGGAGTTCATCAACACCGTCAACGCGGAAGAGGTTGCGTGCGAAGCCGCTTTTTAACGACTTTGACGAGAAAGAAGAAAAGCGACAGAAGAAGAAGAAGAGGTTGTTGCAGCGGCGGCTGCAGAGAGAGGGAGAGTAGTGTTGAGAAAACTTAGATCGCCACAAAAGCGAACATCATCATCATCAACATCTTCATCAAAGTAGAGAGAGAGAGAGAGAGACATCAATCACCATTGATCATCGAGTATTTTTAATGAGTACAAAAGAGACACAAAATCACTCACAAATTCCTGATAAAAATCTCCCCTTGACGCGCTTTAAATCCGTTCTTTTTAAGCGCAGAGAGAAAGAGCAAACAGAGGAGCGCGCGCAAAGAATGGGGTGCTGCGTCTCCAAACACGACGAAGGACAAAAGGAAGGAAAGGAGAACGAAAAGGACAAAGATCCGATCGAATCGACTTTGAATTCGTTAAAGAAGAAGAAGAAGAACGTAAACATAAACAACACGAAACGCGGAACAAAATCGGATTCGAAATGCAAACAAAACGTCTCCTCCTCGTCCCAATCGTCGTCGCGGTTAGAACTCATCCGCGCGTGGAGCGGAGAACAGGCGACGACTTCGAGCAATAAGAACAAGAACAACGCAACGAAAACGACGAATGAGGACGACGACGAGGATGATGATGAGAGGCAGATGAATGATTTTTTAATCGCAAAAATGCTCTTCGAGGAGGACGAGTTGGAGGAAAAAAATCGAAAAATGGCAACGCAGAGCGATTTTTTACTCGCGCAATCTTTACGAGAAGAAGAGGAAATAGAAGAAGAAATAAAAGAAAACGAGTCGTACGAGATGCTTTTGGAACGGTGGAAACGTAGGGTTGGTCAAGAGCGGATCGAGAGTTGGTCGAGGAAGTTGGACGGCGTGGTGCGAGAGCAGGTTTTGAATACGCCTTTGAGGAAGAGCCCGGGAGACGATAGATCTAAAGTGAAGAGGCAAATGTCGGTGCCTATTACGCCGAAAAGGAACCAGGACGAGGATTTACGGATCGCGTTGCAGTTGAGCAGAGAAGATAGCGAAAAGGTGGAGAGAGATCACGACGTGTTATTGGCGAGATTGGACGCGTTTGGGTTGAGAGAGAAAGTCGTTTCCGGGGACGGGAATTGTCAGTTTCGAGCGCTGAGCGACCAGTTGTTTCGGACGCCGGAGTTTTACGAGGAAGTGCGGAAAAACGTTGTTGGACAGTTGAGAAAACACGCGTCGAGGTATGCCGCGTATGTCGTCGCGGCGAATGAGGAAGGCGGGAGTAAAAACGCGCCTTCGTCGTCTTCGAGTCCGCAATCCTCGACGGAGGAAGCCAAGTCGGCGTTTTTCATGATGCAAACCGCGTATTCGAACTATTGCGACGATATGGCCTCGGATGGTACCTGGGGTGATCACGTCACGTTACAAGCCGCCGCGGATTTGTACGGCGCGCAGATTACCGTAGTCACGTCGTATTTAGATAACGGCGTTTTGGAAATTACGCCGATTCGAACGTCGTCGTCGAACAAGAAAGGCGGCGACTCGTCTCCTCCGGACGACGGGAAGAACTCGTCCTGGTCCGAGAAGTTTGGCGAGAGGAATTTATGGCTGAGCTTTTGGGCGGAAGTGCATTACAACAGCGTCTATCCAAAGTTGGAGTTTCGCACGCCGGAAAGCGGGAAGAAAAGTGGTAGAAAGATTGGCACCGCCGGAGGATATTACGACGGGAATGAAAATGCCAACGTCGATACAGGCACCAGCGGGAACAACTACACAAACAATAACAATAACAATAATAACAGCAGCACGAGTAAAGGAACATCATCTCGAACGGCTATTCGTTCCCAAGCTTCGAAGCAAAACGACGCCGCCTTGCGCATCCAAACCTCCTTCCGAGGCGCGCAAGCGAGAAAGAAAGTAATCAACTCTCGACACTTGCTGCAACGCTCCATCGAAACTTTGAAGATACACGACGCGGCCTCGGTCATCCAACGCGCCTATCGCGTGCATCGCGCCGAACGCATCGAACAGGAAGAGTACGAAAAAGTCATGCAACGCATCACGAGCAACACGCCGGAGAAGTTTCGTTCGCCAGAGTTCTACTCGTCTCCTTTGCGCGATTTGCGGGGCTTCGGGCAGCGAGAACTTTTCAAATCGCCGAAAACGCCCGAGGAACGTACGCGCGATTTTCTTCAAAACCAACGCGCGTTTGAGGAGAAGACCGCCGCGATTAAAATTCAAAAGATATTCCGAGGCGTGTTGGAGAGAAAGCGAATGCTCGACGCCTCGGAGGACGATCCGGCGAAGAAGTTACAAGCGTTAGTTCGAACCGAAATGGCCTTGAACGCCTATCGAGAGTTGAAATCAAAACAAACCAACGCGGCGATGAAAATGCAAGCGTTGGCGAGAGGCGCGATTGCCAGAAAACGCTTGAAAGAAGCCAACGAAGCGGCTTTGAAAATTCAATCGATGGTGAAAATGCACAAGGCGAAAAAAGATTTGCGCGAGATGAAAGCGAAACGACTGGAATCGGCGAGGAAATTGCAAGCGCTCGCGCGAGGCGCGATTGCCAGAAAGCGGTTGAAAGAGGCCAACGACGCGGCGACGAAAATTCAAAGTTTAGTCAAGATGCAAAAAGCGAAGAAAGCGTTGCAAGAGTTGCACATCAAACGAAACGAGTCCGCGCTGAAGTTGCAAGCGATGGTGCGAGGCGTCTTCGCTCGCAAACGCTTAGCCGAGGCGCAGCAGGCTGCAATTAAGATTCAATCGATGGTCAAAATGCAAAAAGCGAAGAAGGAGTTCCAAGATCTACAGGAGCGAAGGCGGCAATCGGCGTTAAAAATGCAAGCGTTTACCAGAGGCGTCATCGCTCGCAAGCGGTTCAACGAAACCAAATCGGCGGCGATTAAAATCCAATCTGCGATGAAAATGGCCAAAGAGAGAGAACAGTTTCAAAAGCAACGCCGAGCGACTTTAGTGATTCAAGCGCGAGTGCGAGCGGCGCTCGAAGGTCGAAAAGAGCGCGAAAAGTTTCAAGAGAAGCGAAACGCCGTTCGAAAAATGCAATCGTTGTTCAGAATGGCGATCGAAAAGAAACGATATCAGGAAACGAAAGACGCCATCGTCAAGATGCAATCGATCGCTCGCGTGAAGTTGGCGAAGCGAGAGTTTGAGCTTTTGAAGAAACACCACGCGACGGCCAAAAAAATGCAATCGATTTATCGAGGTCAGTTGGTGCGCAAACGGCAAAACGAACTGAAGCGCAGAGCGGTGGCTATTCAATCCGCGTTTAGAGGGTACAAAACGCGAAAAAAGTACAACTTGCATTCGTATTACGTCGGATGGGAAACCGCGAATAAGGCGACGTGGTCTGGGAACTCCTCCTCGGACGAGGAAGACGTCGAGTGGACGAGAGAGTATTACTTGAAATCGTACTCCAACAAGGACGCGTTCGAGGAGCATCACGAGAACATGGTCAAAGCTGGAATTTTACCGCCGAAGACGAGCGAACCGTTTTCACCTCGCACGAGTTTGGCGTTCAACAACGGGATGATGAGTAATCATCATCACGATCAAAACCATCACGATTTTACCCTCGAATCGCATCCAGCGCCGATGTCGCCTCCGAGACGACGACGCAAGAAGAGAAACTGGTCGAGACGACTCATCGGTCGTCGTCGAAATGGCGGTTTTGATTCCGACAGCACCGACGAGGAGGACGATTCCGCCGCGGAAAAAGAATATCAAGAACCGAACTCAGTTTTGATCAAAACGATTGCCAAAACGTCCGGCCACACGGTTCTCGTCCGCAAACCTATCGACCTCGAAGCGTCTTCGGCGATGAAGAAGAAACTCGCCATCGAGTTTGATCGAATGGAAAGAGAGAGGAAAGAGAAAGAGTTCAAAGAGATGGAAAAAGAAAAGAAGCGGTTACAAAACGCTCGCAAATCAATACCGCGACGAATTAAAGACGCGCTGAAAAGCGCGTTCGTCGACAAACCCACGAAAGTGGCGCACAGAACTTTCGACGTGCTCACGAGCAAACACGCCATGGAGCTCCTGTTGAAATCCGCCATCGCGTTCTTCGCCTTTGACGGCGTCAAGACCGTACGATCGCAACATCGAGAACGCGTTCGAAGACACCGTTTTGGGCGCGACGACAAACCAGTTTTAGTGATCAAAACATCAAACAGGGGCTTTTTTGGCGGCGCGAAAACGAAGGAAACATAGTAGTACTTTCAATATCGTTCGTTCGTCAATAGTAGAGTGTATTAGTAGTAGTATTACCAGTAGTATTACAGCGTATTATAAAAGTAGAGTTTTACTACGGTACGCGGCTTGGAACTTCTCTCGTCGCCCCGGAACTTCGCACGCGAAAACGTCTCGTATTAGTATTCTCCTCGTCATCTCTTTCTTTCACTTCTTAATCTTCTTGTTGAATATTTGCTCGTCCCTCTTCCTCATCTCGTCCTGAGCGTCAGCTCCAGGTTTTAACCCAAACGTAGTCGCCACGAGGAACCCGCCACCAATGAGAATCGCCAATGCAAAAATCGCCCCTGTCGGTGCTTCCACGTCCCCGGGTTGCCCTCCTTCTGCGACTTCGTATAATTTCCTCGACTGTTCGGTAGATGTCAAGGTGACGCCGAGTAACGCGATGTCATCGATCAAGGAAATCAAAACCAATCCGAGCGCATTTTCGCTCAATCCTCCTGCGGATGTGATGACCCCCCCGGAAGAAGAATGCATTTTGTATCGTCTTCTTTTTGAAGACGACAAAACGAAGAGCGACAAAAAAGACGCGTCGTTGTTATTCTTAGCTAATAAACGACTGTTTCTTCTGTGAAAGCTCCTTTTGCTGTTGATGCTGTCGTTGTTCGGAGAACGCATCGAAAGAGACGCGAGCGACATCGTCATCGTCTCAAACGATTAATTAGGTTTTGTAACGAACTTTTTGTGTGAGGAGATATTTTGTGTTTAGGGTTTTTTTTAAAAACCCTAAACAGTTTTAAAGGCAGAAGATAGTTTTGGTTTGACCTCCGCTCCGCCTCTTCATTTGCCCGGTGGGGGGGGGTGCGTGCGTGCGCTCTCTCGTGAAGAAAGAAAGCGCGTTCTCGGAATAATCAATGCAGTCGCGGAGGGAGTTTAATAAAGAAACACCTACTCGCTCTCATCGCTGTTCCGCTTGAGTAGGTAAAATGAGAGAGATGCGTAAGAAGAA
>ERZ651776.2336-NODE-2336-length-20809-cov-6.519680_pt1 | contig 20809 bp, 16 predicted proteins | sample MGYA00514761_ERZ651776 | MGnify/ENA metagenome assembly ERZ651776 | reverse complement strand
CCACATTCCACTTACACTTTTTCTCCTCTCGCGCCCACTTGAGCAACTCGAGTTTATTCGTGTGAGCAACTCTCCAGCAGAAATATGGTTCGTCCAACCTAGATTCGTCGCCCCACGTGCCCCACGGATAATGCTCCCACGCGACTTCCAAAGTCGATATCGACGACATCTCGCTCACTTTAAACCCCTTTTTCAACTCCCTCTTGCGAGAGGATCTCTTAATCAACTTTCTCGTCTCCTTATTCACTCCATACAAGAATTTGAGATCATTCGAATTCAATCTCGGAAGCACATGAGTGAAACAAATATCGTCGCACTTCACGATCACCTCCCACAAAGAAGACAAAGAAGAACGAGTGCTCTTCCCTTCCATCGCGGAATAAGTATATCCTCTCCTCCCCGACAAGGTTTATTCTTCTCTCTCTCTTTCTGTGCGTGTCTTTGTGTGGTGTATACAAATGTCACATGCGAGAAATATTTTCCCCTAAATACTGAAAAATCTCTCCCAAAAACCGTTTAAACACGCGCATAAAAACACGCGTATTCGTCGCGCTTATTATTCGTATATTAAAAAGAAAAGAAGAAAACCCGGTGGTGCACATACATATACACGTAATGGCGTTGTTTTCGAGCGAAGATGATGCATCAGAGAACAGAACAAATCCGCTTTGGAAAGTTCTGCAAAAGTCCTTCGTGTCGTATAAAAAACTCCAATTCTCGAAACGAATGTACGCGATGAAAAACTCGATATTTTCGAGACGAATACACGACGAGAGCAACAGAGGCGTCAGAAACACAGTCGTTATGATTTTAGGCGAGAGAATGACCGCGTTCGATCGACTCATCAGTCGCGTGGATGCGTTCTTTTTCAGCTCCTACGTCTCGGAATTTCCACCCATCGAGAGCAAAAAAATGTTCCTCTTTACGAATAATACGAATACTACCACGAATACGAAAGAAACGACGACGATGAAAATGAAGTCCATAGACTTCGTGGCGAACCAAGTGGGCGGGTACACCACGGATTGCGGGTGGGGGTGCACGCTGAGGAGCGCGCAGATGCTGTTCGGGGAAGCGTTGATGAGGAGCGCTCGAGCGCGAAGATTTAGGCGGAGGAGTTTAAGGAGAAGCGAAGAAGATGTAAGCGAGGAGGAGGAGGAGGGAGAGGAGTTTAAGAGGAAGAAGGAGATTGTGGATATGTTTTCGGACGATAACGATGACGATGAAAACGAGGATAAAAAGGAGAAGAAGAAGAAGAAGACAAAGAATGTATTCGGGTTGAGAAGAGTATACGAAGGAGACGAGGACGAGAATGCGTTGTGCCCCGGTCAGTGGATGGCACCGTCCGAGATTTGTAAACGATACGGGAAAATGATGAATAGGTTGGATTCTTTTCAAAACGTTCGTTGTCTCATTCTCGGCGACGGGTGCGGCGGAGGCGTGCCTGAGTTTTACCCGGAAAGAGTTCGGGAGGAAATGAAAACGCACGCGGACAAAGACGTTTTGATTTTAGTACCTTTACGATGCGGCGCGAGCGACGCGATTAATCCTGAATACGTGAAATCGTTACAGAAATTTCTAAGCGTGCGCGAGTGCGTAGGTATCGTCGGAGGGAAGAAGACCGCGTCGTATTACATCGTCGGGTTTACGAGCGGTAAGAAGAGTAGTGATAGTTATAGCGGGGGAGAGAAGGAGGAAGAAGAAGAGGAAGAAGAAGAAGATGAAGAAGAAGAAGAAGAAGAAGAGACAAGAGCAATATATCTCGACCCACACGTCGCGAAAGCGTACGTGTCACCTCGCGAGCGTTCGCGAGACGAATCGACGGAATCTGCGTATTATCGTTCCTTTTTCGGAAGCGCTTCGGAACACGGCATTTTATACACGCCGTTTCACGCGCTCGATCCGAGCTTAGTCGTTGGATTTTTAGTAGGTAACGATACTAATTACGACGAGATGAATAATGCATCTTCCTCCTCCTTGGACGCGTTCGTGGATGTTTTGACGAATATTGAACGCGAGAGCGGATCGACGCCTTTGATTACGGTGGTTACCAAAAAAGTGTTGTCGAAGAAGAAAATGAATAGCAGTATGAATAGCAGCAGTTCGAAACGAACGGAAAACAACAAAAGAGGAGAGGAAGAGGACGAAGACGATTGGGAAATCATCGATGGTTGCGAAGGAGAAGAGTTTTAAGACTTTTAGACGGTTTTAACGTTTCTTTTGTACATTTACAAAATCATCATCTCGAATACCACCGTGCGGTACTACAACATCATCATCACTTTACTACTACTATCACTATTACTATTACTATCTTTCAACTAAGTACTCCTATCCGATACTTTCTCAACGTCCGAGTCTTTCCTTGCCATTTCCAACTGTTGACTCTTCGTCTTAGTGTTATGCTTGAAAAATTCGCACGCTACCGCCCCAGAGAAAAACACCAGAGCGACAAAATACGTCACGCCAAACGGTTTATCGCTGGAAAAGAACACGAACGAGGATATAACGGTCAAAACTTTCCTGCACGTGGTAATCGCCACCGCTGGTACCGCGCCGAAATGCTTCACCAGCGTCGTGTAAAACACCGCGCCGAGCCAAAACACGATCGATCGAAACGTGATCAAACTTAAATAAAACCAATCGCCAAAGAAAAACGCAAACGCGTCCGGTTCTTTGACTAAAACCACCACGAACACTAACAAAGCTCCAATCGAATTCGTCATCAACATGTTCTCCGATACCGTCGCCTCGTAATCTCTCAACGCCTTATCCACCACGTTCGACTGCACCGCGCCGACGCACACGCAAAAGAAGGACAGAAAAAACCCAAACGCGTACAACGTGGGATCTTCCGCGTCTAACTGTTTGTTCCCTTCGTGTTCCCCTAACGCGAAAAAACACGACGCGATCACTAACAAAACGCACGCTAAATAGTCCAACCAGTGGTACGTTCGTTTCAGCCACACCGAGGAGAGGAGAATCACCGGTATCAGTTTGCTCGATTTCAACACCGTCCCCGTGGCGTAGTTGATGTATTTGTACGAGACTTTCCCGAGGGAAGTGTATATCCCAATCAAAGATGCCGAGGCGACGTATAAGTGTATCGGTGCTTTCAACGGCGGCACTATCCTCGAATAATACTCGTGGTGCATAAAAGAACTACTCTTCTTCTTCTTAGTAGGAGTAGCAGTACTTTTCAAAACATCTTCAACACCGTTCGTGTTGCTCCCAAAGTCTTTCACATCACCATTTCCCTCGTTATCCGTCGTAATCATCATCCAAACAAACGTCATCACACTAAACACCACGAGCTCAAACAAGGCCAGAAACCAATAGTGGTGGAACCCTTCTATTCTTTTTAAGATGTACTCCTCGGCTGCGCAGGATATTCCGATGGATGCGATCGTTCCGATGGAGAGGAAGATGAAGAAGGATTTCTTATTGGAGGTCAGGTGGATGTGCATTTTTCCCAACAGGATGGGGATTCGATTAGGATGATGTGCAGAGGAAGAAGGAGCGCTCATGTTCTTGAAGAAATTGCTTTTTTACTCTCTAAACTCTAAACTCTGTGAGTGTGCGTAAGCGTGTAAATGTGTGTTCCTCAACACGAATAACACCTTCACTTCTGTTCTCTCTTTTGTGTGACGAAAGAGAGTTGATGCTTTTTTTTACCTAATTAAATTTTTCTCTGTCTCTCTCTTTCTGTTATTACAACTGATGATGATGATGATGATGATGATGATGATGATAATATTCTAATTCGTGTGTAACGCTCCTCCTTCGTATCGCCAACCCGATGGTAAAGGGCAGTTATTGTCGAGGAGGTATTGTAAACATTCGGTGTGGTTGTAGTAGTGCGCTTGTCGTACGGCCTTATAGTCCCAAGGCGCTTTGGCGGTTTCGTGTAAGTACTTCAAACAGTCTAATTGACCTTCCTCGGCTGCATACCAACACGCCAATTCGTTATATTTATTATATTTACGCTCAACAAGATATTCGAGTATATGAAGATGACCATTTTTAGCCGCCCAAGCGGCAATTCTCCAATCCCACGGCGCTAAAGCGGCAGTACTCGAACCCCAAGGCGCTTTGCCTTCTTCGCGTAAGTATTTGAGTATCTCGAGATGACCGTTTAAGGCAGCATATGCGCACGCTTCACTATCGATGAGGCAATAATTTGCAACGCAATACTTTACCGTTTCCAGATTATCTTGTATTGCGGCCGCAGTAATCGTCCTTGAATCCCACAGACACTTTTTCTCCTCTCGTATCCACTTGAGCAACTCGAGTTTATTCGTTTTAGCAACTTGCGAGCAGAAATATCTATGATCTTCCCACCAACTCCCCCACAACGATTTATGCTCCCACGCAACTTCCAAAGTCGATATCGATGACATCTCTGCTGTTTTGAACTTCTCTTTCAAGTCTCCCGCACGAGACGATCTCTTCACCAACGCTCTCGTTTCACCATTCACGTCGTACAAGAATTTGAGATCAGTTTGATTCAATCTCGGAAGCACATGAGTGAAACAAATATCGTCGCACTTCACGATCACCTCCCACAAAGAAGACGGAGAAAAAGGACAACAACTGCTCTCCTCCTCCATCTTGGAAGGCATATATCCTCCTCCTCAACAAGGTTTATTCTTCTCTCTCTCTCTGCGCTCCCTGTCTTTCTCGCAAAAAGTGGTAAAAAAATACAAACACACATGCAGACATGCGATCAGAGAGAAATACGTTTCCCCTAAAGAAGCCGTTTGTGAGATATTTTTACATTCACCAAAGCGCGGCACTCTTTCCTCTCCGTGCGAACAAAAACGTCCCTTTTCTCTCACTCTCTGAATACCACACAAAACACGGTTTTAGTGCACGCAACGACCACTTCGAGTTCATTCGCGAAGAAGCAACAACAACGACGCGCGAAAGAAACGAACCGTACTCAGAACACATTTCCAATTCAAAATGATGAATTCGATCAAATTCCTCGCGTACGTTCTCTCGATCGCGAGCGTCTCCTTACGGAGCGATGATAAAGGCAACGCTGGCGTCTTGGTCTTTCGTTCGGTCTCGGCTTCCTCCGCTGCCGAAACGACGACGACGACGAGTGAAACAACCGCGAGTGATGATGATGGAGCGATTGAACTCACCCCGACTGCCTTTCGAGCGCAACTGCAAGCGAAACCATCCAACGAGAAGTATTTCGCAAAGTTTTACGCCCCGTGGTGCGGCCACTGTAAATCGATGGCGAAAGATTGGGACGCTTTGGCAGCGGAGATGAAATCGGAAGGACGAAGTGATTTGAAACTGTTCTCGGTGGACGCGTCGACGCAAGCGGAAGCGTCCGTGGCGAAAGAGTTTGAGATTAAATCGTTCCCGACGTTGATGTACTTTGAAGACGGGAAGATGTTTCCGTATTCCGGCGGCGCGAGGACGAAGGAAGCGTTGGGGAACTATTTGGCGTCCGAGAATAAGAAAGACGCGAGGAAGTTTTCGTTCAAGGGCGAGAGCTTCAAGTTGCAACAACCCGGTGTGTTCGTTCGAGCGAAGAAGTTTTGGGAGGAGTCTTTGCAAGTGATCGCGCAGGTGTATAAGCACAAGGCTGGGGCGGTGTACGTTTTGTACGGCGCCGGATTGGTCACCGGTATTTCGTTCGCGAGTTTGTTCTTCGTGGTCGTGCAAAGAACCGGCAGCGACGGTAAGAAGTCGAAAGCCGCCGCGAAGGGTAAAGGCTCGGCGAAGAAGACGAATTAAGTTCATTAAGCGAGAGAGAGATTATATCTGTTACTCGACAAAAACACCTGCCGCTCGTCACCACCCGACTGGCGATACGAACGTGGAGGAGAGTAACTTACGCGTGTCAGAATTCTAAATGTATTTTAACAAGTTTACAGAGTAATACTATTCTTTTAATCTTACACTCTCTCTCAAAGCAACTCCGCTCTCGGCGTGCCTCCCTCTTCGCTACTTTCTAACAACCCTTTGAACTGCTGAAATTTACAAAACAGAATCCTTCCTTTCTTCAAATCAACCGCGTCCCCCTCGTCCGTGCCGTCGTCGAATTTGAATGGGCCCACGTCCTCCAAAATTCTAATAAATACCATCTTATTCGCTTCGTTCGGATGCGACACCATCGACTCCTCTCCAACTTCCTCCTCTCCAAACTCCATAAACGCGCTTTGGTACTCTTTCAACGGAAAATTCGCGAGCACAGACTTCGCGTGCTCTTCGTACGCCTTGACTAATTCCTCCGTAAACGCTAACTCCTTCCCGCTGACCGCTTCCCGCTCTCGTTGCAACACGTGCACGGGAAACTGTTGAATTTTCTTAATCCTCGTCCTCAAATAACTCCTCAACACGTATTTCGCCCTGTTCAACTCCTCTCTCCCGATCGCAGATAAGAGCATTTCGTTCCCGTCCCCGGATTCGTTCGCGGAGTTTTCCATCTCTTCGATTTCTCGCTCGCGGGAAGCGAGTAAAGTTTGGAAACGCGCAACTTCAGTGGATTTGAATTTCAACAAGATCGGCGCGTTCTTTTCATCGTTCCAGGCGCGTTTGAGTGTTTCGTACAGTTTCACGTTTTCGTTGATCTCGATATCGTCGTCCTCTTCCATGGTGGGTGATTTCTTCTCGAAGAGTATTCGCAGAACCTTCGTCCGACGCGCAAAAGGATGCAAAATGTGAAGATTTTCAACTCTGAGAAAGAAACGAAACTTCGAGAGGTTTGAGAGCGAAGAACACCATCGACGCGTTAATGTTCGTTTTACGTAATAAAACCACCTGAAACTTTAAAGAACGACGGAATAGAATTTATTACAGGCAATGCGTGTATTTTGAATGAAAGAGAAAGCGTGTGAGTGCGATTTTGTGTGCGATATGTAAAATGTTCATCCAAATTGTTGGTGGTGTTACGAGTAACGAAGACGACAACACACGCGCTTAGCAAACAGGCGAAGGGTCGACTCGTTCTCGCTCGCGAAGAAGAATTCTGCTTCTGTGTTTTCGTTTTCGTCGTAAAAGTCGTCTTGTTCTTCGTCGATTCTTTTCTGATTCGTCTCTCGAAGGTTTCGTAAGGACTCCGAAGCGAAGCGCCAGACGAGCGCTCTTTGACTGTCGGTGAACGCGCGCGGTTGAACGATCGATTTCGTCGAAATATACTCCACGGCTTTCCTGAAACCTTCTCGAACGCAAAGTTTGAGCACTTTACGGTTACACGTCTCCGCGAAGTGCGAGAGTTCTGAGACGGCGCCTTCGTCGCGAGCGCCGTCGGCGACGACTTTCGAGAACATTCGCGATTTTGATTTTGTTGACTTCTTCGAGGATGACAAACACGTCGTATTGTTGTTGCATTCCTCGGTATAATACTCGTCGACGACTTCTCGATAAAAAGTTTTCAACAAGTCGTACCTCGCCGCTCGCGATGGACGCATGAACGGCGCCGCGAACGTCTCCTTCGGGTGAAAGATTTTGCCCAGTACAGATTTCTCGTCTTTTTTGGTCAAACGAGATGCGTCTGAGATGGACGCGACGACGCACACGCGACGAGAAGAACTGTTGTTTTCTTTCTCTAACGATTTCAACGCGGCAGTTAACCCAGCTTTGAACGATTTCGGGTCGACTTTTTGAGTCTGTAGAGTAGTAGAAGTCTTCGCGTTTGATGAAACAGACGCATCCGCTTGTGTTCCATCGGTACCGGATGTGCCATTCCCGACCGTATTTTCCTCGCTCACATTTCTGTCCTCGTCTTCTTCTCCTTCTTCCTCGTTGCCTTCTTTTGCGTTGCCCTTCTTGGTCTTCGTCTTCTTTGTTTTCTTCTTCGTTTTCTTCTTCTTGCCCGTCGCGAACGCGTTCTCGATGTTGCCGACGTACACCACACTCGGCGCCCATTTTTTAGCCAACTGGAACGTTCGTTTCAACAAGTCCGCGCAAAATGCGCTCTCGTCGTCTTGTCCTGTATCCTCCGTATCATCTCCGTCGTGTTCTTCTGTAGTCGTTGCGTTCGGTTCTTTGCTCCTCCTCCGCGTGACATTTTCAATCGAGCAGTCAAAAAATACGCTCCCGGTCTCCCTCGCGAGGACATTTTTCGCGAAATGTTTCTGTCCGCACCCTCTCGGTCCGATGAAGAGCAAATGTTTTGGTTTCTCCGCATTGTGCGCGTATGATTCTAACCACACGCTGGATGTGCTCGCTCCGAGAGGTATCAAGACGTTCGATTTGATCGATTCAATCGCTCGCTTCTGGTCGTCCACGGACCGGTCAGGCGCTTCCTCCTCGCAGTAGACGAACTCGTCCGCACCGCTCGCGATGAATGTGTTGTTGTTCACGACGGTATCGTCGTCGTCGTACTTTTTCTCGCGCTCTGAAGAACAAAAACAGTCGATTTTGACGTTGTGTTGGAGTAGATACTTCGCCATCGGGTACGCGTCGATGGAATCGAACAGCGCTTTTTCTTGCTCCAAGGCGGAGGCGCAGGATTTAGGACATTTTGTTGACTTTTTCTTCGTATTCTTCTTCGTCTGCTTCTGCTTCTTTGCCTTCTTTGTCGCGCTGCTTTTGTTCTTCATTGCCGCTTCGGTCGTCGATTTCGTCGAATTTCCATCCTCTTCTTTCCTCGTCGTCTTGGTGGTCAACGTCGCGTCGTTTACGTCCTCCTCTTGGCGCATCCGTTCCAACGCGAGTTTCACATTTTCTTTGATCTCAATCGACACTTCTTTCAACACCTCTCTCTCGATCGCTCTTTTCTCCGCCTGTTCGCTGAAACTCGTGTTTCTTCGTTCTCTTCTGTTGTCGTTGATTTCCTGAGTATTCAAAGCGTCGTCGTCGTTCGATGTGGACGACGTCGTCGTCGCGCTTGGAAACGCACGCTCGGATTCTTCGAGTATTTTTCGCAAGGCTTCAAATCCGCACTTTCGGTCGTCTTCGGCGTTGTTTCTATTTTCATCGCTCTTTGTCTTGTTTTCTGTGACATCATCATCATCTTCATCATCTTTGTCTTCTTTTTTGCGTTCGTTGGAATCATCCAAGATGATTGGTATATCTTTCAATTCGGGCAACGCGCCTTGGTGCGTTTCGCGGTACTCGCGAACAAACGTCTCAATTTTACTCCCGTGCTCTTCCAGTAACGCTTTCTTCGTGCGTTCGTACACATGCGGTTGATTTTGTTCAAACTCTCGCAGTCGTTTTTCGCGCAAGAGTTCGATTTTGGTTTCGATATCTTCTTCTGTATCATCATCTTTATCTTCTTCTTCGGATCCCGCGGCTCGAGCGGTCGAGCGGGATCTCGAGTCAACGCAAACGTTCATCTTCATCTTCATCTTCTTTGTTCTCGTCGACGACGCATCATCCTTGTTCAAAACCAACATTCCGAGCCGTTCTAATTCATCTTCCACTTTTCGTCTCATCTTTTTCCTCGCCAAACATCCTCTCGCGTGTCTTTGCACGTTGACGACGGCCAATCGATGTTTTTCGTCCTCCGCGTATTTTGCGAGACTCGATTCGCTCTTTCCTTCTTTGACTTCTCCTTCGTTTAATTCTTCTGCGACGACTCCTACACCTTCTTCCGCTTCTCCTTTGCGCGTTTCCTCGTCCTCCTCTTCTTGCGAGTTAGTCTCCTCCGCATTTGTCGATTCAATGATCAATTCTTCTTCCTCGTCGAGACCATTCGTCTCGTCCGATTGCCTCCCGTCGTCGTCCGGAGCGTCAAAATCCATCTCGCTCGGGCGCGACGCCGTCACATCCGCGTTCACCTTCTCCATCACCGATGCGACCTCCTTTTTCAAAAACCCTCTCCTTTCCCTCCAAAACCGCGTAGGGACGACCATGTTACCGTTCTCTTTCGTCTCGTTTCGGTGTCGCAATCTTTCCTCCATCGTTTCCGTGTCGAATAAACATTCGGATTCTCCTTTCAGTCGTACTTTCGCTGCTCGAAAATACACGCAGGACATCAATCGATCGATCAATCGGTGCTTTTGCGGATGCACGCACGAGTGTTCGCAAAGGTTTAAGGCACGGAGAATGGAAAGGTAGCGAAGGTACACGGATAACGCGTCGTTTTCATCCTCGTTTTCGTCGTCGTCGTCGTCGTCCGAGGGAGGAGACTCGATGGTGGTGACATCCTCCTCAGGAGAAGACGAAGACGTTGAAGCGTCGTCGAGGCGGATGTCCAACGCGAGAAGTTTCGAGAGTTTGAAGAGACACGCGCGCCAGAGCGCGTCGACGGCGGAAGCAGAGAGCATTAAATTGTTGGTGGTGGTGGTGGTTATTTTAATAATAGTGCAAATATATATGGTAGTCGTGATAAGCGCGAGCGGAAGTATTTTTGTGCGGATGCCAAATCTATTTTTAGACGTTATTTACACCTCGTCGACGAGTCATTTTTAGTAGTATTCAACGCCCATCTTCCTCTCTCTTTCTTATATATATAGCAATTATTACTACCACCAATCGGCGTGAAACTTCCCTTCCTTATCGACTCTCTCGAACGTGTGCGCTCCGAACGCGTCCCGTTGCGCTTGAATGATGTACGCGCTCCCTCGTTTCGTTTTCATGTTATCGTAGTAACTCAACGCGTTCATCAGCGCCGGCGAGGCGATGCCTCTTTGCGCGGCTTCGACGACCACTTTGCGCAAATCACCGACTCTGCTCTTCACGATCGAACTAATTTCCGAATCTAAGAGTAAGTTGGATAACGACGGTTCTTTAGTAAACGCCCGGACGATGGTTTCGAGCAGTTTGGCGCGTATGATGCACCCGCCGCGCCACACTTTACAAATGTTTGCAATGTTTAAATCCTCGGACCACCCGTAATCGTTCCCGGCGGATTTAATGAGGGATAAACCTTGCGCGTAGGCGATAATTTTCGCGCAATATAAAGCTTTGCCTAAAGTCTCTGCATTCAGAGTTGTCGTTGTTGTTGAGGAGGAGGAGGAGGTTTTAGAAGATTCTAATACTAAGTCTTCGGCGTTGTTCGAGTACATCTCCGAACACTTCGCTCGGTCGTCGATGGCGGCGGAGATATACCTCGCCTCCAGCGCGGCCGAACAACACGGAATAGCAATACCAGCGTCCGCGGCTAACTGTACGGTCCACTTCCCGGTTCCTTTCGATCCGGCTTTATCTAACACTTTGTTCGCTAAGTACGAATCGTCGTCGCCGTCGTCATCCTTCTTCTTCAAACACTTGGCGGTGATATCGATCAAAAACGATTCCAAATCCCCATTGTTCCACTCTTTTAACGCAATGGATTGTTTTTCGTTATCAAAACCTAACACGTCTCTCAACAAAACCACCGATTCCGCGATAAATTGCATGTCCGCGTATTCGATGCCGTTATGCACCATTTTCACGTAGTGCCCGCACCCGTCCGGCCCGCATCTCGTGACGCACGGCTCGTCGTTCTTCTCCCCAGCTTTCGCGCTCATCGCTTCCAACATTGGCTTTAAACTGTTGTACGCGAATTCTGAGCCTCCGGGCATGAGCGCTGGCCCGTGTCTCGCGCCTTCCGCGCCGCCGGAAATGCCCATGCCGACGAAATGAATTTTCTTCCCGCACTCCGCAAACCAATCGACGGCGCACATCTGTTCGCGTCTCCGAGTTTCCAAAAAGTGCTCGTTCCCGCCGTCGATGATCACGTCGTCCGATTCTAACAACGGTTTTAAGAGTTCTAAAGTCATCTCCACTGGTTTCCCGGCTGGAATAGATAACAGTATTCGCCTAAAAATCGAGAGCGCGTCGATGTACGAGCGTCAGTACGTATTTCATCTCACATCGAACAGCAAACCGAACAACGAAAAAGAGAGCGACGAAAAAGAACAACGCGTACCTTGGTTTCTTCAAACTCTCCACGAACATTTGTAAATCCTTAAACACTCGCAGTACATCGTCTCCGTTTGAAATGTCCCTCTTTGCAATCTCCAACGCTTCGAACAACCGCATCGAAAATTCATCCTCTCGGTTGTAACAGGAGACTTTAAAGCTTTTCGAGGCGACGTTTAACGCGAGGTTTTGTCCCATGACGCCCATGCCGAAGACGCCGATGACGGATTTGTCTTCATCTTCGGTCATTTTAATGTCTCTCTGTTCTCGTAAACGCTCTCTCTGATGAGATGATGTCTGCGCTAAAATGAAGAAATCTGCGCTCGTTTACTCTAAACGCTCTGTGCAACGCGAACGGGGAAAAGACCAGATCTTGTACGCAAAGGACGGTGAAAACCCAATAGAGTTTGATTCTCTGTTTAGTTTCTTGATTTTATCTCGGATTACGATGATGACGAGAGTATTATTAAGCGGAAGATATTTTACGCGTACATTTATGCCGCATTTTAAAAGGGAGATGTGCGCAACGTAAACAATAACAACATAAACATAAACAACGACTAGAACATAAACGATACGCAGAAAAGGTTCAAACGATACATAGTGTTGTTTTCTTTTCGCCGTTTCTAAATCGCGTACCCGTCGTCTCCTCAATTTTCGAGCGCATCCATCATTCCGCGCGAAAGAAAAAAAACAGTTACGACAACGCACGGGAAAAACGGAGTAAACGCGTAGAGATGACGACGAAGAAGAAGGAAGACAACGACGCGAAAAAAGGAGGAAACTCATACGAGGTGGACGCGAAGTATTCGTTCAAAGATTTAGTCTCTGTGTCGCCGCCGTCTTGGCAGCTGTTTTCCGGAAACGGACGAGATGATGATGATGTCAAAGAGGACAAAAAGGAGGAAAAGAAGACAAAGAAGGAACGGACGCCGACAAAGCCTTCGATGAGTTTAAATGTTGCAATCGAGGACGAGGAAAGAAGGAAAACCCCGATTAAGAAGAAGGCTTTGATGACGAGTACGAGTAAAGCTCTTTCGATGAAACCGAAATTGGGGAAAATGTCTTTCGTCGACGCGTTCTTTCTCCCGGGCGAGCTCGAGCGCGTGAAGCGGAAGTCTCGCGAGTGGGGGGCGGCGGCTTGGAGCGCAAGAGGAGATACAACAAAAGACGAGGATTTTGAGGAGGTGCGAAGAAAACGAGATATACAAAAACAGCTTCTCTCGGAATGGCATCAGACGGTGGAGAAGTTCAGGGACGATTATAAGGCGAAGAGGAAAGCCGCGGTGAGACGGAGTAAACGCTTAGGAGGGAAAGTTTTCGACTGAACTGAAGTATCTGACGAGGGAAAGATATCAGCCGCGTAAAAACAAACGCTGCAAACAAAGTTTGGCAAAAACTCGACGATTGCCTCAAATACTTACATAAGTCGAAGAGGCGAAAGTGCCTCTTAAAAACGACTTGGAGGAAGAAGACATCGCTGATGTCTTACGCTCGGTACTTCAAGCGCGCCGAAGAGCGAGTATAAAACTACTCCTCGCGAGAAAAAGGGCGGCGCCAAGAAGAACCAACGACGGATACATACGACACGCGCAATACGTGGTCGAGACGACGACGAGAGAGAGAGAAAGGGAGAGAAACAAAAGCGATAGAATAGATAGAGCACATCCGGAGGACAGACCGCCGAAAAGGCGTCAACGTGTATTTTTGCCCTCTCGAGCCATTTTTGGATAAAACCTTCACGAGACACGTCACATTAATCTTCCGCGCGTGTACGACACACAGAACGCACAAACACTTTTGCAAACGTCGCGTTTCATCTTAAGAACACAATTAAAACCTCTCGATACGCATCTCTTTTAAACATGTTATCGCTCTCACTCTCCGCGACTCGATCTTCGATGTCATTCCTCCTCTCTAAGAATCACCATCGGGGATCTGCGGCGTCTTTGCAGAAAGGGAAGACGAGAACGGCGAGGCGAGTGTACTTCTCCGTGGACGCGAACACGCCGAAGAAAAACGGTGGTACTACTACGAACAACAAAAAGAACACGAATTCTGGAAAGAAAAAAGAATCCAACGCGTACGCGGCGACGGTTTTGCTCCCGCAAACCACGTTCGAAATGCGAGCGAATTCAGTGCAGAAAGAACCACTCATGCAAAAATGGTGGCTGGAAAACAACGTGTATAAACAAGTCGCGAATCGAGAGGAATCGACGGGAAATCTAGAATCGTTCACGTTACACGACGGACCACCGTACGCGAACGGAGATTTACACATCGGGCACGCGTTGAATAAAATTCTGAAAGATTTCATCACGCGGTACCAAGCGCTGCGAGGGAAGCGGGTGCGGTACGTACCCGGGTGGGACACGCACGGGTTACCGATCGAGTTGAAAGTTCTGCAGTCGATTGAAGACCCGGAGGTGAGGAAAAATCTGACGCCGATTAAGTTGAGGAAGAAAGCGGCGAAATTCGCATTGGGACAAGTGGAGAGGCAATCGAAACAGTTTCAAAGGTACGGGATTTGGGGCGAGTTTGAGAATCCGTACATGACGTTGCAACCGGCGTACGAGGCGAGCCAGTTGGAGGTTTTCGGGAAGATGTTTTTGAACGGACACATTTATCGAGGGAAGAAACCCGTGCACTGGTCGCCGAGTTCGCAAACCGCGTTAGCGGAAGCCGAGTTGGAGTATCCAGACGTGCACGTGAGTCAGTCGGTGTACGTGGCGTTTCCGATCGAGGCGACTTTAGAAGGCGCGAACGCGATAAAAGACGAGACGTTGAAATCGACTTTACTAGACGGGTCGTTAAAGTTAGCCGTGTGGACGACGACGCCGTGGACGATGCCGGCGAACGCCGCGGTGGCCATGAACCCAAAGTTGGAATACCGAGTGTGCGATTTCAAAGGGGAGAAGATCGTCGTCGCGAACGATTTAGTCGAAAGTTTATCGGAAACTTTAGAAGATACGTTGACTGCGTTAGGCGAAGGCCCATTCTTAGGCGCCGAAATGGAAGGGTTGACGTATCAACACCCGACTATTAAAGACAGAGTAAATCCGGTGATTGTCGGTGGCGATTACATCACCACCGACGCCGGTACCGGCTTGGTGCACACCGCGCCCGGCCACGGTCAAGACGATTACATCGCCGGTTTGAAGTATAACTTACCGTTACACTCTCCAGTGGACGATTTGGGTAACTTCACCGAAGAAGCTGGATCAGAATTGTTCGGCTTAAACGTTCTCGGCGACGGGAACGAAAAGTGTATCGAACAGTTACAAGCCGCGAACGCTTTGTTGAAGCGAGAACCGTACGAACACAAGTACCCGTACGATTGGCGAACGAAGAAACCGACGATTTTTCGTGCGACTGAACAGTGGTTTTGCTCGGTCGAAGGTTTCAGAGACGACGCGTTGAAGGCGTTGGATTCGGTGAAATTCATCCCGGAATCCGGTTCGAAGCGCATGCGTCCCATGGTCTCCGGTCGCTCGGATTGGTGCATTTCTCGCCAACGCTCCTGGGGCGTGCCGATCCCGTGTTTTTTCTTCGAAGAGACGAACGAAGTGTTGATGGACGAAAGTATCATCAAACACGTGACTGACATCGTTCGCAAAGAAGGCACGGACGCGTGGTTTATGAAAGACATCGAAGAGTTACTCCCGTCTGAACACAAATCGAAAGCGTCGAGTTTGCGAAGAGGCACGGATACCATGGACGTGTGGTTTGATTCCGGATCATCTTGGAACGGCGTCTTGAACGAGAGAGGCATGAACGCCCCGTGCGATTTGTATTTAGAAGGTAGCGATCAACACCGAGGCTGGTTCCAATCGAGTTTGTTAACCTCGGTCGCCGCGACCGGGAGAGCGCCGTACAAGACGTTGTTAACGCACGGCTTCGTTTTGGACGAAAACGGATACAAGATGAGTAAAAGTAAAGGCAACGTCGTCGATCCGAATTTCGTCATCGAAGGTGGGAAGAACCAAAAAACCGAACCTGGTTACGGCGCGGACACGTTGAGGTTATGGGTCGCGAGCACAGATTACAACTCGGACGTTTCCATCGGCTCAAACGTCATAAAACAAACGAGCGAAAACTACCGGAAGATTCGAGGCACCTTGAGATTTTTAATGGGCGTAGAAAACGATTTCAAAAGTAAGGAACACGCGATCGCGTTCGACCAATTACCCGGCTTCGATCAGTACTGCCTCTATCGATTGGAGGAAACGATGAAGAAAATCGAAATCGCGTACGATAACTACAACTTTGCGGCGGTAAACTCGGAAATCAACGCGTTTACCACGTTTTTGAGCAACGTCTATTTAGACGTCTCGAAAGATCGCTTATATTTAGGTCACCCGTCGGATGCGAAACGTCGCGCCGCGCAAACAGTCGTGCACGAATTAATCACCAACTTATTAGCCGCGTTGGCGCCGATTTTACCGCACACCGCCGAGGAAGCGTTCTTAGCGCGAGACACGGTTGCCAAAGAGGACAAGCAAATAAGCGTCTTCTTACAAGGTTGGCCTACGAAGAAGAAAAATAGTAATAATAATAGCATCATGTCTCAAGCTGACGCCAAGAACTGGGAAGCGTTGATCGATTTACGTTCCGTCGCGAACTTGGCCATCGAAGACGCCCGGAACTCGAAACTGGTCGGCGCGAGTTTAGAAACGAGCATCAAAGTCTTCGCCGAAGACGAAACGTTTTCTCGCTTTTTGAAAACCAACGAGCACTTTCTGAAGGAAATGTTCATTTGCTCCGAAGTGACTCTTTGTGCAACTCTGAGTGACTACGAAAAAAAAGAAGACAGAGAAGAAGAATCAAAAGAAGTATTCTCCAAATCCGGAGACTCCGACGCCTGCGCCGGAAAACTCTTCGCCGCGGCTTCGAAAGCCTCCGGCGAAAAGTGTTTGCGATGTTGGTGTTACTCCAACGCGTTGGGTACAACGGATGCGAAGAAACACCCCAAGTTGTGCGAACGGTGCGGACCGATCGTCTTGGACGTGGCGCCGGATTTAGTCTACCACCAAGAAGCGTCTAACGCTGAAGCCGTCGGCGCTTCGTCGTCGTAAAAAGATACATTGACATCGAAGAATATTTATATATAGTAGTGTGTACTCTACCATTTAACACTTGTGAGAAGCTTGCCAGAAATGATGAAACCCTAAACTTCCTCGGAGTTCAAACGACAAACGGACAAAAATTTTCCTCAATTCGCCTCAAATTCGCCCTCTCTTTTGCGCTGAAAAGCGACCCCTTTTATACGAGCACACATGGCCGCGGGAGGATCCTCGTCCTCCGCGCAGCCAGAAAAGCTCATGAAAGGTTTACAGTTGGACAAAAAATCCTCGAGTACTTCACAGGAAGTCGGGAACGGGCAAATGGAAATCGACATGCGGAATGAGGCAAGTGTTTTGAATTTTACCTGTGCATTAGATATATGCTCACACATATCATCCTCTCTCTCTCTTTTCAACGCATTAAAACACAAACAGAAATACGAAAGCTATCGATTCGAAGGCGACCCGAACGAGGTTGGCCACGTGGTGACCACTCGGTGCACGACGAGAGAAGATGCGAGCGACGTGAGGTAATGCTTCTTTCCCCGTTGTTTGAAATTTCTCAATTTGGATTTGTTTTTCTTCCTTTTCTTCTTTGCGTTCCTCGCGTTCTGCTCTGTGTGTGTGCACGTGTAAACGGGCGGGTGTTTACGTTCGTGCGCGTCTGTGCGTTTTAGTGTCACGTTTGTCTCGATGCGAGACGAGACGTGCGCGCGTTTACGAGATACGATTTTCCTCCAAATTCCCTTTTTTTCCCAACGGCTAAATGGGAACTTAATTGGAGACCAGACCGGTTTTGTGCCCTCTCGCTCTCAACGAAAGCGCTTTTAATACTGACTTCTGTCTCTCTTTAATTTAAAGTTACGAAACGCAACGCGTGGTCGGTAACGGTTCCTTCGGGGTGGTGTACAAAGCGTTGTGTACGACGACGAACCAAACGGTGGCGATTAAAAAAGTGCTTCAGGATAAGCGGTTTAAAAACCGCGAGCTCGCTATTATGAAACTTTTGAGGCACACGAACGTGGTGCACATGCGGCATAGTTTTTATCACCACCAACAGCGGGATAACAAACAACAACAACGAGAAGAAAACGATAATAACAACAATAAAGATAATAATAATAGAAACAACGAAACGAATAGAAACGATCCGGGAGAAGTGTATTTAAATCTAGTGCTCGATTACGTGCCGGATACGGTGTATCGGATATCGAAGCAACACAACCAAGCCGGGGAAAGGATACCGATTTTGTACGTGAAATTGTACGCGTACCAAATGGCCAGAGGGTTAGCGGCTATTCATAAGATTGGTGTGTGTCATCGAGACATAAAGCCGCAGAATTTATTGGTGGATACGCAGACGCACGCTTTGAAGATTTGTGATTTTGGGAGCGCGAAAACGCTCACGCCGGGGGAGCCGAACATTTCGTACATTTGTTCTAGGTATTACAGAGCGCCAGAGTTGATGTTTGGAAGCACGGATTATTCGACTGCAATTGACGTTTGGTCGGTTGGATGCGTCGTGGCGGAGTTGTTGTTGGGAGCGCCGTTATTTCCGGGAGATTCTGGGATCGATCAGTTGGTGGAGATTATCAAAATTTTAGGCACGCCGACGAGGGAAGAGATTTTGTCCATGAATCCAAACTATCGCGAGTTTAAGTTTCCGCACATCAAAGCCATGAAGTGGGAAAACGTGTTCGGAAAAGAGGTGGAAAAAGAGGCTTTGGAAGTGATCGCGAACGTTTTAGTGTACACGCCTACAAACCGATTCGACGGGTTACAGTTTTGCGCGCACGAGTGGTTCGACGAGTTACGCCAGGAAGGAAAGAGTTTAGGAGACAACAAGCCGTTACCGCCGCTGTTCGATTTCACGGACGAGGAGTTGAAAGGTGTGGACGAGTCCTTGCGAAGGAAATTGATTCCCGAGTGGGTGCGACGGCAGAACCGGTAATAATATATACACACAGAAAGAAGAATATTATATTATAGTAGCTCTAAAATTCGATTAGCCTAAACGACGAAATTCAAATACTTATTTATTATTGATCACATATTATCATCATTACGCTGGTGTGTGACTGGTTGTATATATTATATATTATAAACATTATATATATACCACACGACGCGCATGATGCGCCCGTAGTATCAATCACACTGAAAAAACAGAAGAATAAATACGAAACGTTTTTAGCGCGTTGTGTGTGTGTGTGTTTTAAGTTAATAAAATCAAATATCATAACACAATTTCTCTATGTCTCTCTTGTTCTCTCTCACATACGCGCGACCATCATCATTGCAAGTTTCAAAATTTACTTCAACGCGTTTTCCGTGGCTTCTTGCGTCGGACTCAACGGTCCGTCTCCGACATTAAACACCTCAAACTCTGGTTGATCGAACAACTGCGCTTTATCCACCGCGCTCAACGTCTTCCCGTTGGCTTTATCTTTCAGAACGCACATCATCGTCAACGCGGCCACATCTTCTCGGTGAATCGCACCGCACACGTTCGTGTTTTCTGTCAACACCGCCGTGTTCGTTCTCGGCTCCGATTTTAACCCACCCGGTCGAACGATGACAAAATCGATCCCTTTCTCCTTTGCGATTTTCTTCAAGTGTTCCTCCGCTTTCTCTTTTTCAATCAACACCGGTTCTAACGCGTCGTACACGTTTTGCGGCGGCGCAGATTTCGAGTCTCCGGTACCGATAGAAGTGACCAAAACAAATTTCTTGATGCCTTTCGCGACGCAGGCGTCGATTAACGCGATGTTCCCTTCCGAATCCGCCTTCGGGTCCGCCGGCGTCCCGCCCACCGTGGACACCACCGCGTCGTACTCTTCGACTAAGTTCAACGCTTTCTTCACCGATTTCGGATCAAACACGTCGCCTTTGACTAAAAATCCGCCCACCGATTCAATCTGATTTTGAGAGAGAGAGAGAGAACATTGTGTCAGATGCATATGAAAATGTGAAGAGAAAACTCTCGTACCTCTTTCCTGTTGTCCTCGTGTCTTTGCAACACCGTCACCCACGTCCCGGCGGCGGTCATCTGCCGAAACACGTCCATGGCGACTCCGCTTCCACCAGCCACGAGGACGGAGATGTTATCTGGTTCCAAATCGGATTTTATTGTTACTCGTGTTCTTCGTACGTTCTTCTTCTTTACTAAGCGTGATGATGATGATGATGATGATGATGATGGAAGTCCATTCCGTCGGGAGGAAAAAGAAGAAGAAGAAGAAGACAGAACGGGAGTAATGCACCGAGTCAAAGAACAAGAAGAGAGCATATCTGTCTCTCTTTTGTGTGCGTGTGTGTTCGTGCGTCTTTAAAGTGACTCTCTGTATTATACTCTCGTGATCAAAGTTTTGTTAATCAGATATATGTGCTCTCTACGAATAGAGAGAAAAAGACTGAAGTTTATCCAAAAGGAACGAAAAGATTTGCTTTTTTTAGGATTTTTTGAAGGACCAAAAGAACGCCTTAATTTTTTTTTCTTGAAAAAACAAAATCACATGTACTAATATAAAAAGAGATTGGCAATATACTTTTGTTGCGATCATCATCGTCTCCGCATTTGCCGGTGCTTTTCGGAAGAGAGAGAGAGGATGAGGACGAGAGCGCAGAAAAGGATGCGCGAGAGGGAAAGAGATGCTTTGTTGTGGGATTTGATCGTGAAGAACGACGATATAACTTTCACTCATATTTTACCGAGATTGAATCGAACTGATCTCAAATTCTTGGACAGAGTGAATCCGGAGACGAGAGCGTTGATTAAGAGATCGTCTCGTGCGGGTGATTTAAAAAAGAAGTTTAAAATAGAAGAGATGTCGTCGATATCGACTTTGGAAGTTGCGTGGGAGCATTATCCGTGGGATGATTACTGGAAAGATGAAACAGATTTCTGCTGGCAAGTTGCTCGAACGAATAAA
>ERZ651776.2334-NODE-2334-length-20833-cov-6.955386_pt1 | contig 20833 bp, 17 predicted proteins | sample MGYA00514761_ERZ651776 | MGnify/ENA metagenome assembly ERZ651776 | reverse complement strand
CACCAACTTATGCCCTGACTGCCGGTTTGGCTGGCCACCATCACTGGCAATGTTTTGGCATCGCTTGACGTCAACAGAGCTGCAAAGAAGTATTCGTTCCAGGTCAGAACCAAAGATAGAATAAAAGCTGCGACCATGCCAGGAAGCGCAATTGGCAAGATGATCGTCAAGAATGCGCCCCAAATCGACAAACCATCGACGAGAGCGGCTTCTTCCAACTCAGAAGGTATTGAACTGAATTGATCGCGCATGATCCAGATGACAATGGGCAAGACTGTTAAAGTATATAGAAGAATCAAACCAATCCGCGTGTCCAACATGGCAAGAGCTTTGTAGAGAACGAGAAAGGGCAAGGCCAAAACCACCGGGGGCAGTATTAATTGGCTGAGAAAGAAAAAAGAGATGTCTGAATTTCGCATGAACCCAAATTTATAATTGAAACGCGATAGCCCATAAGCGGCGCAACTGCCCAAACCAACGGCGATCACCGAAGCCGATACAGCAATAACCACAGAATTCCAAAACCGTTTCAGGAACTCGGCCCGAACGGTGCTCTCATTGCCGATGGTATCAGGCGAAAGCCCAAGCGACCGCCAACCCAACCATCTCGGGTTATAGTCCCAGTAGGGAACGATATTTCCTTTCATCACGTCGGGGGCCATCTTGAAGCTGGTCGTGATAGTCCAGTAGATTGGGAACAGAGCAATGAATGCCCACAGGATTAGGATTCCATAGATTACTGCCCGCCCCGTAAAGCGCTTGGCCTTAAAGGCGCGATCTGCATTGCTATCGTGGAAAATCTGATCTGACATCTTAGTATCTCGGTCGCATCCAGCGGTCCGCCCCCTTGATCAGGATAGTCATCGCAATAACTATAACCACCAAATAAAACATTGCGAGCATTGTTCCGTATCCGACATTTGACCGGTCTCGGTATTCGCGGAAAATGAAGGATGTGACGCTATCGGTGGCGCCGCCCGGTCCGCCGGAGGTGACATTTATAATAATATCTGCAAGCTTTAATTTGAAAATAATGCGGATCAGGATTGCAGTGATCGAGACTGGCAGCATCAACGGGAATGTCACTTCCCAGAACCGTGTCCAAGCGCTGGCGCCATCCACCTCGGCGGCTTCATGCAACTCTTTAGGAATGGCCTGGAGTCCAGCAAGGATCATGATCATCATAAATGGAATGTATGTCCACGCATCCATAAGCATGATCATGAGACGAGCAATTTCGGGTGAAGAAAAGAAAGATGGATTGTCCACGCCCATTTCGCGTAGCATACGTGCGATTGGGCCAAATCGATTTTCCAACATCGACTTGCCAATCATCCATGAAACAGCAACTGGCGAGAGCATCAGAGGTAACAAAAACGCCACTCGAAAGAATTTACGCCCTTTAATCTGGGCATTCAGTAACAGCGCAAGAACAAAGGCAAAGGCATATTCTACGATGATGGCGAGCGAATACCAGACCATGTTGCGCATTGCGTTCCAATAGAATGGGTCAGCCCACATTTGTCGAATATTATTCCAGCCGTTGAATTGCCTGCCATCAGGCGACGCGAGGTTCCAATCTGAAAACGCTATAATCAACCCAAATAGCAGTGGAAAAACCACCATAGACACAACAAAAAGCGCGGCAGGCAATACAAAAAGGGTACGTTTCCCATGTTCGCCTCGCGCAATTACCTGACCTGTGCAAAGGCAAATTCCCCAAAAAATATAGGCATAAAGGGTTGGCCGCCATGTCTCGAACTCAAGGTCGATCCAGCCGTTTTGATCGGCAGTTTGTAAGCCTGCGACAAAGAACATTAGCGCAGCAGATCCCCAAACTATCAGCTTGCCAAAACGTCTTCGCTGGTAAGAGATATTGTCTGCGGTTACGACGTGAAGCAGATCGCCTGCGGTATTCATGGGGATGTGACCTCAGGTTAGGAAGAAAGTGTCAGACCGCCGGATGTCCCAGCGGTCTGAACGTTTTGGTCAAAGCCCAAGTGAAGCTTTGTAAAGCGCGATCTGACTGTCCCGGCCAATCTGATCTGTGATCTTTTCCCAAGCGGCGGCGATGGCATCGCCGATTTCCTGAGCAGATCCGTATTGACCAGCATAACCCTTCGCCAATTCATCTTCGGCAACTGAGTAGTACTGAAAAATACCCGGGATACGCGGTTCGATAGCAGCATTCTCGTGGTTGTAGCTGTCTGCATTTGAGCCGAGGTAATCTTCGATATAGGCACGATCGTATCCTGCTGCCTCCCATTCATCGTACTGGAAGTGCGAGTTCCGGTAAGGTTGGAAACCGGATGGATAGGCTGACATCCAAAGTGAAATGTCTTTCCCGCCCAGATGCGCTGCTGCGCTCCACGCCGCTTTTTGTTTTTTCTCGTCACCCTGAACGTTTTTGGTGACGTAAACACCCCAGCCGAGGTAGGCCATGTTAGGTGCTTCATTGTAGGTGTTTTCCCAAGCGCCGCTTTGGCTGTTGTAAACGCGATCAGAACCGGGGTTGATCCCAAAGCCAACAACATCGCCGACCACAGATGTGTCTGAGGTGCGTGCGTTTGAACCGATGTCGCCCCACCACATCAACATAGAACCAGTACCAGCAAGAAACTGCTGGAAGCCCGTTGTGCCTGGATCAGCGTTGATTTGGTCAGCAGGATAAGCACCCGCTTCGATGAGATCAAGAACGTCTTGAATCGCTTGCACCCAAGCCGGGTTGTTGACCCGCGGCTTCATAGTGTCTGGGTCAAACAACCATGCCGGATCTGATGGGTGTTTGGCATAAGCCGCCGCGCGGTTTTCTAGGAAGTAGAAGCCGAAACCACCCCAGCCTTTGAGCGGATCAAGATAACCATGGGCAGGCAGCCCTGTGAGTGGGTCTTCTTTGCCGATCAACTCTTTAGAAGCAGCGTTTACCTCTTGCCACGTCTTGGGCACAGATGCGCCACCAATTGCGCCGTCGCCAAAATAGTCGGTCCTATAGCAGAATGTGTGACAATCGCCGTCGATGGTGACACGGTATTTCTTACCATTCCAGGTCCCAACTGGTGCCTGCAAGTAGCTCACAAGATCGTCAGCCTCGATCTGCTCCTCGACCCAGGCTGGCATTTCATCGAGTAGGCCTTTTCCAGCTGTGTCACCTTCAAAAGGGGCACCCATTTCGATCAAATCGAAGTCAACTGTGCCTGTGGCAATCGCTTGTTGCAGGCGTGGATTGTAGTCTGCTTGTGCGAGATCTACCCAATTGATCTTAGCGCCCGTGTAAGCCTCCCAAGGCTTTAAGAACCCGCGGAAAAGGAAGTTGTGAAGGTTTTGATTATTTAATCCCATAAAGGTCAGCTCAACCCCCTCAAATTCACCTTCAGCCACACGTTCTTTCGTTGGCCCAAGGCAAAGGTCACCTACTTTTTGCCAGTCTGCGTCAGTCGGTGAACCGGCGCCAACACCCGGAATTTTCAAAATTTCGGCGCGCACTGCAGAGTGACCACCGGCGGCAACTTGTTTGGGGAACAGGCCTCCCATCGCGGCAATTGCGCCAACGCTTGCAGCGCCTTGTAGCATTTTCCGCCGGCTCATTTGCTTGTGTATAATGGCGTTATAGTGTTCGACTTTCATTTTAGTTTCTCCCTTTCAGTAAAACGTCGTCCTTCTTAGAATCGGCCATTGTTAAATGCGTTTCGTATGTTCGGTGACGATACGCCAAAGGCATCAATGGCAGTCGCGTGATTTTGCTATACTAAAATAGGTTCGTTCTAAAATTGGCATCTGTCAAGTAACTAACATGCTAGTCATGTCAGAACTGGACAAAAGTTATACCTTAAGATAGGCAGATCATAAAGCGATAGCAAAATTTTGGGGTGGCAATGGCAGATGTTTCGGTAAGAAGATTATTCAAAAGGTACGGTGAGACAGCTGTTATTCATGGTATCGACGTGGATATTGCCGATGGAGAGTTTGTGGTGCTTGTGGGCCCGTCAGGATGCGGTAAATCCACCCTTTTGCGAATGATTGCTGGGCTAGAAGAAATCACATCAGGCGACGTAAATATTGGGAATCAAAGAGTAAACAACCTTTCGCCAAGCCAACGTGACATAGCGATGGTGTTTCAGTCTTACGCGCTCTACCCGCACAAAACGGTCGAAGCCAACATGGGCTTTTCTTTGAAATTGCGAAAGATGAACAAGGCTGAGGTGAAACGCCAGGTTGCGGATGCAGCTGAAATACTTGGCCTAACACCTTATCTCGCACGCTATCCTCGCGCGCTTTCTGGGGGACAGCGGCAAAGGGTGGCGATGGGTAGGGCTATTGTACGAAATCCAAAGGTTTTCCTTTTTGACGAACCCTTATCCAACCTTGATGCTAAGCTGCGTGTGCAAATGCGTGCAGAAATCCGAGAGCTGCATCAACGCCTGCAAACGACAACCATTTATGTTACACACGATCAGATTGAAGCCATGACCATGGCTGACAAAATCGTAGTTCTGAATGGCGGTCATGTGGAACAAGTCGGCAGTCCGTTGGATCTCTATGACCGTCCCAAAAATAGGTTTGTCGCCAGCTTTATCGGCTCTCCCTCCATGAACCTCCTTAACGGTGAGGTAACTGCATTAAAAGGCGGGTTCGCAACGATTATGCTAGCCGGTTCAACATTAGATATTCCAGCGTCCAAGGAGCTCGCTGTTGGAAAAAGGATCAGTTTAGGTATCCGGCCTGAACACCTCAAACTGTCAGATGTTGGACTGCGAGCAAAGGTACGAGTAGTTGAGCCGACGGGCTCTGAAATTCATGGAATTTTCCAGTTTCAAGATCAAGAAATTACAGCCGTTTTCCGAGAGCGCCATGCGCTGGCACCTGGCGACGAAGTATTTCTCGAAATTCAGCCAGATAAAGTGCATATATTTGATAAGGAAAGTGGCGAAAGGCTCGAGTGATGTCTGACTCTTGTTAGTTTGAAGCAATTTAGCCGGGGGTAAGGTTTAGAAAACCAGTGAGAGGTATTGAACATGCTAAAAGGGATTGATTCCAAATTGAACGCTGATGTGCTGCATTGCTTGCGCTCCATGGGCCATGGAGATGCATTGGTGATTTGCGATACAAACTTTCCGGCAGAAAGTGTAGCGCGGCATACGGGTCTTGGCACCCTCTTGCGTATGGAGAACCTGACATGCGGCGAGGCAATAGGCTCCATCCTTTCAGTTCTGCCATTGGATACCTTTGTGGATGATTTTGCGATGCGCATGGAGGTTGTTGGCGCCCCAGATGAGCTACCAGCGACCCAACAAGAAGTGCAAGATCAGATCAACCTCGCTGAAGGGAAACCCCGCCCAATGATAAGCGTTGAGCGGTTCGCCTTTTACGATCTGGCACGCAAGAGTTATGCGGTAATTCAAACGGGCGAACGCCGGTTTTATGGCTGCTTTATCCTGCGTAAAGGCGTTGTTGGGCCAGACGAATGACCCTTGATATAGTTATTCTAGGGGTTTTTGTCGCTGACACGGCATATCGAGCCCAACGTCAACCACGGCTGGGAGAAACCATCCTTGGGCAGTCCTTTGCACTCGGTCCGGGTGGGAAAGGATCTAATCAATCCGTCGCTGCTGGAATGGCTGGCGCTTCGGTAGGCTTCATCACGAAACTTGGGAAGGACCCATTTGCCGATATGGCATTGGCAACCTGGAAAAAAGCGGGGGTGACGTCTCTGGCTACGCAGCATGCTGATGACTACACGGGTGCTGCTTACATCTTTGTTGATGAAAACACTGGGGATAATGCCATTATTGTATGTCCAGGTGCTGCCGCAACAATCAATCGTTCAGATATCGATAGTCACGCCGAAGTCATAAAGCATTGCAAAGTCTTAATGACTCAACTTGAGCAACCAATAGATGCCGCTGAATACGCATTGGCCTGCGCTCGAAAAGCTGGCGCAACTACAATCCTCAATCCAGCACCGGCTGTAGAGCTACCTACCTCCATGATTGCTTTATGCGATTTTGTGACCCCAAATGAAATCGAAGCAGAAACAATCACTGGAATCACAGTCAACTCACCGAAAGATGCGGTTGCTGCAGCCGAAGCATTGCTCGCCAAAGGTGCAGGTGGAGCCATAATTACGCTCGGTGAGAATGGCTGCCTTTATCACGATGGAAGCAACTCAGTGCACGTGCCTGCAATCAACGCAGGCCCAGTGGTTGAGACGACTGGTGCGGGCGATGCTTTCAATGGTGGTTTTGCAGTTGCCATTGCGGAAGGCCACTCACCACTTGAGGCGATCCGTTTTGGCACAGCAACCGCGGCTATATCTGTAACTCGACCGGGTACAGCACCCTCAATGCCTACCCGGAAAGAAATTGAATCGCTATTACGAAATTAGATCCCCAAGGGTTTGATGAACTTTCCTATTCGTAGAACTGCCAGAGCAAAATTACTTGAAGTGGGCATCTCGACCACTCAGCATCCTTGAGTGACAAAGCTCAGCCCATTTTGTGACTATCAAATAAGCCCAGAGATTATTTGGCTTGCTGCAATTCTGTGTGATTGGTTCCCACTTTAGCTTCGTAATGCAAAGCCATAATGAAGTTAACAATGCTGCTGCTCTTGATGAGTGGCGCCAATTATTAGGCGCATAGCTTCAAGCTCCGCCTGCAATCCGATGCGGGATTTTATTTGTCTGACAAAACTTTTGCTATTGTTCTGGAGCAAACCGTCCGTTTACTTTGCGTTGATGTAGATAAAAGGTAACAATTTGGATAACTAGCAAGCCATTCCGGCCAAGACCCAAGTGTGCTTGGTGGCTAAATCAGCTAGAATGGTTAAGGGATCATTCGCCTCAACAACAAGGAAAATACATTATGTTTGGAAAGATTGACGGTACCGGATATGAAATCCTCGACCCAATTTTTGCAGATTGTATAATAAGTCATGCAAAGATTGAGCGCCTTTGGTCTGGCGGGCGTTGGGTTGAAGGGCCTGCATATTTTCCCGCAGGTCGATATCTCATCTGGTCAGACATTCCCAACAATCGCATTATGCGCTGGGATGAAACAGATGGAACCGTTTCTGTATTCCGCGATCCTTCAAACAACGCTAATGGACATACCATGGATCAGCAGGGGAGATTGATTTCTTGCGAACATTTATCACGCCGTGTTAGCCGAACGGAATTTGATGGCACCTTGAAAGTCATTGCAGATAGCTATCGGGGCGCCCGTCTCAATTCACCAAACGATGTTGTTGTTAAATCTGATGGTTCAATTTGGTTCACAGACCCTACCTATGGTATAATAATGGACTACGAGGGTTGCCGTGCAGAAAGTCAGATTGGGACCTGCAATGTGTATCGTTGGGATCCAGAAACGCAAAAAATTGAGGCAATGGCCACCGACTATATCAAGCCCAATGGACTAGCCTTTTCTCCCGACGAAACAGCATTATACATTACGGATACAGGTGGCACCCATGAACCAAATGGCCCCCAGCACATGCGTCGCCATATGATAGATTCAGATGGCAAAACGCTTGGTGTAGGAGAAATTTTTGCAACTTCTACAGCGGGATATTTTGACGGCTTTCGAATTGACACTGGCAATCGTATCTGGACGAGTGCTATGGATGGAGTCCATTGCTACGATAGCGCCGGCTGTTTAATTGGTAAAATTTTAATCCCAGAGATAGTATCAAATGTTTGTTTTGGGGGATTAAAGGGAAACAGGCTTTTCATTACTGCAACATCCTCTGTTTATGCAGTGTATTTGAATGTAAACGGATGCCGTCTATAATGACGCTTAATTTTATCTATCTGAAGTTTCCCATGTTATGATTTAAGCCGCTGCATTAGACGCTCTATAATTTTCGCAGTAACCTCTTCGCCCCTATCAGTTGATGAGTTAAATGCCGACTTAGTGTACCAAGTATTATTTTCCGCTACGCGAGCTATTTCGACTCCTTCTGGGGCAAGGGCCATTAAGAGCGAAGTTTCTCCCTCTCCGGCATGATCAAAAATATAATTTTTGATAATCGCCTCATCCATTAATGGATGTAATTTTATCCAATTAAACGGGTCGTTGCCTGACTGATGTTGAGTATAATAATCATTCATATCTTGCGCGCCCCACCAACCCTCGCCGTTGGTGCGCTCTAAGAACTTAAAAAGTGCCTGCCTTGCACCAATTTTAAAAGCTAAGTCAGTTGGCATGCCTGCTGAAAAGTTTTCTGTTTGGTGGTGTATGACCCCGTGTATATTTCGGAAGCCTATTCTCAGCAGGCCGGTAAATATTTGCTCGGCTAAAGGAGCAAGTACTGCTGCATCAACATGCAAGGTGCCACTGCTTTCAGGGGCAGCCACTGCATAACTGGCGGCTCCATAGCTAAATGGTGGAAGAATGACCACTTCCATCTGGCGCTCTAACCTATCCAAGCTCTTGGTCACGGCAAGGGTGTCCATGCCCACGGCCATATGCTCACCGTGATATTCCATCACCCCTATAGGGAGTACAACTGGTGTATGTTTGGTGATCGCTTCTTTAATTTGGTAAGGTAACATCAATTCAAAGCGCATATTAAAACCTTTATTAGATTATTCAAAAAAATTATGGGTGTGAATTGTGCTCAAAGGTCTATCAAGATGGGTATATCCACCATCAACGAAAAGAAACTGTCCCGTTGTGTGAGAAGACCATTGCGAGAGGAGAAATATTACTGACGTTGCCACTTCAGCTGATGTCGTTAATCTGTTTTCCAAGGGAATATTCGTAGTGATCGCCTGTAATTTGTCTTGTGGGCTTTTAAAAGATTTCAGCCAATGGTCATACATTGGGGTCATTACTTCGCCAGGAATAACTGCGTTAACCCTTACTCCAAAAGCTGCCAGATCAACTGCCCATTCCCGCGTTAATGAAGTAATTCCGCCTTTTGAGGCCGCGTAGCCTGAAGTACAGCCCTGTCCGGTAAAAGAAACCTTTGAACCAATATTCACAATTGTACCCTTAGTTTTTTTAAGTGCTTCAAGGCATAGATGAGCCATCGTAAAATAGTGGATAAGATTAGCTTCTATTGACGAGCGGAACTGATCAAGGCTTGAAGTAAGTCCAATGCCATCATTCACTCCAGCATTATTAACAAGACCGTCTATGCGACCAAATTGATCAATTATTTGGCTTACAGCTTTGCGGCACTGATCTTCTGCCACCAAGTCCACTGTGATCCATTGGAGTTCAGGAATAGTACTACTGTCTTGCCCCCATTTCGCCTCAACTTTTTTTACCCTATCAACAACGATTGGGATGGCTTCAAGGGCGTGCAGTTTTTTTACAATTTCTTGACCGATACCCGCGGCACCACCGGTCACCAGGATTACTTTATCTTTTAGAGCGAGTTCCATTTCTCAGAACCTTTAAGTTAAACTCCAGTTTTAGGGTCATTTCCTTTTCATGCTGGTGCTAAATCAACCTCTGTGTCAAGCTCGGCGACTGGCTCTGTCACGTGTGGATGGCTCCTTTTATGGAAGGGGTACTGTCAAAGAAAACTGTCTGAAGCGGTCAAAGTGGGTTTATAGTGTCCGTGGAAGACAAAGCACTCGCCATTGAGTTACCTGGCCCGCTAAGACATAGGATGAGGTTTCCATGACAACCCGTGTGACAACCTTTTAAATAAAACTGGTGCCTAAGCATGGTGGATATGACGCTTGAAATGCGGGAACATTACTAATTTTGAATGCTATGACTACTTAAGATATTTTGGACACTTTACGTTTTGCGCTGGTCCATAACTTACGTTGAGACGCTCCCAGCACAAGTAAGATTGTTATAAATTAAAGGCTTAGCCATGCGCAGTCTTCGCCTGAAGATTTTACGCACGCGGCAATGAACTTCATGCCCAATAAGCCGTCTTCAATACCTGGTGCATGTGCACCAGCATCGCCGCGAAGGATGGCCGCGGCTTCTTTATAGATGGTGGCGAAGCCTTCTAGATAGCCCTCTGGGTGGCCTGGTGGTACGCGAAGGTCAGACGATACGCCAATAGGTGAAGCACCACCTCGGGTCAGTAATTGCTTTGCCTGTCCAAAAGGCGTAAATGTCAGCATGTTTGGGTTTTCCTGCCCCCAAGTAATGCCACCCTTGTCGCCGTAAACCCGCAAGGCCAGTCCGTTCTCGTGACCAACAGCCACTTGTGACGCCCAAAGAGTTCCCTTGGCTCCGCCTTTGAAACGAAACCGAGCTGTAACATTGTCATCCACAAGGCGTCCCGGAACGAAGGAAGTTAGTTCCGCAGATATCTTGTCGACTTCCAGGCCGGTCACAAAGTGGGCGAGGTTGAAGGCATGAGTTCCAATGTCGCCAACGCAACCACCTGCACCAGAACGAGCAGGGTCGGTGCGCCAAGCAGCTTGCTTGTTGCCCGGATCGGCCTCTTGGGTCAGCCAATCCTGAGTGTATTCCACTATGACTTGACGTAATGTGCCGAGATCACCACGGTTCACCATTTCGCGCGCCTGTCGGATCAAGGGGTAACCGGTGTAATTGTAAGTCAGGATAAAATGCTTACCGGTTTTGGCCACAGCATCTGCAATCCTTTGTCCATCTTCAACTGTGTTGGACAATGGTTTGTCGCAAATCACGTTGATACCGGCCTCTAAAAACTTAATTGCTGGGCCTGCATGCATATGGTTGGGCGTCACAATAGCAACCGCATCAATCCCGTCGGGACGTGCCGCCTCTTCCTTGGCCATTTCTTCATAGTTGCCATAGGTGCGGTCTGGATCAAGACCCAGTTCCGCACCCGATGCTCTGGCCTTTTCTGGGGTGGAGGACAATGCCCCGGCCACCAGATCCCAATCGTCATCAATCCGCGCGGCGATACGGTGCACCGCACCAATAAAAGCGCCTTGGCCGCCACCAACCATTCCAAGTTTCAATCTTGCCATGATATCAGCCCTCTATCCCCAGCATTGAATGCAATTTAGCCATGTCGGTTTCAGCACCAGCAAAATTGTCAAACGCTTTGTCTGTCAATTGAATCATATGGCTTTGGATGAACGGCGCGCCTTCGGCAGCGCCCTGTTCCGGCGATTTCAGGCAGCATTCCCATTCCAACACAGGCCATGCATCAATGCCGTACTGCGCCATTTTGCTAAAGATCCCTTTGAAATCTACCTGACCATCGCCCAAAGACCGGAACCTGCCCGCGCGATCTGTCCAACTTGCGTAACCGGAATAAACACCCTGACGACCCGTTGGGTTGAACTCGGCGTCTTTTACATGATGGGCGCAAATGCGGTCATGGTAGATGTCGATGAACGCCAGGTAGTCCAACTGCTGTAGTACGAAATGCGAAGGATCATAATTGATCTGCGCGCGTTCGTGACCACCAACAGCATCAACGAACATCTCAAACGTTTTGCCGTCAAACACATCTTCCCCTGGATGGATTTCATAGCCGAGATCCACTCCGTTCTCGTCGTAGATGTCCAGAATAGGTTTCCAGCGGCGACCCAACTCGGCAAAGGTTTCTTCGATTAGGCCGGGTGGGCGCTGTGGCCAGGGATAAAGATACGGAAACGCCAGCGATCCGGTGAAGGATACAGATGCAGTCAATCCGAATTTTTTAGACACTACTGCGGCTTTTTTCATTTGATCCACAGCCCATTCCTGACGATCCGCAGGATTGCCATGTAGATGGGCAGGGGCGAAGGCATCAAATGCAGTATCGTAGGCGGGGTTAACCGCAACCAACTGACCTTGCAGGTGCGTGGAAAGTTCCGTGATTGCCACACCGGCATCGGTACAAATACCTTGGATCTCGTCGCAATAGGTATCGCTTTGTACAGCCTTATCTAGATCAAACAGTGACCCGATAAAAGTTGGGATCTGCACACCCTTATAGCCGAGGCTCGCGGCCCATTTGGTTATGTTTTCAAGTTTATTGAAGGGTTTTTCGTCACCTGCGAACTGGGCCAGAAATATTGCAGGCCCTTTAGTCTTTTTTGCCATCTTGTCCTCCATTAACGTTTTTTCCCTTTTTGATTGGGGTATTGGCATGTAGTTGGATCTAAAAATTTGGAGTTTCCAGCCCTTGCATAGGGGGTTTGGTTGGGTCCTCGTTAGGCATCGAACCCTGTGTGGGGCATTGCAATGCTTGGATTACTGTAGGCAAGCTAGTCTAGCGTGGGGCGAGACCTTCTAGTATAGCGCTGGGTGCGGGCATGCGCCAGATAGCCTGGTAGCTTTCCACCACATTTGATTGCCTGACCGCCAGTCCGGGAAGTGCGATCCACTCTGGGCATTTCCGGCCCAGTAAGTCGGTGACAGTGGTTTTACCCACAGATTCCCCTTGTTGAAAAGGTCGCTGAGCGGCAATACCTTTTACGGGGCCACCCTGAGCGAGGTTCGAAGCGACCTTACTACCAAGGTCAATTGTTGTTGTTGGTACGTAGATACCAATCTGGTTCATGACCTTCAAAACTTCAACACACGGTGTGTCCCAGACAACGAACACGCCGCTTGGGCGAAATGGCTGGGTCAGCAGGTCGTTTGCCAATTTCCCGACCGTGCGTAGGGAATCAAAATGAAAAATGTCGGTTGTGATGTCTGGACGCTTGGTCGAAATCCAGCGAGAAAAAGAGATCTCGCGTTCATTGGTAGCGAAGAATTCTTTGTCATAGCCAAGAAGCGCGACACGGCCATTTTTGGGAACGTGTTCGGCCAGCATTTCTGCTGCCATCATCCCCAGTCCATAATTATCAGCAGAAACTAAGCTCGCGTAGTCTTTGAACGGCAGTAAGCCTGACGGGACGTTATCGACCAAAACCAAACGTGTGCCGGTCGCGGCGATCATGCTATGCGCTTCGGCCACTGCTTCGCTGGTGATAGGAAGGGAAATGACACAATCCAGTTGCATAAGCCGGATGCGTTTCAGGGCGTGGATTTGCGCCTCGGCGGAAAAACCGCAATCAACGACCTCGACCACAATCGCGCCAGCATCGCCAAGCGTACCAATAATACCCTGCACAAGCTGCTTGGACCAATCGCTTTCAAGGGTATGCATAACGATAACGACTCGGAATCGCTTTCGCCGCGCCAACGTAATGTCATTTGGCAACAAGATGACCCTCTCCGGAGGAGCAGCGCGCTCGCCATGAGGCCCTAATCCAATAATACCCATGTCAGATCAGCCCGTCTGAATCAATTTTTAGTTGCCTCAGACAGGCGATATCTGGGTGCTTCAACGGCGTGCCCGCCATAACCCAACCACGCAGCATCTTAGGCTCGAACAGATAATCCAGACATATATGCGCCGCACCTAACAGACCTGCAGTATTTCCCAATTGAGATTGTAGAATTTGAAGATCACGCGTCGCCAACGGGTGAGAGGCCCCGTAGACGGCCTCTCTGACAGCCGCCAGAAAAATATCGTTGGTCTGGGCCAGCGCCCCCGCCAGGATAACGCATTGCGGGTTGAGCATGTTCAGCAAGGTAGCTAGGACTGTACCGACCAATTTTCCACTTGCGGTAATAATTGAAACACAAACAGGATCGCCAAGCTGAGCAGCCTGACAAATATCATTCAGATTTAGCCCACCACCTTTGTTAAGCAGGTCTGTCAAATGCTCGCTTGTGCCATTCCGTGCTTCTCGCAAAGCGGCTTGTTCGATGAACTCTGCCCCTGCAAGGCTATCCAGAGTACCTAAATTTCCCTCATGCGTAGCTGGCAATTGACCAATCAACCCTACGGCTCCGGTCGCGCCACGATAGGGGCGGCCTTCATAGATCAACCCTGCGGTAAACCTTTTACCCGTTTTAATAAACAACATGCAGTCATTGTTTTTGCCGGTCCCGCCATGCAACTCGCCAACGGTCATTGTCTCGACACTTGGGATCAACCAGACCGGCACTAAAAACTCTGCCATCAAGCGCTCGACCAACTTGCTCTCATTCCAGCCCTTCAAAAACTCTGGTGTCGAAGTAAGGGGGCGCCCATTGCCACTTGGTCCGGTCGGCCCAGGGACTGAAATTGAAATACCCCAAAGGTCTGGTAATTTTGTCTGGCGCGACAACATCAGCCTGATCAAAGTGATCATTCGGTCAGCGGCATCACTGGCATCTAAACCGAGGTCACCCTGTTCATGGTGCTGCGCAGTCAGGTTTCCAGAGAGGTCTGAAAGTGCCACGGACACAGACGATTGGTCAATGGAGGCTGCGACAAGAACCGCCCGGCTTTTTGAGAAACTGACGATCCGTGGGACACGTCCGCCGCCTGATATTCCAGTCTCGTTTTCGTGCGCGAGGCCGAGTTCGGAAAGGACTGTCAAGCGATCCGACACTACGGCTCTGCCAAAACTGCTTATCTTTTCAAGTTCCAGCCGGGTAAGCGCCTGATGTTTACGCACAAGGCCCAACAGTTCTGCGACACTTGCTGCTGCGGTCTCGGTCAGCCTTGGCCGTCCCCTTTGGCGCTGCTGGTTGGCCTGGCTCTGGCTCATGCTGTGGTCCAACTCCGTATTAGTCCCTATTTAACGATTAAGCTACCTGCTTTTGGTGGTCAACGCTTAACTTTTGCTTTTAAAAAACAAAAGTAGTTATACTTTTGCATATTTAATATTGACATAATTATTTAATCATCTAATAATTTTGCTTGTTTAGTAAGGGCAGCGACTTGAAGCAGTCGTGAATAGAAAAATGGGGAATTATGGATAATTGGAAATTAGCCTATCACGCGAACTGTTGGGGTGCCCTGGGTGGAGACGCTGTAGGCGTAACCTCGATTTCGCAGTTAGCTTACAGAACTTTTGGTAATATGGATAGGGCCCTTACGGAGATTTCCGAAGTAGGTTATTCTGGGGTTGAGCTTTTTGATGGAAACTTGCTTGACTACAAAGTCACCGACTTTCGCGCGCTCCTTCAGCAAACCGGTCTGGAGCTTGTTGCGACTTATTCCGGAGCAAACTTCATATATGATGATATTCTGCCTGACGAGCTGGATCGAATTACTCGTGCAGCTGACAGGGCAGCGGAACTTGGTGCGCCACATTTTGTGGTTGGAGGCGGGGCCAAACGATATGACGGAACTCGTAAGTCCGATTATCACAAACTTGGAGCGGCCCTCGATCGGGTTAACGATCTAGCTACAGAGCGTAACCTTCAAGCCCACTATCACCCGCACCTTTCTACGATTGTTGAAGGTCCAGAAGAAGTGCGCCAGATCTTTGACCTGACTAGCATAAGGTTCTGTCCTGATACAGCACATTTAGCTGCGGCAGACGGAAATCCTGCGCAGATGATCAAGGAGCACGCAGATCGGATCACCTACATCCATCTTAAGGGACTTCAGCGTGACCCATTCGCCTTTGTCCCGCTTGACAGGGGCGATTTGGATACAGCTCCAATCCTGAAGGCTATCCGAGAAATTAACTTTGAAGGTTGGATTTGTACAGAATTGGATGCCTGGGAGGATCCGCTGGAAGGTGCGCGTACAAGCATGAACTACCTAAAGCAGGGGTAGCAATATAACTAAATAAACTCGGACTTTTCCGAAAACTAGGAGGAAGACTATGATCAATAGAAGAATGTTAATGAGCTCGGCAATGGTAATTGCACTAGGGCTTTCGGCTGTTCAAGCCAAGGCAAATCCAGCTGCTGCCCTCGTGGCATTGCAGGACACCGTTCTGTCAAAAGGCCCTAACGGAGAAGAACCCGCAGCAGCTTCATCCATCTACCTCAGCGATGGCGAGTTGGCACAGATTAAAGCGATGGGAGCAACCGCTGCAATCGTTATGCACTACGGTGGTAATGATTGGAGTCAAGCCCAGATCAATGGTTTAAAAACTCAGTTTGCGGTGATGGGAATTGAGGTTATTGCAGTGACCGACGCAGGCTTCAAGCCAGAAAAACAGGTTGCTGATATTGAAACCATCATGGCGCGGTCGCCCGATATCATCGTGTCCATTCCGACTGATCCGGTTGCTACTGCTGCGGCTTTTCGGGCAGCGTCTGAGGCTGGCATAAAGCTCGTCTTTATGGACAATGTCCCCGCCAATTTTATTGCCGGAAAAGATTATATCGCATCAGTTTCTGCAGACAATTATGGTAACGGTGTTGCCGCAGCACATTTAATGGCACAAGCGCTAAATGAAGAGGGCCAAATTGGTTTAGTGTTCCACGCAGCAGACTTCTTTGTTACGCGCCAGCGCTATGACGGTTTTAAAGCTACAGTCGCCGCTGACTATCCCAACATCGAAATTGTTGCCGAACAAGGCATCGGTGGTCCGGACTTTTCCGGCGATGCCGACCGGGCGGCGAATGCAATGCTGACCTCCAACTCAGGGATCGACGGCATTTGGGCGGTCTGGGACGTTCCCGCTGAGGGTGTGATAGCTGCCGCACGGGCTTCCGGCCGGGACGACTTAGTCATCACGACAATCGACCTTGGTGAAAATGTCGCAATCAGCATGGCGCAGGGTGGACATGTCTATGGGCTTGGTGCTCAGCGCCCATACCACCAGGGCGTAACTGAAGCGCTATTGGCTGGATACGGGCTTCTCGACAAGAAAGCACCAGCTTTTGTAGCGCTCCCGGCTTTGCCCGTGCAGCAAAGCAACTTGCTGGAAGCCTGGATGACAGTTTATAGTACTGAGGCCACGGACAATATAAAAAACAGCATGCAATAAATAAAAAACAGCATGTAATAATAAGGTAGTTCGGGCGGCTAAACTAATAGTTTTCCGCCCGCAGACCTTTTACGTACATCCATATATATAGGAGAAAACCGATGATAAAATCCTTAAATGTCGCTATGATCGGAGGCGGGTTCATGGGCAAGGCACATGCCATGGCATATGCTGCAATGCCTATGTTCTTCTGGCCAGCTCCCGCGATTCCTCACCGAAAAGTTGTCGTTGATGTCACTGATGTTCTTGCAGAAGAGGCGCGCCAGCGTTTTGGATTTGCCGAGGCTTCAAGTGATTGGATGGCTACCATTTCCCGCGACGACATTGATGTCGTCGATATTTGCACACCGAACAACGTTCACGCTGAAATTGCGATTGCGGCAGCAAAGGCGGGCAAACACATTATTTGTGAAAAACCACTAGCGCGGACCCTTGAAGAGGCTCGTGCTATGACTAAAGCGGTCAAAGAGGCAGGTGTCACCAATATGGTTGCGTTCAATTATCGCCGTACTCCGGCAGTCGCTTTGGCCAAGCGCTTCATTGACGAGGGACGCATCGGAAAAATTCTTAATTTTCGGGGTACTTACCTACAGGACTGGTCTGCCGACCCCGATGGCCCACTATCTTGGCGTTTTCAGAAAAAGATTGCTGGCTCCGGGGCCATAGGTGATATCGGAACCCATGTTGTGGATATGGCTCACTATCTGGTAGGTAACATTTCTGAGGTGAACGCAATCACGAAAACCTACATAAAAGAACGGCCAATCCAAACCGGTGGCGTCGACAAGCTTGGCGCGTCTGACAAAAAAACAGATGCTCCGCTCGGCGCTGTCGATGTGGACGACGAAGTTTTGTCGCTCATTAGGTTTGAAACCGGGGCAGTGGGCACGCTTGAAGCGACACGCAATGCTTATGGGCGCAATAATTTTCTTACCCTCGAAATTCATGGTGAGGAAGGGTCGATTTATTTTAACTATGAGCGGCGGGACGAATTGCAGGTTATGTTTGCGGACGACCCGAGCGACGCGCGCGGATTTCGGACAATTTATACAGGTCCAGCCCATCCCTATGGTGACGGGCTTTGGCCAATCCCAGGTCTTGGGATTGGGTACTCCGAAACCAAGATTGTCGAATGTCGCGACTTCTTTGCGGCCATCGTTAACGGCGAAACACCGACCCCCGACTTTGCCGAAGCCTTGCAAACCGAATTGGTAGCTGACGCATTAATCAAGTCTGGGCAAACTGGGAATTGGATCACAGTTTGATGGCAAAACCCGTCGTCGCCGTTCGAATGACAGGCATCTCCAAAAGTTTTGGAGGTGTCAGGGCGCTTGATAACGTGGATTTTGAAGTTTTTTCTGGCGAGGTGCACGCTCTTTTAGGCGGCAACGGTGCAGGAAAATCAACTATTTTAAAAGTGCTGAATGGCATCCACAAGCCTGATTCCGGAACCATCCAGGTAGGTGAAAAATACCTGATAGAAAGTCAGCCAAAAGAGGCTCGTGCTGCAGGGATAGCGATGAACTTTCAGGAAATGAGCCTGATCCCGACGCTGACCGTGGCTCAGAACGTTTTTCTGACACGCGAACCTGTTTCGACGTTGAAGTTGATTGATGATAAAGAGGCGGAGCGCAGAGCCAAGGCGTTGTTTGACACACTTCAGGTCGATGTAGATGCAAAGGCTATGGTGGGCGATCTGGGCGCGGGTCAGAAGCAGTTAACCGAGATTGCAAAGGCGATCAGCCAAAACGCCAACGTTCTCGTGCTTGACGAGCCATCAACAGCATTAGCGGTGTCAGATGTTGAACGACTTTTTGCATTTTTGCGAAAGCTCAAGGAACAGGGCAGGGCCATCATATATGTGAGCCATCGTATGGACGAAATTATCCAGATTGCTGACCGCGCCACAATCCTGCGTGATGGTAAACATGTGATTAGCGCGCCAATATCCAAACTGCCGATTGATAAGATGATCGAACACATTGTAGGTAAACCCTCCAATGGACTGGCCGATGTCGCACGTAGGAAAGCCGTAAAGGGTGATTTGCTTTTAGAATTACAGAATGTAAGCGGTCGATATCGCCCGCAGCAAGTTGATCTAAAGGTTCACGAGGGCGAGGTCGTTGGATTGGCAGGGCTACTTGGATCGGGCCGCTCTTCTCTGGCACGTATCATTGCCGGAATTATGCCGGCCGAATCTGGCAAAATCAAAATTAGAGGAAAACCTGTGGTCTTCAAACGACCTGGAGATGCCAGCGCAGCAAACGTAGCACTTGTGCCGGAATCGCGAGCAACGCAGGGCATCATCGCTGATCACTCAGTCCAGTCGAACGTGACGATGGCATCCCTTTGGCAATTAACACGCAACGGTTTTGAACTACGCCAAAAGTCAAAGTCTGTGGTTGATACACAGATCGAAAGACTGTCTATTAAGACGGCAAGTCGCGACCATTCGGTAGGCACGTTGTCTGGCGGTAACCAGCAAAAAGTAGTCATCGGAAAGTGGCTGGCGACGACGCCCGATATTCTGGTCTTGGATGAGCCAACAGCTGGTATAGACATTGGCTCCAAATCGGAAATAGTCGCGCTGGTCAGAAACCTTGCCCGAGAGGGCAAAGCGATTGTCATGATATCATCTGAGCTGTCGGAGCTGCTGACTGCCTGTGACCGGATTATCGTCATGGAAGGTGGTCGCATTTTTTCTGACAGGCCTTGCGCAGACTATAACGATCCAAGTGACCCCGACAGCGACCCTGGACGCCAGTTGCAAGCGGCTGAAAAGCGCCTGCAAACAGAAATACAACTCGCTATCAACGCACATACAGGACGGGAATCTACTAATGCCTGAATCACGAACTAGCCAATCAAACTTGTTGAGAATGTTAATTGGTGATTGGCGCCAAAACATTATTTATATTGGCTTTGTGGTGTTATTCCTAGTCTTCGCGATCACACTTTCTGATAGGGGATTTCTAAATCCTAACAATGTTCTGAACATCATCCGGCAAACTGCGATGATCGCGGTAATGGCCATTGCGATGACATTTGTTTTGTCGGCTGGTGAGATTGACCTTTCGGTTGGTTCGGTCGCTGGTCTTGCAACAGTGACTGTGGCCATGGCCATCGCTATCGCAGGCCCAATCGCTGGAGTATTTGCTGGTCTTGCAACTGGATTGATTGTTGGCATGTTTAATGGCTGGCTAACCACGCGTGTAGGAATTCCATCATTTCTTACGACGCTGGCCATGATGGGCATTGCCAAAGGTGCCGCCATGTGGATTTCTGATACTGCAGCCGTTCCAATTCTGAACCAATCCTACGCTTGGATTTTTGGCGGTGGCTCTATCGGGCGGATACCAGTCCTTTTGTTCTGGGTTTTAATTCTTGGGGCTATCGGGCACATCGCGCTCCGACGCACAGGTTTTGGTCGCCGGGTCTTGGCTACGGGGGGCGGAGAAACTGCCGCGCGATATTCAGGCATCGATACTGCGCGGATCAAGTTTAGGGTTTTGGTGTTGTCATCGGTCGCGGCTGCTCTTGCTGGGATGCTCTATGCCGGTCGGCTACAATCAGGGCGTTTCCAACTGGGTGAAGGCGACGAGCTTTCGGTAATCGCCGCCGCGGTTCTTGGAGGCACCAGTCTCTTTGGCGGCAAGGGCACTGTGATAGGTACAGTAGTAGGCGCAATGATGATTGGAATGATCAACAACGGTTTGATCCTCATGGGCCTGGAGTTCAGCCAACAACTTATTGCACGCGGTGGAATAATCATTCTGGCTGTAGCGCTAAGTCAAAAACGGTGAACTACACACATACAAAATCTAATCAATCCACCGAAATTAAATACTTCAAACGCGAAACGAGATTCCCAAATCGTTCGAATGATTGACGAAGAGGGTAGGAAACAAACAGCTATTTCTAAATCGCTTAAAATGAGCACTAGACGGATACAGCAGATCTATAAACAAGAAATTAGACGTAATGTAGCAAAAGATTTTTTTCATGTAGGTGGGCATTGTCAGACAAACTTGACTGCCAAGCGGCCAATCCTTAATTCTGGTAAATGACAGCACATAATCCTTTCAAATACTTCAAGACTTCACCTGAAATCATCCGATTGGCAGTGATGTATTACATACGTTATCCATTGAGTTTTCGTCAGGT
>ERZ651776.2333-NODE-2333-length-20833-cov-8.901233_pt1 | contig 20833 bp, 2 predicted proteins | sample MGYA00514761_ERZ651776 | MGnify/ENA metagenome assembly ERZ651776 | reverse complement strand
GGTCGGTCGTGGCTGCATTGGGTCCGGCTGCAGTCCGACCTTCGATGACCAACTGCATTTCGCCCGCGCACCTCCCCACTGCTGCCGCAGGTGTCCACACCCCAACCTCGTACACCGCGCGCACGTTATTATTGAGATCCGGCGTCAGCGGGCGCCCCTCTGGGGTGCCCTGGTGCCGCCGGTAGGTGGTTGGGCCCGTCGAGCAAACATCGGGCAGAACCATCCTATTTCGGGAGTCACTGAATGACGTTCGAGCGTTTGGCATAAGCTAAAATCGCGGTTCCAGTTCACTTATGGGATGGTACGACTAGTGCACTTACTCGTGGGATGTGACATGCCCATATTTTGCACCACGGGTCACTCTCAGGGCCAACTGGTGGCATGTGCGGCAACCGCTCAGCACCGAAACAAAGTCGATCATTTCGAGCCGATGCGCCCTTGGGAGGCTTTCTGCGGGTTGTATCCCTTCGTTCGTATCATAAACAAAGCCTCAAACCCCTTGTCCGATCAGTTTTGCCCAACGGTGTCAACTCAGCGATCATTTCAGCAAACCAGCATGGCGACGATTTGACGCGTAACGAGCATGACCAATTTATGTTCCACGCACTGGTCCAAATCACTGGACGGCTTGTCAGAGTAGCGTTTACATCAATGTTAATCGAAATCACCGGCAGTGAGTTGGTCCTGATCAACCTGCATGACACCCGCTGCGCTGGGAGAGGAGAGGTATCGCGGGTCGGCGCCTCATCATGACGAAGTGAACGTGGCTTCGATGCCCGGCCGGCCGGCCCGGCACTCGGATATGGCCATGACCGGCTCGGATATGAGCCTTTCTTACTACAACTAATGGCCGTCCCGACCCATATATCCCCTATAGTCTCCAGGGGGGCGCTTACATGGCTGTGTGAGCGGCCTTGCGCGCAGTTGGAGACGAAAACAACTTTTAAAGCCTGGTAGCGGAGGCGGGCCCGAAATAGGCTAAAATTAGCATGTCGCATGGGCAACAACCGAATGTAATTTGTGAAAAAAAATGTATATTATTCATCAGTGGCATGGACTCGTTCAATAAACCACCATAACGTTAAAATGAAACGGAGATAAAACAAAGTTAAAGCCTGGGGGTGGACCACCTGTGTGTACACAAACTCCAGCGAACTGGACAGACAGTGGCACTGTACAACCACAACATGGTCATTTGAAAGTTGCCGCTCCTATTTTTGACACTTTAGTTCAAAATTCAAACGTATTAAGTACTCGGCGAGAAGTGAATCATTCCAACGGCAAAAATCAGGTATCCCAGATCGTCCATGATCGGTTGCCTACAACCAAGCAGCCAGGTGATATGATTTCACGCGGCGACGCAGGAGTTGGTCAAAGGCTCAGGCAGAAACTTGTCGCTCCTGATTCTGACACTTTTAATCAAAATCCACACGGCTCAGGCACGCGACGAGATGGACGTCAATCCAAAGGTAAAGCTCAGGTATCCCAGATCGTCAATAATCGGTTGCCTACCGCTCAGCAAAAGGGTGACATGAAATCACGTGACGGCACAGGAGCTGTATCAAAAAGTAGGGCCCACAGTACTACTGGCTGTGCACTTGAACAAGGATCATCATCATCTGCAGCCGGTTCCGCATCTGAGACACCGTCAATTTACGCTCACCACGGTGAAATGCTAATTAATACCTTATCTCAGGGTTATCAATTTCCGTTCACCACTAGTAGGCGTTTCAATCAAGATGGACCTCCTCAACCATGTGATAATATGGTCAAGGTTCCTGTATATTTTATACCTGCTGGAGAAGGAGACATGCGCTCGGTTCCGACTCACTTTCGGCAATGCGAACCCAAAGCCCATGTGCAGGGGAGAGAAGTGCTGAAAGATAAGCGACCTGAAGGACGGAATCGTGGTAATGCTAAAGCGCAACATAAACGTCACGAACAAAGAAAAGGCAGTTGGTGCACTAGCAAACTGACATACAGGTTTCATGACAGGCGTAGACACGCAGAACAAGCAGCCAAACATGCAGCTAGTGTCAGTTTTGAAACGAGGCTTGAAAGAATGGGCAGTGGACTAACTGATATGGAAGTACATGAATGGTGGCTCAACAGACCACTGTCGGACGGTCAAGTTTATGTGCAGGCAGAGGTTCCTCTTGAGGTACTAGAAGACTTGTCAAGTACAGCTGATGAAGACGCGATGGCACAAACACTGGAGCACGCATTTGCTCGCTGTCAGGCGGCAAATGTTCTTCAACACTATCTCAAAACACATCGGTCCGACGAACCTCTGGACTATCGCACTGATGAGGACAGAAAGAGGAGTGACACTCCAGACAGGAATGCTCATTACCCTGGTGCAAAGTTTAATCTCAAATATGGCGGTATTGTCCCTCCACACGGATTGCTCCAACAATGTGATGGTAACCTGCGTCACTATCTCGACGAGCAGGATATCATGTCATTAATTGCGCGAGAACCCAGTCTTACGGATGTTGAACTCAGACAGGGAACATGGGAGGAGGGACAGCTAAAAGTATTACCTCCAAAATGCTGTAATGGGTTTCATCAGCAAGCAACATCACAGCCAGCTGTCGATATTGTTACTGCAAATCATGGATGTGCATTTTATTCGTTTGATACACCAGCATGTTCACTTCCGATGTCAGCATCTGAGGCTCTGTCTTACTCGTGGGGAGGGGACAGAGATGGTGACGAATTCCAGGTTGAAGTGGATCTAGATCAAGAAGGATACCAGCATGGACGAATATTCAGTGCCAATCTTCGCAGTAGACACTCAGTGTTTTCTAACAGTTGTGACGTTTGCTATGGGTGGAACCGAGAGGATTATGAGGATGCAGGTTTTGGGAAGTATGTCCCGGACCAAGGCTTCTACAGACCTGGACCATGGATTTCGAACCCAATGCCAAAGTGGATTAACCCTGATGAATTTGCACCCTCAACGTACCATGCAGGATCACAGTCAATCTCACAGAGACAAGAATGGCCGTTAAGACCAGGTGGTTTTGAAGGACAGTTTCACAGAGATGAAGGAGCCAGCCGGTTGTACATGGTGTTTAATCTCTTGGTGAAAAGTGCAATTTGGGGGGGATTTAAAGAATTTACAAGGAAATGGGGATCTGGATATGGACAACGTCCACCACCTGAAGCACGACCCAAAAAGTCTGCGGGATTTAGAGGAGCACGACCCACAAAGTCTGCGGGTTTTGGAGGCCCAAAGAAAGACGCAGGCAGTGCACACGGGGGCAACAGTTATGACAATTGTGAATCATCTGCAGTTTTACAAGCGACTAATCGGTATACCCTTAAATCCAACATGATACAGTACGGCGTTCCAGACTCAAACCACGAACACTTCTACAAAAACTGGGACAAGGCAGCCTGCAAACTCTGGTTCTTCGACTATGGGAGGCAAATGACGCCGGCACAGGTCAGTTCGCAAGCAATTTATCTTCATTGCACTCAGGGTGTCCACTTGGGCAAACCATTGGTTGAGGACGGACACTGCTACTATGTGGACAATGATGACGGCAGCCGTATTCAGTGGTCTCTTGCAAACGCTCTCCAAGACAAACCAGCTATGCCCGACGCCGAACACTTCAAGCAACTGGTGCAAGGATCGAGGACGTACGAAAGGTATGCAGAATACATGCACAACTTTGACAATTCTGCAACAAGAGATTTGGGATACGGTTGTGGGTCTTTCGTACAGAATATCATCTCTGCCTTTGGAAGGTGTGAAACCTTAAATGAAGCCATAGATTATCTCAATGACAACCGTGCTCAGGCCACGAGCGTAATTGAGTATCTGTTTGAAGAACATCATCCTGGACCAGCAAATTTATGGAATGCATATCTTGATTTCATGGACTTTCCAATCACTCACACTGCACACACAATTGACAGACTCCCAATACCGCTGGGGGGGATGTACCCAGACACGATGACCACAGATCGAGCACCATTGAATGCAAAATCGTTGCAATTTCTACCACCTCAGGATTCTGTGTACAACTGCTATGGTGATTTGAAGGATAGCTCCAACAGCCCACCTGTCATTATTGATACGGGTGCGGATGCAGGTATTTGTTCACGGAAGTGGGCAGTACAAATTTCCGCAGCTATGTATCAAGGGGGTATTGAGGGTGTCGGTGGATTAGCATTGCAACGAATTACGGAAGAAGGATATTACCCATTCGTATTTTGCAGCTTTGTAACCTCCCAAAAATGCTGTGTATTGATTCCGGTGAAGATATTTGAAACACCAGGTGACGTACCCATCTTAGGACTAGGTGCTCTTCGACATGCCGGTTTCAGTCTTGGGGCTGTAGATCAATCATACGAAGATAAGCTGATTGCACCATCAACATTTCCAGAAAATACGTACACGTATATGTATCAAACAAAACAACAAGGACATTTTTTGGTTCAATCTCACTGGACACCTAAACCAGTGACCCGTCCAGTGTCCCAACTGTTGATGTTGGACGCAGTCATGTTCAACAGCGATGGAAGCAACTGCACAATAATGTCCAAACGTGCAAACGTGATGGTTCGGGGAAAGATTGACAGTCAAAGCAGTTTCAAAAGTACAGGCATAGGCACAATCTTGACCACCACTGCTATCAACGGAGTTAACGCATATCCATGCACATTCAATATGTGGGGTCAAAGAGGAAACACAGAGGTAACTGGAGTGGATCCGTATTCTGTAGGTCTGGGAGTCGACAAAGCACACAGGTGGACCGACTCCAATTCACGACAATCTGACCAAGTCATGAAACCTGCGTGTGACACTGTTCTGAATGAGTTGAAAATCACCCAGTATGTAAAACCAGCCTTGCAATCAAATCAACCTTTGCACCACTCTTCCAATGTCCAGGAAAATACATTTGGGGTGGCTACATCTTCGAAGACGGAGCTCACAAATTTCCATACCGACGCAAATTCATCTAAGTATGTTGTGAATAGAGTACACGCTCCCATTTCTGACACTTTGGCAACAGATCAATCCGACCGTGCCGTAGGGTCCATGAACCTGCAGCAATACTGTCCATTTCCAACTCTACAGCAAAGCCACAATGGGTTGCCTACAAACTCGCAAAATAATGGTGTGAATTCGAGCATCGACGCAGGTCATGCAGACACTCAGGTCCCATCTGACTTGCCAATCTACCACCTGTTCAAAATGACACTGGAAATGCGTGTTGGAAACAATGCTCAACATGACCACAATATTCTCAATCACTGTGGACCAGAAAAGCAGGAACGTACAATGAACGCTACACACAATGGCCTGGATAAGGTATCAAAAGTGACAAAAGAAAAGTACTTGGCCAGCATTGGGGGTACTCTGTGCACTGCATGCAATCTTACTCCAGACAGAAAGAAAGGGATCAGTGCCCAATCGGGGCGTGTCAAAATCGATACGGCAAAACCTCAGAAACATCTCAAAGCCATTGTACAATTGAATGTCACTGCTGACAGTGTCAAAACGGGTGTGAAATTGGCTTGTGAAAATGCTTTTAGGGGGGTAAAAGACAGAGGCCAGTACTGCATGACAGCCCTGCCAGACCATGCTGACGAAGATCTAGACGGTGATACACAGGTTACCATAGTGCGATGCATCAATGCTCAACTTCAACCTCTTCTCGACACTCATGAAGATGTAAATGTAGTCACTGTCGCTCATGAAAGCAAAGAACGTGTTGAACAGGTTAAACCTCCAAATTTGGGAGCGACTACGCCTGAAAAACACAATGTATATATATCTATGGACGACCAACGTATCTACGAATGGCTAACACCTGTACCCATTCAAGGAAAGGCTGTTAGTCAGGAGGGGTATGTGAGACGTTTTGATTTGGCTCTGCTACGCATTTTCGAACGGTGTTGGATAGATGTGAAGTCATTGCCTACAGGTCAATTTCAAGGAAAAGGGTATGCACTTGTGTTTGTGTGCATGAAGTCGTTTGCGATAGATGTCATGTTGATGAACAAAAAGGACGAAACTGCAGAATGTACTGCCAGGTATGTAGTTAGGAGGGGTATCCACAAACTGCCATACACAGTCACATTTCACCACGACAACGATGGGAGCAACCTGGCAGTGGCAGTTAAACTTGCTGGATACGGAATTCGAACCGAACCGACAGTACCATACAGACAGTCACTCAACGTAGCGGAACTAGCCATACGAGTATTAATGAAGGCAGCCAAGCGTGCATGTCTTCATGCCCGCTTTCATCACGAGTTCCTCGGGCTGGCAATGCAACATTGTGCACATCATCACAATTTCATCAGTGGGTCTGCTTCAAGAGGGTATCTCAGCCCCAATCACATTCTGTGGAACAAGAAACAGGACATTACACAGCTTCAGCCTTTTGGAGCGATGGTAGAAGTGGTGAAAACGCCACCGAAGAAAAGCAACGCAAGGTTAAACGAAAAAGATCCCATACAAGTTTTGACGAATGCCACACCTGGTTTTCTAGTGGGATATCAGAGTTGGTTTTTTAATGGCTGTAAAAAGGTACTAACACTGCAGGGTAACATTGTGCACAGCTTGGACGTATATTTCAGGGACAACGATCCTCGAGACCCGCATGACGTTAATCCGAGAATATTTCTGCATCCGTTTGATGGGGCAGTACACACCAAGCATGAGGAGTTGATCTCTGCATATGACTCAGAAGGCTACGTCAACATGTCGGACGCTGAACTTGAAAGGAGAGCAAAACTGATCCCAATTGAGGGAACCAAAGGTAAGGGATTTGTTCCAGAAGATCACTCTTTGGAAAAAATACTGCACACATTTTATCCAAATCACGCATGGACCAATGCCAGACAACAGTTGATGGAGTTAGTACTGCAGAAAGAAGAGGTTGAAGATGAGCACAGAACAAGTGGCTGGGAAGAAGGGACAGGTTCAGAAGTTGATGAGAAGAAACTCCCAGAGCGTGCAGGAGCAGATAAACCTGTGGAAGACATGCCGGGACGTAGAACCAGAGGAGGCAAATCTTTTGACCAAGCTGCCACTAACAAGGTTAATACAGCAACAATTGCTCATCCTGCAGAGGACCTAAATCAATTGCACCATGAATTATCATTGAACAGTGTGGAACAACAGATGAGAGAGCGGGAATATCTGCGAGATGAATACGTCAAACAAAGTCTTTCACTTGAAGTACCGAACATTTTTGGGTTTACGTCGATGTTTCAAAAGCAGGGGGGCTCAAATGAGGAAGAATCTTCAAATGTGGGAGCGACTACTTCTAAAAATAGAGAATCTACTTTTCAGGAGGGGCTGAGTGAAGAAAATAAGAACGAAGAAGCAGAACGTTTAAAAAAAACACAGTATTTAGTCTACTCAGCTGCGGGGTACCAAGCAAAACGAGCAATGTGGAACAACGACAAGGACATCCCATGGGCCAAGGCATTGGCAAATCCAGAACTGTGTGAAAAGGTCAAACAAGCCTTGCAGTGCGAATACGACTCGCTGACGGTGACGCACAAAGTCTTGCGAAGATTACTACCAGGCGATGCTGAATATGAAATAGCAGTAAGAGACGCGTGCAAAGCAAGGGCAATACTGGGAATCAAGAGATGTGGACGAACCAAAGTAAGAATTGTATTGAGGGGAGATTTGCAAGACACTGATCTGGTAGATCCAGCCAACTTTAACTACTATGCAAGAGTGGTGTCATTGACGTCAGTAAGGGCAGCACTTGGGGCTTTTAATGCATCGGAAGAATGTATGGCATTCATAGATATCTCCACAGCGTTTCTCCAGACAGACAGATACGACGAGACAGTTGTAAAGTATGTTAAGCTGAAAGACCCACTAGGAAGTGGAGAAACTTTTTATTTTCGACAACTGGGATCACTTTACGGTGAAAGGTCAGCACCTGCACTGTGGGAAAGGACCATATCAACGTGGATTGTAGAACAAGGGTTTGTGCAGGGAAAGAATGATCCGTGCTGTTTTTACCACCCACTAAGGATATTTCGACTTACGCTGTACGTGGATGATTTGAAGCTGATTTCTACAAAAGCAAATATTCTGTGGCTACATGGTTTGCTAGTCAAGAGGTTTGAAACGAGGGAGCTCGTCTGGATGGAACCGGGAGTCACTGAAGACTATCTGGGTATGGAGATTTCTATGGATCGTCGACGCAATGTGTTTGTATCAATGCAGGAATATTCTCTAAAGTTGGTGCAATATATGGAGACAGAAATGACACATAGTGTAGGTTTTGCAACCCCTGCGCCATTTGCTGACACCAATCAAGAAATTGATGATACATTGCTAGATCGTAACCAAACTGCGAAATTTCAGAAAGCTTTGGGTTGCATTGGTTGGTTAGTATCATGCATAAGATTAGATTTGGGTTACGCTTATTCCAGGATTGCTCAAGATATGTCTAAGCCTAACAAATCATCATGGGACAGGCTTATTCATACAATCAAGTACATCAAAGGAACGTCAACGTTGGCTGGTTTCATACCTTGCAAATCAAACGGTGAAAAGCCAGAGTGGAAGTGCTACTGCGATTCTGATCAGTCTTCAGATAGATCAGCTAGAAATCAAGGAAAATGTAGGTATGGGTCAATTGTGACGGTTCATGGTTTTCCAGTGCATTACAAAACTCAAACAACATCTGTAGCAATGGCTCAACCTAGCATGGGTACAGATGGAAATGTGTGCACATCATCCACCGAAGCAGAAATCTATGGGTGCTCCAACGCAACAACTCATGTAATGCATGTTAGTTATATAGCTGAAGAATTGGGGCATGATTTTCCAAAACCTTTTGTAATGTGGATGGACAATGCAGCAGCAGAAGTATTCTGCAACAACACAGCTTCATACACTCGGCTGAAACACATCGATCTTCGACAACAATGGGTAGCACTCATTCGAAATGCGGGTGTCATGGTACCACAACACATTGATACTAGGTTGAATCTTGCTGACATGTTTACCAAAGGGCTAACTGGTATTACATTGCGGGAAATGACAGAAAGAGTGTTATTCAAAATGCTTCCTTTTGTGAAGAACGATCATGCAGGTTTGTGAAAAGATTATATGAGACAGTGAGTCGTGAACGTCAAACTGTGGAGGGGAATTCAGGGCTTAAATAATCTTTAGGACATTTTGAGTCTGAGAGACTAGAATTGACGGTGAGCGTCGACTAGAATTGGAGAAATATCGCGTTGCCGTTGCTCGTGGTAGCTGTACCTTTAAGATAAAGTACAGCCAAGTACAGACTGTAAGGTAGCTTGTACTTGTCTCTGATCTCAACATCGTTATCGGTCACCATTGGCTCTAGCGCGAAAGCTAGAAAGGAAACGCGAGAATCGCGAAAGTAATCATGCAGGGGTTAGGCGACGAAGCTTCGCTGACAGAAAAGCTACATGAGATAAATCAGCTCCACATTGAGGAGGCTACGGGACTCGTGAATGCGCGGGACAAAGATCGTCACCCGGACGGTCACGCACTTGGTTTAAAGCTGGTTGTGTCTATGGAACAAACGCTACAAAACCACATGCACTTAGCTAACAAGAGGGGCGCACCTCGAAGAAAATCTTTTGACTTCGGAGGAGCCCGAGAAGCAATGAAATTGGTACACTCTGCAGAGTACACCGAAAAGATCTTGGTCTGCATTGTCGAGGCCGAGGAGTTCGCGATGAGGATTTTCACCGCGGACAAAGAAAGGAATGAGGAACGCCTGTCGCGTTCTTTGCGTGGGGCGGTTGACGACGATGACGGCGCGCCAGGTGGCAAGGCCATGCAGTCACAGGATCTGAATGAAGTTCCAGCAGTTCAACCGCAGCAGGTACATCAGGCAGGACCAGTCAACTCCGAACTCGCGTTGGCAATGAACATGATCGCAGAATCTATCGCAAACCAAAACAAATGGATGATGCAGCAACAGAATAACAAGGGGGAGTCAAATCAAACAACTTTGTTTCAAACGTTGCACAAAGCAAAGGTTTTCGAGGACATTAAGAAACTCAACGTGGATGTACTCATTAACTTGACACAACGTGAAGAATTTACGTTGTGGATTGAGGAGTTCTTTCGAATCATCTGCAGTGCAGTTAATGGCTATGAGAGAGTATGGACATACCTATCAAAGTTGTTAAAGTTTACTCTGGTGAAACCGGCGAAAACGCAAAACGCAGCGGCCGCAGCGAGTGGTAGCGTTTCCGATTCGTTTTTCAAAGCAATTAAGAATGGACAACATCAAAATCCAGTGTTAGATGCAGAGCTCATGCAATCTATGATTTCTATTGCAAGCAGGGCGGATGCACACCAATCAACAGAAGATGACACCAATGATTCTGATTCAAACCAACTGAGTTGCGTTGAAGGTATGTCTGGACGTGAACAGCTTATGGATGAGCAGTTGTTTCCAGTTCTTATGCACCTGTTTAACAATGATAAGTGGAAGAAATTCTACATGGACGCTGCCCAAGAAGACCCTTCCATCAAAAGGGCATCATTTTTGGTCTTCCACATTATGGGCAGGATGCCTCAAACAGTACTTGAGTTTGCTGCAGCAGCTAAAATTTCTACTGAAAAGTGGAAGCACATGCCTTTTCAAACTACCGCGGAAACACAGGAGCTGTGTCGGATGATTGCAAAGGGAGCAGCCATTAGACGTGACACGCAGTGGATGATGGAGTACTTGGAGATTCTAACTTTGCTTCAAAAAAGGCCTGCATCTCAGGCGGGAAAACGTGCTACACAGGCTTTTGTTGAGCTTTTTGAGACCGGGATGAGTAGTGGCGATTTGCGGCCTGCTATTGAGTATTTTCAAGTGGTGCAGAGTGTTTATCTCAGTGAGACCAAGACATTTACCATTGGCTCTGCTACTGGCCAAACACCACAGGAACAAAATTTGGCAGCGGTCAACCGAGACTTGATGAGACAGCTCAAAATCTTCCAAGACAAAGGGACAATTCCCGTGTCCACTGTCAAGGCAGCGGTGGCAAGTGCTGGAACTCCTCCGGGTGCGTTTCAGGAAGTCAACAAGACGTGTAATATGTGCAATGGACATTTTTTGGCAACAAAGGAACATATGCTAAAGCATCAGCAGTGTTATCCTTGTTTCAAAACAACTCCTGCGGGCATTGCGAAGCAGGCTGAAAGAGATGCGAAAAGGCGTCATCCTATCAAGGTCCAGGCTGTAACAACGCAACAGGGCACTTCTGAGCAGCAGGCTGGGGCCAACATTCAGGAGGGGTCACTTGGCACGCAGGAGGGGTCACTTGGCACGGAAGAAGAATACCTACGTTATAAAAGGGCTCAAACCGAACTGAAGAAGGCAACAGTGAAACCTAAAATGACTGGCATGATGATGAACAGTGTCACCAGAATTCGTGACAATCAGCTATCACCACGAACTGCTGAAGGGGTGATGGGTGTTGTTAATGGTCAGGTGCAACCAACATCTCCAGTGCAGCAAGCAGCTGAGGCTATTGTGGTTACTGTGGATGCTAACGCTGAGGATGTCAATGATCACACTGCGAATGATGCGGCTGCCGATGACTGGATAACACACATGGATTCTGATTGGGGCAGTGTTCCTGCCAATGACGAAGACGCAGCTGATCACAAACAGTCAAAAGTTGTCGCCCCTCATTTGGTCTGTTTTGAGACACATCCATCGGACGTCGGTGCGTCGGGAGCAGAACTTCAATTCAGTTGTCAAGTTCAGAATGCCCAGGAAAGTCAATTTGGGGTGACTAACAACTCGCAGAGTAACGATTGGCATTTCGGGTCAGACGCAAAGTTTCAAAAAATTGTTGATGCTGAATCTCATCCAGTGCAGCCAGCAGCTGGTGCTGTTGCTGTTGTTGCTACTGCCGCTGACGCGACTACTACAGCTGCGGCAGTTGCACAGTCCGTGGGGGAGATGATTGTGTTCCCAGTCGTGATCCCAGTCGTGGACGACGATTCCGAAGATGATTCCGACGATGATGACGCCGCAGGTGATGACATGCAGTCAAAAGTTGTCGTCCCTCATTTGGTCTGTCCTGAGACACATCCATCGGACGTCGGTGCGTCGGGAGCAGAACTCCAATTCAGTTGTCAAGTTCAGAATGCCCAGGAAAGTCAACTTGGGGTGACTAACAACTCGCAGAGTAACGATTGGCATTTCGGGGCAGACGCAAAGTTTCAAAAAACTGTTGATGCCGAATTTCATCCAGTGCAGCAAGCAGCTGTTGCTGTTGCTGCTGTTGCTACTGCCGCTGATGCGACTGCTACAGCTGCGGCAGCTGCACAGTCCGATAATCATCCCAAGATGGTTGTGATCCCAATCGTGGACGTCGATTCCGAAGATGATTCCGACGATGATGACGCCGCAGGTGATGACATGCAGTCAGTACATCATCCCATTGAGTTGGCAATAGTGGCAGACAGTAGAAATGCCAAACGCCGAAAGGTTGATGATACGGTACAACAATTGCATACCCAGACGAGTCAAACGGAACACATGGAGACTGGTTACACGGTGTGTACACAGACCCCAGCATATTGGACAAACAGTGGCACTGTACAACCACAACATGGCCATTTGAAAGATGCCGCTCCTGTTTTTGACACTTTGGATCAAAATCCAAACGTATTAAGTACACGGCGAGAAGTGAATCATTCCAACAGCAAAATTCAGGTACCCCAGATCGTCTATGATCAGTTGACTACAACTCAGCAGACAGGTGATATGATTTCACGCGACGGCGCAGGAGTTGGTCAAAGGCTCAGGAAGAAACTTGTCGCCCCTGTTTTTGATACTTTGGATCAAAATCCACACGACTCAGGCACGCGACGAGATGGACGTCAATCCAAAGGTAAAGCTCAGGTATCCCAGATCGTCAATAATCGGTTGCCTGCCGCTCAGCAAAAGGGTGACATGAAATCACGTGACGGCACAGGAGCTGTATCAAAAAGTAGGGCCCACAGTACTACTGGCTGTGCACTTGAACAAGGATCATCATCATCTGCAGCCGGTTCCGCATCTGAGACACCGTCAATTTACGCTCACCACGGTGAAATGCTAATTAATACCTTATCTCAGGGTTATCAATTTCCGTTCACCACTAGTAGGCGTTTCAATCAAGATGGACCTCCTCAACCATGTGATAATATGGTCAAGGTTCCTGTATATTTTATACCTGCTGGAGAAGGAGACATGCGCTCGGTTCCGACTCACTTTCGGCAATGCGAACCCAAAGCCCATGTGCAGGGGAGAGAAGTGCTGAAAGATAAGCGACCTGAAGGACGGAATCGTGGTAATGCTAAAGCGCAACATAAACGTCACGAACAAAGAAAAGGCAGTTGGTGCACTAGCAAACTGACATACAGGTTTCATGACAGGCGTAGACACGCAGAACAAGCAGCCAAACATGCAGCTAGTGTCAGTTTTGAAACGAGGCTTGAAAGAATGGGCAGTGGACTAACTGATATGGAAGTACATGAATGGTGGCTCAACAGACCACTGTCGGACGGTCAAGTTTATGTGCAGGCAGAGGTTCCTCTTGAGGTACTAGAAGACTTGTCAAGTACAGCTGATGAAGACGCGATGGCACAAACACTGGAGCACGCATTTGCTCGCTGTCAGGCGGCAAATGTTCTTCAACACTATCTCAAAACACATCGGTCCGACGAACCTCTGGACTATCGCACTGATGAGGACAGAAAGAGGAGTGACACTCCAGACAGGAATGCTCATTACCCTGGTGCAAAGTTTAATCTCAAATATGGCGGTATTGTCCCTCCACACGGATTGCTCCAACAATGTGATGGTAACCTGCGTCACTATCTCGACGAGCAGGATATCATGTCATTAATTGCGCGAGAACCCAGTCTTACGGATGTTGAACTCAGACAGGGAACATGGGAGGAGGGACAGCTAAAAGTATTACCTCCAAAATGCTGTAATGGGTTTCATCAGCAAGCAACATCACAGCCAGCTGTCGATATTGTTACTGCAAATCATGGATGTGCATTTTATTCGTTTGATACACCAGCATGTTCACTTCCGATGTCAGCATCTGAGGCTCTGTCTTACTCGTGGGGAGGGGACAGAGATGGTGACGAATTCCAGGTTGAAGTGGATCTAGATCAAGAAGGATACCAGCATGGACGAATATTCAGTGCCAATCTTCGCAGTAGACACTCAGTGTTTTCTAACAGTTGTGACGTTTGCTATGGGTGGAACCGAGAGGATTATGAGGATGCAGGTTTTGGGAAGTATGTCCCGGACCAAGGCTTCTACAGACCTGGACCATGGATTTCGAACCCAATGCCAAAGTGGATTAACCCTGATGAATTTGCACCCTCAACGTACCATGCAGGATCACAGTCAATCTCACAGAGACAAGAATGGCCGTTAAGACCAGGTGGTTTTGAAGGACAGTTTCACAGAGATGAAGGAGCCAGCCGGTTGTACATGGTGTTTAATCTCTTGGTGAAAAGTGCAATTTGGGGGGGATTTAAAGAATTTACAAGGAAATGGGGATCTGGATATGGACAACGTCCACCACCTGAAGCACGACCCAAAAAGTCTGCGGGATTTAGAGGAGCACGACCCACAAAGTCTGCGGGTTTTGGAGGCCCAAAGAAAGACGCAGGCAGTGCACACGGGGGCAACAGTTATGACAATTGTGAATCATCTGCAGTTTTACAAGCGACTAATCGGTATACCCTTAAATCCAACATGATACAGTACGGCGTTCCAGACTCAAACCACGAACACTTCTACAAAAACTGGGACAAGGCAGCCTGCAAACTCTGGTTCTTCGACTATGGGAGGCAAATGACGCCGGCACAGGTCAGTTCGCAAGCAATTTATCTTCATTGCACTCAGGGTGTCCACTTGGGCAAACCATTGGTTGAGGACGGACACTGCTACTATGTGGACAATGATGACGGCAGCCGTATTCAGTGGTCTCTTGCAAACGCTCTCCAAGACAAACCAGCTATGCCCGACGCCGAACACTTCAAGCAACTGGTGCAAGGATCGAGGACGTACGAAAGGTATGCAGAATACATGCACAACTTTGACAATTCTGCAACAAGAGATTTGGGATACGGTTGTGGGTCTTTCGTACAGAATATCATCTCTGCCTTTGGAAGGTGTGAAACCTTAAATGAAGCCATAGATTATCTCAATGACAACCGTGCTCAGGCCACGAGCGTAATTGAGTATCTGTTTGAAGAACATCATCCTGGACCAGCAAATTTATGGAATGCATATCTTGATTTCATGGACTTTCCAATCACTCACACTGCACACACAATTGACAGACTCCCAATACCGCTGGGGGGGATGTACCCAGACACGATGACCACAGATCGAGCACCATTGAATGCAAAATCGTTGCAATTTCTACCACCTCAGGATTCTGTGTACAACTGCTATGGTGATTTGAAGGATAGCTCCAACAGCCCACCTGTCATTATTGATACGGGTGCGGATGCAGGTATTTGTTCACGGAAGTGGGCAGTACAAATTTCCGCAGCTATGTATCAAGGGGGTATTGAGGGTGTCGGTGGATTAGCATTGCAACGAATTACGGAAGAAGGATATTACCCATTCGTATTTTGCAGCTTTGTAACCTCCCAAAAATGCTGTGTATTGATTCCGGTGAAGATATTTGAAACACCAGGTGACGTACCCATCTTAGGACTAGGTGCTCTTCGACATGCCGGTTTCAGTCTTGGGGCTGTAGATCAATCATACGAAGATAAGCTGATTGCACCATCAACATTTCCAGAAAATACGTACACGTATATGTATCAAACAAAACAACAAGGACATTTTTTGGTTCAATCTCACTGGACACCTAAACCAGTGACCCGTCCAGTGTCCCAACTGTTGATGTTGGACGCAGTCATGTTCAACAGCGATGGAAGCAACTGCACAATAATGTCCAAACGTGCAAACGTGATGGTTCGGGGAAAGATTGACAGTCAAAGCAGTTTCAAAAGTACAGGCATAGGCACAATCTTGACCACCACTGCTATCAACGGAGTTAACGCATATCCATGCACATTCAATATGTGGGGTCAAAGAGGAAACACAGAGGTAACTGGAGTGGATCCGTATTCTGTAGGTCTGGGAGTCGACAAAGCACACAGGTGGACCGACTCCAATTCACGACAATCTGACCAAGTCATGAAACCTGCGTGTGACACTGTTCTGAATGAGTTGAAAATCACCCAGTATGTAAAACCAGCCTTGCAATCAAATCAACCTTTGCACCACTCTTCCAATGTCCAGGAAAATACATTTGGGGTGGCTACATCTTCGAAGACGGAGCTCACAAATTTCCATACCGACGCAAATTCATCTAAGTATGTTGTGAATAGAGTACACGCTCCCATTTCTGACACTTTGGCAACAGATCAATCCGACCGTGCCGTAGGGTCCATGAACCTGCAGCAATACTGTCCATTTCCAACTCTACAGCAAAGCCACAATGGGTTGCCTACAAACTCGCAAAATAATGGTGTGAATTCGAGCATCGACGCAGGTCATGCAGACACTCAGGTCCCATCTGACTTGCCAATCTACCACCTGTTCAAAATGACACTGGAAATGCGTGTTGGAAACAATGCTCAACATGACCACAATATTCTCAATCACTGTGGACCAGAAAAGCAGGAACGTACAATGAACGCTACACACAATGGCCTGGATAAGGTATCAAAAGTGACAAAAGAAAAGTACTTGGCCAGCATTGGGGGTACTCTGTGCACTGCATGCAATCTTACTCCAGACAGAAAGAAAGGGATCAGTGCCCAATCGGGGCGTGTCAAAATCGATACGGCAAAACCTCAGAAACATCTCAAAGCCATTGTACAATTGAATGTCACTGCTGACAGTGTCAAAACGGGTGTGAAATTGGCTTGTGAAAATGCTTTTAGGGGGGTAAAAGACAGAGGCCAGTACTGCATGACAGCCCTGCCAGACCATGCTGACGAAGATCTAGACGGTGATACACAGGTTACCATAGTGCGATGCATCAATGCTCAACTTCAACCTCTTCTCGACACTCATGAAGATGTAAATGTAGTCACTGTCGCTCATGAAAGCAAAGAACGTGTTGAACAGGTTAAACCTCCAAATTTGGGAGCGACTACGCCTGAAAAACACAATGTATATATATCTATGGACGACCAACGTATCTACGAATGGCTAACACCTGTACCCATTCAAGGAAAGGCTGTTAGTCAGGAGGGGTATGTGAGACGTTTTGATTTGGCTCTGCTACGCATTTTCGAACGGTGTTGGATAGATGTGAAGTCATTGCCTACAGGTCAATTTCAAGGAAAAGGGTATGCACTTGTGTTTGTGTGCATGAAGTCGTTTGCGATAGATGTCATGTTGATGAACAAAAAGGACGAAACTGCAGAATGTACTGCCAGGTATGTAGTTAGGAGGGGTATCCACAAACTGCCATACACAGTCACATTTCACCACGACAACGATGGGAGCAACCTGGCAGTGGCAGTTAAACTTGCTGGATACGGAATTCGAACCGAACCGACAGTACCATACAGACAGTCACTCAACGTAGCGGAACTAGCCATACGAGTATTAATGAAGGCAGCCAAGCGTGCATGTCTTCATGCCCGCTTTCATCACGAGTTCCTCGGGCTGGCAATGCAACATTGTGCACATCATCACAATTTCATCAGTGGGTCTGCTTCAAGAGGGTATCTCAGCCCCAATCACATTCTGTGGAACAAGAAACAGGACATTACACAGCTTCAGCCTTTTGGAGCGATGGTAGAAGTGGTGAAAACGCCACCGAAGAAAAGCAACGCAAGGTTAAACGAAAAAGATCCCATACAAGTTTTGACGAATGCCACACCTGGTTTTCTAGTGGGATATCAGAGTTGGTTTTTTAATGGCTGTAAAAAGGTACTAACACTGCAGGGTAACATTGTGCACAGCTTGGACGTATATTTCAGGGACAACGATCCTCGAGACCCGCATGACGTTAATCCGAGAATATTTCTGCATCCGTTTGATGGGGCAGTACACACCAAGCATGAGGAGTTGATCTCTGCATATGACTCAGAAGGCTACGTCAACATGTCGGACGCTGAACTTGAAAGGAGAGCAAAACTGATCCCAATTGAGGGAACCAAAGGTAAGGGATTTGTTCCAGAAGATCACTCTTTGGAAAAAATACTGCACACATTTTATCCAAATCACGCATGGACCAATGCCAGACAACAGTTGATGGAGTTAGTACTGCAGAAAGAAGAGGTTGAAGATGAGCACAGAACAAGTGGCTGGGAAGAAGGGACAGGTTCAGAAGTTGATGAGAAGAAACTCCCAGAGCGTGCAGGAGCAGATAAACCTGTGGAAGACATGCCGGGACGTAGAACCAGAGGAGGCAAATCTTTTGACCAAGCTGCCACTAACAAGGTTAATACAGCAACAATTGCTCATCCTGCAGAGGACCTAAATCAATTGCACCATGAATTATCATTGAACAGTGTGGAACAACAGATGAGAGAGCGGGAATATCTGCGAGATGAATACGTCAAACAAAGTCTTTCACTTGAAGTACCGAACATTTTTGGGTTTACGTCGATGTTTCAAAAGCAGGGGGGCTCAAATGAGGAAGAATCTTCAAATGTGGGAGCGACTACTTCTAAAAATAGAGAATCTACTTTTCAGGAGGGGCTGAGTGAAGAAAATAAGAACGAAGAAGCAGAACGTTTAAAAAAAACACAGTATTTAGTCTACTCAGCTGCGGGGTACCAAGCAAAACGAGCAATGTGGAACAACGACAAGGACATCCCATGGGCCAAGGCATTGGCAAATCCAGAACTGTGTGAAAAGGTCAAACAAGCCTTGCAGTGCGAATACGACTCGCTGACGGTGACGCACAAAGTCTTGCGAAGATTACTACCAGGCGATGCTGAATATGAAATAGCAGTAAGAGACGCGTGCAAAGCAAGGGCAATACTGGGAATCAAGAGATGTGGACGAACCAAAGTAAGAATAGTCTTAAGGGGAGATTTGCAAGACACTGATCTGGTAGATCCAGCCAACTTCAACTACTATGCAAGAGTGGTGTCATTGACGTCAGTAAGGGCAGCACTTGGGGCTTTCAATGCATCGGAAGAATGTATGGCATTCATAGATATCTCCACAGCGTTTCTCCAGACAGACCGATACGACGAGTCAGTTGTAAAGTATGTTAAGCTGAAAGATCCACTGGGCAGTGGTGAAACTTTCTATTTTCGACAACTGGGATCACTTTATGGTGAGAGATCAGCACCTGCACTGTGGGAAAGAACCATATCAACTTGGATTGTAGAACAAGGGTTTGTACAGGGAAAGAATGACCCTTGCTGTTTTTATCACCCACTAAGAATATTTCGACTTACGCTGTATGTGGATGACTTGAAACTGATTTCTACAAAAGCAAATATTCTGTGGTTGCACAATCTGTTAGTAAAACGCTTCGAAACCAGGGAACTTGTCTGGATCGAACCTGGAGTTACTGAAGATTATCTGGGAATGGAGATCTCTATGGATTGTCACCGCAATGTATTTGTATCAATGCAGGAATACTCTCTAAAGCTGGTCAAATACATGGAAACAGAAATGACACACAGTGTAAGTTTCACCACACCCGCTCCTTTTGCTGACAACAATAACGAGATTGATGAGACCTTGTTAGATCGCAACCAAACGGCACAATTTCAGAAAGCATTGGGATGCATTGGCTGGTTAGTGTCGTGCATACGACTGGATTTAGCATACACTTATTCAAGGATTGCTCAAGACATGTCACAGCCTAACAAATCATCGTGGGTCAGACTCATTCATGCAATCAAGTATATCAAAGGAACGTCAACACTGGCTGGATTCATACCGTGTAAAGCAAAAGGTGAAAAGCCAATATGGACGTGCTTCTGTGATTCTGATCAGTCTTCGGATAGATCAGCTAGGAATCAAGGAAAATGCAGGTATGGGTCAATTGTAACAGTTCATGGATTTCCAGTGCATTATAAAACTCAAACAACATCAGTGGCAATGGCTCAACCTAGCATGGGTACAGACGGAAATGTGTGTACTTCATCTACAGAGGCAGAGATTTACGGATGTTCAAATGCAGCAACTCATGTAATGCATGTCAGCTACATAGCTGAAGAATTGGGATATGATTTTCCAAAACCGTTTGTAATGCTGATGGACAATGCAGCAGCAGAAGTATTTTGCAACAACACAGCTTCATACACACGGCTGAAACACATCGATCTTCGACAACAGTGGGTAGCACTCATTCGGAACTCTGGTATCATGGTGCCAAAGCACATTGATACTAAATTGAACCTGGCTGATATGTTTACCAAAGGATTAACTGGTATTACGTTGCAGGAGATGACAGGCAAAGTGCTGACAAAAATGCTCCCTTTTTTGAACAACGATGAAGAGGGATTGTGAAAAGATTATACGAAACAGTGAGTCGTGAACGTCAAACTGTGGAGGGGAATTCAGGGCTGGTATAATATTTACTGTAGGAATATTTAGTTGGAATCTTCAGTTGTCTGAGAGACAGGAGAGTTGATTCCTGCCCGTCTTCTTGCCTAGAACTTTGGGGTGCTCGTCGCTTGACGTGCAGCTTGTATCTTTGATTAAAGAGCAACAGAGTAAGACTGTCAGGCAGTCAGGTCTCCCCACTGATCTCAATATGATGGCCCTCCAAACCTGGGTTGTCTGGGTCTGTCTATCAGGGGTGGGTTGCCATAGGCGCTGCTGAAGAAGGAACG
>ERZ651776.2332-NODE-2332-length-20835-cov-4.922873_pt1 | contig 20835 bp, 19 predicted proteins | sample MGYA00514761_ERZ651776 | MGnify/ENA metagenome assembly ERZ651776 | reverse complement strand
CAATAAATCACTTGCTTTTAAAGTGTATTTTCTGTATGCGCCTACTGTGTTCACAGCTCTTCTACTACCTTCATTTCCTCGTCCGCCTGAGGATGGACTCTCCCCGCACTTGCTTCCCTCACTCCAACAAGCTCCCTCAAGTTCACACTGCTCATCCTTCTCCTCTTAGCCCCACCTTCTGCTTCGAATACCTCCTTTGGAAGAAAGTCGTCGGGGATCACCTCCACCATGAACCATTCCGGCTGGTCCGCCCTCCAACTATCGATGTTCGCCGCGATCCACTCCTTCACCTCCCCATGAACCGGTTTGGAATAATCAAGATTCGTGTCGAATATAACGTCGAACTTCTGAAAGTCTTTGGCCCCCTCCTCCTCGAACCGCCTCACCACGCAGGTGGGCCCTGTCTCGATGCTGAAGAACGTGAAGATGTAGCTCAAATCGATCGTGCAAAAGAAGGCCACGTTCAACATAAGCCAAACAACGAAGCTGCAGATCAACAAGAGCTGCACCTTCTCACCAAGATCGTCGTGGTCGTTGGTGCTATCCGCGAGTCCATCGGCATTGTTGTAGAGGTGGAGGGCCACAAAAGGGAACACTTGAGCCCACAGCATCGACATGCTGAAATAAAATCCGCCAAGGATGAATGGATGTCGGAAGTGAAGACATCCGGTGAAGCCTGCGATTATCTGCACAACAATGTGTGCCAAAGTAGAATCCATTACTTGGGATAGTTTCGAATCACTCCGAGGGCTTGTGAGAAATTCCCTTCTCGCGATCTTCCACAAATAATACAAACCCAACTCGCTTCCTACGAAGCTCATCAGCAAGCGTCCTCCCCCCGCGACAACCAACAAAGCACATCCGACACTACGCGATAGGTTGTGCAACGCACTGATCAACGTCATCAGTACAAAGGTCCGAGTCCGCAGCCCGTTGTCGTCGGGAATGTAACCGTAAAACGAGGGGCAATTCTTCCGTTTCTTTACATCGATGTCGATATCAAAGGAGATCATAGCGCTACTGTATCCCGTAGTGAGAGCCGAGATGGCAATCGAGAGAAGCGCAAGGCGGACAACCTGTTGAGGGAAGGCGATCCAAACGTAAATCTGGAACACGCACCCCGGTATTGCCTCACACGCCAGCTCAAAGCATTTATTGTAAATCATCTCGAAGAGAGGATCCAATGTAGTATCAACATCCTTGTAGTTTGTTGAGACTCGGTAGGCGTCTATCGCAGGTCGCAAGAAAAAGAGGCTAATGGCCGCCTCTCGAAGCTTCACGCGCCAGCTCTTCTTCCTATACTGGAAAAAGTAAATGTATACCACCTGAAGGGACAGATTCGCCAAAATCATGGCGAGCATAGCGTCTGCTTGGCTGATGAGTTTCTCGCTCGAATAATACGTCGCAACAACGTAAATGTCTGTCGTCGCGTCCAGGATACTCAAGAACGCCCCCACACTCACACGGAGCACCATGCCATAAATGCTATCTCGCAGGGTGTTGTTGGCGATGACCAGCATAAACGCCTCGAAGCCCTCCACCTCGTCAAAAAGCACGTTAAGCGCGGGGTAGTGTAGCCGCCATGCCGCTACCGCCACATCACCCGTCTTCCTCTTCCTTAAGAACGTCGCCAACGAGCATCCGACCCGTTTGCATTCCTCTTGTCCCCAATGAGCTATTTCCAAGCGGTCGTCAACCTTCCGTACTCGAAAACCAAACCGATGCTCCAAAACGAATGCGAGAATTTCTCGAAACGAGGGACACCGTTCCATCAATTCACGCACGAGCTCTTCCCTCTCTTTAAAAATTCGCTTGACATGGACGTAATTGCTCCTGTGGTTGTTGCTTCGCATCGCTAAAACTTCCTCCGCCAGGTTGACCCACTGCTCCTGACGTATTTTTAAAATGCTGGAAGCGGAACCTTTTACAATTTTCTCCCCGAGTTGATCTTCCGAGTCGGGAACGGGGACCACTTTATCATCTGTCGCTAATCGACCGCCTAAGGACCAATGAACACTAAAATTGCCACCATCTCCAGACTTTACAACATCCTCAACCTCCATCTCTAGCTCTTCCGGCTCTTCCATCACAAGCTCCTCCGTCTCCACCTCTACTGATTCGGCGGCATCATTTCTGGCGTAATCATCCTTAATAGCGCTTTCCTCAGCAGCAAAATTCTCAACATGATCGCTACTGAGCAGGTGCTCGAATGCTTTGCTGGGGGTCTGCCGAAGAGTTTTCACCTCATCTCTTAGCTGCTGTATCACTTCCTTAAAGAAAGTCTCTTTGCTCGCTAGCTCCTCCAATTCCTCCTGCTGCTTCTGCAGCATCAGAACCATATCATTTTGCATTTTCTGATGAATTTGTCTTTCTCTCTGGAATTCTTTATGCTGCTTCGCCAACATAAGCGCGTTCTCTTCTTGTTGTTTTAGTCTGTCAGCGGCAACAGCAGCTCTCTCGGCTGCGACTGCTGATTTTTCTCTCTCTGTCATGAGCTCCCTTAGAACACGGTCAAACCTTGACCGATCACTGCCCTTTGCATCTCCCTGAAGACTAACGAGCTCCTTGAGCAGTAAGTCAAAGCCACGGCGGTCTTGCTCTTCTGCCTGCTCCATTCTGTTGCTTCGGGGTTTCCCTAAGAATCAATAGATTTTTTTGTTGAGCGAGGGCAAAGCTGTGTTGCTGGTCCCTTTGGGTGTCAATTATAAACCACTCACAAACGTACGAGTAGTGCGCAGGGAAAAGGGGGAGTTGAGAAGGAGGAGGTCACCATTCAAGGGGAAAACAAACAAATTGGCCCTCGCCGGGGCGATATGATACAGAATCGGGGCTGAAAATCGGGACAGAAGAAAACAATCTTCACTACCCCAGATTTCCAATTGACCATGCCCAAAAGTGATTTTTCCATTTAACCTGCACTTTTCATCGACTCAATTTTGATGCCGTCTAGAGCAGGAAAGAACCGGATGAAACTCTTCTAATATTTCCTTGTTTTTATCACAACTCCCTGTTCCAACACTTACTCTTTCTCCCGGGGATAAACTACAAATACATAAAAAATTGCATCGCGGCGTGTTTAATCCTCGGTCATGGTATCATTTTCGCCAACAGGAACTGAATCCGGCTCGCGCAGCTCTCAGCCTGATGCAGCACCGAAGAAGTCCAGTGCATCATCCTCCAACTCAATGAAGGGGTCCGCCTTCTCGGGGCTGAGATCTAAAGGCAACAAATATCTGAAGCAAGCGATACGTACGCATGTTCGCAACCGCTCTACCATAAAGTTAGTACGACTAAATGAGCTCATGGTCTCGAACTCTTTTGTTTCGTTTCGCCCCCTTCCCGACAGTTACTTCCCGAGCGATATTGTTAAACGCAGAGAGCGGGAGGAGCGGATGGCTAAGCTCGCCGAAAAAAAGCGCGGCAAGAAACGTAATAGCAAGTGGGGAATGGGAAATGCACTATCTCACGAAGAGACAAACGGTGCAACTGCCTCCGCCTTGAATGAAGAACAGCAGACCGCCATTCCCACCTCTTTGTCAAGAATGCTTGCCAACGTTGACGAGACGGGTATGTTCGTGAGAAAGACCGACGGTTTGGCTTCGGTCAGCTCTCGGCTGGCTTCAAAGTACAAATATGCCTTCGGATGCAACCTCTACTTTCCCTTCGGCTCTCGGTTCGTTAGCGACCCAAAATTAATTTCCAGCGGTACTGATTCGAATGACAGATCTACTCAGAAGCAAAACATGCGACTCCTTGCCAACGATCAGCAATTTAATGCCGCGATGGAAGCTTGGCAGCTCAAAATTTACGAGGACCACAAGATCATCGTTAAGAATCTCTTTGAGGCCGCATTTAAAAAGATTAATAGGGCTTATGACGTCGAGCGCGCGAGCCAGGCTTGCCTAGAAATTTGCGAGCTGGCATCAAATGCGCACAATCTGAAGTTCATGGATCCTGCTATTTTAACTAAGCTACTCACCTTCCTCAGGCCGCCTTGCAACGCCGTTGCAATGAACTTGACTCGCGTTTTCTGGACTCTTGCTTCTCACGACGAGTTCGTCCAGGTTCTGCTTGAGATGCCCACCGTTCCGACTCTCGTCAACTTCTACCATAAAGGCCTGCCAGAGGGGGAGCTCACAACCGCCGAAGAGGCGACTACGCAGATGAATATCGTCGGTGTGTTTACTCGAATCGTTTTCACACCCCACCACAACCTCGTCCACCACCAGCTCCACCTCATTGCGAACGTCCTGAGCGAAACAAGCACTCGGGATCAAAAGCTCGCCTTGGCCGATATTGAGGGGAAATACCGTCAAAAACACGATGTGGACATGGATTTTACCCCACGCGAGGCTCACACTAACCAGTATGCCGGTGATGGGCTCTGCTACCTTCTGACACACCATAAAAAACTCCGGAGCATTCTCAAGGACCCCATCATTACTAGCCGCATCGCGGTAAATTTGCAGAGCAGCAAGACGGAGCTAATCCGATGCGCGGCGGTCACCTGTTCCATGATAATCCGTGATCCAGAGGTCCGCGGTATCGTCGACAAGGATGCTGCACTCGAGGCGTTTGATGCCCTCTGCAAGGTGGCTGCCTGGTGTGTTGAGACGCTGGAGTTAATGGTCTACGACAAGGAAGGCGCCGACCAGACCAACACCAACAACAAGATGTATGGCTACAGCACAAAGAATACATCCTTCAGCTCGGTCGTTCCTAAACTGTTAGAGACTGTCGTCGTAAGTATGTGGGGATTCTGTGTAATTATCCGCGAAGATTTGAACCTGGAAAAGAGAGCGACGGATGCCCTCAGTCGCCGCCGCCAGCAACGTCTCAAGCGACACGAATTGCATGGGATCATATCGATTGAGGAAGAGATGGATATAATCGTCAGGCGGAGGCGCGAAAGTGCGGCCGAAGAGTCCGAGTTAAATCAGGAACGGGAGAAGGCCAGGTGAGTCTCTTGATTTTCCGGGTATTTTTTGTGGAAATCTCCTTTTTTTCGCTCGGCGCCGAGTCTTTTTATTTCGGAATTCTCTCCATTTCTCCTCTTGGCGCCTTTTCTAGAGAGCTTGTTGCAATCGGCTTCTTTACTAGTGCGACTAACTACTACACTTCCTCTCAACGCGGCTCCCATTTTTCTTTCCCTTTCCCTCCTCTCCCCCACTCCCCTCTTGACTACTTCGCCGCGGCCGCGGCCGCCACCGCCGCCGCCACCACCGCCTCCTCCTCGTCGTCCTCCTCTTTAGCCACATTGACATTCAGGACGACGCCTGGATCGACATCTGCAAAAAATTGACTGTCCTAGATGATGCTCGCGTTAGCGCTGAAGTTGGTGTTTCCGCCGCCGGGATGATGAGCTATATGCTGGGGAATCCAGGCAGCGCCTTTCGAAATAATGTTTTGAGCCATGTGTTGTACCTTCTTGAGCCCACAACGCCCCTTAAAATAAGGGCTAACGCTTCTATGGCGCTTTCACGTTTGTGCGCAGCGGAGTTCAATTCGATAGATTATGTCGAATATAAGAATCATCCCGACCCGAAATCTCTTCCCAAATTCAACAAAAAATGGTCCAAGTTCTGCAAACTCATGTTTCGGCGAAACGCGCTCGACGCCCTTTTTCACTGCGCGATGCATAATTCCCACAGACATGACATGAGCATCGCTCACCGTCACCACGATGACGCTCTTTTCTCCGGCAAACTCAGGGAAGGGGCCGCGAGCAGCTTACTGTACCTCTGTGCGGAATACAGAGGTGAAGTCGGAAAGATCCAGCTCACCTCTCTTGTCCACTTATTGGCTTGCGATTCTTGTGTTCGAGTTCAGCTCTACGCTGCAACTGCCATCTGGTGCTGTGCGAGGAATCTATCCAACCGGAAGCTGATTGGAAAACTCGATGGGGCGTCCCGTCTAATTCAAGTGCTCACCAACATCCACGACGGTACAACAAAGAAACGGAACATGAAAAACAAAAACGACGCTTGGTCACCGAAGATACAGCGGAATCTCAAAACTTGGTGCGGCTTGGCACTTTGGCTGCTTTGCTGCGAGCCTGAAAACGCTGTGTTTGTCGCTGAAAAAAAGTACGCAATTAGCCTGCTGATTCGCGAAATACGTAATCACAGTGATAGCCTGGTAAAACTGGACCCCCGGATGATCAAGAAGCAGGTTTTCTCCGATGAATCCGCAAGAGACGAGAGTGCATTTGCTCAGACACTCATCGGAACCCTTCGAAGAGTAGTTGCCACGAGCGAAGGAAAGGCAGTCGTCACCAGGGACAACTTAGGCTATACACTCATCGATACACTCTTCGGAATTCTGAACTTTTCTCCCAATACGGAACTACTCAGAGAGACGTGCGGCCTGCTCTTCTACCTCCAGGAATCCCCGGACAACCTCGAATTCATTCAGCTCGTTACAAATAGTAGCACCGGGGTGGAAGACCTTTTCCTCAAGTTGCTGAAGTCGCGCGGTGAGGGGGCGGCGCTACTCCATCTCGAGTCCACTCACGCACTTGCAGGACTTTGCTGCAAGAATGGGAGCAAAATGTATATCGGCAGAAGCCCCAACTCTATCAACCAAATATTCGAGAACTTTTGCCTCTACAACGAAAAACTGGAGGAGATACTACGGCAGATGAGGTGAGCTTGCGACCTTGAGAGCTTGAGACTGATTCGCTAGCGCATAAGAACTCGAAATCTTCTCCTTTACAGGCAATCGTCGGTCGAAAAATCTGAGCGCTCCACGTGTGGGCTATAGGAATTCGAGGGATGCTCGGATAATCTAACCATCATCCCATTATTCCTCTCCTCCGACCACTCCACTCCACCCCACTCCACCCCACCCCACCCCACCCCACCCCACCCCACCCCACCCACCCATTCATTATTTTCGCCTCCTCCTCGTAATTGGCGCTCGGCGCAGCGACGATGGCGTCCAACGTATCACATACTTCAAATACCACCACCGTAATGACGAGAGCAAGCGTGACGTGGAATGGCAGGAAAGCTACGCGAATGTCAGAATATGCCTCAAGCTGCTACTGAACCTCTCGACTGACAAAGAATTTCTCTTGATCATCACACAATTATTCACGAATTTCCTGGTAACCTTTGCTTTCGAGAACGAACATGAGTTTGATTTGGAAATCGCCAAACAGTATGAGTTCGAGCAGACTCGCGCTCGTGCGGCGGGAGCTGACCCACCCTCCCCTCCTTTCCACGACCGGGCTTACTTTGACGATGAGCTGGCGATTCTTAGCTGCAAGATTCTCTCCAACCTTGGTAAATCTGTGGACGGCCGAATTAGTTTACGACTTTATAAGGCTCAGCTGAAACTCGTGAGGAGTAGGAGTAGTAGCCCACAGAAGTCGCATTGTTCCAACTCATTGTCCCAACCCTCCGTCACTAGCCAGGTAAGAATTGCAATTCAGCACATCCGACCATCTAAAACCCCAGCGGATGAGTTAACAAGAAAAGCTCTTTCTCCTTTCTCCTCGCTGCAGTACAAAAACGAAGAAATCGACAAAAAGGCCGATATGCACAAGTATTTGAAGAAGAGCTTGTGCCCAGCATGGTTCAATCATTATTTTGTGTCAAATATGCTGAAGAAGAAAAACATGCCGATTAGCCAAAATCCGCACACGGGCCAAGATTCTATCGTTGATGAAGATAACGCATTCAGTTACTGCGAGTCGCGCCAGGAGAATGGTAGCGTTGCGGAGATTCTCAGCATCGACAACGACGATGCCAGCATCAGCACCTATGAGGGGGAGGGTGGGGGTGGTGCTGATATGACTACAGTGAGTGCGAAGGCGACGGGTAAAGCTTATGACAACGCAAGTAGAATAGCCCTTGATCCTATTGATGACAAGAGCAGCGCTGCAGAGTCAATTGAGCTACCCTCGATCGTTGCAGGCAGTCAAGACGAAAGTGTGCTGGAGGAGGTAGGTAAAAAAATTGTTCACCGAACGGAACGAAAACGAGTAGTAGTTAATCAGTTCCCCCGCGTGAGAAATCGACGTTCATTTCTGCGCTCAACCCCGTCCTCCTCTTACTAACACCTTGTTTGGCTCTGCACGTCTTCTTTTGGTGTCTGGTGCAGGGGGAGGCGTTCCACGAACAGCGACGTATATCTGCGAATGTCGTCAGCAGCATGCAAAACCTCATGTTTAAGTCTGCCAAAAGCAACATCATGGACGGCAGCGTCCGCCCTAGCACCGCTCCTTCTCCCTATGCGCACTTACAGACAACCAATTTTTCCGACGGCAGCAGCTTTAACAGTAAGCAGATCGCCATTGGGGCAGTGCATACGGTCGACATCCCAAAACAAGCGAACCCGTGGGAGCCACCCATTATCATGCAAGTTATGGAGAAGGGGAAAGATGAGAAGAAATCCTCTGTGACAATGAACGAAACGGTGGTTCTAGACCCTTCCAGGAAGTACTCGCGGGTTACTTTCAAAACTGCCATCGACCAATTCGGCCGTTTCAAGCAACACAATCACGTAAAATCTGACGTCCCTGTTACTCTTTGGAGGTGGCAGCATGTCCCAGGAAGCGTGGTGAGCGCAGATAGCCACAAATTCTTGGACTCTCTGGACGGAAAGTCCTACATATACTATGACTGCCCAACTGGAAGTGTCGCCTCGGGCACCTTTTTTGTCCCGTTGTTCCCCACCGAGCACCCAGGAGCTTACCCCAACCCTCCCACTCCTTCTTCTTTGTTGCACATTACCGGTGCAAGCATACCCAGTCCTTGCGAAAGCTTGAAACCGACAGCGAAAACCATTGTCCCTCCCTATGTCAAAGGAGATGACAACAGGTGTCCTTCTCTTGGCAAACACATGATTCCTCTTTGCAAAGAGGCCTGCATTTTCGCCCACGGACATCAAGGGTGCCCTGGAAAGGTGAGCGCGTTCAAGGCGGACGGAGCTAGCTAGCGAGTTGAGGGCGGTGAAGGGTAGGGTAGCGGTCGAACTTGCATATAGAAAGCTGCGAGCGACGCGACGCGACGCGACGCGCTGGCGCGATGGCGTCTCTTTGCAGTGTATATTTTTTTCGCCTTTCTTCTTCTCACAAATTTCCCGTTCCGCTCCTTGTAGAGTTGCCAAATGATGGGGCATTTGAGCACCCGCGATTTCCCTTTTTACGTCCGCGAGATGGCTGGGGGGGATGTCGCGAGCCTTGAAGAATCTGTGGAATTCGACTTGAACGGGACAATCTTTGAGCCGCGCAAGCACGAATGCGAGAGTAAAGATTTTTACAATTCTCGTAAAATTCGTCGAAAGGAAATGGAGTATGATTGGAAGCGGGGTACGGAGACAAAACGCTTCGACAAGTTCCTTAAAATTTTTGACAGTGGCTTGAAGAAGAAGAAGAAAACAATGGAGGATGTTAAGGCGGAGATCAAGGCTGTAATGAAGAAGAACTGTGTCCTATTCCAGCAGTCTTACCAATATTATGCAATGAAAGCAAGTGGAATGAGCGGCTACGGGACCGGAAGCACTTGCGTGCACGAAAACAGCTACCATAAGTTCTTGAAGGATTTACAAGACCACGGGGCGAGGGAGGACGACAGACAATTTCAGGAGCTCGTAAGAATTTTCTTGACAGTTAATTTGGAGGAAGATCGAGAAGCAGCCAAGAACGAGAAATTCAATTTCAGCAGCTGCTTGATGAAAGGAGAATGGGTCGAGACGTTAATTAGGGTCTCAGTTGCCCTCTATATGCAGGATGAAAAGGATGGCACCGCCACTGATGCCGAGGCCGAGGCCGAGGTCGAGGCCGAGGCTGATGACAAGGGGAAAGACGACAACGACGAATATGTCGATCTAACCACGGTTAAAGGCTGTGTTATGAAGCTGTTCGAAAAGATGGATGAGAATCTTCCTCCCGAAGCGACGGTAGATGATGACGAGTATCGAAAGGAACGTCTGTACACGCAGGAGGTAACCAACGTTCTGGAGAAGTACAAGAAGTTGCTCGGTGGAGTCTTTGTGGTTTATCCTGTCAGCGACCACAAGATGCGAACGAAGAAGCCAGACCTTAATATTGAGTATTTCGGGCTAGACGATTTCGAGAGATTACTTAGCGACAGGTGAGTGAGAAGAGGATGAGTTTCACGATAGTAGCTAGCGCCGGTGCTCAAGCGATGTGCTATTTTTTCATATTGACTGGCCAGCTAACTTGGGGACTTGCCTTTTTCCTCTATTTTGAAATTTACGCAGCGGAATGTACACACACGGTATCAATCGTTTGGATGCAAAGAGCGCCTTCTTGCAGGCCAGGATGGTAGTTTCCGACGAAATTGGCCGCAGGGATAAGGAGGTTACAATTACCTTGGTCGACTTTTATGAGGCACTCGCTCGTCTCGCCGACAAGTTCAGCACGGATCAAATGAAGATCCTCAACAACATGTACGAGGGTGAAACTAGCGAGAATCTTGACAAATTTCTCAAGATTATGTTTCAGGGTCTGGCCATTGCTTGGAATGGGGAGCTCCGTTGTGTGTGCCATGGTCATGCATGGGACCAGAAAAAATTCGCGTCTCTGAAGGCTTTTGTGCCTGTCGACAGCGAGCATATAAGCGCAATGAAATCTAAAAGATCGATGGGATCGACAGAGCCCTATAATAGCGTGAAGTGAGGAGAGAATGCGAGGGTGCGATGAACCAACCAACAACCCCCTGAGTTCCCTTCCCCACCCTCGAAAACTGTAATATCTGTGACAAAATAAATAGCGCTGTAAATATTTGCCGCCTACGTAACTTTTTTTTAATGGCATTGCTATTTCCAGCTTACACATATGGCTGGCTGCCATTTAGCATAAAATCCACGATGCGCCATTTTAACACCCCGTCCATGTCGTCAAACTCTCTCTGGAAGGCTGCAACGTAAAAGTTGCCCCTGATATCATCTACCGCCCCCTCTACAACCTCGCCCTCCTTATCCCGAACACAATTGATTTGCTGGCACATGAAATGGACCAATATAATTGGAGAGCCCTTGTTCACCTCGTCAGCCTGCGTTCGTGTTGGTTAGCTTTTTTGGTGTTTTGCCGTGGGAATTGGAGCCGAAATGTCCAAAATCGTGTCCGAAAACTCGATATTTTTGTTTGCTCAGTAGGAAGGCAACAGAAGTTATAGCTCAACATTTGCCAAGGCGTGACAAAACAACCTGTGAGGCTCTGAGGATTTTTTATCTCTGTATTCATCATTGCAAACATTCACTTCACGCACAAGCCAGAGGAAAGAGAGCGCTACTTGTAAAAAAAAAGGCCGCTTACCTGGATCTTGATAATTTCACCATTTTCGATTCCAAGAACGTTCGTGTCCAGCACCAGGCCCTCGCTCTTCCGCAGACGAATCTCCTCGGCAAACTTGTTGTACACTGCTTCCCCTAGCCACGGCTTGAGTTCTTTCAGATTCCCCTCAAGCAAGAGTTTAATCACTTCAGGTAACGCCCCCTCCTCGACGTTCTCCTTCCACTCCTCGAGGTTGAAAGTAGGGTCCAATCGCTGCAGCTCTCTCGTCGCGATGGCATTGTCCGATTCGGCGGTCATCGTGTCCCATACAGAGCTGATCCTGTAGATCCACGGATTCTGAGAAGTCTCCCAAATCTCCCTGGCATCCTCTGCGACATCACCGATCTTCTCTACGCCCTTCTTGGCCCCGGATACTTTGAATGCCGTCTTCGATGCACCCAGAATACTCTGAATGATGGGTGCCTCCGACATGCGCTTCTTCATCTTCTCGTAGGCTGACTCATCTGGATCAACCACCATGACTGCCGATGGCCCCTTCCATTCCCCATCAGAATCTGTCATGCCCTCGTTGGCGACTGGATCGCGAATCCGCTTATTGACCACGTGCTTTTTTTCTGTGGTCAGATCTTCCCATGCACCAAGCACCCCATCGTAAAATTTAACGGCAGACTTACGTATGTTTTCAGGGTTGGTGAATTTTGATGTGTCGAATTTTAGAGAAGGCTCAGTCTCATCCTTCTCTTTGGGCTGTTCTTCCGGGGATGTATCGCTTTCTGCTTGCACATCGCCAGAATCCTTGTCTGCAGACTTTTCTTCTGCTTCTTCCAACTTCTTTGTCCCACACCTCACCCTGGTCAAAGATACAAAAGTCCTCCCGTTGATGGTGGTACCACATCTGCAAGATGAACACTGACAACTATCAGAATGGTGACTGAAAGAGGAAATGGAGTATGAATGTGAGAGTGAGCCTGTAGAATGAGGTATTAGCCGATGTCGCAGTGTTGCGAGGGCAATGGGCCGAAGTGCATTGGGACGCATCAAGACGTGAATTCGATGGTCAACGGAGGCGTCGTTTGTTCCTTTCGTTGAGGAGGTAAAATATCCTTGATTTTCTGTGATACGGTCTGCTGGCTGTTTTGCGTGTAGGTTGGCGGATACTTTTTTAATATATTGTCGACCCAGAGGAGAGCTGAATTTGTTTGTCCGGGGCCGGATTTTGTCCTTTTTTCGGACTTTTGGTCTTATTTTTGTTGGGCGAGAATCCCGCTTAATTTAATATTTCCTTGTCATTGTGGGGTATTCGTGCTGATTTAGCCCATAATAGATCGAGCGAGATCGAGTGAGCTCCAAATTGGATCCAAAAACATCCGAGGACATGTGCGATTTACTCAGGAATTCTCTCCTTCTAATCTTCCTAGTCCCCATGGTCCTTGACGGGAGCAAGGTGAATGTCTTGCCGCAGCTGGACTATTCACTGAGTATTTCGTCTGTATCATTTGTTATGTCGCACGACGCTGCCAGCGGCTACATAACTCTTCCCAATATTGATTATGTTGACGATGATGATGCCTACTATACTCCTGCCTACTACAAAACCCAGCAGGGAAGTTTCTACTCTCAGCTGGTGTACGGCGCACGTGCTCTTGATTTACGAGTGACTACGGACCATGAGGGAGATTTGGTGTTCAAGCACGGAGATTGGTTGATTGAGGAGGTGGATTTTGATTCAGCCATCAAATCTATTATGCGGTTCAACAAACACCATAAAGATGAGGTGATTCTACTTATTTTCAGCCATTTGGATGGAGATGACACCGAAGAACTGATCAATGAATCTTTAGACTCTTACAGTATCCCTGTATTTGACTGCGATTATCTGTATGACAAGACGATCCATGACATTCTTTCCGTTTCGGCCGGTCGTACCGTCTGGGGAATCAAGGATTGTGCCAAGTCTAACTACTATGAGGACTATCTCGTCCATTGTTACGATGAAAGTGATTTCGACGATTATGGCGGCTACTACGGCGATGACGCAGGAGCAGCTTCGAATGGGCATGCCCCTTGCACCGAAGGGGACTTTTTTTCGAGCCCCTTTACTGATCTCTTTGACTACACCATTTGGAATGCAAATGGTCAAGATGATGGCGACGGTGGCGATGACAGCAACGACGATGGCGATGACAGCAACGACGATGGCGATGATGACAGCAACGACGATGGCGATGATGACAGCAACGACGATGGCGATGACTATGGCCGTCGTAGGGTGGACAATCAAAACTACCCTTTGAACGAAATTCAGGGAATTTGGCAGGGATCGTACAACCAACACGTCATCGGGGCTTATTACGGATCGACCCTCGTCAATGATAACACACTTTCGCAGGTGAACAGTTTCCACGCCCAAAATGTGAAGGCAGGAAAATACGGCAAGCTGGACCTCAACGTTTTCGCGGTTGATAATGTCGAAGTGGGGGGATACGAACTTGCATATCAACTGAGAATAAGGAACAATCGTGGACACGAGTTCGTGCGGGGAGAAAATTACAAAACTTACCGTGTGTCGGAGACCTTGGATAATGCTGGCCTTTATTTCGTACTTTCACTTATTCTAGCCGTGTCAGCAGCACTCCTCTACATGTCGAGCGAGGAGAGAAAGCAAGCGAGAGAGGCAGGAACTTCTTCAGAATTGAGATCTGATTTACTACGCGCAGGTTCCGTTGTAGCGTAGTCGGGGGCTAAAACTCCCAACGCAAAGAGAGACTCCTTCTTCGCAATAATTAATGTATTGAAATCAAATGTTAATGGGAAAAAACCTCTACCTTTTTCATCTTTTTTTTGCAGCTCAACAATATTATTCCCCAAGGCTTAGCTGACCGCAGGCTCCCAGAGCGTCTCGTCCCCCAGCATTATTCCCCAAGGCTTAGCTGACCGCAGGCTCCCAGAGCGTCTCGTCCCCCAGCACTTGACCACCTTACATTTGAAGGAACTCCCTCAGCTTTAAGAATATCGCGAAAGGCGTTGATTTTATCGTCAAGAGGAGTCGTATAGCCAAAGCGATCACCGGCAGCTGTCGGATTGTACGGTATTAGATTAACGAAAGGAGGGTGATTCTTGTTTCTTCGCCTATAAAACTCAACTAGCTGCAATGCTGCTTCCTCGCTATCGTTCACGTCATCAATTAGCAAGTACTCCAGCATCGATCCACGACTAGATTTTTTCGCGTGAAAATCAAGGGCCTCGCCCAACTCAGAAATCGTTGTCGCCCGTGCGCTTGGTACTGTTCTTTCCCTCAATTCTTGCGTAGCGCCATGCAGAGACACAGCTAGGTTGACCTTTGGGGCTTCTTCTGCGAGTCTCTTTATGAGTGAAGGCTCAGGCGCAACCGTCGAAAGGGTAATTTTTGAGGGCGAGATAGCGAATAGAGCTTGGTGAGAGAGACCCCGAATGCTGTGGATGACGTTCGCATAGTTGTCCAGTGGCTCCCCCTGGCCCATGTAAACAACATTCTTTAGCGCAGAAGAGTCTAAACCTTCATTGTCCAAAACGCGCACACATTGTGCGAACTGTTCCAAAATCACACTGTGGTCCAAGTCGAGCCTCATACCTAACGTTCCGGTGGCACAAAAAGTGCAGCCACGCCGGCAACCCACCTGAGACGACAGACAAGCCGTGAATCTGGTCTTCCCATTTTTGTGGACATGCTTGATCAGCACCGTTTCGGTGACCTCGCCGCCGGGAAGCGATATCAGAAGCCGGAAGCCCCCACTTTCAGACCGGACCACCTTCTTTATCGAGCTTGTCATTGCAACAAATTCAGACTGCAATTGATCAGCGGCATGACGAGGAAATGACATGGATGTCAATTTGTCTATTGTTGGAACATTTTTTGTCGAAAGTCGTGTGCGCCCGCATCCGCCTTTGTTTTCTCGAAGAAAAATATTGTACAGAGTCGCAACGTGCTGCTCTGTCAGGTTTTGCGAGTGAGCAAATGCCTCGACGGCAGGCAGATCAAGCAGAGATTTTCTTTTCATCACTGGAGGCAATTTTGAAGGAGGCTGCGTTTCTGGGTTAATCAATGAACCCCGCATGAGCCGGAAGTGCGGCGCGGAACGCAGCGCTATCGCAAAAATGAGTAATTTGATCATTTTACTCTGCAGGAATCCAGTTTTGGAGGAGGAGTTATAGACGTTATCGCGTGAATTGAGAGTTAATTGGGCGTCTAGGGACCCTTAGCACAACGTATAAGTCAGACACGAAGAGTTTTGACGTAAAAAAATTAATCTTGAGTGGAGAAATTGTTGTTTTTTTAATATTCGGGGGTTTTTTCGTTTTCGCCTCGAATTTTATGGAAACAAAGATAACTGCCCCTTTTGAACTTTATTAGTTAAATTCTTCTGATCTGAGGTATTCACAAACATACATCAGAGCGCTCCAAGAATACCACCTACTATTTCGCGGAATCGTCTCTTTTCTTTACACCGGCGAAAAATACCAACGGCCACTTTCGGAAAATGTCTTCTTCTGTAGCTATAAACGCGCTCCAGAGTGCTTTGAGCTCTTATTCCACGTCTATTGACTCTAGTGTGGCCGGACTGTGCTCGTCAAAGCCATCTCCGGCGACCCACTCTCTCTCGCTCTTTACGGATCCTTTGTTTTCTCAGATTCTGTCTCTGCAGAATTCTGCTCGGGATATTGAGAGCAGTGTAGTTGGGAATCCTTCTTCCTCCTTTGCGCAGCGCGAATTATCGGACTTGGCTGTGATCGTTCAGGAGAAGAATGCTCGCAGGCTTCATAGCATGGGTGAGTGCCAAGAGGGTCCAAATTTGGGGGAGTTTCCTCCCTCACAAACATGAAATCCCCTCTTACTAACATTCTATGACCAGAAATGTTCCTGAGCCAATATGGGTATAAGCCAATGTGTAGTCCGTGCAATAAGGCAGAGCAAACACCTCAAGAATCATCCCCTATTGAGGCGGAAGTGGAGGAAGTTGCTGTTGACAGCGACAATACCAATACAAATTCGGATAGGATCACCAACATCGTCACTGAAACTAAGGCCGGTGTAGTCTCCACTTCATCGTCCCCCCATTGCAATAAGGAAACTGTTTCTGAGGAGGTAGCGACGCCTCCGACCCCCCCCACTCCGACCTTCGATACAATTGGAGTCAGTAGCGTCCCGAAGCGTCAGCCTATCTCTGAGCGCCTCAACCTCACCCGCAAGGAGTTCGACTTGGAATCGATCAGGCCTTTCGTCCGTCCTTCTTCCGAACAGCCTTCTCTTGCTCCTCCTCAATCTTGTACGGAAATCGAGGGTAAGATAGTAGCGATTACAGATTCTACTACCAGCAGCACCACAATGAAGACGTCAACTTCTGTCAGCCCCCCCAAAAAAATCGGCAGCTCTCGTTTTTCTCGCAAGACGATGACGCCTACCACAACCGCCAATGACAACAATAAAGAGGAAGCGACAACGCCCGATTTTCCTTCTCCTCTGAAGTCTTGCAAAAAGGCGCCCAGGATGGAGCTCACTACTCCCACATCAAAAGCCAATAATGAGGCATCGACACCCGACTTTGTTTCCCCCCCGAAGTCGTGCAAGAAAGCTCCGGCAACCCCCAAAATAGTCGAAAGTGCCACTCCGGACTTTGTTTCCCCCCCTAAGTCGTGCAAGAAAGCTCCGGCGTCTCCTTTTATCAAGCACTCTCACCCGAGCATCACAGAGATTATTCAGAGCGCCTCTCCTGGGCCGATGAGTCCTGGAACTCCCGACTTCAAATCGCCACCGAAGAGTGTCAAGAAAATGAAGCATACTCCCCGTCAAGACAAGAAAATCGTCAACAAAAATGACGGAGATAGGACTCCAGATTTTGTTTCGCCACCGCGCAGCGTGAAAAAACAGCACAGGCACACACCCAAAGATTTTACTCCTGTCGATAAGAAGGACGAAGTCAGACCAGATGCTGATGCTGATGATGATGATGATGTCCCGACACCAGACTTTAAATCGCCCCCTAGGTCTACCTCCCGCCATATGGCACCGTCATCCCCTTCTGCCTCTCCTGATTCCGATCCTTCTTCGCTTGTCATCGCTCCGTCTCCCCAAAAGCCGCAGTTCACCCCCGGCCCAGCTGCAACGGCGCAGTCTCCGAGCACGCCGCAATTTGGCTCTCCGTTGAAGAGCACTGGTAAGACAAAGATGGCAGAGAAAAGCAACAACGAGGTCGTTGCACCCATCGAAGAGCCAGTCCCTCCCCGCACCTGTGTTTCTGATTCTACTCCTGTGAGCGCCTCCATCAACGCTGTTCTGAATTCCCCTGCCACCCCTCCGATGATGGAGCTTTCCGCGAGTAGCAGGAACTTAACAAACTTGTCCAACAACCTCAGCCGGTACGCCGACAGCGACGAAGAGTCTCAAGACGACTTCAACAACACCACCGTCGCAACCTCGACGACGAGGATTTCAGACCCTAAAATCAGGCCTACGAGGGCTAGTACGAAAACAATCTCTCCTCCAAAAACCCCCCTCCTCGCCTCGACCAAGAAAGTCGTCAAGAGGGGTCGGTTCACCTTTGTTGATGAGAATGGCGTCGAGAGTCCCGAGGAGGTTGCCCGACTGTTCGAAGGAGAGAGTGGGCTAGAGGAGAGCCCCTTGCCCGGCCCGTTTAGGAAAGCCATCTCAAGCAGGCCAATGGCGGCCAAGGCCGCAAAATTCGAAATGAACGAAGTTCCGAAAGTCACCGCCGTCACTGCCGAGGAATACGCCTTGGCACCCAGGCTCGTGAAAATGCAAGTCAAGCTCGAGCAAATCAACAAGACAATCGAAGGCTTCAACACCTTATTCGCTGAAAACCCGAATAAAACGTTCGCTACCGAGAAGGAGGCGGAAACTATTGCCAAGAATCAGGTGGGAATCAAGGGAAAGCAGGCTCTGATTGCCTGCTGCACCTTCAAGAAGCTCATTATCGATTACGAAGATGAAGGAGGGAAGATCTTCAAGCGTCCTTGATTAGGAATTTGCTTTGTGTTGTAAGTGTGGGGGTTAGGAATAACAATTTTTTGCTGCCCCTAATATCTTCTGCTTTCATTTTTACTTATTTCGGTTCTTGGTGAGTTTTCTCCCCAGTAGAATGAGGAGAAGAGCAGCAAGAACCTGCTCAATAGTGACACCCTCCCACTTCTTTCCCCTCTCGACACGTATCTGGCATTTCCCCCCTTCGTCGTACCCCCTCCTCTTGGGTCTGACTATGAATATCCTGGTATCGTGCTCCTCAACAAACGGCGCGAATCTAGCTTCCTCGCCAGAACCAAGATCGACCCAGATCTCCTCCTCCTCGGTACCATCCATCGCCTCGTATTGACAGTCAGGCACAAAGATAACACCGTCGAGCTCGTTTACTCCGAAGGATACAATGCGGGATTTCCCCACCCTGTTAAATACAGCTAGTGCAAGTACTCCGCCCTCGAGTGTCCTTGTCCACGCCTCCGCGACGCCGCACGTCTCCGGCGACCAAGGAGGACAAAACGTCGGCATCGTCGCGAGTATGCCGTCCGCCCATTCATACGGCGTCATGGGTGACCCTAGTTTGATGGTGAGGGAGCGGTGGGCGGGGATCTGGAGGGGGTTGTGGTGGATCGTTTGCATTATTGTTGGGTTGGTGAGGAGGGAAAGTAGGGGAGGGGAGAGGGCTGACATGTCTAAGCCGAGGATGATTGGACTGCAACTCATTGACCAGAGGATTAGGTGACTGCGCTCTTCCGGGAAGGTCAAGGGGGTCACGTGCCAGAGGGACGGAAAGTTGAAGATCCTGGCGAATGGCGAATGGCGAATGTCGGGTATATATCGTATTCCGTATGTCGAAGGTCGAAGGTCGAAGGTCGAAGGTCGAAGGTCGAAGTCGAAGTCGAAGTCGAAGGTGAGAGAAGGAATAGAGGGAGGTTGACAAAAACTTGACAACAACTTGAAAAGACAAAAATAAGAATAATCACTCACCTCCCCCGTACACCAATCTCCATCATATCCCAATCATTAAACCCCCCTTCTCGCACAAACTTCCCCAGCGGTTCCCCATAGTCAACAATCTGCATAACTCTCCACCAAACCGGAAATATATCCATCGTAATCCTCCAAGAATGCGCGATCTTGCCCCCCCATTCCCACGGGGACCAGATACCCCAGTTGCATAAAGAGTATATGAACGGCGGTTTGGATTCCCCGGAGGATTCTTCTCCGTGGCGGCGTTCTCTCGACGCCGTTTCGAGCGACTGCGACATCCGCCTGTAGTGCGGTTCGGGATCCCACATCTGACCCGCCGTGAGTCCGCACGTGTCGATCTTAAGGTAATCAACGCCCCATTCGACGTACGCCCTGGCGTCGATATCGTAGTGACCGTAGGAGGCGGGGAGACCCTCGCACGTCGTTCGACCGACGGAGGTGTAGATGCCCAGGCGTAAGGAGAGGGAGTGGAGGTACGAGCCGAGGGCCTTCATGCCCTCCGGGAACCGCTCTGGGTCGGGGACCTGCCGGCTCGTCGACGGATCGCGGGAACCCGACAGCCAGCAGTCGTCGACGATGACGTATTTGTAGATGTTGAGGAGGGAAGGGTTGGAGGATATCGACGAGGCGGTCGAGCGGATTAGGGAGGAGGAGATGTTGCATTGGTGGGCGTTCCAGGAGTTCCAGCCCCGGAGGGGGAGGGGGACGGTTAGGGTTGTGGATTTCGTGATAGAGAGGAGGGAGAGGAGGGAGAGGAGGAAAAGGGGTGTCATTCTTCTTCGCATTATTTATATTGAAAGTAAGGTACGGTAATATCGTGGGAGGGGGGGACGGTGACTTAATTTCGTTAAATTGCGATTGTTTGGTGAAAGAAAGAATAGGAAACCTTTGGATTTGGTGACTTCTTTTTCTTCCGGCGAAAGATTGATACATTGATAACCCTTCAAAATACGTAAACCATCCCCAAGCACTCTATTTTTTCTCGGTTTTCCGTATCCTCCTCCCCCAAAAAAAACGTGGAAAAAATTGGAGGGGGGTGGGTGGGAGACAACGTCACCTGTGCACACCGTGGGTTCTCTCCTTCTCCTCCTTTTCCGTTGGTTTCTCTCGCGCCCCTCATCTTCTTTTTTTTCATCCCGCACATCGGCACGCAACCCCCCGTTTTTTTCTTCCGAGAGCCTTCCTCCAGTTTCTAAAACGCGATGAGTGCAATCATTCTTACACCACCACCACCACCACCACAACAACAACAAAAACAAAAACAAAAACCCTCCCTCCGCGTCCCCTTAACATCCGTGTACCTATCCTGCCGACTTCACGTCCCTCCCTCCTCCTCCTCCACCACCACCACCGCAAACAAACTCTCGGGAGATCCACTGGTGAGAAAGTGCCTGAAGAGGATGCTCGTTGGTAGGAGTTTTCACGTGCACCCGGGCGAAGGCGAGGGCGCTTCGTTTGTGTTGCGAGTACCGGATCCTCGCTTGGGTTGCGGCGGTGGCGGTGGCGGTGGCGGTGGCGGTGGTTGGGTGAGTGTGGAGTTGCGTGTGTTGGGTTGCCGTGTGAGGGGGGG